>Ga0315902_10001413_pt1 | contig 38542 bp, 38 predicted proteins | sample LakEriMetagenome_9_FD_203523 | JGI IMG/M metagenome (GOLD analysis project Ga0315902, IMG submission 203523) | Freshwater fungal communities from buoy surface, Lake Erie, Ohio, United States - Buoy 12 MA117 | ecosystem: Environmental > Aquatic > Freshwater > Lake > Lake biofilm | place: USA...
AAGATTTTCTCAATTCGTGTGCAAAGATAATCTTCTTTTTTAATTAGGCAAGTAAAAAGATGTTCTTAACTTAAAAAAGTTTGGCAACTTCCTGATTTACAAATTCTAAAAATCTTTCGTCAGCATCTGTGAACGGATCTATAACATGACTGTCAATGTCTATCTGCCCAATATTTTTTCCGTCAACAAAAAGAGGAACAACTATTTCTGACTTAACCGTAAAGCTGCAGGCAATATAATTATCCTGGGCAGCAACATCGGGAACGACAAAATTTTGATTGGATTCGGCAACCTGACCACAGATTCCTTTTCCAAATGGAATAATGGAGTGGTCGGTTTCAGCACCAACATAAGGTCCAAGATATAGCGTTTTATTCTCGTGATTGGCAAAATAAAATCCAACCCAATTGTAATACGCAACATTATCCGATAAGAATTGGCAAAGATTTTTTAGTTTGATGTCTCTTTCATTATTTGATTCAGAAAGAATAGCAACAACTTGCGGTTTTAAGCTTTCGAAATTCATTTTCAATTTTTTATGCAAATGTAACAACTGGACTTTTTTTATTTTATATAAATTTGTTAAAAATTATCTTTTGAAAAACCTGCTCCTGCATTACAAACCATTTTTGCTTTTTCTTGGAAAATTTATTGCCAGCTATTTGATTTTGACTTTCATTTATCAAAGCTATTTGAATAGGTTTGACGCCAAGAATGCTGAAGTTGATTCGTTTACTCAAATAGTAGCCAATCAATCGGAAACCATATTGTCTTGGGTTGATTCAAAATCCTACACGATGCCTCATCTTGAGGAACCAAGTGTAAAGCTATTCTATAAAGGCAAATACATATCCCGAATTATTGAAGGTTGTAATGCTTTAAGCGTAATTATTTTATTTATATCATTCGTGATTGCGTTTACTGGAAAATTCAAAAACACTATTCTTTTTATTCTATTTGGAAGTTTATTGATTCATGTATTGAATATTAGTAGAATTGCACTTTTGAGTGTTGGATTGTATCATTTTCCAAAGTTGGAGCATTTCCTGCATGGTGTGATTTTTCCACTGATTATTTATGGTGTTGTATTTTTATTATGGGTAATTTGGGTTAATAAATTTTCGTTATATGCTACAGAAACTAAAAAGAAATAAAGAAAAATTAGGTTGGTCTTTGTTTTTAATATTGCTCTTGGTTTTAATTAGAGCTTTTGAAGAAACCTTGTTTTACGATCCGTTTTTAGAATATTTTAAAAGCGAATACAGTCAGTTGACTTTTCCAAAAATTAACATTTTTAAATTGTTCTTTAGTTTGGGAATGCGATTTTATCTTAACTCAGTGATTTCATTATTACTCTTATACGTACTTTTTAAAGACCGACAAATAGTTAAATTTACTGCTTTACTTTATATGATTTTAGGTTCTGTTTTGATGATAAGCTTTATATTTACGCTTACTTTTTTTGGAGAAGAAAGCAAAATGACGTTATTTTATATAAGACGTTTTTTAATTCAACCCATTTTTATTTTACTTTTTATTCCGGCTTTCTATTATCAAAAACATTCGAGCCAAAGGCAAAATGAGTGAAACTAATCAGAAAGAAAGCACTATTATTCGTAACTTTACTATGGTTTTAAGGATGAATTTTAATAGTTTGTCATGAAAATAGTAAAGCATTCGGGGAATATTGTTGATTTTAACAGAGAAAAACTCAAAAGTTCTTTGCTTAAATCAGGCGCTAACAATGCCGTTGTAGAGAACGTTTTGCATATAATTGAAAATCAAATTTACGATGGAATTTCTACCAAAAAAATATATAAGCTGGCTTTTGATTTACTTAAGAAGTCTTCGAATTCACATGCTGCTAGGTATAATTTAAGAGCTGCCATTCAACAACTTGGCCCAGCAGGGTTCTTTTTCGAAAAATATATAGCACGATTATTCATTTCTGAAGGCTATTTAGCTCAAACTAATCTTTTTTTATCCGGAAAGTGTGTAGGTCATGAGGTAGATATTGCAATTATGAAAAATAACATTATTGAAATGATTGAGTGTAAATTTCATCCAGGTAGAGATACTAATACCGATGTTAAAATTCCGATGTATATTTTATCTCGGTTTAATGACTTGAAATATAGAGTTCATAGAATTTATACAAAAAATGATAAAATCTCGAATTGTTGGATAGTAACTAATAATAGATTTACTTCTGATGCTGTAGCTTTTGCTACTTGTTCCGGATTAAAATTATTGAGCTGGGATTATCCTGAAAAAATTAGCTTGAGAAAACGAATAGATAATGATCATTTATATCCAGTTACTTGTTTAACTACAATTACATTAGCCGAAAAAGATAAATTAATGGTACTTGATATTATTTTGGCACAAGAGATTTTGGATAATACAGAAACTTTAGAAAAAATAGGATTAACTCCTAATCGAATCAAAAATGTAATAAAAGAAGTTTCAGAACTTTGTAAATATATTTGAAATGAAAATTAAATTTCTTGGTGGCGCCGGAACTGTTACAGGTTCTAAAACATTAATCGAAAGTAATGGAATCCGAATCTTGATTGACTGCGGTCAATTCCAAGGTATTAAACCCTTGCGTGAACTCAATTGGGAACCACTTCCAATATTACCTAATACCATAGATGTTGTTTTATTGACTCATGGGCATTTAGACCATTGTGGTTGGCTGCCAAGATTGGTTAATCAAGGATTTGATGGAAAAATATATTGCACTAGTCCAACAGCAGGTATTGCCAAATTAATTTTATTAGATAGTGCTAAAATTCAAGAGGAAGAAGCTAATAAAGCTAACAAAAATCATTATTCCAAACATGAAAAAGCAGCGCCTTTGTATAATGTAGAACAAGCAGAGAATGTTTTTCCTTTATTTCGAGTGATAAAACCAAATCAAAAAATTCAGTTGGATGCCGAAATTTCTGCAACATTCCGAAATGCAGGTCATATTTTAGGAGCTTGTTCTATTGAATTAGAATTGGAAAATAAAACCTTAGTTTTTTCTGGAGATATTGGTCGCGATGATGATGTGTTGATGTTTCCTCCGGTAAAACCTCAAAAGGCAGATTATGTTTTTCTTGAAAGTACTTATGGCAACCGAATTCATCCGGAGGAAGATGTAAAATTGTTATTAGAAACCTACATTAATAACACGGTTCAATTAGGGGGAACAGTTATCATTCCAAGTTTTGCCGTAGAGCGTGCACAAAGCATCATGTATTTGCTCTGGCAATTAAAAAAAGAAGATAAAATTCCAGACATGCCTTATGTTATTGATACTCCAATGGGAATTAGTGTTTTGGATATTTTTATGAATAATAGAAATTGGCATAAGCTTTCAGAAAGTGATTGTGTAGATATGTGTAAAATGTTTGCCATGAATTCGGATTATCAAGAAACGATTGCTACAATTTTTGATAAACAACCTAAAGTTATCATAGCTGCATCTGGAATGATTACCGGCGGAAGAGTCTTGAGTTATTTAGAACGATATATTGGTTTGCCAGAGACTACAGTTCTTATTGTGGGTTACCAAGCCGAAGGAACTCGTGGTAGAAAATTATTAGAAGGTGCAACTGAAATAAAAATCTATGGTAAATATTATCCAGTACAAGCCAAAATAGTAGAAATACAAGGATTATCGGCTCATGGTGACCAAAACGATTTATTACATTGGCTTTCAGCACTGCAACACAAGCCAAAAAAAGTCTTTTTAGTGCACGGAGAAAACCAACCTGCCGACGAATTACGAATCAAAATTCAAGAAAAATTAGGGTATAATTGTTCGGTTCCACTTATGGGGGAAGAGATTGAATTGTAAAGTTTTAATATAATTTTAAGTTGTCGTTTCTACTATTTTACTAGTTTTGCCTAATGATTTTCAAAAAGCACATAAGCATACTACTAACGTTTTTCCTTTTGGTTTCCAATTTAGGATTGGCGTTTAATGTGCATTATTGTGATGATAAAATTGCATCGATAACATTGAATTCAGTTCCTGCTAGAGCACAAGTTGTTGATGAGTGTTGCGGAGTTGTTGAAAACAATTCAGGATGCTGCAAAGACAAAGTCATTAAGGCCGAAATAAAATCAGATCAAATTATTGTCAAAACGGCATATTTTGAAACTAATTTCCTTGTAGTTGATTATTATTCTAAACCAGAATTTAGCCACCTTAATTGTAGTCTACAAAAAACAGATAAACTCACTTATTATTGCGATGCTCATGCGCCGCCATTATATCTCTTGTATAGCCAATATACCTTTTACGCCTGATTTAAACTGAATTTACTTCAGTTTCTCTAACATATAGAGAAATTTAATTTTAATAATTAAATTTAAATCATTTACAATGAAACATATATTGTTATTCTTAACCTTGTTGTTTACAATTGTTGCTTTTTCTCAAGAAACTCCAAAAAAGGATACTTTGAAAACCGTAACAGTTGAAGGAAAAAAGAAAGGACTAAAAAAATCAATAACTGGAACAACAAATACTACGATTGTCACCAGTAAAGAATTGCTGAAAGCTGCCTGTTGTAACTTGGCAGAAAGTTTTGAAACCAATCCATCAATCGATGTCAATTTTTCAGATGCATTAACCGGAACCAAACAAATTAAAATGTTAGGTTTGACCAGTCCATACATAATGATTACCGAAGAAAATATACCTTCGGTTCGTGGAGCTTCTCAAGCCTACGGTCTATCATTCACGCCCGGTACTTGGGTAGAAAGTATCCAAATTAATAAAGGCGCAGGAAGTGTTGTCAATGGTTATGAAAGCATTTCAGGTCAAATCAATACCGAGTTAATCAAACCTCTGAAAGACATTCCATTTTTTTTGAACGCTTATGGTTCAACAGATTCTCGTTTTGAGTTAAATACACATTTCAATAAAAAAGTAACCGATTATTGGGCTACCAGTTTGTTTGTACATGGCAATGCAAGAATTGCTAAAAACGATATGAACGATGACGGTTTTCTTGATAATCCGTTAGGAAAACAAATCAACATTGCCAATCGTTGGCAATATTCTAATCCGGAAACTGGATGGGTTACTTTTTTAAATCTTCGTTATATGAATGACGAAAAGCAAACTGGGGAAATCCATTTTGACCCAGATAAAGATAGATTAACTACTAACCATTGGGGTTCAGAAATCAATACCGAAAGACTTGATTTTTCTTCTAAAATAGGTTATGTTTTTAAAGACATGCCCTATCAGAGTATTGGTTTTCAGAATGCGTTTAGCAATCACAATCAGCAATCCTATTTTGGCTTGAACCAATATGAAATCAAACAACAAAGCTATTATTCAAACTTGATTTTCAATTCAATTATCAGCAATACGATGCACAAATTTTCTACTGGTTTAAACTTTACGTATGACAACTATTCGGAGTTTGTTAACCTTGCTGATGTCAGTAGAATTGATAATTCTGTTGGCGCTTTCTTTGAATATAGTTATGATGATTCGGATAAGTTCAGCTATATTCTTGGCGGACGTTTTGATTATCACAATAGGTTAGGAACATTTTTTACTCCAAGACTTCATGTTAAATACAATCCATGGGAAAAAGCAGCATTGCGTTTTTCTGCAGGAAGAGGAAAAAGAGCAGCAAATATTTTTGCAGAAAATCAAAATCTTTTTGCGAGTTCTAGAGTTTTTTCTGTGCTAGATACTAATGGAAAAATCTACGGTTTAGATCCAGAAATTGCATGGAATTATGGGGTGAGTTTTACGCAAAACTTTCTTCTTTTTGGTAAAAGTGCCGATGTGACATTGGATTTATATCGCACGGATTTTCAAAATCAAGCAGTAATAGATGTGATGAATTCTCCGCAACAAGTTCTGTTTTATAATTTGAAAGGGAAATCATTTGCTAATAGTTTGCAGCTCGATTTCAATTTGGAAATTATCAAACATTTTAATTTAAGAACTGCATATAAATACTTTGATATTGCTACCGATTATATTTCGGGAAGTTTTCAAAGGCCGTTGCAGGCGAAGCATCGTTTCTTTGGAAATTTAGAATATGAAACACATATTGTTGAAAAAGGAAAACAATGGAAATTTGATTATACGTTTAATTGGCTTGGAAAACAGCAGTTACCAAACACAAGAACAAATGCTGCAGCTGATAGTTTTCCGGAGTTTTCTCCTTCGTTTGCAGTGATGAATGCACAAATTACTCGAACTTTTTCGAGTACCTTTGAAGTGTATGTAGGTGGAGAAAACATTGGTAATTATCGACAAAACAAAGCCATTTTAGGTGCAGACAATCCTTTTGGTTCCAATTTTGACACTTCCATAATATATGCGCCCGTATTTGGACAAATGTATTATGCTGGATTGCGATTTAAAATAAAATAACTTAAAAATATATAAAAATGAAAAACACAATTTTAGGAATGATGTTACTTTTTGTAACACTATCGATACAAGCTCAAGAAACTTCAGGTGGAGCCGAATTGAATGGAGCTAAAAAAAACAAGAATGCCAAATATACTTTTGAAGTAAATGGCAATTGTGAGCAATGCAAAAAGCGAATTGAAAAAGCTGCTTTTTCAGTTTCTGGCGTTAAAATGGCATCATGGAGCATTGAAACTCATGAAATGACTGTTATGATAAATGAAGAAAAATGTACGCTTGTTGATGTTAAAAAAGCAATTGCTAATATTGGTCATGATACAAAAGATGTGAAAGCTAAAGATGAAGTTTATGAAAAATTGCATCACTGTTGTAAATACGAAAGAGAATAATTTACTAACTCCCATGCTATAGCTTGGGAGTTTTTTTATTCTTATTTTTATCAAAACTTTTAAAATGAAAAGACTTTTATTTATTATTCTCCTATTGTTTTTTATCGTTTCATATTCACAAGAATTAAAACAAAACCAGAGAGTATGGTTTGCTTACACAGGTCAATATAAAGTTACTAAACATTGGGGTTATCATATTGAAGCTCAATTTAGGATGGATAATCAATTGAAACAAAACCAGCAAAATTTATTTAGAGTTGGTGCTATATATTATTTAAATTCTAATAATAATATTTCAGCGGGTTATGGTTTGATAAACACATATAATGAAAGTGTTGATGATTATTTTAAAGAAAATCGCTTTTGGGAACAATACCAATACAGCAAGAAATGGAATGAGACCAAAAATACTGTTATTCATCGTTTGCGTCTAGAAAATAGATGGGTTGAAAAATTAATTTTATCTGATAACAATGTACTGTCTTTAGGAAGTAGTTTTCAAAATAGATTGCGTTATTTAAATAGAAATTTATTTCACATCTTAAATTTTAAATCCACTAATGAAGAACTTTATGCGGTTTTGCAAAATGAAGTTTTTTTTATAGTTGGCAACAATAAAATAAATACAAAACTCATAGATCAAAATCGATTTTTAATTGGACTTGGCTTAAATTATAATAATAATATTCGTTTAGAATTGGGCTATATGAATCACTTTATAACCTCTACTTCAACTAATAACGTAATGAATCATACTATTTCTGTGTCATTGCTTCAGAATTTAGATTTTCAAAAGCATTAACTATTAACGCATAATCCAAAAAAATATCCTTAATTTCACGCTCAATTTTATTTTATACCCATGAGCGATTTTAATTGGATGCAATTGCTAAATCCGGAGTTTTATATTACCATGTCTATTGGTGGTGTTAAAGTTGGTCTTTGGATTGTATTATTTATTGTTTTTGCCGAAACCGGTTTGTTTGCAGGTTTCTTTTTACCTGGAGATAGTTTGCTTTTTTTAGCTGGAATTTATAGTCGAGACTTGGTAGAAAATTTCAGTTTTATCGAAAGTGATCTGGTAAATGTTACTTTACTGTCAATACTGATAGCTGTTGCTGGTATTTTTGGGAATATGGCAGGCTATTGGTTTGGAGCCAAAAGCGGTTATTATTTATATAAAAAAGAAGATAGTTTTTGGTTTAAGAAAAAGTATCTAATTCAGTCTAAAGATTTCTTTGAAAGATTTGGTGGTAAAGCTATAATCTTTGCTCGTTTTTTACCAATCGTTAGAACCTTTGCTCCAATTGTAGCTGGTATTGTTACCATGGATAAAAAGAAATTTATGTTTTACAATGTAGTAAGTTCATTTCTTTGGTCGTTCATTCTAATTTTCTCAGGTCATTATCTTTATGGATTGTTTTTAGAAAAATATAATATTGACTTAAAACATCATATAGAGAAAATTGTCATTGGAATTATTTTGGTTTCAACATTTCCAGTATTTTTAAAAATGATAAAAAAAACACCAAAACAAGAAGAATAAAAAAGTCCCGATATATCGGGACTTTTTTATTTATATAAATTGTAAATGATTACATCATACCTGGCATTCCACCACCCATTGGCATTCCACCACCAGCATTTTCTTCTTTGATTTCTACCAAAGCACATTCGGTAGTTAATATCATTCCCGAAACTGAAGCTGCATTTTCAAGTGCTACACGGGTTACTTTTTTAGGGTCAATAATTCCAGCTTTTAGCATATCAACATATTCGTCAGTTTTGGCATTGTAACCAAAGTTAGCTTTTCCTTCAGATACTTTAGCAACTACAACAGAACCTTCTAATCCTGCATTTTCAACAATCGTTCTCAATGGAGCTTCAACAGCACGAGATACAATTTGAATTCCTGTAGCTTCGTCAGCGTTATCAGCTTTTATTTTATTCAAAACCGATTTTGCTCTTAATAAAGCTACACCACCACCTGCTACGATTCCTTCTTCAACAGCAGCACGAGTCGCGTGAAGTGCATCGTCTACACGGTCTTTTTTCTCTTTCATTTCAACTTCAGAAGCAGCACCAACATAAAGTACGGCAACACCACCAGCCAATTTAGCCAAACGCTCTTGTAATTTTTCTTTATCATAGTCAGAAGTTGTTGACTCCATTTGACCTTTGATTTGGTTTACACGATTTTTAATCATATCAGCACTTCCGGCACCATTTACCAGAGTTGTATTGTCTTTATCGATAGTTACTTTTTCAGCTGTTCCAAGCATTTCTAAAGTTGTATTTTCTAAAGTGTATCCGCTTTCTTCTGCAATAACAGTTCCACCGGTTAAGATTGCAATATCTTCTAACATCGCTTTTCTTCTGTCACCAAAACCAGGAGCTTTTACAGCTGCGATTTTCAAGGCGCCACGTAATTTGTTTACTACTAATGTCGACAAAGCTTCTCCATCAACATCTTCAGCAATAATTAATAATGGTTTTCCTGATTGTGCTACAGGCTCTAATATTGGTAATAATTCTTTTAAAGAAGATACTTTTTTGTCATATAAAAGAATGTATGGTCTTTCCAATTCTACTTCCATTTTTTCAGGATTAGTAACAAAATAAGGCGAAAGATAGCCTCTGTCAAACTGCATTCCTTCTACAACATCTACGTATGTATCAGTTCCTTTTGCTTCTTCCACAGTAATTACACCTTCTTTACCTACTTTTCCAAAAGCTGTTGCAATTAAATCACCAATCACTTCGTCATTATTGGCCGAGATAGAAGCAATTTGTTTTATCTTTTCAGAATCGCTTCCAACAACTTGTGCTTGTTTTGCTAAATCATCAACTATAGCCTCAACAGCTTTGTCAATTCCACGTTTTAAATCCATTGGATTGGCTCCGGCAGCTACGTTTTTCAAACCTTCTTTTACAATGGCTTGCGCTAAAACTGTTGCAGTGGTAGTTCCGTCACCAGCTAAATCATTGGTTTTAGAAGCTACTTCTTTTACCATTTGCGCACCCATGTTTTCTAATGGATCTTTTAATTCAATTTCTTTCGCAACAGTAACACCATCTTTAGTAACTGTTGGTCCACCAAACGATTTTCCGATAATTACATTACGACCTTTTGGTCCCAAGGTTACTTTTACTGCATTTGCTAATGCATCAACGCCACGTTTTAATCCGTCACGAGCTTCAATATCAAACTTTATATCTTTTGCCATTTTTATAGTGTATTTGGTAATTTGTTTATTTGGTTATTCGAATTATATAATTGCAAGAATATCTTCTTCACGCATGATTAGGTAATCTTTTCCGTTAAATTTTAAGTCGGTTCCTGCATATTTTCCATAAAGAACAACATCGCCAACTTTAACAGTTAAAGGTTCGTCTTTTTTCCCATTTCCAACAGCTACTACAGTTCCTTTTTGGGGTTTTTCTTTAGCCGTATCCGGAATAATAATTCCCGAAGCTGTTTGGGTTTCAGCGGCAGCAGGTTCTATAATAACTCTATCTGATAGGGGTTTAATATTTAATGCCATTTTTATATATTTTTTAATTTTTTGTGATGCGCAAAAGTAGTCAAAATAACTCCTAAAGTCAAAAAAAAACACCTACTAAAGAGTAGGTGTTTAATATATTATATTATAAATTATTTTTTTGGAGTCTCCACTGGTTTAGCTGGAGTTGTAGTTGTTGTTTTTGGTGCAACAGTTTCTTTTTCGTCAACAATTTTTGAATTAGCATCGCTCAAGCTTCCTGAAAAACTCAAACTTGACAATAAAATCAAAACAATTAATATGGCAGCTAATGTCCATGTACTTTTATCTAAAAAGTCGGTTGTTTTTTGAACGCCACCCATTTGAGTTGAACCACCTAATGATGATGACAAACCCCCACCTTTAGGGTTTTGTACCATTACTACTATGATTAATAAAAAACAAACTATTGTTATTAATACTAAAAAGATTGAAAATGTGCTCATTACTTAATTATTATTTTGTTGTAAAATTTTAATATCCGAAATTCGGTTTGCAAAGAAACTACTTTTTTCTGGATATTTCAAAATTAATATTTCATAGGCTTGAATTGCTTTTGAATATTTTTTTTGTTCCAAATACACACGGGCTAAAGTCTCTGTCATCAAGTGAGAAGTATCTTCCGAAATGACTTCTATTGTCGGAACTGTAGCATCTTTTGAGATTGGAGTTATCTTAGGATTGTTTTCAATAAACTTATCAATCAAATCCAATTTTTTCTTTTTATTATCATCAATTGATGGTTTGATTTGCTGCGCCTGTTCGCTATCGATCGAGTTTTCTCTAACAATTGGTTTTAAACGAGATAACTGTAACCATTCCTGGAAAGAGTGTTTCTCGTTTTTTGAAAATTCCAAAGGTTTTCCGATAGCTAATTTTGCTGAAGCTTTTTGTTCTTCTGCCGAAGTCGCTTCTTTTATTGAAGTTAAAATTGATTGTTCTAAGGCATCAACTACTGGTTGATTGTATTGAACAACAATATGTTCACTTCCAATGACACTCATGTTCATTAACTCTTCCAGTTTCTTTTCATACAAACCTTTTTGAACCGAAACAAAAGAGTCCGAAGTGATAAAGTCGAATAAAATACTTCTATCGGTTGTATAGGCAGCAGAAACTTTCAGAGCATTATTATAATTAAAACTATCTTGATTATACAGATGTTTTAACTTTAGTACACGAGCACTTTGAAAATAGGGAAATGCATTTAAAACATTGTCTAATGTTTCAGCATATCTATCATTAATAGCATCGGGTTTGTTGAGTAAGTATGTGTAATCGGTTAAATTCATCTTACCACTTCGCTAGTGATTCATTAAAAATATCTTGTGTTATGCGCTCAAAAATTTCATCGATATAGTCATTTAATACTGATCCTGTTGGAAGAGAACTTCCTTCATAATCTCTGTAAAACCAAAAGCGTTTCTCAAAATTATCAGTTTCTTTATTTTTATTGCTAAAACGAACATTGACCGAAATACTTAATCTACTTTGGGCAGCTGTTTGTGCAGCTGTCGCTTGCATTGGGGTTATTCTGTATTCTACAATCTCACCTTCATAAAGTAATTCTCCATTAGAATTTGTCAAACTCAAATTGGTTTGATTTTGTATAACTTCCTGAAGTTTTAGGGTAAATCTTCGTTCAATTCCAGGCTCAATTAATTCAGCCGTATTTTGAAAAAAATTAACTTGAAATGTCTTGGCATCTATTGGCTTTGCACCAGTAAAGTTATACACAGAACAACTGTTTACACTAATAGCTATGATGAAAATAGAAAGTAACTTAAATAACTTCATGGTAACAATTAAAACCGCTAAAGTAATTCTTTATTTTGAATTAAGGAATCACATCGCCTTGGTAGTAGTAATAAGAATTTGTTAAACTAGATTCAAAAACACCATTAGAAAAGTTTTCTTGTGTTAATAATTCAATTTTATTGCTTGGGGAAATTAATATTCCAAAAGAATGATTTTCAGGGTCTAATGTTGAATAGCCTTGAAATTCTTTTACATTATTAGAAGAAATTCCACTATTAAAAAAATTAGGTTCAAGTATTGATTTTAATCTTAATACTGATAGTGTCGCTGTTTTTAATGGGTTTATAATGTTTCCATAATTAAAATTTATTTCAACATCATTTGCGTTAGTTCCGAAACCGGACATGCTTAACAGATTGCCATTTTCATATTGAAAAGAAAATTCAGTTTGTATGTCATCGCTTTCACCTGGGAAATCAAAAAAATCTATATAATGTGTTGCTATTCCATCAGCATTTAACTCACAAGAAAAAGTTTCATTTCCTATAGTGTAGTAATAGCGATTTTCAGAAGCGCTGTAATTATAATTTTTTCCATTAATGTTGGTAATCTTATTATTTGAATCGTAAGTAATAAGATTATTTTCAGTTGGTGAACCCGAACTGTATTTTGTGTTTTGGATAACATTATTGTTTGTATCGTAAACAAACAATTCTAATATTTCATTGTCGGAATTAGTAATGCTGGTTAATAATCCTTGGGCATTAAAATTCCAACGTTTTTCAGAAGTTGTACCTGGATAAAAATCAACTCTTTGTAATAAATTTGGATTTACTGTTGAACTACTGTCGTCACTGCTACAAGAGAATAATGTAGTCGTTAAAACGAAAAGGGTGAAAATCTTTTTCATAACTATAAATTTGGGTGGCGTAAACATAAAAAGGTATTTTCTAAAAATAAAATTTATAGGTCATACTGCTTAATTTTTCGATAAAGTGTTCTTTCTGAGATGCCCAATTCATCTGCAGCTGCTTTTCTTTTGCCTTTATGACGTTCTAATGATTTCTTTATAAGTTCAATTTCTTTTTGTTCTAATTTCAATACTTCTTCTTCGTCAATGGTTTCTGCCATTAGATAATTAGCATCATCATCATCGTCAAATTCTTCTTGTTCTACTTCATTTTGTAAAGAAATTGAATTCAATCTTGGTTCATCAGCAAAATTGGAAACGTTTTCTTCTTTTTGTCCAAAAACTTTCTGAATTAAATTTTTATTCATTTCTTGAACTTTGGTGCTTCCGTTTTGCATTAATTCCATGGTTAATTTTTTTAAATCATGCAAATCGCTTTTCATATCAAAAAGCACTTTGTATAAAATATCTCTCTCGGTAGAAAAATCATTTTCCGATTTTTTTCCTCCAATAACTGAAGGCAAAGTACTGCCTTCAGCAGGCAAATAGGATTGCAAAGTAGCTAACGATATATCGCGATTGGTTTCCAAAACTGAAAGCTGTTCGGCAAAATTTCTAAGCTGACGTATGTTTCCGCTCCAACGGTATTTTTGCAAAAATTGAATAGCTTCATCACTCAATTTAACGGGTGGCATTTTGTATTTATGTGCAAAATCAGAAGCGAATTTTCTAAACAATAAATGAATATCATCTTTTCTTTCACGTAAAGGAGGCAGAGGAATATCAACAGTACTCAAACGATAGTACAAATCTTCACGGAATTTTCCTTTTTCGATGGCATCAAATAAATTTACATTAGTTGCCGCAACGATACGAACATTGGTTTTTTGAACTTGAGATGAACCTACTTTTAGGAATTCGCCGTTTTCCAAAACACGAAGTAAACGCACTTGCGTTGTCAATGGTAATTCACCAACTTCATCAAGGAAAATGGTTCCGCCATCAGCAACTTCAAAATAACCTTGTCGCTCAGCATTGGCTCCGGTAAATGAACCTTTTTCATGTCCAAAAAGTTCACTGTCAATAGTTCCTTCCGGAATGGCACCGCAGTTTACAGCAATATATTTTCCGTGTTTTCTATGCGAAAGGGAATGAATAATTCGGGGAATACTTTCTTTACCAACACCACTTTCACCCACAACTAATACAGAAATATCAGTAGGAGCAACCTGAATGGCTTTTTCTATGGCACGATTTAGTTTTGGGTCATTCCCAATAATCTCAAATCGTTGTTTTATACTTTGAACTGTTTCCATTTTAATCGATTGATAATTGACAATTAACAATGGATAATTAATTTCTGCTTTTTAAAAGTATCAATTATCCATTATCAATTATTCATTGTTTTAATTCATCTCACTATATCCAACAGCTTCGCCAATCAAGGTTCCACTGGTGCAGTTTGTTATTTTTACATTAACAAAATCACCGATTTTATATTGTTCTCTAGGAAAAACAACCATAAAACTTTGTGAATTTCTTCCCGATAAATCTTTATCTGATTTTTTAGAAACTTTTTCTACCAAAACTTCTACGGTTTTGCCTATAAATTCTTTGGTTCTAATTCCGCTATGTGTTCGTTGCAAATCAACAATTTCCTGTAGACGGCGTAACTTGGTTTTTTCATCAACATCATCTTTCATTTTTCTTCCTGCCAATGTTCCTGGACGTTCCGAATACGAATACATATACCCAAAACCATATTTCACGGCTTCCATCAAACTCAAAGTATCCTGATGGTCTACTTCTGTTTCAGTTGGAAAACCGGCAATCATATCTTGTGTGACACTGGCATCAGGGATAATTTGATGAATTTTGTTAATTAATTGTAAATATTCATCTCGTGTGTGCAAACGATTCATAGCCGCCAGAATCCGGTCGCTTCCGCTTTGAACCGGCAAATGAACATGTTTGCAAACATTCGGATATTTGGCAATTACATGCAATACCTCTTCATGCATATCCTGAGGATTAGATGTTGAAAAACGAATGCGCATTTTTGGAAATTGCACAGCAACCATTTCCAATAATTGATCAAAACCAACGGCAGTTGCTTTTTGCATTTCGCTAGCTTTCTCAAAATCTTTTTTCAAACCGCCACCATACCAAAGATAACTGTCTACATTTTGACCAAGAAGCGTTACTTCTTTAAATCCTTTATCCCACAAATTTTTTATTTCTTCAAGAATACTTTGTGGTTCCCGACTGCGTTCACGTCCGCGAGTGAAAGGCACCACGCAAAACGTACACATATTATCACAACCTCGAGTAATAGAAACTAGAGCAGTTACGCCATTGCTCATCAAACGAACTGGCGAAATATCGCCATAGGTTTCATCTCTAGATAAAATCACATTGATAGCATCTCTTCCATCTTCAACTTCTTTCAACAAATTAGGTAAATCCTTATAAGCATCAGGACCAACAACCATGTCGACAATTTTTTCTTCGTCGAGGAATTTCTCTTTCAAACGTTCCGCCATACAACCCAAAACCCCCACTTTCATATTCGGATTAACTTCACGTTTTACCGCATTATATTTTTCCAAACGCTTTCTAACCGTTTGTTCCGCTTTGTCGCGAATTGAACAGGTATTTACTAAAACCAAATCGGCTTCTTCTAATATAGTTGTAGTATTATAGCCTTCATTAGTTAATATGGAAGCCACAACTTCGCTATCCGAAAAGTTCATCGCGCAGCCATAACTTTCTATAAATAGTTTCTTAGTGTTTTCTTTTTTATGTTCCAAAACAAGACTAGAACCTTGTTTTTGCTCGTCAATTTCCTTTTCCATAAAATAATGTTCGATTCGTCGGACAGCAAAGATAATACTAAATTACAAAATGTGACAAGATGGCAGTTTGGTTTAACAAAAGTTTTGGAGCGAATGGTTTGTGTGTATTTGGAATCCATATTCCCGCTTTCCGCGTTACAAGGTAACTGCTTCAATCGGAGCTAGCGAGTTATCGTCTTTTGTATTAGGAATAATTTAAAAAAAAAGTGTCAATCACCGTTAAAAAAGTACAATAAAACCGATTTTTAAAAAAAACAATTACTTTTGCCGACATAAACAATTGGAGTATGGCAAAGAATTTAGTTATCGTAGAGTCACCTGCAAAGGCAAAAACAATCGAAAAATTTCTGGGAAGTGATTACCAAGTAGAGTCAAGTTACGGGCATATTGCCGACTTGCCTTCCAAAGAAATAGGTGTAGATGTTCTCAACGGTTTCAAGCCAAAATACGAAGTCTCATCCGACAAAAAAGCTTTGGTTACAAAATTAAAAGGACTAGCCAAAAACGCCGAAATGGTTTGGTTGGCTTCCGATGAAGACCGAGAAGGAGAAGCCATTTCTTGGCATTTAGCGGAGGAATTAAAATTAGATAAAGCCAAAACTAAACGTATTGTTTTCCACGAAATAACCAAAAACGCCATTCTAAAAGCCATTGATAATCCAAGAGAAATAGATTATAACTTAGTAAATGCCCAACAAGCACGTAGAGTTTTAGATCGTTTAGTTGGATACGAACTTTCTCCTGTATTATGGAAAAAAGTCAAAGGCGGATTATCTGCTGGTCGTGTGCAATCCGTTTCGGTTAGATTAATTGTTGAAAGAGAAAGAGAAATTCAAGACTTCAAACCAGTGGCTTCTTATTCAGTAACTGCTGAATTTACAAACGAAGCCGGAAAAGTGGTGAAAGCCAAATTGCCAAAAAACTTCGCAACCAAAAAAGAAGCTGAAGATTTTCTAAATAAAAATATTGGTTCTACATATAAGGTAGCCGATTTAGAAACTAAACCAACAAAAAAATCACCTGCAGCACCGTTTACAACATCAACGTTGCAACAAGAAGCTGCGCGTAAATTGTATTTACCGGTTGGAATTACAATGCAAATTGCACAACGTCTGTACGAAGCCGGTTTGATTACGTATATGAGAACAGATAGTGTGAATCTTTCTAAAGAGGCGATGGCTGCGGCTGAAGCTGAAATTACTAAATCATACGGACGTGAGTTTTCAAAACCAAGAACATTCAATACAAAAAGCAAAGGTGCACAAGAAGCACACGAAGCGATTCGTCCAACGGATATGTCACGCCATACAGTTAATGTTGAACGAGATCAAGCACGTTTATACGATTTGATTTGGAAAAGAACGTTAGCTTCACAAATGAGCGATGCAGAATTGGAAAGAACAAACGTAAGGATTGAAGCAAACAACCATAATGAAATTTTTCAGGCATCGGGAGAAGTAATCAAATTTGAAGGTTTCTTAAAAGTATATCTTGAAGGTAATGATGATGACGATGATGAACAAGAAGGCATGTTACCTACTTTGAAAGTGAATGAAAAATTACTAAACAATAATATCACTGCAACTGAACGATATACAAGAGCTGCATCAAGATATACAGAAGCATCTTTGGTAAAGAAGTTAGAAGAATTGGGTATTGGTCGTCCATCAACATATGCACCAACAATTTCTACAATCATCGCTAGAACATATGTGGAAAAAGGAAATTTAGAAGGTGTAGAAAGAAAATATACACAGCTTATACTTCAATCAAATAAAGTTGACGAAAAGATTTTAAAAGAAAATACAGGTTCTGATAAAGGGAAATTAGTTCCAACAGATATTGGAACAATTGTGAATGATTTTTTGGTTAAGAATTTTGCAGCAATTTTAGATTATAATTTTACGGCTAAAGTAGAGCAAGACTTTGACGAAATCGCTGAAGGCAATATTGATTGGGCAAAGATGATGCAAGAGTTCTACGACAAGTTTCATCCTAATGTTTTAGAAGTAGGAGAAAATGCAGAGCGCGAAAGTGGCGAAAGAATATTAGGGAAAGATCCAAAAACAGGCAAGCAAGTTTTGGTTCGTTTAGGAAAATTTGGTCCAGTAGCTCAAATTGGTGAGGCTGACGATGAAGAAAAACAATTCGCAAGTTTGCGTCAGGAACAAAATATTGGCAGTATCACTTTAGAAGAAGCATTGAATTTATTTTTGTTGCCAAAAAACCTAGGTATATATAAAGGAGAAGAAGTAGAAGTGAGTAACGGTCGTTTTGGACCTTATGTTCGTTTCGGAAAACAATTTATTTCATTGCCAAAAGGCGAAGATCCATTAGATGTTACTATGGATAGAGCACAAGAATTGATAAATGAAAAGGTACAAGCTGATGCTCCTATTGCTACTTATAAGAATGAGCCTGTTCAAAAAGGTGTCGGTCGTTTTGGTCCATTTTTGAAATGGAACGGCATTTTCATCAATGTGAGTAAGAAGTACAACTTCGATAATCTATCGCAAGCTGACATTACAGAACTTATTGAAGAGAAATTACAAAAGAATATCGATAAAGTAATCCACAATTGGAAAGAAGAAGGAATCTTGATTGAGAAAGCACGTTGGGGAAAATCAATAATCACCAAAGGTAAAATCAAGATTGAATTAAATAAAGATATTGATGCTGCTAAATTAACTTTGGAAGAAGTAAAAGAGTTAATCGAAAAGAAAACGCCTGCAAAAAAAGCGGTAGTTAAGAAAACAGCAACCAAAAAGGCACCTACTAAAAAGAAATAAACTATGGAATTTGATTTTTTATCACCTGTTGATAACGAAATTATTCAATACATAAATGGATTGTCAACTCAGCATTTGGGCAGTAAAGTTGCTTTTCATACAGATAAAGATTTTCCAGATATCGATAAAGTTAAAATAGCCATTATCGGAGTTTTAGAAAATCGCGGTGCTGTAAATTATGTTGATGACGAAGTAAACTTAGACGCAGTCCGAAAAGAATTATATGGTTTATTTCCAGGAAACTGGCATAGCTCTATTGCTGATTTGGGAGATATTATTCCTGGAAATTCTTTAGAAGACACTTTTTTTGCTTTACAAAAAGTGGCAGCTAAATTAATCCGAAAAGGAATTATTCCTATTGTTATTGGTGGTTCTCAGGATTTGACTTATCCTATATATAGAGCATATGATAAACAGGAGCAAATGGTGAACTTAGTTTCTATTGATAGTAAGTTTGATTTTGGTAAACAGGAAGAAGGAATTACAGCTAATTCTTATTTGTCAAAAATAATTTTGGATGAGCCAAATAATCTTTTTAATTATACTAATATAGGATATCAAACGTATTACAATTCTCAAGAAGTGATTGATTTAATAGAAAAACTATTTTTTGACGCCTATAGATTAGGCGAAATTTCTAACAATATTGAATTATCTGAACCAACATTACGCGATGCAGACATTGTTAGTATTGATTTAAATGTTGTTAAGTCTTCATGTTCAGGAAATTTTACTAATTTTACTCCGAACGGATTTGACGGAAAAGAAATATGTAGTCTATCAAGATATGCCGGTATTAGTGACAAAGTAAGTTCTTTGGGAATATTTAATTATAATAGCAAAAAAGAAAGTTCAGTTCTTATTGCCCAAATAATTTGGTATTTTATAGAGGGAGTCAATTATCGTTCAAATGAATATCCGTTTGGTACAAAAGAAAATTATTTGAAATACATTGTGCCATTAGAAAATGAAGAGTTAGTGTTCTACAAGAGTAATAAAACTGGTAGATGGTGGATAGAGATTAATTTTTTTGCTGGTCAACACAATAAACTTAAAAAAAATACGTTATTATCTTGTTCACATCAAGAGTATTTGGCAGCTTGTAATAATGAAATTCCGGAAAGATGGTGGAAAGCGCAGCGAAAAAATTCTATCTAGTAATAAAAAAATATAAAATATCTTACAAAAAATGTACAAATAAGCACTTTATCGTTATTAAATGCATTTTATCGATAAAATATTTTTTTTATAACAACATTAATTCTATTTTTGAAATGTGAATTAATGAAATGAAAGGTTAAACAAATAAATTTAATATTAATTAATTGCTTTTTTGAAAAATAATAAATAGGTTTACGCCCTTTAAAAATTATTCAAATTAACCCCAAAATACACATATGAAGAAGTTCATAACATTAGCGTCATTTTTAGCTTTATTAACCAGTTGTGGTGGATCAAGTGATAAAGGTGAATTGGTAGGAGTTAAAGGAAAAAAATGGCGTCCAGAAAAGCCATTTGGGATGACTTTAATACCTGGCGGAGCATACATTATGGGTAAATCTGATGATGACCCAGCCAATATTCAAGATTCACCAACAAAAACAGTTACAGTTAGATCATTCTATATGGATGAGACTGAAATAACTAATAGCGAGTACCGTCAGTTTGTAGAATGGGTAAAAGATTCTACAATAAGAGTACGTTTGGCTATTCTTGCAGATGAAGTTGGTCAAACTTCTACTGGTAAGGGAGGAAAAGGTGGAGGAAAAGGTGGAAGCATAGGAGATTTTGCTTTCAATGATACTGATCCTGCAAAAATGACTCCGTATGATAAGTACATGTATGAGAATTATTACAGTGTAGGAACTGATGATGATCCATATGCAGGAAGAAGATTGAATAAAAAAATCAAGCTTATTAAAGATACTAAGAAATATCCTGACGAATATTACACAGAAGTCATGGATACAATGTATTTGCCTTTGGCGGAATCATTTAATGGTTTAAGAACTATTGATGTACGTAAATTAAAGTTCAGATACTCTTGGATGGACATTCAAGCAGCTGCTAAAGCTAAAACTGGTAAAAGAAGTGAATTCATTAGAACAGAACAACAACTTGTTTATCCAGACACAACAGTTTGGATTAAAGATTTTGCTTACTCATATAATGAACCAATGCACAACGATTATTTTTGGCATCAAGCTTATGGAGATTATCCTGTAGTAGGTGTAAATTGGAAACAAGCAAAAGCATTTTGTGCTTGGAGAACTTTAAACAAAAATTCTTACATTAAATCAAAAAAGAAGAAACAGGATTTAGTTAACACTTTCCGTCTACCTATTGAAGCAGAGTGGGAATATGCTGCAAGAGGTGGTTTAGAATCTGCAACATTTCCTTGGGGTGGGCCTTATGCTAAAAATGACAGAGGTTGTTTCTTAGCTAACTTCAAGCCTAACAGAGGAGATTATGCCGCTGATCAGGCCTTATATACAGTTGAAGCAAAATCATATGAGCCAAATGGTTATAATTTATATAACATGGCAGGGAATGTTGCCGAATGGACAGATTCATCATATGACGCTGCAGCTTACGAATATGTATCTTCAATAAATCCGAATGTTTCAGATTTAAAAAATATGAGAAAAGCTGTTCGTGGTGGTTCTTGGAAAGATGTTGCTTACTTCTTGCAAGTAGGAACAAGAGATTTTGAATATGCAGATTCAGCACGAAGCTATATTGGTTTCAGAACAGTTCAAGATTATATGGGAACAAAAGTTACCAAAAACGGAGCGACTAAAAAATAATTTCAAACTAACTTAAATATAAATTAAAACTAACTAACTAAAATTTTATTATTATGGCATTATTAAGCAAAAAAGCAATGAATTTCGCGTACGGGATGGGAGCAGCAGTTGTAATCCTTGGGGCATTATTCAAAATTACTCACCTTGAATTTGGATTTATTACGGGTAACTTGATGTTGACTATTGGTCTTGTAACGGAAGCTTTAATTTTTGGTTTGTCTGCTTTTGAACCTGTTGACAACGAATTAGATTGGTCATTAGTTTATCCAGAATTAGCTGGTGGTGAAGCTAAAGCTAGAAAAGTAAAAACAGAAGATGCTACTGACGCACAAGGGTTATTGTCTCAGAAATTAGATGCTATGTTAAAAGAAGCTAAAGTGGATAGTGCTCTTATGGAAAGTTTAGGAAATAGCATTAAAAACTTTGAAGGTGCAGCAAAAGCTATATCTCCAACAGTTGATTCAGTTGCTTCAACTAAAAAATATGCTGAAGAAATGACAAAAGCGGCTTCTCAATTAGAAACTTTGAATGGTTTATATCAAGTTCAATTGCAAAGTGCTGAAAGAAACGCAAAAATCAATGATGAAGTTGCTGAAAACAATTTAAAATTAAAAGACCAAATGCAAAGTTTGACATCTAACCTTTCTACATTGAATCATGTATATGGTGGAATGCTTTCTGCAATGAGTAACAAATAATAATTAGTTTTATAACTATATTTTAAACAAAATAATAATTTAAACTAATTAGAAAAAATGGCAGGAGGAAAATTAACCCCTAGACAGAAGATGATTAACCTGATGTATTTGGTATTCATCGCAATGTTGGCATTAAACATGTCAAAAGAAGTATTATCTGCTTTTGGAATTTTAAATAATAAAATAGAGAGTTCTAACTCAATCTCAGATACTAGAAATGAGAGTTCATATTTGCAACTACAACAAAAAGCTAAAGATCAACCATTACAATATGGAGATAAAAAAGCTAAAGTTGACAAAATAAGAGCACTTTGTAAAGAGTTTTCAGATTATGTAGAGAACTTGAAAACTACAGTAACCAAAGGTTTTCCTAAAGATAATGAAGGAAACTACCCTTGTGAACAAATGGACAAAAGTGATGCGGTAGACAATTTGTTTTATCAAGGAGATAAAGAATCAAAAGAAGGGAAAGAGTTTTTAGAAAGAATTAGAGGATTTGCAGGGAAGATAAAAGCAATTGGCGGAAGCTCGATCGCTGAATCTGAAATGAAAAAAATTGAAAAAAGATTCGCTACGAATGATGTATATTCTGAAAAAGCAGAAGCTAAATTACCATGGTTAGATTATAACTATCACCATTTCCCATTGATTGCTTCTGTAACTAAATTTACACAACTGCAAGCAGATATCAAAACAACTGAAAGTGATATCATGGAAGGTATGTTTAAATCAGACTTAGTTGCTGCTGCATCGTTAACAGCATATCAACCAATTGTTGTTCCTGAAAAAACAGCTTTCTTCCAAGGAGAAGCAGTTAAAGGTAAAATTATCTTAGGAAAATTTGATCCAAATTTAGTGGCTAAATCTGTTGTTGTAAATGGAGTTAGCGTACCTGCAAAAGCTGGTCAAGCAGATTTCTCTTTTGGTGCTGGTGCAGTTGGAGAACATGAAATCACAGGTTCTTTTAACTTTGACGAAAACGGGAAAGTAGTTAGCTTACCAATTAAAGGAAACTATGTAGTTGTTCCACAACCAAAGACAGCTAATATTTCTGCTGATAAAATGAATGTGGTTTATAGAGGTTTACCAAATCCAATGACAATATCTTTCGCAGGTATATCTGATGATAAGGTATCAGCTTCAGCTCCAGGTTTAGCAAGAGCAACTGGAAATGGAAAATACAATTTAAATCCAGGTTCAGGTACAGAAGTTAAAGTTAGCGTTACAGCTAAATTACCTGATGGGAAGCCAGTTTCAGATAGCAAAATATTCAGAATTAAAAATATTCCTGCTCCAGCTGGTGCAATAGGTGGGCAAGTAGGTGTACAAAAAGGAGCTAAATCTCGTTTAGAAGTATCTCAAGTTTCTGCAGTTTTACAAGATTTCTTGTATGACTTAACGTTCCAAGTAACACGTTTTAGCTTCAAAGTTCCAGGACAAGCGGCTATAATTGTAAGTGGAGATAGAGTTAATGCACAATGTAAAGCAGCTTTAGCAAGAGCTTCAAAAGGAGATCAGATTTCAATTTTTGATATAAAAACTAAGATTGTTGGAACTACTGCTGCCATTGTACCTAAAGATGCTGCACCAGTATTATATGAAATACAATAATAATTTAAGTTGAAAGAAAACCTACTTAAATAACTTATATTATAAATTATGAAAATTAAAAATCTTTTATCAGTAATTTTTGCAGTAGTAATAGGTGCTTCAACTTATGCTCAGTCAAATCTTTTGAATTCCAAAACTCCGGATGAAATCGGAAAGAAAACAGCTGCACAGTTAATTTCTGACAACGACAAACCATTGCCATATGGTTATGTTCATGACAGAGATGTGTTAATGGGTAAAACTATTTGGGAGTTTGTTGACGTTGATGAGAGAATTAATTTTCCATTGTATTATCCTATTGATACTGCTTTCGTTGGAAAAGAAAGAAGATCACTATTTGATGTTCTTGTTAAAAACATCAAGAATGGTAAGATTACAGAAGTGTATGGTGATGACTATTTCAACACCAAGAAAACCTTCAAAGATATGGAGTCATCATTTACCTACATCGATACTACCGATGTTGGTAAAGACGAAATAAATAATTATTATGATGATTATAAAAGCGGAGCCAAAGTTTTAGATCCACAGTTTATCAATAAAAAAGAATTGGACGCCAGTTATATTTCGGGCTATAAGATTAAAGGATATTGGTATTTTGACAAACGTCAGGGTGAATTAAAATATAGACTATTAGCTCTATGTCCAGTTACTCCAGAAGCTAGAGATGCCGGAAATGAGAAAGCAGACGTTATAGATTTGTTTTGGGTTTACTTCCCTTCAGTAAGAGATATACTCCATGAGTCAAAGGCCTTTAATGATAAGAATTCTGCGATGCCAATTACGTTCGACCATTTGTTAAACTCCCGAAGATTTAGCGGAGAGATTTACAAAGAAGAAAATGTTTACGGCGATAGAGAAATTCAACAATACATGAAGGACAATTCTCAGAATCAGCTTTTAGAATCGGAAAGAGTAAAAGAAAAGATTCGTAGTTTCGAATCGGATATGTGGAATTACTAAGAAATATTTCATTATACAATATAAAACTCTCATCTTTATGGTGAGAGTTTTTTTTAGCTAATAAAATGATGACAGATTATATTATTGTTGGTTCAGGATTAGCAGGAATAGCTTTTGCAGAAACGCTTTTGCAGCATAATAAATCATTTATAGTTTTTGAAAATAAATCACAAAATTCAAGCAGCATCGCAGGCGGATTATATAATCCAGTAATCTTAAAAAGATTTAGTGAAGTATGGAATGCCAAGCAACAACTTGAAATGGCAAATAAATTTTATGCTGTAATAGAAAAAAAACTATCCCATAAATTTGATTATAAAATCCCTATATACAGAAAGTTCTTCTCTATAGAAGAACAGAATAATTGGTTTGCAGCATCAGATAAACCAAATCTAGCACCTTTTCTTTCTACAACTATCGTTCACAAAAAATATAATGGTATTGATGCTCCTTTTGGATATGGAGAAGTGTTGGAAACAGGTTATGTTGATACAATTGCTTTGCTTACTCATTATCACAATTATTTGAAAAGTTTAAATCTTTTAGTTTCGACTACTTTTGATTACACAGCTTTGCAAACTTTTGAAAGCCATGTCGAATACCAAAATATAAAAGCCAAACATATTGTCTTCGCAGAAGGATATGGTATGCATTCTAATCCTTTTTTTAATCAATTACCGCTTGATGGAACTAAAGGGGAATTATTTATCATTAGAGCAGCTGATTTAGATTTGGATGTAATAATAAATACCAGCGTTTTTATTTTGCCATTGGGCGACAACCTTTTTAAAGTGGGGGCAACCTATAATTGGGAAGACAAAACAAACGAACCAACCACTGAAGGCAAACAAGAATTAGTCGATAGAATAAAAGAAATTTTAAACTGTGATTTCGAAATTATTGAACATTTTGCCGGTGTAAGACCAACAGTTAAAGACAGGAGACCTTTGCTTGGAACTCATCCACAAAATGCTAATATCCATATTTTAAACGGTCTCGGAACTCGAGGTGTAATGTTAGCGCCAACTTTGGCTAAAGATTTATACGACTTTATTGAAAAAGGGAAACCTCTTGATAAAACTATCGATATAAAACGCTATGCTACTTTTTAGCAGCGTTTTTATCAAAACTCACAAACATATTAATATAGATGTTTCTAGATAATCGTGCTGTTATTGGCATTAAAACTACCAATGTCAGAAAGATTGCTACGATGGTCTGATTTAATTTCAAGCCTATAAAAATTTTTGAAACGATAAATGCTGCAACTCCAATAGCTACCGTCAATCCATAACTAACATACATGGCACCATAAAAGAACGATGGTTCTAATTGATAATGCAAACCACAATGATTACAATGGTCGTGCATTTTGTAAATATTTTTAATATTGTATGGGTTTTTATCCACATACATACTTTCTTCTTGGCATCGTGGACAAGTTCCTGTTAAAATGCTATTTAGTTTGGATCCTTTTTTTAACATTTGCAAAAATTTTAATTTCGTTCAATTCAGCTATATGACCTCAAGGTCAACAAAGGTAAATCTAACGGAAGGTTTTCAATACTAATTTGCAATTCTTTTTATGTTAAATATTCATAATTTATCGGTTTCGTTTGGTGGCACTTATCTTTTTGAAGAGGTAACTTTTCGATTGGGTTCTGGAGATAGAGTAGGACTGGTCGGAAAGAACGGTGCCGGAAAATCAACCATGCTAAAAATTCTTGCCGGAGATTTTAAACCTGATAGTGGTCAGATTGCAACCGAGAAGGAAGTAAAAATGGGTTTTCTTCGGCAGGATATTGATTTTGATCATGGAAGAACTGTACTTGAGGAAGCCTACGAAGCGTTTACAGAAATTAAAGCAGTTGAAAAAAAGCTTGAAAAAATAAACCATCAATTGGTATCAAGAACTGATTATGAAAGCGAGGCGTATAGCCAAATCATTGAAGATTTATCCGATTATACTCATCGTTTTGAATTGCTTGGCGGCTATAATTATGTGGGTGATACCGAGAAAATATTATTAGGACTAGGTTTTAAAAGAGAAGATTTCAATAACCAAACAGATACTTTTTCTGGTGGCTGGAGAATGCGTATTGAATTAGCTAAATTATTATTACAGTCAAATGATATTTTATTACTTGATGAGCCAACGAATCACTTAGATATTGAGAGTATCATTTGGCTGGAAGGATTTCTACGAAGCTTTCCAGGAGTTGTGGTAATTGTTTCTCACGATAAAATGTTTTTGGATAATGTGACTAACAGAACTATTGAAATATCTTTGGGTAAAGCTTATGATTACAACAAACCGTATTCACAATATTTAATTTTACGTGAAGAAATTCGCGAAAAGCAATTGGCTACGCAAAAAAATCAAGCCAAGAAAATAGAGGAAACCGAAAAACTTATCGAAAAATTTCGAGCTAAAGCTTCCAAGGCATCGATGGCGCAATCGCTTATTAAAAAGCTGGATAAAGTAGAACGCATCGAAGTTGATGAAGATGATACATCCGTAATGAATATTTCGTTTCCGGTATCACAAGTTCCGGGAAGAGTAGTTATCGAAGCCGAAAACGTAACTAAAGCCTATGGAGATAAAACGATTTTAAAAGACATTTCGCTTTTGGTAGAACGAGGCAGTAAAATAGCTTTCGTAGGTCAGAATGGTCAAGGGAAATCTACCTTTATGAAAGCTATTGTCAATGAATTCAAATACCAAGGTTCAATAAAATTAGGGCATAATGTACAGTTGGGTTATTTTGCACAAAATCAGGCTGAATATTTAGACGGAGAAATTACTTTATTAGAGACCATGACCAATGCCGCAACCGATACCAATCGATCAAAAGTTCGAGATATGTTGGGTTCTTTCTTGTTTCGTGGTGATGATGTGGAGAAAAAAGTAAAAGTGCTTTCGGGTGGCGAACGTAACCGTTTGGCTTTGTGTAAATTGTTATTGCAGCCAATTAACGTTTTGGTGATGGATGAGCCTACGAATCACTTAGATATCAAATCGAAGAATGTGCTAAAAGCGGCTCTAAAAAAATATGAAGGAACATTATTATTAGTTTCTCACGACAGGGATTTTCTGCAAGGAATGTCAAATATTGTATACGAATTCAAAGACCAAAAAATCAAAGAATATTTGGGTGACATCAACTATTTCCTTGAACAACGCAATATGGAAAACATGCGCGAAGTAGAGAAAAAAGATGTTGCGAAAAAAGAAGCGCCAAAGGAAACAGCAAAAGTTTCTTATGAAGATCAAAAGAAAAGCAAATCATTACAAAATCGTTTAAGTAAAGTAGAAAGCCAAATCAAACAGTTGGAAATTGATATTCAGGCTGATGACAAAGCTTTAGCATCAAACTATGATAAACATATTGAAGATGCTAATTTCTTTATGGCGTATAACAAAAAGAAAAAAGAATTAGACCGACTTTTAGAAGAATGGGAAATTGTTCAAGGTGAGATAGATTCTTTGTAATCTGAACACTACTTAAAAGGGTGCCGTTGTTGCCAAACTAATGTTGGCTCTAACCTTGGAAATATTTTATCAAAATACTTGTCAATCAATTTGTTGTTATGATAAATAAATCCAGACATCAAAACGGGTTTAGCACCAATAGAACTCTTGATTTCTAAGGCGGTTCTTCCGAAGATTATTTTCTTAAACTGCTTTTCAATACCAAATTTTGTCATGTTGTAAAGCATGTTCAAATAAAGCATTTTTTCTTTTTGAATTTGTTCGTCATAACCCAAAAAATAAGTTTCCAAAGTAGTTCCGTTGAGCAATAGTGTGTGAAAACCAACTAATTCATTATTTAAAAAATAACCAACCATAATAAATCGGTTGCCACATTGTTTTTTAAATGTTGCAAAATGATTTTTAGCTAAAAAGAAAGTGTTGAAAGGCGCATTTTTTGCCACATGTTGATACAATTCATAAATTTTGTTCTCACGCAAAACGATATCATCTAAAGATAATTCTCGGGTTTCAATACCTTCAATTTTTTTATGAGCGCGTTTATATTGGTCACGATATTTTTTTGAAAATGAAGCTACATAATCGTCATTGGTTTTCCATTGAGGAAGTAGTTCAAAAATCATATTGGGTTGCGTATTGAACTCATACAATTCAGAAAAAGATGATTTCCTAAGATCGGCTGCAAAATCTTGATAAAAGTCTTTAAAGGAAACAATATGAATTTTTATATTTTGTTTTTTGAAGTGAAGCGTAATTTCATTAGCACATTTACTAAGTATTTGACCAATAGTTTTCGAATCCATTTCTTTGTTAAAAATATGACCGTTTTGTCCTGTTATCATATTGTTGCCAAGAAACAAAGCATGAGAACCAAAATTTCGGAATACGAAATTCCTAACATAGGTTTTAAAACATTTATCTCTTTCTCCAAACGATTCTAATTTATTCAAATTAAGATATTGAGCGAGTGCCACTCCAATTAATTCAAAATTTTCAAAAACACCAATATAAAAACACTTCATATTGGTTGGAGCCGATTGTTCTAAAACCTTCAAATATGAAGTTTGTAAAAAAGCATTTTCATTTGCAACTTCGTCCCAAGAATTGGGGAGTTGTGAGATAGTGGAATATATTTTATAGGTAGTTGTTTCCAAAAAGCTAAAAAAATCGCCCTACAAATGTAGAGCGATTGGTCTATAATAAAATGTTAAAATTATTGCATCATACAGATTATTCCACCCATAATAGTTAAACAAACTATCCAGAAACCTCCTGTTACTAATACATATTTGAAGCTTCTTCTTTCGTATAGAGCATTGGTTCCAATTAAAGGAAAAGATAAAAATAACCCAGTTAAAAAACCATGTAAAGCACCATGTTTAAATGTTCGGAATGCTGTTCCATAATCTGCCATAAAAGCATTATAAGAAGGCAATGCTTTTGTTGGGTTACCGCCAACCATACCCAAAGCTCCAAATTGATGTATAGTTAACATTTGCAAAATAAATGAAATAAGAAAAGCATAAACGATAGATAGACCGAATATCTTAACCATATTGCTGCCTTTCATGTCTTCCTCTTTCAATCCAGCTTCTTTCATCCAAATGTTTCCAAAAACTTTTGGGTTATACCAAATAAATCCAACAATCAGTGTTGATAAAGCAGCAAGCAATAATGCTATAAAGTTTACATTCATAATTTTAAGTTTAATTGGTTAGTATATCAAATGTAAAAAATATTATTTAAATTAAATTTTTACCATCTTATTATAAATTTTAATAGGAAGAACATAATAATTTGTAAGATAAATGGGTAAAAAAATTAAGCAAAAATGCATTTCGTCGATTTTTTTTGTTTTTAAACGGCTTTACTTATAGTTTTACTTTGTCATAAACCTCAAATTATAAATGATATGAAAACAATTTTTACCTACGTAACACTACTATTTGTTTCTGTTTCTAGTTTTGCTGAAATTTCTTCTACTGAAAAAAATGCTTTGGTTAAAATAAACAAAGCCACAAAAGGATCACAATGGATTAACAAATGGGATTTAAAAACACCAGTATCAACATGGTATGGTGTTGAAATCCAAAATGATAAAGTAGTTTCAATCAAATTGGTTAACAATAACCTTAATGGAGAACTACCAAAAGAAATTGGTGATTTAACTTCACTACAAGTATTAAATCTTTTTAGAAATAATATTACTGGAGTATTACCTGAAACAATTGGTAACTTGAAAAGTTTGACAATACTGAATATAGCTTTTAATCAAGTATCAGGAGCTTTGCCAGAATCTTTAGGAAATGCTTCTCATTTAAAATCAATTGAAATGCACATGAATAGATTGACAGGTCAGTTGCCTGTAGCTATTGGAAATATAACTAATTTAGAAACGCTTTCGTTATTCAATAACGAAATTGAAGGTCAAATTCCGATGTCATATTATCAATTAAAATCGTTGAAGGTTTTATTGTTAAACAGTAATAAACTTACAGGAAAACTTGAAAAAGAAGTTTCGAGTTTGTCATCACTAGAAACCTTGAGTTTGTTTGAGAACAAAATGGATGGTCAGGTTCCTTTTGATTTAGAAAAATTAGGGAACTTAAAAGAAATGAATATTTCATACAATATGTTCAATGGATTAGTTTCTAAAAACTTATCTAAATTGGATACTTTAAATATGACTATGGTAAATGAGCAAGGTGTTGCTACAACATTAAAAGTAAGTATCGACAAAAACTCAGCCTTTGCTGCAGATGAATAAGAAAAGAAATTACTTGACTACCAATGGAAGTCCTCCATTTAATTTCAAATGTTTTGTGTTTATAAAATTTTGTTAGGTAAGTAAAAAAGTCTTGAGAAATCAAGACTTTTTTTATATCATCAACATTTAAAATTTATTCAGTAGCTACTAATTTAGATGTGCTTCTATAAACATATTCGTTATAAATGTGTCTTCTGGCAAATCGACTTGGTGATTCAGCATTCACCATTTTAATATACATTGGTCTCAATACACCAAAGTATTCAAAAGCACTTCCATCCAAAAAGGTGATGTAAAGCACGCCTTTTTCATAGTAAAAATCAGCAAGGTTTGTAGTTGAAGTGATTCTAGTATATTCTGCTTTGTCTTTTTCTAATGTTTCAGGAGCAATACTTACGAGGAAATGATAAGCCGCAATAATTTCTGTACTTTTCTCTTCTGCAGCCAAACGTTCCGCATCATCCTGAATAGTATCAGGATGTATATCCTTCATACAGTTTCTGTAAATTGTTTTTAGCTCTTTCAATGTAGCTGTTTTTGTTACGCCAAGTAAAGCTCTGTATTCGATAATTTTTTTTGTATTCATTTTGTTGGACTATAACCGCTTAGGGTTTTTAAATTTTACTTCTTGCAATTCGACCTAGCGGTCTCGGGCCGTGCAAAAGTAGTTCTTTACTTTAGATATTAATGCAGTCAATGGAAAATAACTTGATTTTTCCTTGACTTATTAGTTTTTCGTTGTATATTTGCACTCGAACAGCGCGGGATAGAGCAGTAGGCAGCTCGTCGGGCTCATAACCCGAAGGTCACAGGTTCGAGTCCTGTTCCCGCTACTAAGAACCCAGCAATTGCTGGGTTTTTTCATTTTTGTAGCAAATCTGTAGCAAAGTTGATAACTTTTTTTCTCTGACTTAACAATTTACCAAGTCTTTATCTTTTTTAAGCAAAGCACTTACTTTCTGTACTGTTCCCAAAGAAACACCACATCTGCTTTTTACATCTCGCAACGGTTTATTCATCTTTAAGAACTTTACCACGTCTTTGTATTTTGCTAAAACCTCAGAGTCAGATTCAACCGAACCTTTAACACGCCCTGTATATATTCCTTTTGCTTTCGCAACCGCTATGCCTTCTCTTTGTCTTTCTAATAGCGTTTCACGCTCCATTTGAGCCACATTAGCCATAACGCTAATAATCAGGTTGAAAGTTGGGTTAACCTTTCCTAAAGTCATTGATTCCAACCCAAGGTTGTCAACTCTTAAAGTCACTCCTTTACTATTAAAATACTCTAGGGTGTTAATTATATCATGTAAGTTTCTGCCTAATCTATCTACAGACGACACCACCACAAACGATATAGCACCACTTTCAATCTGAGCAATCAATTCTTTAGCACTATTTCTTTCTGCAAACGCTACGCTACCGCTCACTACATCGTTAAATAATACCTCATCGGGGTTCTGCTTAGCTAATTGACGCTCTAAATTTTGGTTGGCTGTAGAAATTCTGTTGTATCTGGCTTTCATATCTTTATTATTTACTCGTCAAAGATACAAAACACTTTTTACATGTACTAATTTTAGGGTGGTTATTTTTGATACACCAAAAACCCTTATTTTGTGTTGAGGTTCATGGTGACGCTATGCCATGGCACGGCTATAGCCTATTTTTGGTACGTTAGGCAGTTTGTAACAAATCCAATAAGTCGTTTAATTCTTTTTCCGTGAAGTTTTCACCTCTGAATGATACAGGAAACTTTAGAGGCTCCGATTTTAGAACCTTCTTAAATTGCGATAGTGATAGCGTAATTTTCATAGCGTTGTTTATCTATAAATAGTCGCTCCAAAAAAATCAGCCAAAAATTTTTGGGAAAAATTAAACGGCACATGATGTATAAAGGGTGGGGCTATATTCATTCAAGTTCTAACTGACAAAGGTAACATTGGTAACGATAATAACAAACATTTGAATTAACACGGTTTAACAGGGAGGACACTACCACTTTCAACAAAGGAAGGGAGGACTAGCACCACCAGAACCATCATAGCGAATACTGGAGCGTCATGTGGTATATAGTATGTGTTATCATTATATATTATCCTAGTTTAGTACCATATTATTACAGTTTCTTTCCATTATTTCTATTATTTATCCATTTATCTTAACAATCCACTATCATATATGTTACTTAATAATAGTGTAATAGAATAGAATAGAATAGTAGTAATAGTAAGGCATTACATGACTATAACAATAATTACCGTATGCTCAATTTCCGCTATTATACATTTTTTATCTTTTTTATTGCACAATGTACTTGACTATTATTTTGGATTTGCGTATATTTAATGAAAAGCAGTTTTAAGAGAGCATACTCATAAAAAACCTTGGTTGCTGGTAGATAGCTTCTACCAGCTTCTCTTACCAAGTAAAATCCCAAGAGCCATAACATTCCGAAAGGAATGACGAGAATAAGAGAATATAAATGAACATTAAAACCGATTATCTATCACTTACGGGTGATACTGAGGACATCCAAATCCTTCAAAATGATTACAACCTAGCCGAATTAGCATTACAGTTCCCGAATGTAAATTCGTTGCTTATACCCAAAAAATCAAAATACAACCTACGCAAGTACGTTCCTAAAGGCATGCTTAGAGCTATTGATAGCGATGTTGATGTTGCAGTTGAAAAGTGCCTAGTATTTTTATCCAACTTATGCAGCACCTACTACACAGACGACAAATGGAAGTCATTATCCGCTACCATATTGCACCAACAAACCAAATCCAAGGACAATACCTATATATACACCCGAATTATCGATGTATTAAAGCACGGTACAACCAAAGGTGCATTTATTGAAGTTAACGATAGTTACCTTGAGCGTGAATATTGCAAAAAGTACCGCTTAACCGACATGTATTTAAAAGCGGGCTTAGAAGAATACATTATTAAAGATTCTACAATCGTTCTGAATCAGAACAGGCTTTTTTATGAGCAGTTAAACGAAGCAATGGAGCACCCGATTTGCTCCAACCTTATAAAAATGTACCCAAAGATTGAGTTGCCAACACCAGAAGAACTTTTAGCCATTGGAAAACGTTTGGTTAAAGAAGGTCACCGCACCAAAAAAAGCAAAATACTTACGGTGCGTAACAAACACCCATACGATTATTGGAAGGACGTAACAAATCGAAGTTTCGTTGAAGACAACATTAAACTTTTTGAGTTTTTGACCAATAGAGGGTTTATGATACCTGGTGTTGGTGATGAAAAAAGTGGTGGTCGTGTGGTTGATTCATTTACACTTATGCCCGCTTGGATTCGTGAACAAATTACCGTTGATGGTGTCAAATTAGCTGAGTACGATTACACCGCATTACACCCGAATATAGCCATCAAATTGTACGATGGCACACAAACATACTTAACGCATCAAAACGTTGCTGAGCGAACAGGAATTGACATTAAAAGCATTAAAATTGAGCACCTAAGCTTTTTTAACAAGCAATGGTTAGCCATGCTTAAATCACCGCTATTTGCGTTCTACTCAAACCAAGAACCCGACATGCTATCACGCATTTACAACGACAAAAAAGAGCACGGCTACAAAGTAACCTCAGCCAAAATGTTTAGCGTTGAGGTGGCAATTATGACCGATGTTATAAAACACCTCAGCACCATAGGAATTAATGTGTTATACGTTTACGATGCGTTGCTGTGCGAAGAAAAGGATAAAGCTATTGTGGTTGAAACCATGAACCGAATTATACTAGAGCACGGTGTTTACACCTGTGTTAAAGTTGATGTTGTGTCACCTGTTGTTAGTGCCGAACCTGTAACAGAACCACAAGCGATAGCACTACCAAAATTTGCATTGGATGAGGTAGTAAACTTATATGATGTACTGCCGCTGCTTTCCTATGACGCTGACGACACTATGACAATAATCTACGATATTGACTACTCTAGTATAACCATGAACGAACTTGTTAAGTATATAGCGAAACAAGCACGGGAGCAAAAATACAATGATTACCACGGTGTATTGATAACGCAGCAAGTAATTACAAACCTTAGGACTATAGTAAAGAACTAATAAGTCATTTTTACGTTTTGCACGGCTGTTATTGGCTGTAATTATTTTTCCCATACCCTTATTTTTTTGTACAGTTTCTTTTCCGTTTTCGGTAAGTTTTTTTTGCTATGGTTCGTTAAAAGTCAATTTTAGGTTAGTAATAATCTCTCAAAATTCCGATAGTATTTGCTAAGAGTGCAAACCTTAACAATTAGGTGTAAAATCAATATAGAATAAAATGCACTTTTTTCGGGTAGTAAGGTTTCAAATTAAATGCACTAGCGGTTTGAGTTCTCACTCAAACCGCCTTTGTTTATTTTCAGTTTTGTGTGAAGTTAAAACCTATATTTAATTCCAACATTAAAAATAAATGGATTGTATTTTAGGTTATTTAATTTGTCATCATTAGCTTCATTTTTCATATCAAATTCACTAAAAGTTACATATTTTGCTTCCCAGTTTAAAGCCCATTTTTGGGAAAAGTTAAAATCAAGCCCAACAATTCCTTGAAATCCAATATTACCTGATTCAGAAAAGGATGTGTTGTTACCATCACCAAAGTCTATATCAATTTCTTGAATTAAAGAAAATCCTAAGCCCAAATACGGCTTAAATCTGCTGTTTGTGGAAAAATTGTATATTCCATTGAGGTAAATAAAATTAGAAGCGTAATCACCAGAACTTTTAACAGAATTATTTTCTATTGTGATATCGTTTGTCTTATATTCCCATCCAACTTCGGCTGTAATTTTTTCGGTAAAATTATACCCTAATGAAATTCCTGTTGTAAAACCAAATCCGTTATCTACTTCAATATTAGTGGTTTGATTATTATTAACTAATTGTAAGGACATATCTTGTATGCCTATAAAACCTGCGTAAGGTTTTAAATAGAATTTTTTATAATCTTTAATGCTGTTACTTTCTTGAGCCAATACCTTAAAAGCTGATAGTAAACAAACTAAAAGAATTACATTAAATTTTAAATTTTTCATCATTATTATATTTTTGTTAATGATGCAAATTTAGATAGCTTAAGTAATTAAAATTCGTAACCTATGTTACTTTTTTTTACCTTTTAATCGACTCAATGCTGGTCTTGTAATTCTAATGTAGCTGGATATTTGTTCTAAAGAAAGACGATTATGTAAATCTGGATATTTCTGTGTAAAGTCATAATATCTTTTTTCTGCATTGTCAAAATGAAGAGATTCAAGTCGTTCATCCATTTTTATAATAATAGCTTCAGCCATCACTCGACCAAATTTTTCGAAATCAGAAAAGTTACGATAACAGTTTTGCATGTGTGTATAATTAAAGCAAAGTAATTGAGTTGGTTCTACTGTTTTAAAAAAATATTTACTCGGCTCTTGTTGAATAAAAGCTTTGTAGTGTGTAGCAAAACCACCTTCTTTAAGAAACCTAGTGTTTATTTCATTTCCATTGGTATTTATGTAATAGCCTCTGATAAGACCCTTAACTATAAACCCAATTTCATTATGCGTTTTTTTATTATCAATAAAAACTTTGTTTTTGTCTAGCTTCTTTACAGTTAGTCCTTTCACAAAAAAATCTAAAGCCTCTTCATTAATATCATTATTGATATGTCTAATTACTGACCTTATAAAATCATATTTGTCTTCTATATTCATATTATAGCTCATAACGGTTTCGAGCTTGGCGAAGCTGTGAAGCCAGCAAACTCCGTAACTTCTGCTAAGATAAAGTTTTTACGTGAAAATATTGTTGAATTTAAGAAAAAGCAACAGTTGCGGTTAACTGCTGTTGTGTGCTGTTTTTATTGAATTCCTTTAAAAAAGTTCCAAACTTCTTCCGCATATTCTATATCTCTATTTTGAACTCCACTTGCAGGTGAAGAATTGGTATAAACTGTCTTACTTGGCACAGCGTGTCCAGCATTATTTAAAATAAAATAAATCAATGGTTTTGCACCACTATAAATTCTTTTTTCTACGTTGCCTGCATCTGTTGTGTTCACATTAAAAGTTGATATGGTTGGATTAATATTTTGTAAACCGTTTCTTTGTAACCAATAATTTAAAGTTGCAGTTTGAGATATTACTTTTCCACGATTACAATTGCCACCAATATTTGCTACACAACCGCCATTTGCTGGCATTGCAGGGTCGCTTGTTCCGTGAGTTATCAAGATTGGCAATGGTAGATTAGAGCCATTTGTACAAAGTCCGCTTTCAGGAAACTCAGGTAAATTCCCACTTGAAACGGCTATCGCTTTAATAGTTTCAGGAAATTGAAAAGCATAAGAATAGGTCATTAAAGCACCATTACTTGTCCCTGTTAAAAACATTTTGTTTGAATTAATATTTAAATCTGAGATTAATTTTGAATTTAACTGTTTCAAAAAGGTAATGTCGTCACCTTGACTTCCTGATATATCATCACTTCTACAATCATTCCATCCAGGATTTCCTTGAATGTCGAGTGAACCTTCTGGATAGACTACTAAAAACTTTTCATTGTCTGCAATTGTCCGAAAAACGGATAATGGATGAGCACCTATTTCTGAAACTCCAATACCAAGTCCACCGCCACCGTGCAAAACTGTTACAACAGCATTTACAGCTGTCATTCCTGTTGGTCTATAGACTAAATATTTTCTAGTAATGTTGTTAATTGTTATATAATTTGTTGTCAAACCTTCTTGGTAAGGAATAATATTAGTATTTGAAGGATTTGGATTGTCGTCATCCTTGTTACAACCAAGGGTAAAAATCACGACAAATAATAAAAATGTTCTAGTCATATTTTATTTATTTTGATAGGTATACTTGGTTAGATATTATTTTCATTGAATGGTTTAATCTTGGTACGTTTTTTTAAAATAGCACACAACGGTTGGCAGATTTGCGATGGGCGGGTTTTTCAGCACAACTGTTCATTCGGACAACAGAACTTCCTTTAACCACAAAACTGTCTGCAGAGAACGAAACCCCGCCTATTGCAAATGTGCTGTTAGCTGTAGTGCTTTTTGTGTGCATAAGTAAAGCTATTTTTTCAGTGTTGGATTTGTCGCCACTAATTGCCATCTTTTTTGTCTGTGTTTATAAAATGATTTTGCCCAAGATGTTATAAAACCAGTCAGCATACCTCCATAAATTTCTATTTCGTCTTCATAAATTATTGTTGTGTCGGATAGTTTTTTTAATGATATTTTATGGTTCCAGACTTTTGCAGAATTGTCCCACTCTCTTGTCTGTAAAATTTTATTTACTTCATCTATTTTTTCGAAATAAAGTGAATGAAGCCCACCAAAAGGAACAAAACCATAAACTAACATTTTTGTCGAAACAGTATCGCCTTCTTTCCATATTTCAGGAAATTGACCGCCTGTTGGTTTAAATTTTACTTTACTTTGCACAACAAAGTTCAATAAAGCACTTGTTTGAACTTTTGTCCAAGCGGTATTAATGTCAATTTGTATTTCAGAATTTATG
>Ga0315902_10001416_pt1 | contig 38499 bp, 61 predicted proteins | sample LakEriMetagenome_9_FD_203523 | JGI IMG/M metagenome (GOLD analysis project Ga0315902, IMG submission 203523) | Freshwater fungal communities from buoy surface, Lake Erie, Ohio, United States - Buoy 12 MA117 | ecosystem: Environmental > Aquatic > Freshwater > Lake > Lake biofilm | place: USA...
TGGGCTTCGGCGTCAAGTTTGGATGCGGGAGCCAGGGTAACCGCCATGCGGATAGTCGGAAACGCCAAGGGTGTCGAAGCGGATCTTGCAGCTATTGAACCGCTTGCCGCATACATCGTTAGCCGCGCTGGTGGCGTTGTCGTTCACGTCAAAGTAACTGCCGCCCGTGTAGCCGCACTCTGCGCCGCGATAAACCCACGGGCAATAATCCTGAACTTGACGACCGGGCAGTTGCAGGTTGGTGAGATCCAGCTTGCTGGTTAATTCAAACTCAACGAGCTGAATGTTCTCCTTGGATACGCGGTCGATGTACCAGATCTGATCTTCAAACTTGGCAGTCGGATCAGCGGTCGGGTTGGTGCCACCAGTAAAGTTGACGCCATCCAAGAATTTCTTGCAGGTGCGAATGCGGGTGACCTTTGCCTGCAACGGGTTGTACGCCAGCAGCAGGGCGGAAATGGCGCCAGTGACGTTGGCGATCCGCATGGTTGGACGTGGCAACGTGCCCTTGGAGTTCAGCTCAAAACCGTCGACTTCAATCGGCGCTGCTGTGTAGGTGATGCCGGCAAACACCACATTGGCGGTCAAGCCGTTGGTGCCAGCGTGGTAGTAGAACGTGGTGTCGATGCCGTTGACGGCGGCAGTCAGTTGCAGTTGAAACAGTTCAATAACCGCTGATGGTTCCAGCGATTGGATCTGCTGCTGGATTGACGTAGGCGTCGTCATGCCTCAAACACCTGTCGGAACGTTGCAGTTATTTCGTTAAAGTTGCAACTGATCTGGCTTGTGTTCCACTGGTCGCAAACCCATTTACCGGCGTAGCCATTGGGATCAGTCCAGTCGAAAGCCTCGACACCACCCCTTGCACGCAAGAAGGTAAGGATGTTATCGCGCTCAGTGTCGTTACGATTATTGAAACGCAGGCTCCAGATTTTAGGCTGCGTATTGATGCCAAAGGCTACGCGCTGTTCGTAGCCATCGCCAAACTGAATGCGCTGGACTAGAGGTTTCTCCTCTAGATCAGCACTGAAACTAGGGGTATAGGTGAAGGTGGCCATTAGCTCAGTGCGCCTCCTGGACGTTTCTGTCGGATGATCTCAGCTTGCACAGCAGCCGAGATGGCTTTGCCAAAAGCATTGGCCTTCGGATTGTTGCCCTGCGCTTGAGTGCCGCTGGCATCGACATTTACCGTCACATTCACGGCACCACCACCAGCGGATTGAACGCCCAGTCGCCCGTCACGGCCGCGGCGCAGGGGCATGATTGCCTCCGGTCCGGCCTCGCCAGCCAAGCCGAACTGACCTGTCCCACCATTGGCGTAGGCAAACATCATTGGGCGATTCACAACACCGCCATTGGCGAAGCCAGTGATGCCTGATCCGAAACCAACAGATGGATTCAAACCACCAAGACTCTTGAATAAACCACCAAGGCCGCCACCGCCACCTGGCAGCAGGCTCTGAATAAATGACAGCATTGGAGCAATAACCAACAACCGAGTCACCATGCGAGTGGTTTCCTCGACGATCGAAAGCGCAAACTGTTGGAAGTTGAATGTGCCAGTAGTCGTCATGCTGACGATTGCATCCTCCAAACCCTTGAATCCGCTTTGAGCCAGGTTGCTCAGGTTGGTGCCTAGCGTTCCGATGCTTTCGATATAACCAGTGATGCCAAGATTAAAATCCTGCATCGCGCTGGTTGTCTTTTCGACTGAGACGTAAAACAGTTCACCGCTCATTCCGGCTTCGAAGCCAGCGCCATAGAAGTCCTTAAAGGCTTGAGTGCCTTCATTGATCCCTTGGATTTCGAGTTTACGCAGATCGATGGAGAGCTTCCGCTGGATGTTTGCCTGTTGCTCACCACTCAAGGCTTCACGAAAGGCCTTATCAGATGCAGCAATCAAAGCGCGGCGCTTCTCCTCATAATCCAGCGCAATCTTCTTGACTGGGTTGGTTTCACGAGTGACAGCAAGTTCGCCCCTCGATTGCTTTAACGCTTCCTGCGAAGCCAGCAATGCTTCCTTTCGGCGTGCGGCTTCATCCTTTGCTTTCTGCTTGCCGCCATCACCAGTCCGCAGGCCAGTCAGATCCGGCGTTGCGCCGGGCGCAGGCGTCGGGATGTTGGGCATCTGCAATCCCTTGCCCAGCGTGTCGCCGATCCGCTTGGTGAGATCGTCGATCATCTTGCCGACACCAGCAACCAACGCGAAGGTGCCAAGCGTGCCAGCAGCAACGGCAGCGATCGCTTTTGTCTGCGCAGGTCCAGGAGTCTGCAGTGCAGCGATCACACCCAATACCGAAGCGCGAGCAGTCTCGATCGCAAGCAGCGTGCGCTGCAGGATCACCATCGGGCGCAGCACTGTAAGCACACCGCGCAGCGCCGTTGCGAAGGTGGTCACATTGGTGGCGATGAAGACCCCAGCAGTCACACTGCCCAAAACCACCATCGTCTTGATCAATGTGGCAGCGATCTGCTGCAACCCAGCCGCACCACCGATCGCCTTGTAGAACTCAGCTGCAAGATTGCCGACAAAGGTGACGCCCTGCGCGACCACAGTCACCAGACCGCTGAGCACAGGCAGCAAAGCCGAGCCGATCTGCACGGTGAGCACAGTCACCTGCGCCTTCATGATCCCCAGCGAATCATTGAAGGCGTCGGCCTTGTTAGCAAAGTCTGGACCGATGCCCAGGCCGAAGCGCTGGATCTCTTTGCTACCCAGATTCAAGATCGGGATCAGTTCGGCGCCAGATTTGCCGAAGATCTTCATTGCCAGCGCGGCCTTTTCAGGACCATCGCGCATCGCGGCAAAGCGATCGGCAACATCGAGGAACACCTTATCGGCTTTCCGCAGCGTGCCATCCACCTCAGTGGTAGCCACGCCGATTGTTTTGAATGCAGCTGCTGCGCCTTCACCACCAGTGGCCGCGGCAACCATGTTCTTGTTCAGCAGCGTCAACCCCTTGGCGACGCCCTCAAGACTGGTGCCACTCAGCTCGGCTGCCACCTTGAACTGGCCAAGTGTCTCGATGCCGACGCCAGTGCGCTGCGATAGGTCGCGCATGTTGTCGGCAAGATCAATCGCGCTCTTGGCCATTGCCACAACGCCGCCGGTAACGGCAACAGCGGCAAGACTCTTGAGGCCGGTGTAGAGAATGTTGGTGGCTAGGCTTGCATTCTTGATCCTGCCCTCCAACCCCTGCATGGAGTTGCCGAGCCGCCGGATATTGTTCTCACCTGCCACACTCGCGGTGATCTTGAGCACAGCATCCATATTCATGGCTATGCCCCCTGCTTATTGATCACCGACATCGCTGCGGCCTCCATCACCTGAAGATCCTCCAGCAGCGCACGCGGTTCCTCTACGTCATACAGCTTAAACAGCCAACGCACCGCTGCATAGTCCAAACCAATCACGCCACTCATCGTGGTGCGCCATTGCGTTTGGACCCGCAGGAACATCTCGACCACCGGCCAGTTCTCCGGCCAGATTCCAAAATCCTCATCCGGCGGTTGTGGCAACTCCGGCAACGGAAGGCCAAAGGCCGCGGCATCGTCGGCGGTTTCGTCTACAACGCCACCGCCTGCCCAATGCTCAGCGGCCTCCATCAGTTTTTTCGCTTAGCCCCCTGCAGGCTCTCGAAGTAAGAAACCGTGATGGCACTCGCCAACATCGGCACATCGAGCAGTTGCTCTAGCGCCTTCTGGCTGAAGGGCACATCCTTGCCATCGCCATCGGTCACACCAGACCAGCCGACCAGCACCTCAGCCGCCAAGTCAGCGTCAGTGATTTCTTCAGATTTGATCTGCTGGCCGATCTCAGTGATCCGAGACTGGCTCAACCGACGAAACTCCCCATCGAAGGTTTGCCGTTGCATACGGCCACCGTCGACGGGGATATCAAAGGCAATCGGCCAGCTGTAGGTGTCCGACTGCTTCAGTACAAAAGCCAAGGTCAGGTGAAAACAAGACTCAGCTCATCATTGCCCGAACTGGTCGGAACTGCAATGAACGGCATGTTCAGCATCTGCACCCCGTCCTGATCGCTGTAGGTCAGGTTGCCCAGGTCGGACTGAGCAGTGGTCACCGTGCAGATGTTCCCGCCGGTGGTGCCGTGCTGGAAGGTGATGCTGCCAGTGCTGCTGCCGGTGGCAATGGTGAAGAAGTCCTTGGCCGTGATGGTCGGAGCTTCGATCACGATCGTGCCGCTGGGGGCGCGGTTGGTGATCATGATCTCCTTGGTGCAACCCACCAGCTCGCGGTAGATCACATCATTGGCGATGCTGAAGTTGTAGGACTGCAGGCAGCCGCTGTAGGAGAAGGCGGAGAAGTTGGTGGTGTTGCCCTGCTTGAAGATCAGCGGGGTGGCCTGGTTGGCGTAGGTAGGAGTCGGCAGGGTTTCGTCAGTCGGGGCGTTGTAAATGCCCGTCATGGTGAAGGCGATCACGGGCACCTGGCCAACCTCTCCAGTGATCTCAAAGGTGCCGCGGCAGCCGGTCACCTTATGGCGAATCCCATCTTCGTGGTAGTAAATGGTGACGCTCTCGAAGCCGCTGCTCTCGGGTGCGTAGGTGGCGCTGGTGCTGGTGACCAGCGTCTCGCTCAAGCCGCAGCTACGCAGCACCGGACCGTAGGCCGGGGCAGTGCCAGCAGTACCAGAGCCAGCCAGTTCAACCTCGAAGCTCACCTCAACGCGAGTCTGTGCCAGCAATTGATCGGCCTGCCCCATGTAAGGGCGAACCAGATCGCGGTTCACAGTCTCGGCGACCAGTGGCTGAATCTCCAGGTTCCGAACCAGGATCGCATTGCTAGCGCCGGTCGGAGTGGAATCCGTGCCGTAGGTCGATTCAATCTTCGCCAGAATCAAGCGCCGGCGTGTCAGAACTGAGGCCATTGGTGGCTACCTCGGGTGTTGGATGGGGAGCCGGCTGAGTCCGGTGGACGAGCTTGCGCTTGCCGGTTTTCTTGTCGACCAGATAGCTGCCGCCCTGGCCTTGGTATTCGTCCATCATCGTAGCTACTACGGACTCTGAGCCAAATTAGCCACCTGAGTTCGATACTTCACCACGAAGTCGCAGGAGATCACACCAGATGGCTGATCTGCTTCCTGCAAATCAAAGCTAACCCCAGTCGGCTGCACGTCATAGGCGAAACCATTGCAGGTGAGATCGGCCATGATCTTTGCGTGCAGTGATTCAATGATCGGATCAGCAACTTGGTCAGGGATATTCCCGCGCACGATCACCGCAACCCGCACCGTCAAGCTCCAGTCCAGCGTCGGCGCACTGGTTAGCTGCACGCAGACATCATTGATCGGTTCAACGACAAGCGCTGGCAGTTCGCCGCGAGCCAGCGGTTCGACCCGGCTGCGGTAGATCCGAGTGCCGACACCAGTGGTATCGGTCAGGTTGGTGCGGATCCTGGCCAGGATCGACTCACGCCGTGTCGTCATACCGAAGCCACCTGCACCACTGTGCAAATGATGCCAGGGATGCTCGGATGCGCAGGGCTACCAGAAGCCGCCTCGGCGTGGATATACGCAGCGACGTTGCTGGTCATCCACATCAGCTCGATGTAGTCACCAGCCACCAGACCCAGCACAAAGTTCACCGTGCCAATCACATTGCCGTCCACGCCGCCATGGCTGGAGATGATGCTGAACTTGCTGTCGCTTGCAGCCACATCACCACTGCTCCCGCTGTCGTTCTTGCGCAGCCAGACGTTCACGTCATGGATCTGCGCGTCACTATTACTGAACTGAATCGAGAACGTGAAGCTATAGATCCCCGGATGATCAACCGTGATTCGGCTGTCTGAGACGATCTTCACGCCGCGATTCGCCAGATCAACCTTGCGCAGCAAGATCGCATAGGCCGTATTGGTCGCCGCTGCAACCTGTGAGGTCTCATCCCAGAAGGATCCCCAATAGCCAGGGCAGCCGTGATATGGCAACTTGTTCCACGGCGTCAGGCCGTCGCCGATCTTCAAATTGTCCGTTTCTTTCTCGATGCCAGGTTCTCCTGCCATCAGCACTGGATTCAGCGCTGACCACTGGCTGCGAGTGTTGACCTTGAAGGGACCGCTCATGTCTTCTGGATCCCGAGTTGGACAAACTTGCCATCGTCGAGAAGCATGGTCTCTCGAACGGTGTAAGCAGTCCCATCCACAGTGATTGAATCGCCGCGGATGAGACTGCCGAAGGCGGAGGTCCTGGCGGTCAGCGTGTAGTCGGTGCTGAGCACCATCCCATCGCTGATCACCTGGCTGGGCATGTCCAGGATTCCGTTAGCGGTAGTGGCGCCAGCAGTACAGCTGACGCCAAAGTCCGCCAGGAAGATGTCCAGATCCTCCGTCAGCGCCATGATCAGCCGTACTTCGCAGAAGCCAGACCGAGCACAGCAACAGCACCGGCGCCGGAGCCACCAGCCACCGTCACAGAGACCTTCACAAAGCGCTTTAGGGAAGTCACGTTGACGTAGATCTTCTGCAGCGAGGCAGTGTTGGCGGAGGTGGTGGTGAAGGCGCCGCCGCTCACGTCGGTGTAAGAACCACCGGAGGTGTCGGATTCGGTCAGCTTCACGGCGTAGGTGATGCCAGCACCGCCGGCTTCGGCGTCCAGCAGCACAGCCATGTCGCCTTCGTAGCCCTGCAGATCAATGGCAGAGCCGGTCCCGGTAGCAGCCACAACGTCGTTGCGCAGCAGACCGAGGACCGTGGTCTTAGAACCAAGGTTGTGGATGGTCATGATTTAGCCCTCCGTCGAGGGGTAGATGGTTTGGGTGTTGGTTGAGCAATGGTCTCAACCAGGTCGGCCACCTTGTCGGCGACCTCAACAGCCTTGCCAATACCGATCAGGAACTTGGCGTCGGAGGGAGAGGCCTCATGGACCTCCCCCAACCGAACTACCTGGCCAGCCAGCATTGTTTGCCGTAGGACCTTGATCAACATGATCAGAGGGTGTTGTTGCCGCGGCTGAAGGACTCAGGATGACGGATTGCGATGTCGCAGTCCTGCATCGCCACAACGCGGACGGTGCCGCTGGTGCTGTGGGTGTAGGGGTCCACCATCAGATCCAGGCCGGAGAAGTAGCCAATGATCAGGTCAGCGAAGTTGCCGAACCACAGATCGCCGGAAGCCACCTGGTTGGACAGCACACCGCGATAACCGTTGACTTCACCGTTCTCCATGATGAAGATGCCGGAGCCGGCGTCCTTCTTCGTGGTCTTCAGGTTGCCGCGCATAGCGGCGTTCATCAGGTAAACGGGGGAACCGAGCAGAGCGTTGGCGGTAGCCACGTCGCTCTCCAGTGCCACCACCTCAGCGAAGGTAGGAGCATCAGCGGCAAAGTCCTCGGTGCCAATGCCGGTGGTGTTCTTCAGACCCAGAGGCTCATTGCTAGCGCCGGTGCCATACAGACCAGCGGCGTCGATCTTGAGAGCGATCACGCGAGCCAGGTCGTTGCGCACCATGTTCTCCACATCGATGGAGGACTGGATCATCAGGCGACGGCTGAAGTCGGTGAAGGCAGCCACGGTGCGGGGCACCAGGCTCACCTGATCGACGGTCTGCTGGGACTCGGTGGGGGAACCAGACTCAGCCACCCAGTACGCGCTAGCAGCGCCGGACTGGCGGGGGATAGCCACGTTGCCGGTCAGGCCGGTCAGCACGGTGGCGCCAGCTTGATCCAGAGCCGAAGCGTTGCGGAGCAGGTCGATAAAGGAGCCAGCATCCAGCTCGGTAGCAACCAGGTTGCCGCCGGCGGTAGCAGCGCCCACGTTCAGGTCGCGACGCAGCACTTCCTGAGGCACGGTGATGCCACGGGACTGACGGCCGAGCTTGGCAGCAGCAGCTTCAGAGGCCTCGATCTCGAACGCAGCAGCCTCACGGGCAGAGCGATCGGTCGGGTTGGACAGATAGTTGATGGCACGCAGGAAGGAGAAGCTGCGGCTCTCCTTCTCGCTCAGGCCGATTTCAGCGGCGCTCATGTTGACGGGCTCCTGGGGGATGTTCATTTTGTCCAGAACAGCCGCGCGAGCTTCGTCGATAGAACGACCAGACTCGATCAGCTGCCGGCCGAGGTCGGCCATCCCGTGCTTATCGCACAGGGCGGAAATGTCAGCGATGCGCGAGCGCTCAGCCTCAGCGGCTTCAGCCCGCACCACTGCCAGATCAGGGGTGGTGTTTTCCATTGAAGGAAGGGGATCAGGTGTTGGTGCTGCCGAAGCAGCGTCATCAGTGGGCTCCAGCGAACGGCCGATGCCCACGGTTTTGTCCGCCGGTACAGAGACCACAGAGATCTCATACGGACTCCAAGCAGTAGCAACAAAGTCGCCACTGCCACGCTCCTCCATTTTGTCGATGGAGTAGCCGAAGGAGACATTCCGAAGAATGCCATCCTTCACATCGCTCAAGATTTCCTGAGCGAATGCGTTGCGGCTGAACCGCACACGCGCATAACCTCTCCGGCGTTTGCCATCGATATATGCACGCTCCACTACTCCGATCACTTTGTCGGGGTTGTGGTTGAACAACAGCGGGGCGCTGTCATTTAGGCGACTAAGATCAGCCGCCTTCGGTTCATGGCTCAGGATTTCGTTGCCGAAATATCGAGCCACCGGATACTCCGAGCTAAATGGAAACTCGAAGGTCCGATCCTCAACAGAATCAAACTCGACAACCTCGCTGCGCTTGTACTTGCCCTCCATGGCACGCAGCGTCGGGATCTTCGTCAGCGTCGAGAACCGATGTCCCACCAGCGTCTCGGTCGCTTCCCAGCCGCTATCGCCCTCGCTATAGATTCGAATCAGTGCAGCAGGATCTTCAGCGCTGGCATTGATGCTGAACTCGGAGTCGGGCACGCCAAGGGTGCCCTCACGCATCACATGCTCGATCCGTCCGCGTGCAGTGCCACCGCTTGAATCCCAGCGCACGAAGTCGCCTTCCTTCAGCTCATCCGGTGCAGCACGCTCAGCCTCACCATCGCCGGTGGCTTCCTCGAACTCGATCGGATCGAAGTCATGCTCAGACAACCACGCCCGTGCCTCGGCCGGCGTGTACTGCGAACTACGGAAGCGGATGGCTTGGATCTCGCTGGTGCCTTCCTTGATCCCGTAGATGAAATCAATGCCTGAGCCGCCCGCATCGTTCTCTCGACGCAATGAGTCGTACTGATCGGGATCCTTCAACCGAGCAGCGTGCTCATTCGGATAGGGGCGCTCTAAGTCCACCGCGCTTCTTTCTTGTAATGCCTTGATTCTATCGGTCACAGAATTGCCTCACTCTTGCAGTTGCTCGCTGAGGTCTTCAGTCCCTTCCTCCTCCGGATAGCTTTCCTCCTCCTCAATCACCGGCTCGGTTTCCTCAAACGGTGGCTCAGTGCCCATCGGCCGCGCAGCCTGCACCGCACCACCTTCCGTCACCTCACTCGGATCGGTGTCGGTCACGATGTTCAGCTCATCCAGCATCGCCAGCTCGCTTTGGCGTGCAAGCAGCACATCATCCAGGTCTCCGCCCTGCTCAGCGATCACCTGCGAAAGTGTCTTGAAGCCGCAGCGCACCGCAGTCTTGTAGGCATCCACCTCCTTCTGTGGATCCACCCATTCCCAGCTCCGCGGCACCCACTTGCTAGCGCGGTAACGATCAGGGTTGCTCTCATAACCAGGCAAGTTCAACGCACCGCTCAGCACCGCCATCTCCAGCCATGCGTTGAACACCGGCTGGTGGAAGTTCTCAATCATGTACCGCTGCAGCACGCGATAGGCATCGCGCTCCTCCAGCAGGCTCAACCGGCTGCTGCTGTAGTTGCTCTCCGAGAAGTTCTTGCTGATGCTCTCGAAGCTCACGCCCAGACCAGCAGCCACAGCACGCAGCATCGAACGCGTGAATGGTTCCAGCTGGCCGTCGGGTGCATTCATGTCGGGCACCGTCACGGTCTGGCCGGGATCCAGATACTTGAACACCCCAGGCTGGAACTCGCTCACGCGCTCGCCTTCATACACATCATCCGGCGTCAGCTCACCCTCGGGACTGGTGATGAATCCCATCAGCGCACTGCTCGCCCGCGCACGCACCAGCTCGGCCTCCTCATAGCCCTGCAGCATGTGCAGCCGCATCAGCGCCGAAGCGAACCACGTCACGCCCCTGGTCTGGCCAGGCCGCTCAGGGATGAACAGATGGATCACCTCATCAGCAGGCACCCGGATCCGGCGGCCAGTCGTCCGCGCGTTGCCGGCGTAAGTATCACCCGGATGGTTCGCATAGAAGTGGTACGCCTGCGGCCGCAGATATTGATCCACCTCGATGCCCATCCGCACCGTGTTGCCATCCTTGGCCTGCGGCACATCGTCATCAATCAGGTAGTCCGCCTCCAGCAGCTGCAGCGCGAACGGCACCTTCGAGTCCCCGAACGGCCGGCGGATCATCCTGATGAAGATCTCGCCGCTCTCCGCCAAGCTCCGCACCGCCAGGCGCTCGATGTCATGGAAGCCGAGCAGGCCGCTGACATCACAGCGATACTTGTTCATCCACTTCTCGAACGCCTCATGGATCTGGGCGTTCATCGCCTCATCCAGCCGGCCGCCACGCAGCATCCGCACCTGTCCCTGATGCCGGATGCCGTGACCGATGACGTTGTTCTGGATGGCACGCAAGGCCTGCTTCGCATAATCGTTGTCCCGGCACAACTGCCGCGCACGATTACGCAGTGCCTTGAAGCTCGACTTGATCTCGCTGTCGGCGCTGGTGCCACTGGTCACCCAGTCGCTGGTCAGCCGGCTAACTCGCGCACCCATGTACGCACGCTGCCGCGGCCGAACCGGCTCGAATCCCATTGCCTTGAACAGCCGGGTGCGCAGTCCCATCAGAACCTCACGAACAGATTGAACGGATTGCCCAGACCATTAGCAATCAGCTGAGCCTTCTGCTCGCGCTTCACGTCCGCCTTCAACTTCGTCTCAAGCGCCAACAGGTCTGCCAGATCGTATTTCTTCAGGCTCCGATTACCAATGGTGTATTCCTTCGCAACACCGCCGTTGATGATCGTGCGAATCGCAGCCTGCACTGCATCCAGATCCTTCTGCGCCTGCGTCCGTCCGTCCAGCGCAGCAGGGCTGCCGGAATAGCTCAGCGCTGCCTTGACCAGTGACTGGCCGCTGCCCAGCGTGATCGTGCTGCCGGTCTTGGTCGCAATGGCTTGCCAATACCAGGTGCCAGCATCGAAGCCAGAGCTGGTGCCAGCCGCGATGCTGAATTCCCAGCCAGTGCCATACGCAGTGCCGACCACCGTCGCACCTTCGCTCGCAGCGTTGAACCGCAGGTAGTAGGTCAGCGTGTAATCCGAGCTGCCGACCGTATTGCCCAAGTTGTCGACGCCAGCATCATCCCGCCACTGGATCGTGTCGCCTGCTCTGATCTCGCTCGGGATGTTCACGGCCTACCAGTTGCTGACGAAGCTGCTTGCGCCAACCGCGGCAGGCGGCTGCTTTCTTGATCTTAGCGGCGCCTTCTTACCTTCTTCCAACTGCTGGCGCAACTGCTCCCACATCGTTGCCTGATTCATCCTGCGCGAATAAATCAACAACGCTGCGTAGGCATACACCGCACAATCAAGCGCCTCATTTCGATCACCTGCCTTCTTCACCCATTCCCGAATCGGAAACCCCCGGTGGTATCTCAGCGCCTGCCGTTCACTGGTGAGCTGCTTGAAATACTCAGCATCGGCAGCCATGCCGAAGTTCAAGCTGCCGCTGCCTTCGTTATGCCGCAGCCTCCCGAACAGCGTGGTCTTGATCGTGTCAGTCCCCAACTGATAGAGCACCACACCCTTCTTCAACACCTTGCCGCGCCAGTTCACATCCACCTTGCTGCCCTTGCCAACCGCCGGACTGTTGCGCCGGCTGCTGCCCTTGATTGCAACTACGCCCTGGCGCACGCGCTCGCGCACATAGTTGTAGACCTCATGCGTGCAGTGGCCGCCAGAGTCGATTGCCATCTGCGCGATCTTCAACTCCTTCCCGCCAGCTGTTGCCCAGCCAGTAGCCAATACCTGATCCAGCTGCTTCCACACCTCCACCTGCGTCGGGTCGCCCATCAGCTCTTGGTGCCACACCAGCCAGCCGGTCTCGCCTTCGCCCCAACCCCACACACTCACGGCCAGACGGTTGTCCTGCACGTCGACGCCAGCCGTCAGTAGCACCACGCCATCAGGGCAAGTGCCAGGTTCATACGCCAGCCGCTTGGCCATCAGGCCATCAGCATTCACGGCCGCGGCATAGTCCTCCTCCCAAGTCTCTGCAAGCCGAGTGTTCACGAAGGCCTTCAGCGCTGGACCGTCGCCCTTCGCACGCAGGAAGTCATCTACCAGCTGCTCCCAGCTGCACCATCCCAGCGGGCTATACAACCCCGACAGATGGAAGCCAGCAGTCTTCCCATCGTTTGGTGCCGTCGCACGCCATTCACCAGCAGCCAGCATCCGCGGCTTGTGCACCTCCTCGAATCGCTCGCCGCATTTCTCGCACTCATACTTCGCAGTCTCCGGCCTGCCCTCCTCCCACTTCAGCCTTGACCACTGCAGCCACTGCATCTCACCGCAGCAGGGACACGGCACATAGAACCGCCGCTGGTCGCTGCGTTCATACTCCGTCTCGATCCGACTGAAGTCCTTCACCGTTGGCGTGCTGGTCAGCAAGATCTTTCGCCGCGCGAATGTTGTCGTCCGTCGCTCGGCCAGTGCGACTGGATCACCCTCGCCATCCACATCGCTTGGGAAGGCGTCGATCTCATCTAGGAACAAATACCTACAGGGGGCAGATCTGAGGCCAGTGGCGCTGTTCGCCCCGGTCAGCAGCATGATCCCGCCGCTGAACTCCTTGCTGAACATCGTGTTGCCCGAGTCCCTTGCCCTAGCTGGTGCAATCTTCTCCGATAGGCATGGCGTTTCACTGATCAAGCTCTCCAGCCGCTGCTTGCTCAAGCGTTTCGCCATCTCCACCGTTGGCTGCACGCACAGCATCGGACCAGGCGCATGGTCGATTACATACCCCAAAAAATTAATGCCACTTTCGCTCTTCCCGGTTTGTGCAGCGAACATCATCACCACCCGCTGCACGCTGCTCGTGCTGCTCAGGCAGTCCATCGGCTCCTTGAGGTAAGGCGTCCTTGAGGTCCGCCATGGACCAGGCTCTGCGCTTGCCTTGCTGCTCAGCTTTCGATAGCGGTCCGACCACTCCGAGACCGTCAACGGTTCCTCAGGCCGCAGGCCATCCAAGAATCCCGCGCGCCACGGACTAACCATCAGCCAGCTCCACCAGCGCAGCACGGTGTTCTTCACTCAGCACCTGATGGATCCGTGCCGGATCGGTCTCGCCGGCCAGCTGGTGGCTCAGCCTGTCCGCCAAATTCGCTAACGCCTCACGCACACTCCGCCCCAGCGCGAAGGCCTCCTTCTTCACCTCAACAGCCGGCACCAGTTCACGGCGCTTCAGATCCACCTCCAGCTTCGCCAGCTCAGCCTGGTAGTGCTCACGCCGCGCTCTGCTCTCATTCAGCTCCGGGATCAGATCATCAGGCAAGCCAGCCACGCGCCGCTTCAGCTCACCAGCATCACGCGGTGGTGGCTCCACCGGATCAGGCTTGCTCACCTTGCTTGCATGAGTAGCGGCCGTGTTCTTGTTCCACAGCTCCAACGCAAGATCACGATCCAGCCACTTCTTCTCATCCTTCACCACAACAGCCGCAGCAATTCGGCTCTTGCTGGCGTGAGTAACAGCAGCTTTCGTGCATCCCCTGATCGCTGCAAACTCAGCGAACGTAACCAGCACGGAGTTAAGTAGCACTGCCGTTAACTTAACTGCTGCTAAACCCTCCTAAACTGTCTTAGGAGTAGTCTTGTTTAAGAAAAAGGTGAGATCCCTTGCAGCGCAAGGGTTTAGGAGAGTTCGCAGCTGTCGCTAGAGAAAGCGTGCGCGTTTGGACGACCCGCGATAAACGCCCCCAGAAGGACCCATTGAAGGGCACCCCCCCCCTCCCCCTATCGGGCAGTAGCCACCGCACGCTCCAGCGAGCTGCGCAAATAATCACCGAAGCGTCGGGTGATCACCTTCTGCCCGATCTCCTCCATGGGGAACATCTTGCCGTAGCGGGCGCGTGGCACCGCGATCATCAGCGGACGCAGTTTGCCCTTAGCCGTGCGCTGGTACACACCAGGAGGCCTGCCAGCACCGTCTGGACGCCCAAGGAAGACGCTGTTGCGCCCCTTGGTAGCTATCTGGCTCTCGATGCGCTTCAGCGTGGCCAGGGAGACGTTGCCAGCGGCCGTGAGGTTGATCGCTGCAGGGACCAGCACAGAGCCCCTCGGCATGGTCGCCTCAGCCTTGGCCAGGTAGCGCAGCTCCACCGGCTTCTGCCCGCGATCACCACCAGTGATCAGCGTGCGCAGGTATCGAGCCCGGCGACGCTCGGCGTACACCTCAGCGGTCAGGTCGCGCTTGCTGGACCTGTTGACCAGGAATGCCCGCTGGGTGAAGGGCACCGGGTTCTTGAAGTACTGGCGGGTGGCGCCGTTCATCGCCTCCCGCATATCGAAGGCGGTCTTGTTCAAGGCCTGGCTGATGGCGAACGGAAGCTGCTTCGTCATGGTGTCGGTCCACCGGATGGCGGTGGGCAGCTCCGACTTGATATCCAGGCGCAGGGTGGTCATGTCCCAAGGGTAGGCGGATCGCCAGCCTCAGGCCGTCTCAAGCGTCTCAAGTGAGACGGCCATGCGATGGGCGCCGATTCCAACCTAGGTAGGCAATGCCTACCGTTTCCTATATAAGGGTTTTTCTCCCCCTCCCCTCCTCTCCTCTCTATTTATTTTACTCTTTTTAGAAGGTAGGAAGGTAGGAAAGGGTAGAAGAAGCCACTGGCTGCAATGGATCTCGGGTTGCCTACCTCAATCGTGAGGTTGGCAATAAACCCACTTCTGGACCGTTCCGACCAAACGGCGTCTCTTTATGAGTCCCAGCTCTCTCAAGATGGACGCGATCTGCATTTGATCCGCACGAGACTGGCGCTCGACAGGCTTACCGATGGCATCAGTGAGCAAACCTTCGGTGGTGACTGGGATCCCAGCGTTTCGAGGCGATGCAAGCCATTCGCGCACTGGAGCAAGCCAAGGAGATTCCACCAGGTAGGCAAGGTTGGCATCTGAGACCTGCTGCTCCTGCTCACGCGGCAGGTGGTTCGCCTCTCCAGCGCGATAGGCAGCCACTGCTGCTGACCAGATGGCATCGCGTTCGAGCAGCAGGCCATCCACCTCGATCATGGTCTTCACGTCCACGGGGATGACCCAGAAGCGACGGTTGCCGGTGTCATCGATCAGGAAGCCGGTGTCGCGGTTGGTGGAGCCGACGATGATCGAGCGCCTGGGGAAGTCCTCCATAGCCTTGCCATAGGGCACGCGATAGGAGTCGGTCTGGCGGGAAAGGAAGGCCTTGATCTTGCCGGCGTGGTTCTTGCCGGTGATGCGATCGATCTCGCCCCACTCGTGGATCCAGGCCTTACCGACCAGGAGCAGGTCGTCCTTGTTGTTGATGTCGCCTAGGGCATCGGAGAAGAACGGACCGCCGAGGTTGCGCCAGAAGGTGGACTTGCCGCATCCCTGTGGTCCCATGAGCACGCAGGCAGCATCGTGCTTGGCACCTGGTTCATAGATGCGCCTGACGGCTGCGATCAGGGTGCAGCGGAGCATGGCGTCGAACAGGCTGCCTGGCTGATCGGCTGGGCGGAGGTAACTGGTGGCGAGGTGATCGATCGGCACAGGTGGCACTTCATCAGCCACGCGATCGAGGTATTCGCGAACGGGATCGAACTGGTTCTCCTTGGCGACGAACACCAAGGCATCAGCGGCCAGCTCCTTGGAGACCTTGATGTTCAGCTGCGCGAGCTGGAGGTAGTAGTGCTCCAGGTCGGTGACGGCCTTGCCATCAAGTTCCACGGCCTGGTTGTAGATGTTGAAGCGGAGTCGATCACCGAGTTGCTGACGGAGGAGGGTGAGCAGCTCGCCGGTTTCGAGCTTGATGGGTTTGGCTGCACCGGCTGATTGTGCGACCTCTGGACCGAGCACCGACTTGAGCGCTTTGATGGCCTGCTCGCGGGGAGAAACGCCACCGGCGAGGTGGAACAGGGTGCCGAGGCCTACGCCGCCTGAGTCGGACTTGAAGGACTTCCACTTGGCCTCGCATTCGCCGGCCTTGAACTTGCCGGATGCTGTGGACCACTGGATCCAGTCGCCGAGGAGCGAATCATTGCCGACGCTGTGGAGCGCCATGCCGACCTTGAGCCATTCGTCGTAGTCATCAGCGACGGCGGCGGGGATGTTGGCGAGGTATGTGCGAGCGCGATCGGTTTCGTCTGTCGGGTTGGATGGGAGGAGTGGTGGCGTCTCGATCGGACGTTGCATCTGCTGAAGCAGAACCGATGGAGCTTCAGCGATGGGCAGGTCGCCAGGTGCGCGTCCATTGAGCCAGCGATAGGAGCCGGTGATGGGATGCTTGCCGAGAACAACGGACTGGCAGCCGGTCCAGCGAAGTTCGAGCTGCTCGCCCTTGACTGAGGACTTGAGCTTGGTTGTCTTGATCTGATCCCAGAAGGGTTCGGGGACTTTGTAAATGATCTGCAGGCGACCATCACGGCCGGAGGTGACTGCCCAGGATTTGGGAAGTTCGCGCAGGGATGTGCCGAGCGATTGGAGCACCTCCGAGGCACCGAGGCCATCGTGATCAACGAACAGGAGACCGCCGGATGGTGGACCCGCGAGCACGCCAACGGCTACGGCACGGCCGGCTGATAGTTCGGCTTCGACTTGGCGCTTGCCGAGGGGGTTCTTCTGCCACTCAGGCTGATAGGGGCGCTTGTCGTTACCGACTGCGACGAGTGCCCATGAATCTGGGATGGATGAAAGTTGATCGACGATGGCAGCCACTTGGCTCTGACGGATAGCCGACAGAGTGTGGAGGAGGTAGGCAAGGTTGGCAAGCTATCTCAGGATTTCTTCTGCGTCGCGCACTGAGCGAGCGATGCCAGCGATGCCACCAGCGCCACGGACCGTGCCGAGCCAGGCGGATTGTGCGGGGGTGAGGTGGCCTGTGGGTGTCTTGACTTCGATGCTGGTGAATACGGCCAGGCGCTGGCCAACCATCTCTGGAGTCACCACCACGGTCCGCCAACCGATGAGATCAGCGGAGCCACGGGCAAGGCCGAACTGAACGGGGCGGCCGGTGCGGGGATCTGGGAGTTGACCGACCTGATTACGGAACAGGCGCAGATCGGAGCGAGTGCCAACTGCTAGGCGGATGCGCTGCTGGATTTCGGTCTCAGCGTTCATTGCCCACGGGCAAACTCCCCATGCAATTCTGCCGCGGCCTTGCAGTAGGCCATATGGGCTAGTTCGGGGGTATTGAAATGCCCTAAAAAATGCTGCTTTCCATCTTTCTGGATTGTCGCAATCCACTTTCTGCGCGTTTTTCTATAAGAAACGCCCTTAAAACCGCTCGTATTGCTTTGGGGCGCAGGCTGATTGAACATATTTTGACTATTAGTTGCTAACCGTAGATTCCATGGTCGGTTGTTAGACCTGTCATTGTCAATATGATCTATATGCTTATTCATCGGGTCTTCGCCTGTCAGCAAGAACCAAGCAATCCTGTGAGCAGCATATATCTTGTAATCAATTTTTATTGCAACGTATCCCTTACATATGGTCCCAGCTTTTGACCCTGCTAAAAATTTTCCTTTATTCTGCTTCCAAAAAAAACACCCTGATTCATGGTCGTAATGCAATAATTCTTTGATCCGTTGCAAAGATGGCAACAGGTTAGCCTTAGTCATCACTCGGTAGTTCGGGTGGTCATGCCCTTGGCGTTAGCGCGCGCAGGGGCGCCCCAACTTAGCCCGTTCTGGCGTGATAGATCCGATATGCCCAGCCGGGACTGTAGCCGCGCTCCTTGGCTAGGGCGAGCAGTTGGGGAAGGGTGCGGGCTTTGCCTTGTTCGCGGCGACTAGCTGTGCGCTCCTCGATCCGTTGGCGGACTGCTTCGCGGCGTAGCTCGGCGAGTTCACCTGCTAGCTGCTGGATCTTGCGCGATTTGATCGGTGCACACGCTGCGCCACATGCCGGGCAGATTGGCGCTGGCTTGAATGCGGCGAAGCATTCCGGGCAGGTGCGCACTGATGGCGCTGCTGTGCCGGTGGCACGGCGGGCACCATCGGTCAGGCTCCATTCGCGGAGATCATCGGGGAAGCCATGGCGGTGGACGTTGCCGACGTGATCGAGCACAATCGCCGCGGCCTTCCCTGGCGCAGGCCTGAGTACACGGCCAACCTGCTGCAGATAGAGGCCAAGCGATTGCGTCGGCCTGAGCAGGATGGCGCAACTGGCGGCTGGGATGTCGAAGCCTTCGGAGACCACATCCACGGTCACCAGAATCTGCACTGAGCCGGCGTCAAATGCTGCAACGACAGCATCGCGATCGGTGGTGTTGCCGAGAAGTGTGGCGGCTGGGATGCCGGCTGCATTAAAGGATGCAGCGACGTGGCTGGCGTGATCAATGGAGCAACAGAAAGCGATCGCACGCTGGCCTGGGGCAAGCCGTTGATAGTGAGCGATGGCGTCGCCGGTGACGGTAGGGCGATCCATGGCAGTGGCGGCCTGATCGGCTGCATAGTCACCAGCACGGCGGCGCAGGCCTGTGAGATCAGCGACCACTGGTGGGGCATAGATACGGGCAGGCGAGAGGAAGCCGGCCGAGATCAGATCAGATACGGATGGACCAAGCACCAGGTGGTCGAAGGCGGTGCCCAGGCCGCGGCCGTCGAGCCGGCAGGGTGTGGCGGTGACGCCCAGGCGGAAGGCATCAGGCCACTTGTCCAGGATTGCTGCCCATGATCCAGCGGAGGCGTGATGCGCCTCATCGATGATGATCAGCGATGGCTGCCAGTCCATGGTGGGCAGCCGCCGCACCAGGGTCTGTACGGACGCGATCCGTACAGGGTGATCACTGGCTGGAGTACCAGCAGCGATCAGGCCATGGTCCAGTCCGATGTCGGTGAGCTTGCGGCTGGCCTGATGGAGAAGCTCACGGCGGTGCACCAGGATCAGCACTTGCTTGCCACGCACCGCGGCCGAGTTAGCGATAACGGAGAAGATGATGGTCTTGCCGCCGCCGGTTGGTAGGCATAGCAAGGGCGCATGGCTACCAGCGCGATAGGCGTTGCGGAGATCATCGATCGTCTGCTGCTGGTAACCGCGAAGCCGCATGGGGTTGCATCTGATAGCAACAGGCTATAGGGTGACGCAAGTCGCCACACCCTATGGAGAACGCCGACTATCACGCACACCCTGCGATCTCAAAGTCACATCTGGATCTCATCGCGCGATCACCGCTGCACTATTGGGCGCGGTACATCGATCCGAAGCGAGTCATCCCCGAACCGACTCCGGCCATGCGCCTAGGCAGTGCGCTCCATACCCATGTGCTGGAGCTGCACAAATGGGATCGGGAATATGTCGTTGCCCCTGATGGCATTGATCGCCGCACCAAAGCCGGCAAGGAGGCCTGGGCAGCATTCGAGGCCGAGTCCGCCGGCAAGACCGTGCTGAGCCGAGATGAAGCTGACCATGTGATGCACATGGGCAGAGCGATCCACAGTCATCCCGCTGCCGCGATGCTGCTCAACCTGCCCGGAGAGGCGGAGACCACTCACATGTGGACCGACTCTGGCACCGGCCTGGGTTGTAAATGTCGACCGGATTGGTTGACAAATGATGGCTCAATCGTTGTCGATCTCAAGACCACAGAGGACGCCAGTCCCGCTGGGTTCCGTAAGTCGATCGGCCAATGGCGCTATGGGGTGCAAGCGGCCTGGTATCTCCACTCGCTGGAGCAGGCCAGTGGCATCCGGCCATCGCAGTTCATCTTCATCGCCGTGGAGAAGAAGGCGCCGTATGCCGTCGCTTGCTATGCCGCCGATGAGGAGATGATCCAGCTCGGCATGGAGACTGCCATGCGGGATCTACAACGGATAGCCGAGTGCCGCACTGCTCAGAGGTGGCCTGGTTACTCCGATCAGATCGAGATGATCAGCCTGCCCAACTGGCTGCGGTCGCGGCCTGATGGCAGCACGCAACAACCACCTGAAATCGAGACCTACTGATGACAGACAGCACAGCACTCACCACCACCACCGGATCAGTATTCAGCGGCATCGCCGCCTTCGAGGATGCTCAGCGAATCGCGAAGGCACTGGCGCAGAGCACGCTCATTCCGCCACAGTTTCAAGGGCAACAAGGATTCGCGAACTGCCTGGTCGCACTGGAAATCGCCAACCGGATGCGGATGAGTCCCTTCCAGGTGATGCAGAACCTGCACATCATCCACGGCCGACCGAGCTGGAGCAGCCAGTTCATCATTGCCCTGATCAATGGCTGCGGCCGTTTTGAGCCGCTGCAGTATGAGCTGGCCGGCAAAGGCGAGGAGATGGCCTGCAGGTGCTCAGCGGTGGAGAAAGCAACCGGCAAGACGGTGACCGGACCTGCCGTGAGCATGAGTATGGCGCGGGCAGAAGGATGGTCGAGCAAATCGGGATCAAAATGGAAGACGATGCCGGAGCTGATGCTGCGCTATCGAGCGGCGGCGATGTTCGGCCGGCTCTATGTCCCCGATCTGCTGGTGGGCATCCAGAGCCAAGAGGAGGTGGTCGACATCGAGCCGGTGAGCGTGACCGAGGCACCTGCGGCCACGGTGGCGGATCTCAATGCTGCGATCGCCCAGCCTGCCCCAGCACCTGAGCCGGAGAGCGATGAACTCTTCTGAATACCTAACTGCCAGCCAGCTTGCTGAGCGCTGGGGTATCCATCGGGACACTCTGATGCGCTGGCGAAAGGCTGGCAAAGGTCCGGCGTACTTCAAGACACCGGGCTTCGTGCTCTACCCATTGGCCGGGGTAGAGCAATACGAACAGGCCAACACCGTTACCAACGAGGACCAATGAGCTTCAAGCTGAATCTGAGCATCTTCAAGTCCACCAAACCTGAGAGCAAGGTGGACTTCAGCGGGATGATGAACATCAAAGTGGAGGAGCTGGACGCTTTCTGCCGCTTTGTGATGAGCCAGACCCCGGACCAGTACGGCAGCGTCCAGGTGCCGATCAGCGGCTGGAAGAAGCAGGCCAAGTCCGGCCTGAACTACATCAGTGCAGTGGGGCAACCGCCGCGCGACTGGGTGGATCCTGGCAATGCTGCGCAGAGCCTGGCCAACGCCACTGATGGGGTGGTGGTCACAATCGACAGCGGGGATATGTTCTGATCACATCAGCTCGCATTCGAGGCGAGCGATTTCATTGACGGCCTGCTGGAGTAGTTGCTGCTGATAGCGGCACTGCTTCAGCAACGCCGCGGCCATCGGACCAGCGTCTGGGCTAGAGAGCAGGCTTCTGGCCTGCTTTTCTAGCTCGAAGCGTTCTTCGGTCGATAACTCGACGAGCATCCACTCACCGAACTGCATTGTGCTAGACCAGTGGGGTACATGCACATAGTACCGATGCAGTGTCCCCGATGCTCCAGCAGCACGATCCGGGCAGTGGCGACCAATGGCAAGGAGGCTAGTCTCACGACACGGAAGCGCCGTTGTGTGGACTGCGGCCATAGCTGGTTCACGGTTGAGTTGCCGGTGCATGTGGCAGTGATCGGTTGGAGCAGGGAGACAGGCAAAAGCCTGCCGGTGCTACGGGTGCCGGTGGAGCTAGCAGTGGGCGAGGGTGCAGTGTGAAGAACTGTCACACGCCTATGGCAGGTGCCCCGCCGGCAGGGCATACTTAGGTCACGCACGAAGGGGCGCCACTTCATTACTGATGACCATGAACCTGATCCACGGCTGCAACGTTTCCTACACCCTCGAAAAAGCCGGCCTGACCTTTGAGGAGTTCACCGCTTTCTGGGGTGATCTGCTGATCGTTGAGCGCGCTGGCAACGGCGATCGCTGGTACAACGCCCAGCAAGTCGCGGCCTTCGTGGCTGGGTGATATGCCCACCCGCTTCCGCACCATCAAGCTGATCCTTTACGCCGTCCGCAAGCAGGGCGGCACCATCAGCTCCCACGATTGCCTCCACACCGTCTACCTCCCCAACGCCGAGCCGCGGGGACCATTCACCAGAGATCAACTAATCCGCTGGGCTAACCAGCACCTCCAATGATTAACCAAATCAACAACGCCATCTGTTTTCTGATCGTCGCGGCCGTGTTCGCGATGATCGGCATCGAAGCCGGCAACCAGCCAGGCATGACCCACTCCGGCACCCAGCTGGAGGTGCGCAAGTGACCCCTCGCCGCTTCTACTTCACGATCAAGGACGCCAACGTTTGTGAATGCGTAATGGCGCACAGCCTGACCGAGGCCAAGCTGATCGCGGCCGATGAGTGGTTGCCCTATTGGAATCAACTCGAATGGCTCAATCCCGAAACTGTTACCGACTTGCCCAATGAGTAATTCACCCGTCGCCTTCCAGTGGCGCACTGACCCGGAGGATCAGGGTGTCTATGGCGAAGGCATCAGCAGGCCGCGCCATGGTGCTCGCACTAAGGAGTATCGCCTCTTGATCTATCCCAGTGGCGCCAGGCCAATGCTCTGGATCACTCGCGCTGAGAATGTAGGCGCCGCCATCCGGTACGCCCAGAACCGCTGGCCGGGCGCTGAAGTGGAGGTGGCGTGATGGAGCACCCAATCCCTCCACCGCCGGAGCTGGTAAGTGACTGGGCGCACATGCTTGCCACGGACACAGACACCTATGTGTTCACCCAAGCCGCCCGCTGGGGCGCCGACCAGGAGCTGGAGGCGTGTTGCCATCTGCTGCGACAGCAGGGGTTTGACGTGGTTGACGACCTTCGCGCGACCCGCCGCCCCAAGCCGCCGAGCTTGAAGGAGCAGGCGCTGGAGGCTCTGGACGAAGAGCACGCAGACATGCAAATCCAGAATTACAAGCTCATCCGCTCTGTTCTCGAATCCCTGCCTGATTAAACGGAGCAACTAATCACCATGACTAACCAATTCCGTGTGGCTGGACAAGACCTTCAGCCCAATTCCATCATCCTTAACACAAGGGACACCAAAGAAATCGCCAAGTTTACTGAAGACGGTTTCTACTACAAAGGCAAGTTTGTAGATGACGCCGGAGAAGTTCATCGTTTGTTCAAAGAGGTAATGTATGAAATGGGACACAGCAACTGGAAAGATTTGTGTAAAGAGCTTGTAGATGATCTTGCGTGGTGGCTTGAAGGTGATTGTAAGCCTTCAGATTATCCAGACAAAGAAGAAGCTAGTTTTCAATTACTAAAACGTGCTGAAGGCGAGTTGAAACTCGATGAATCCATTAGAGGAAAGGACTAATGACTGACCAACAACATCCAATCATCCCATCCCCTGAGTTAGTGCAGCAATGGCGTGATTCTCCTGAATACACTGACGGAAAACGAAAACTTGTTATGGTTACGCTTTCAACCGAAAAATTACAAGACATCGCCACTAGAGCCTCGCAGTGGGGCGCGGACACTGAATTACTAGCGTGTGGTAATTACTTAAAGCATTGTGCCGCATGGGAAGAAGAAGATGTGACCGAGTTCTACAACTATCGCCGCCCCGGACGTATGTCCTTAAAGAAGCAAGCGCTAAAAATTCTTGAAGAAGAGCCAGAGTCTGATGACATGAAAGAATTAATAGTATTTGACACAGCTCTGGTAGAAATTATCCGCCGCGCCCTGGAGCAGCTCGATGACTGATTACACAGCAACGCCCAAGCAATGGGCCGAAATAGTGCATTGGTCTGATGAATACGGCTACGCTCCTCAAACCTGCATCCTTGAACTCCGCGCCAGGGTCAAGACGCTAGAAGATACGGTTCAAAAGCACATTGTCGAAACGAATTCAAACATTGTGGCTTTATTTAGCCGGGTTGAATCGTTAGAAGCTGCTGAATGCCAAGCATCAAAAGTCCACCAGATCAGCAAACCTCTGAAACTTACTGCAAAGCAGCAGGCAGAGTTAAAAGCATTACTGACGCCCGATCTTAGGGTTGGCATGACGCCAACTTCTACTTCAAACCAAGTTGGTAATTCGCTGGTTGATCAGGTAGCCCGCGCTATCGGTCGAGACGATGAACCCATCAACTGGGAGGAAGAAGCCCGCGCTGCGATCCGCACGGTGGCCTTGTGGCTTAACGAAACTCCCTTTGATCTCTACCCCGGTGATCGCGGCATCATTGTCAATGCTCTTTATGACCAAGCAAATCAATGACTGACTTCAAATTTGTGCCACTAAACAGCCTTGAGAATCGCCTCGGTGATGCTCTTGGCCTTGCCATTGCCATGATCCGCGATCCAAGCGCCGTGGACAATAAAACCATGGCTCAGATCGAAGCACCATTCAAGGAATGGTGTGATGCTCTCGTTGATGGAGGTCTACTCAATGACTGACACTACCCCACTGAGCCCCGCCGCGCAGGCAGTGCTGGATGCCCTGCACACAGAAAACTCAACGGGTCCAGAGCGGTACTGGGCTCGTGCCAATGCCGTTGCCGCCCTGCGTGCTGCTGCGGATCAGGTGGTGCCAATCCGTCTGATCGATGAACTCGACTTTTCTCCCGGTAGTTGCTGCGAACGAGTGCTCAGGGAAGAACGGGCTGAGATGCGTAATGACCTCCTCGCCATCGCCGCCGAGCTGGAGGGTTCCAATGACTGACCACATCCGCGCCAAACTCGAAGCGCTCATCAGCGATTCGGGCATGTTCCACGCCGGCCAGTGTGAAGAGCGGCTGAGGCTATGCGCGCTGATCGATGCACGGCTCGACCAGCTGGCTGGGCTGCCCAGTCACCCGCACATCTCGGCACGCCGGGAAGAACTGCTTACGATCCGCCAAGCCATGCACCCACACCAATGAACCGCGTTCAGCTCGACCAGCAGCGCGCCGACATGATGGACGCGCTCTATGCCGCCAGCGGCCGCACCTGCGGCACCTACACCGGCCTGTGGCAGGAGTTCTGCCTGGACATCGGCGCCAACTTCCGGGATACCTACTACCCCGACCTGTTCGCCCGTGTGATCAAGGCCATGGATGAAACCGAGTCGGTGATGACCGAGAAGCAGGCGCAGCAGGCCATCGAGGTCTGCCGCCAGGTGCTGCTGGGGGATAAGTGGCGATAGCCAAGCGCGTGCGAAATCGGACGCTGAACATCCGAGTTACGGACGAAGAAGTAGCAATGGCGCGGCAGATCGGCAACGGCAACGCCAGCCACGGCTATCGCCTGGCTATTCGTTGGATGGCCGAGCGATCCATCAGTGGCATCCCTCTCAGCACCATGCTGCGAGCTGCTGCAGAAATGGCCGCCGACCTTGAACGCCAACCAAAACGAGGAGCACCATCCCGTGTCTGATCTGGTCAACCATCCCCCGCACTATCAAGCCGGCACCGTCGAGGCGATCGACTTCATCGAATCGGTGATCACCGATGCGCCGCATATGGTTCCTGCATACCTACAGGGGCAGGCGCTGAAGTACATGATCCGCATGTGGCTCAAGGGCAATGCCCTGGAGGACGCCCGCAAGGCGGAGTGGTATCTGAATCGATTGATCGCCAAGATGGAGTCATGCTCGAACACCTGCAGCTGACCTGGCTAGAGCGGATCGCCCTGCGACTGCTCGCTAAATCGCCGCGGATCGGCCTGCTGGTGATCAAGCCGCACGGATCGCGGCTGGTATTCGTCGCAAAGGATATGACCGATCCGGTGGACATTGTGGAAGGCGAGCCGATCACAATGCAGCTGGAGCGGTTGTATCACCAGCCGAGTTATGGCGAAGATGAATGATCCGTCTCAAGTCCGGTCGGTTGCTGTTGGTATGCGATCGCGCTGATCGGACTTGGCACGCACAGATCACGCTCGGACCGAAGCCTGAGCATCAGTTGGATGTCGACACTGGCACCATCCAGTTGCAGGAAGCGATGCTTCGCGCCGAGACGGTCTTCCAGGCGGCGCTAGCCAGCATCAGGCCACGAGAGGCCGGAGTGATGTGCTGGGACTGCCTGCAGTGGGATATGGACAAGCATCGGTGTGAATTGATGATCCCGGAATCGAAGCGCAGTGGCGGGCGATACGGCGCCAGCTGCGAGATGTTCCATCGGGCATTGCCAGCGCCAGACTGATAAAGGCCGCCCGGTCGCCGTGTCCAAGCGTGAGTTCAACACGCCAATCAGAGAGCCCTGGAATGTGATGATCCACCAGTCATTGCAGGCTATCGATCGCCATAACCGGCTCTGGTTCGACTCTGGCGAGGACTGGCACCTGCAGCAGGCGCAGGTGTTGCGTGACTATGTAGCTGGCCTGAAGATTTGGATTCATCGCGAGGAGCGCAATGGCTGAAGTTGAAGTGATCGCTCGCGCAGAGCGTGATGGCGGCTATGTCGAGACGTTGTTCCGCGAAGGGATGGAGATCTACTACCGGAGCTGCGTCGGTGGCATCTGCCGCTATAGCTCGGATCACTTCCAGGCTGAGATCTACCTCGATCAACTGCTGGCGCGATGAATATCCCTCCCGTGGTGGTGTTTGGATTGACCTGGCTAGGCGGCATCCTGGTGGTCACAATCCTGCTCACCATGTAGCCAGGTTGCGATCGCCCACTCGCTGAGTGCAGACCAGAAGGGTTGGGCGCGATACCAGTCGACCCATGGTTTGTGACCTTTCTGGCTGTTGCACATGAAGCAGCAGCTCACCAGGTTCTCTCGTACGGTGAGGCCGCCATGCGCTTTAGGGATGACGTGATCCAGCGTTGGCGAGCGCCCTAGTGGCTCGCGACAGTATGCACAGCACCAGTTCCACGCCAGGTGGATCTGATCACGGGCGGATCGCCGGGTGATCAGCCGTGTCTCCTCAATCCGGTGTTGATCCACAGAGGTCCACGGGGAGGGTGAACAGCTCGATGCCCAGCTCCAGCAGATCGTCCTCGCTATGGACGAACTCTGCGATCTGGGAGTAAATATCAGCCGGCAGCTCGTCGGGATCGGTTTCGGAGCGCACCAGCACCTTGGCGGTGATCTCCACGATGTACGCCCGCATGGGCGATAGCCCCGGCTTGCTAAACGGTAGCGAGCGCAACCCGAGCAGGCAGTGTGACGGTTTGTAAAGGTGCCCCGTATGCGGGGGAGTGTGCCCCGTCGGCGGGGTACAGTTACTTCAGTTCAGGCGGAGGACGCCATGCTTCAACTCCTCGATCAGATCGGCGAGATTCTCACCGTCGGCCAAAAGGTCTGGGTGGACATGCCTCACATGGCCAGCTGGTTTCCAGGCGCCGTGATGTGGGCGGAGGTGATTGAAGGCCACCGTGAGCCCCAGCCAGGCATGGTGTGGGTTCGTCAGCTGCCTACAGCAGCAGTGCCCAACCCTGGCGAAGAAGGCGGTTGGGTTTCTGAGCAGCCTGCCAATCGGTGCCTCGGGCGCTGACCCCACCGGGGCGCTCCAGCGCCCCTATCCTTCTGCCCATGACCTACATCCTCCGAATCGGTCCCTGGCACGTCGGACCGTTCGATACGCACATCGCGGCGACCACCTTCGCCGAGCAGCATGGCTGCGATGATTACACGATGATCCCGATGGATGATCCGGCCGAGGCGCCTGGCATGATCCATCGGCTACGGATGGCGCCATTGGTGCATCCAATGAAAAGACCCCAGCCGTCCCGCTGAGGTCTGGGCGTCTCCCGATTGACGCTAGCCCTTGCTGGCGGTCACGCCCAAATCTGCGTTATATCTTCCGGTCTGGGCGTAGCTGCGATCCGGGCGGCCACTGACCAGCAGGAACTTCATCTGCCCGATCTTTAGGCCAGGCCAGATCGGTAGCGGGTGCATCCGGCGGCTGTTCTTCAGCTCCATGGTCAGCCTGGAGCCATACCACCCCGGATCACACCAGCCGGCTTCGGCATGATCCCAGCCTTCGCGAGCGCGACTCGACTTAAGAACAAACTGCGCACCTATGTGGTCGGGCAGATTGAAGATCTCCCTGGTTTCCGCCAAGAACCACTCCCCCGGCTGGATCCAGAACGGATCCTCCTCGGTATGGCCAGTGATGCCCAGGATCTGCAGCTCAGGGTGCCCGGCCACCTCGATCATGATCCGATCGCCCAGGGTGACATCCAGGCTGGCGGGGTTGAGGTTGTCATCGTTGTACGGCGTCACCATCGCCTCCTGCTTGCACAGGCGGGCGATCTCATGATCAGGAAGCAACATCAGGTGTAATTCCAGCGACGCCGTTGGCCATCAGCACGGCGGCCGAGGTGGATGAAGGCTGGAGCAGCGTAGCCGAGGCTATGCGGCCAGTTCTCATCGCACCACTTCTCGACAGCTTTCATATCAACCCCATCGATCACGAAGTCGACAGCACCGACGCCAGGAGCGGAGTAGAGGTGCTCGCTATTGGTGGCGCCACCGACTGAGGCGTTGATCGCAGCCGGCCTATAGCCGGAGGTGATGATGATGCCCTTGCCAGCGAACTGCTGGCGCACGCGCTCTAGGAACGCTGCCAGCTCTGCAGCGGTATTTACCTGATACTGATGCCGAAAGCGCCTGGCCTCCTGATCCAGCGCGAACTCGCCCAGTCGGATGTGCGGCGTGATCCGAGCACTGAACGATGAGTCGGGCGTCAGTTTGGCTGGCATCGGTTCAGCTTTCGGCCGATGATCACCCCACAGTTCGCCTTCGGCCAGTCGCCGCCGCAGCAGGCCGGCCTCCACGTTGCTGCCAGGGTTCCGGTACAGCTCCATAGCCTTGGGCACCTGGTCCCAGGCCTGATCGCGGAGCGCCTTGCTGATGGTCTCGAAGCCGGTCGCACCGTAGAAATCTTCGCCCAGGTTGTAGGCAAAGCTCACCAGCGCTGACCGCTGGTTGTCATCCATCAGCTTCCAGTACGGAATGGTCCTGCCCAGCTTGTCCGCAATCCGATCGACCTCAAGGCGCAGCAGCATGTCGGCCTCGATCATGTTGATCTTGTCGCCGCGCTTCACCGGCACGCCGCCGCTATAGCGGGTGGTGCCATAGCCGATGGTCCATGGGTCGCCACCACTCAGCGGATCAGGGTAGGCCGAGAGATGAACGCCCTCGAACTGCTTGATCAGGTTGATGCCAGCACTGAGGTCCAGTTGCTTGCCATCCTGGCTCCAGGCCTCGAACCACGGCCGATCACGCCGCATCGCACTCTGGTATCCATTGGCGGCCAGGTCCTGCTCTAGCAAGCTGATCGCCGCGGCCTGATGCGGGAGGCCTTTGTAATACCGAAACAGAGCCTGCAGCGTGATCGGTGCCGTGTTGGCCATGTGGTCAGCGACGCTTCGGGAACATGATCTTCAGCGCCTGGAGCAGCAGCTGGATCCAGCTATTTGATTTAAGGCTCGACATGCCGATGATCTCGCTGCCAGCGGCAACGATGATCGCGATGATCGCAACGGTTTCAGCAGACATAGCAATAGCGTCTGGCTTCCCGATTATGGGCGCATCTCAAGGGCGCGCACACGCTGGTCGAGTTCGGTGAGCTGCGCGCGGGCGTCGACCTTAAGCTCATCCAAAGACTTGGCCATCTGCACGATTGTGGCTTCGATCCGTGCGGACTGAACCTGCATCGAAATCAGCAGGCCGCCGATAGCCACCATCCCAGCAGCCAGGGCAGCCGGCAGCGACTGGGTGAGCACCTCACTCACGCTCCTAGTTTCGTCGCTCACCGGCAGCACCTGGCTCAAATCCAGAATAGCGATCGAACGGGTCCGGCCTGCCCTGCAGGATTGCCACCGCGCGGCGGTAGTAGTGGTTATTTGTCTTCCCGACTGCTTCGAGGTGGTCGCGTATCTTGCGCCAGTTTTCGCGTGTGTCGGGATCCATATCAGCGCCCCTGCCCCCTGAGTGGCTTGCGGCCGCGGCGCCTGGGGCGTGACTGTTGACCATATCCCTGGCGCGTGGTTTTAGGCGGACCAGGCTGATGCTCGATCCGTGCAGTTCCTGTCTTACTCTTGACCGCCATCTTCCTCAGCCTCAGGCTCCGCAAATTCCAGGGTGTCAACAACACCGCTCAGGATTTGAGCAGCCACCTGAATCAGCGTTGCATCATTGCTGACGCGGGCGGCGGCGTAACTGTTGACGGCTAAAACCAGTTGTTCCTTAGTGCAGGGCATCAGTGTTTACGTGGCGATGAGACCGAGTGAACGGAGGCGAGCCAGGGCAGCCTCTAATTTGGCTTCCAGCTCCGTGCAGTATTCAAGCAACTCCACAACAGTTGGGGTAGCTGCGTTTGCAATCGTGACCGATCCATTCGCCGTGGGCAGTGTGCCGGTAGTGGCAGTAACCGTTAGGTCAGGGATAGCAGCAGGCTGCACCACTGGCGTGGCGTTGTAGAAGCCAATTTTCTGTGTGGTGGCGGTGCCGATCTTGGTGCCGGTCGTGGTGTTGACAGCGATGTTCACCGCATCAGCCAGCGTCAGCGTGCCAGCCTGCAGGGTGAGCCTGGTGCTGAGGGTGCCAGCGTTCTGAACCTTGAAGGCGAGCTGCCCGTATTCGGCGTTGTTCGTAACGTCAATGATAATGCCTTCTATGGCGGCATAATCCACCTGCTCAGTGGTGGCATTGTTGTTATGACCGCGCCAGTAGATGGTGCTCAGCAGGTCATTGTTCTGACCGACAGTGGTAGCCCCACGCCGGCGATACATGGTGATATCAGCGCCACTGCTGGCATCGTTCACCGTGCATTGCAGTTGCAGCGTGGTGCTGGAAACCGTGTTGCTGACGTGCAGCGGGTAGATCGGGTTGCTTTCGCTGATGCCGACGTTGGAACCCTTCAGCCGCAAACGCATGGCACTGGCGCCCGCATCGGCAGTCATCAGATCAAGGATGCCGACCTCAGACGTGTTGGTGACCGTTGAGATCGTGGACAGGATCTGGGCGTAGGTCTGATCGTTGCCGGCACTGTCCTTACCGCGAAACTCCAGGTTGCCGAGGTTGTCGTTATTGGCAGGGCTGGCGCTGTTGCGATACAGGACAACATCAGGTGCCGTGTCTAAGCCTGCATCGGTGTTTTCAATGATGACCTGATCGGTCGTGTCGGCGCTGAAGAGATGCAGTTGAGCAGCAGCGGTGCCAGTGCCGAGCTGCAAGCCCTGTGTGGTGAACTTGCCTTGGAAGGTGCTGTTGGTGGTGAAGGCAATCTCGTTGGCGGCTGAGCGATAAAAGCCCGTGACGCCAGTGTCAGCAGTCCAGGCAATGCTGGGTGCGCCAACCGTGCCGCTAGGTATGTTGCGGAGGAAGGTGCCGTATTGGATCTTTTTGTTTTTGTTAGCGGCAGTGGGTTCTGCGGCGACAACGATGGGCAGCAGGTCAGCGGCTACTGGTGAGGTAAGTTCCGCGAGGTCTGTGATTTTGCGGTCAGCCATGGTTTCTCCTGCTGTGTATTAGTGAAGGGGACTACGCGCTTTCCAGGGCGGCGACTTTGGCTTCTAGGGTTTCGATGCGCTCCATTGCTTCCTGCAGCGCCTTGACTGCCTTCATGTAGAGCACGGACTGGTTGACTCCTTTAGTAACTTCGCCGGTCTCGTTGCCATCTTCATCGCGGTCTGGAGTTTCAAATACCAATCCAGGGCAAACGATCTCCAACTCTTGAGCAATGGGACCGATCTGACGGTGAGTTTCGTGTCCAGTCTCTTCTTTGAAGTTCCAGTTGCGGATTTGAATTGCTTTTAGATCATCCCATTGGGAACTGGCATCAACAATGTTTTCTTTTAATTTGGCGTCAGAAAGAGTCGTGTAACTGCCGTTTGCGTTTTGGACGTTGCCGTTGCCAATAATTTTTAATCTTTCAGAACTAAAGTTCCCCGACCAGCATTGGAGAAAATTAAATCCCGTGCCTGCTGCCGTGTAGTTATTGATGCTTATTTGAGTAGATATGTACGAAGTGCTTGTAGCGTTAAAAACACTGTTGGCAGTATTAGTGGCGGCAATGGTTGACGTGATTGACCCATCATTTGCAATCCTCATCCGCTCCGTCGGAGAACCCGACCCCGACGCAGATGTGGAAAAAACAAGACGCCCACCACTTGTGTTAGCTGTTTCCTGCAAGCCTTCAATTTTTGCTTGAGCTAAAGCAGATGAGCTGCCATCGGTAGTGAAAAAGATGGCATAGCCAGCACCTGCAGCAGCACTTGCGTGGTAGATATTTAGCGAACCATCTTTGACTTGCAGTTTTGAAGTGCTCTCAATGCTCGAAGACGTGCCCACTAGGAGGCGACCCGATGTATCCAGCCGCGCTCTTTCAGTATTTGAAGTTACAAAAGCAAGCGGGTGACCACTGCTGGAGCCAAAGATTGTGTTCGTAGAGCTATAGCTAACAATCGGAACCACGGTCCCATTTCCAGCTTTGATTTCGCCGCGAACGTCAAGTTCAACGCTAGGGCTCGCTGTGCCAATCCCTATACGATCTGCCGACGCATCAACAAAAAATAGGTTTGCGTTTGTATCACCCTCTACGCGGAAGTCGTAGTTGTTTCCAACATCGTTAAATACCACTTCACTGGTGCCCCACTCAACCCGCTCAGTGCCGCCAGTTGAAATATTGACCTGATCAGTGCCGCCGCTGAATAGACCTGTATCGGTCCCGCTATCCTTGAAATAGATCGATGGGGCAGCAGCCGTACCGTTCTCAAACGGAACAACCGTCCACTCACCATCCAGTTGGAACAGGGTGATCCAGCCGCTGTTTGCCGCATTACGCAGCTTCATCACCGTGGGCGAGCTGCCCGTATCTGCCCACCACTGATAGGCGTAGGTTGTGGTTGGCTCCGTGGCGGAGCTGTTGTTGGTGGCGATTGCCGCCAGGGCGTTGTTCAGGTCAGCACGGACAGCCGCGCCAGAGGCATTGCTGATGATGTAGTCGTGCGTTGCCATGATTAAGCCTGTTCAGTGCCGTAGCCACTGGCGATGTACTGGAAGTTCCGGCTGATAGCAGTGCCAGCACTGTTGCGGAACGTCACCGTAAAGCCAGTCCTGCTAGCAGAAGTCACTTCATAGTAATCCCCTGTGGCAAGGTTGAACGCAGTGATGCCAATGGCTGGCGTTGCATAGAACGCTTTGGAGTAGGTCACCGCGTAGGACGCCGCACCGCTGGTGATCGTGGCGCTGTTTTCGGTTCTGGAACGCAACACCAGCTCAAAGCCCAGTTCGTCCACCAGCGGGGTCTGGTCGGTGCGGGCGCTGCTGAGTGCCGCCTTGAACTGGAACTGGCGACCGGCGTAACTGCCGTTGTACATGGGCAGCCATGTTCCAAAGTTGATGTTGGACTCCAACTGGAACCGATCCGGCGTGGCTTCCATCAGCAGTTTGTCGCCGTCTTCCAGCAACACAAATTCGCTAACGGTTGCCTGATCGCTGCTACGGAAGTAAATGTCGGCACTGGTGTCATCAGCCAAGGCGCCATCAAAATCGCTCCAGCGGTCAAGATCCTCGGTGCGGCTATCAATGTTGTCGGCTGGGTACAACCCGCGTGTGGTCAGGATGCGGCGGAAATCAACCGTAAATTTGGCGCCAAGGTCAACGATGTTGGTGAAGTAATACTCACCACTGAGGCGCTGTTGCCCAGTGAAATCCATCGCGCCGATGGCATCAAAATCAAGGATCTCGTCAATCGTTGCCGTGCCATCAATCACGATGGCGTCGTATTCGTCTGAATAGCGGCTATTGAGGAATGTGCCTTGGAATGGCGGGCTGGTAGTGTCTTCGCGGACGGTGGTGACGGATAGGACCGGAATTTGATCGGGCTGATTGAAGATCGCGCTGGTGGCATTTTCACTACGCAGTCCGGCTGGATCTTCAAACTTCAGCAGGTATTCGCCGTTGAGTTTGGGCACCAGGGCGTAGGTGGTGTTGGCGCCAATGCGGTCTGCTAGCAGCGTGGAATCAGCCCACTCGCCAGTGCCATCAGTCTTGGTGCTGTGGCGGATGATTGCCGTTAGGAAGTCAGATCCAACGCCCACTGGTTTTGCCCAGCGCAGCATGATCTGGTTATTGGCAATCTGTTCCAACGTGACGCTTTGCGCGTCTTCCGGTAGCTGCTGAACGCTGCCAGTTGGATTTGCTGTTGATGCAAATGATGGAACGCGGAACGATTCGCGGGCAATCGGTGAACTCTTTTTGAAGCCCAAGCCGTAGGCAATGATCGAAACATTGAGGTCGAAGTTCTCCGGCAGACCGATGATTTCAATATTGGGATTGGTTGTGCGAACCGTACGGCTATTGCCTTGGGCGGTGTTGTACGAAACGTCGTAGCCAAAGGTTGCACCACCAGAACCCTTTGCCCAGGACACATTCACCTGCGTGGTGAGCACTGTGCCATCGCGGACTTGACCGGCGCTGAACGCAATGTTCTTGACTGCAGGCGGCGCCGAATCAAACGTTGTGATGTCCGGGAACTGGAGCGCCTGTCCGTTATCAACCGAGGCATAGATGCTGTCGTTGTGGACAATGCCGGTGATCGTGTAAGTGCCATCGGCACCTTCGGCAGCACTGATGCAACGGAACTTCTGATTGGCAACGCCTGAGGTTGTAATGCTCCAGATCGACTGGGCGTTGGGTGCAGTAGTGAAGGCGCTGCTGACGTTGATCGTGCTGCCGGCAACGCTGCTGATGTCGCGGGTTTCAACCGTGCCGTTGGGCAGCAGGCAGGTCAGCTTGGGGCTGGATCCAGCAGGCAACGTGATCGCCTGATCCGCAACAACGGCAGTCGTCGTAGCCGAGGAGATGCGACCGGAGATCCGCGTGCCTTGGCGCAGTTCATCGCAGACCGCAAAAATCTGACCGGGCAGCACCACTGCACCCTGCAGACCCGTGGAGAACGACACCACCTCATCGTCCAGGGCTTCCGTCTTCAGCGTCCATAGCCCCACGCGCTGGGCTTGCCACTTGGAGGTGCAGCCGAAACCGATCAGCTCTTTGACGATGTAGCCGTATTTGGCGATCAGCGACGCGTCTTCAACAACAACGACGTTCGGCTTGTAGAAATTCTCTGGGTCGTTGTAGCGGACGTGAACGCTGGTGCTACGGGTTTTGAGCGAGCTGCCGGAATATTCAAAGACGCCGCCGACAACGTTGGAGTTGTTGTAGATATGTGAGACGCCAAGCTCGCTGCCATCAAGGTTGCCGTGATCTGCTGCGACCTGGATGACATTGTTTGACCAGAACAGGATGCCCCGGAATACCGAAGCCATGTCCATCAAGACGTTGTAAGCCTCGGCGCGATCACCGATGACGACGTTGCAGGCGAAGCGCGGCTCGCGGGTACCGTCAGGATTGGTGACTAGCTGGTTCGCGTATTTGGCGATGGGGTACAAATCGACCCAGTTCAGGTTGGCGGCAGTGACGAATTGACCAGCGCCATAGCGGCGGTTGGTAAGGATGTCGTAGAAACAGCAGACTGGACAGGTTGTCCACTTCTCGGCGGTTTGGAGCGCACCGTTGAAGCTGGCGTCGTCAAAAGTCAGGTAGCCACTGGATTGCACTATGGCGCCAGTTGGGATCTTGACCAGGCGACCTTTGATCAGATATGCCCGTGACGGCAGGCTGCTGAACGCCTTAGTTGAAATCGACAGTTCGTTGAGTGCCGAATAGTTGTAGTTGACGTTCTGGGCAATCGTCTGTGAATACGAAGACCAAATAATCTGGTTGCCGCGATTATTGGCGAGCGGTGTGTTCTGCGGTGTTTCTTTGAAGCTGGTGTATTTAATCTCAAAATGACCTTCGCCTAGATCGACCTTTTCAACTTTGATATTCCAGGGACCAGCGCCAAAGGTTTTGAGATTGATCAGACCAGTGCTGTACTGATAGTTGTTGGTGGAAACACCGCTGATGCTTCTGTCGGATGCCAGGATGAAGCCGGTGCTGCTGCCCTTGGCTTGCACATAGACGCGAACTTGTAGCGTGCCACCAAATAGTTGACCCTTGGCAAGGCTTTCCTGTGCTACGGAATACAGCTTGGGGATTGTAAATAGCAGCTCGACGTAATCAACAGTTGGGTCAGTAATCTGGCGCGTGATCGTTCCAGCGCCGTATTTACGGTTGACGACTTCGTTATTGCTGTTCAGGTCTTCGCTGTAGTTTTCACCGATCTCTTGGTTGACCTCAACGATCTCAGATGTGCCGTCGTTGAACCATGCAGTCTTGCCCTGCTGTGCAGCTCCAATTAGCGAGTTGGCAGCGATCTGATCCTGTGGAAAGTTATAACTACCGTCGCTGTTTTGTATCGGTGTTTCGTTGAGGTAGACGCCTTGCAGCCCGTTGATCACGCCACCAATCGGACCTTCACACAGGAGGTCAAGAACTTTGATAGTGGTGACGGAGTTAAGTGCCATCTCAGTAGAGCTGATACCCGATGCTATTGAGCCGCAGGTAGATCGGGTTGGTGCCTTCGCTGCCGTTAGCCACTGCGCCAGCCGCGATCACTTCAACCTGGACGGTTACGATGCTTTCGGTGTTGATGTCCGGCAGTTCCAAGCGGTGCATCCATCCAAAGAACTGTCCGCCAAAGATCAAACCTTGAATTGTTGCCTGATCGGCTGCAATTAGATAATCATCGGTGGTGAAATAATCGCGGAAAACTTTCAACTCGTAAGTGATATAACCATCGACAAATGTTGTTCCAGGTCCACCGGCATAATCGTACAGTCCGTTCTCCAGTGACAGGGCGACGTTGAAGTCTTGATATTGAGCGGTGCTTGCCATGTAACCGCCGTAGACATTCAGCGAAGCCACGCAACGGCTAACCGTGGGATCAACGCGGATGAGTTGCGTGCTGTTGGTGACGCCGTATTGACCGACCGGATCAAAGTATGCCGGCGAATTAAACGCAGTCTTGTAGACGCGCTTGGCAATGACGCCCGACTTGTCCGAAAAGTCATCCGTAAGGATTTCGTTGCCAAAGCGGATGGTGTCAACCCCAGGAGAACGCAGTGAGGTCAGCACCGGGTCAGACTCATCGGCAATCTGGAATTTGGACTTGAGCAGGTGGCTGCCGACGAGCACCTTGCCGTAAGCCAGTGGCACTGTTGCGCCAACGCCCACCGTATTTGCAGCACCGGTGTAGGCATAGGACTGCTGACCGTCGATGCCCGAGGTGACGTTTTCGGGTCCGTTCGTGCGGTTCCGGCTGCCCATGCGATTGCCGGCGCCACCCAAAGAAGAACCAAAACCGCCAAGGGTAGGAACTTGCGGTTGAGGGACTAAGGCTTGAGCAATACCACCTAAAACTAATGATGCGCCAATACCAGCAACAGCAGTACCAACAGTGCCAATACCAAAAAGACCGCCCGCAGCAAAACCTGTGGCAAGACCTCCGGTAATGATCGTCAAAGCAATCAGGCCAATGCCAGCCAGAATCTGACCACCTGCATCACCGGATCCGCTAAGTACCGGAACGATGACCAGATCCTTCTCACCGAATGGCAGCAGTAGCTCTTCGTAGGTAAAGTCTTGCCCGCCCTGCAGCACTTGGTAGCCGATGCCGTTCTCCTCTGACTTCAGCAAGAAGTCTTTGAATTCAGGCTTGTTGATGCACAGAATTTTGATCGCGTCCGCCGGTGTACGCAGGTTGTAGTAGGTATGCTCAGCGCCAAACCGTTCGCCCAGCTCACCCAGCAGACGAACCCGCTGCATATCGGAACACCGCAGCAATGCTTTTTACATAGTAGCTGGATAACCACTCCACACCACTGAGCCGGTCCCGCATGTGATGCAGGATTTCCCAGGGCGCAACGAAGATCGCTGCGTGCATCGGCTCCCGTGTCCCCAGCTTCATGATCGCCACATCGCCAACTCGGCGCTGCTCAAATTCCACCCGCTCAAAACCAAGCCCCAACGCCTGCCGCATGTAAATACTGGAACTGGTCTCAAGGTCGTCCGGGCGCTCAAAGTCCGGTAGGTCGATCCCCTGCAACTGGAAGTACGACCGCACCATCGTGTAGCAGTCCTGCTCGCCGTAGATCCAGGGCTTGCCGATCAGTTGTTGATGGTCAGCCATTTGTCCTGCGGCAGTTGGTAGATGAGCCAGGGCAGCTTGCTTTGCTGGCAGGCTTTGCGGTCCAGTTCGCTGGCGTCCTGTCCTTCGGGGTGGCTGTGGATGATGGCGACAATGGTTCCGCTCAGTGTTGCCCGCAGGTAGTCTCGCGGATCAAGGACAAAGTGCTGCTCTGGTTTTTCGCACAAATTGCGGCACCGTAAGTATTTCTGCTCAGCGCCGACCTGTACCAGTAGACCGCACGCTTCCCATGGCGCAACCTCACGGGCGTGGGCTTCGGCGTCAAGTTTGGATGCGGGAGCCAGGGTAACCGCCATGCGGATAGTCGGAAACGCCAAGGGTGTCGAAGCGGATCTTGCAGCTATTGAACCGCTTGCCGCATACATCGTTAGCCGCG
>Ga0315902_10001417_pt1 | contig 38494 bp, 33 predicted proteins | sample LakEriMetagenome_9_FD_203523 | JGI IMG/M metagenome (GOLD analysis project Ga0315902, IMG submission 203523) | Freshwater fungal communities from buoy surface, Lake Erie, Ohio, United States - Buoy 12 MA117 | ecosystem: Environmental > Aquatic > Freshwater > Lake > Lake biofilm | place: USA...
GGCTTTGAACTCGGCAGTGAGATGTCTTCTCTTTCGTTTCATATGTCTGATTTCGGGGTAATTTGCCCCTCTCAGACCAGTCAAAGTTTTAATAAAACACTGGCTCCGTTTTGCGGGACCACTTCAATGTTCAGCGGTACCGGTTTCATGACCAAGGACGGCAAGCCGGCCATCATTTATCATGGGCAAGGATCAGGAAGGAACCAGATCGCTGTGGCAGAGGACGACCAACTTGAGAAATGGAGCAAGCCATGGAAGCTGGAGCCTCGAATCGAGCCGGGCCAGGATGCCAGTAAAATCGCGAACTGGGACCCGGACGCATGGCTCGATGGCGACACCTACTACGCGCTCTCCGGTGGAACCCCCGGCAGCGGAAAGCCACCCACGCTTTTTAAATCCACCGACCTGAAAAACTGGGATTACCTCGGCCTGTTTCTCGCGCACGACATGCCTGACGTGCAAAAGAGCGAAGACGTCTCGTGCCCGAACTTTTTCAAGATCGGCAACAAACACATGCTGCTTTGCATCAGTCACAATCTTGGCTGCCGCTACTACCTCGGTGATTTCAAGGACGAGAAATTCGTGCCCGACTTCCATGCGCGCATGAACTGGACACGCTGGGATTTCTTCGCGCCGGAATCGCTCGTGACGAAAGACGGACGCCGGGTCATGTGGGCCTGGTGTACGCCGTTGGTAAATGGTATGCAAACAACGAACCGGTCGAAAAACTTCAACAGTCTCCTGAACAAAGCTGTTTTCCAGCAGGGAATCCAGTCTCTGCCAAGAGAACTCAGCCTGCCTGAGGACGGCGTGCTGCGCATCAAGCCGCTGCGTGAGCTGGCGACACTTCGTTACGATCCGAAAACGGAAAAGGAGATTACGGTCAAGAGTGACTCCATCTACAAGCTTCAGAATATCAACGGCGACTCGATAGAGCTGGAGGTCGTGATTCCCGCGTCGAAGGCCAGGGAATTCGGGATCAATCTGCTGTGCGATGAGAAGGGCGGAAATGGGTTCCCTGTTGCTTACGGTGCTGGAAAAAAGACGTTGACGGTGGATTACGTCAATCCTCCCTTCGAGCTCAAGGAGGGAGAAGATCTGACGCTGCGGATCTTTATCGACAAGAGCATGATCGAGGTGTTTGCGAATGATCGCCAGGCGGTGGTCGCTTGGCATGAGTATGATCCGGCCAACCTCGGCGTAAGCCTCTTTTCAACCGGCGGCGACCTGCTCGTCAAGAAGGTGACCGCATGGAAAATGAAGTCGATCTATACCGTAGGAAAGGAATGATCGTTATGAAAAATGTTAGAAGGCAACAGGCAATGAAACGTGTGAAAAATATATTGGGCGATAAAAAGGGAAATTCTATGAGGAACACGATGGTTCTGATGACGATAAGTAGCTTGATTTTGGCGGCTGGAGTATTTGCAGCTGAGGAAGGGAAGAAAAACAGCGCAAGTGCTACGACCGTGAAATCGCGAACATTCAATGTGTTGAACTACGGGGCGGTGGGCGACGACAAGACGGACAACACCGAAGCATTCTCGGCCTGCCTGAAGGCGGTGATCGCTGCCGGTGGCGGAAAAATGTTTATCCCCGACGGGATCTATCGCGGCAGGATTGTCATTCCTGGAACCAAAGCGTGGATCACTGTGGAGATCGCGGGCGAGAGCGAACCGACCCCGGTCTGGGGGACGATCGGCACGTTTGTGTTTCCGAAGAACGGCACGATTATCAAATGCCTGTCGGAATCGGGGCCAGCGGTCATCTCCGCTGCCAACGTCCCCGATAAAATGTACATGCAGTTCTCGGGGGTCAACGTGAGCCTGCGGAACCTGGACGTCCGCACCTACGACAACCCCGGTATTGGCGGCATCGATCTGCTGAACGCGGTGCAATGCAAACTCGAGAACGTCTTTGTCAACACCGACACCTACAATGTGCAGGCGTCCAAGCCCACCCACGGTAAGGCCGGCATCAGCACCCCAGCCTGCAACAACGGGGCCCTTACGATCCTGCGCAATGTCATGGTGACCGGCTATCACACCGGCATCCTGGTCAACGAGCACACCGATGGGGATAACATCGTGGTGGCGTCCAATATCAACGGCTTGGAATTCGTGACGAACCATCATGCCTCGCGCTTCGGTCGGGTGGGCACCTACCGCAACACCCATCACCTCACCGTTTCCGGCAAGCACGGGTTTTCGATTGAACAGATGAACACGGAACAACCGGGACCGGGACAGACGGATGCCAATAATGCATGGCAGGCGCTCGTCAGTGATATTAACGACCCGAAGAATCTCGGTTTTGCCGACATCAACTACTGGGTTGTCGAGGGGGCTGTGGGTGCGGTCGAAAAATTCACCATCAATGGTGGTGCAAACATCCGCGCCCGACGGATCGGCTCGGCCCCGATAGAGAAGTAAGTGTCCTCGGAAAGAGCGATGAATGAAATAGATCGGATAATAGAAATGTGAGTCCGCCTTTGTTGAAAATAATTATCACGATCTCAGTGTGATAGGGTGGGAGACCTGTTATTTATTTATAGATTTATTTTTATACCTTCAGGTGTATGGCCTTGTTCTCGAAGAGTGCGGATGGATCTGGCGTCATCGCGTTTTGCGAGACGTTTGCCGTTTTCATCACAAATGCAGCGGTGGTGTAGGTAGGTGGGTTCTGGAAAACCTAACACGGCTTGGAGTTGGCGGTGGATATGGGTGGACTCTAACAGGTCGTCACCACGAGTCACGTGGGTGATGTTTTGAAACGCATCGTCCACGACGACGGCCAAGTGATAGGCGATCCCGATATCCTTGCGCGCAAGGACGGCATCGCCGTTTGCATCTGGGTTCACTTGAGTTTTTCCGAAGCGCAGATCATGGAAACTGAGTTCACCGTGAATGAGCGCGGCTTGGTTGGAATTGAAACGCCATGCATGGGCATCGCCTTCGGCAATGCGTTGGGCGGATTCGCTTGCTGGGATGTCTCGGCAGATACCGGGGTAAATATGTTCGGTTAGGCCATGAGGAGCGCTCAGGCTTTGTTGGATGTCTTTGCGTGTGCAGAAACACGGATAGACCAAACCGCGTTGCTTCAAGATCTCCAGAGCGTCACGGTAGGCATCTTGGCGGTGGCTTTGACGAAGGGCGTCGCCATCCCAATTCAGGCCCAGCCAACGCAGATCTTCTTCGATTTGCGAGTAATAGATTTCGCGAACGCGTGAGGAGTCGATGTCTTCGTGGCGAAGGAGAAAATGACCGTTGTGTTCGCGTGCGAGATCGTGTGCGACTTTCGCCGCGTAAGCGTGACCGAGATGGAGTTCACCGGTCGGACTGGGGGCGAAGCGGGTGATAGGAATAGTGAAGAGTGAATGTTGAATATTGAAGAGTGAATGGCGCATTTTGAAGATTATCTTCTTTCACGATTCACTCTTCATCATTCACTATTTAACAGTTCTTACTAAGCAGATCGTAGTCAATGGAGAATCAATAGAAAACCGTGAAGTAGATGACGAGCAGGACGCCGAGTCCGAAAGTGAAGGCGTAGGCTTGGAGGTTGCCGGATTGAGCTCTGCGGAAGATGCTTCCGATGGTTTCCGTAAGACGGGACAAGCCGCCGACGAGGAGGCCGTTGATGACGAATTCATCGAAGAAATGCACGATGGCAGCGAAGCTGTCTTGGAAATATTTGACGATGCCTTTTTCGTAGATCGCATCGAGATAGAAACGATTGCGGAAAAGCGGGATCGAGATCGGGTCCGCGGCTTTGCCGTTGTAGAGGAAGAGGCCGATGCTGACACCTAACACGAGGGTGACGAGTGAGGCAATGAGAACAGGTGTACTTGCTTCGTGGGGATGGTAGGCGTTGAGATGTGTTGTTAGCCAAGCGGATCCGATGGCGAGGATGGAGAGAAGAGCAAGGGGTATCCACATCAAAGGTCCGACCTCATGGGCGTGTGACGCATCTTCTGAACGAGTTTTTCCGAGAAAGGTAACGACAAATGCGCGAGTCATGTAGAACGCGGTTAATAAAGCGACGAAGACCGCAATGCCGAATAGGAATTTATTTTTATTCCAAGCAGCGGCGAGGATTTCTTCTTTAGAGTAAAAGCCAGAAGTCACATAAGGAACTGCGATTAACGCCGCGGTGCCGATGGCAAAAGTGATCGCGGTGATCGGCATTTTTTTCATGAGGCCGCCCATTTTCCAGATGTTCTGTTCGTGGTGGCAGGCGTAGATGATGGCACCAGAGCCGAGGAAGAGCAGGGCTTTGAACCAGGCGTGGGTGAAGAGGTGGAACATGCCGGCTTCGCCTGCAAGGAGGCCGACCGCCATGACCATGTAGCCGAGTTGAGAGAGGGTGGAGTAAGCGAGGATTTTTTTGATATCGTCTTGTTGGGTTGCCATCAACGCAGCCATCAGCGATGTGATCGCGCCTATCCATGCGATGGTGGTTCCAGAGAAACCTTCGAACGCTTCTGCACCGACGGAGAGTTGGACGCGGAATAACATGTAAACACCTGCTGCAACCATGGTTGCGGCGTGGATGAGGGCGGAAACTGGAGTTGGGCCTTCCATCGCATCTGGGAGCCAGACATGGAGAGGAAGCTGTGCGGATTTTCCGATGGCACCGCAGAACACGCAGAGAAGAGCTGCTCCAAGAACTCCAGCTGAAACCGTGGCTGGAATTTCCATTTCGGAAAATGTGAAGGTGCCAGTAATTCCCCACAGCATGAGGATGCCGATCATGAAACCGAAGTCGCCGATGCGGTTGGTAAGGAAGGCTTTCTTCGCGGCATCTGCAGCGGAGTCTTTTTCATACCAGTGACCAATGAGTAGGTAAGAACTGAGTCCGACCAATTCCCAGAAAATGAAAGTCATGATGAAGTTCGATGCGAGCACGATGCCGGTCATTGAAAACATGAAAAGGGCGAGGCCGGTGAAGTAACGCGCTTTGGCGGAATCGTCCTTCATGTAGGCAAGCGAGAACACATGAACTAACAAACCGACGCCCGTGACCACGATCATCATGCCGGTGGAAAGCTTGTCCAAGGTGATGCCGATCTCGAGATTGAGTGAGCCGATGGTTGCCCACGGGATGGAAAGAGAATCGGTTTTACCGAGTAGCAGAAGCGCGATGACAAAAGTCGCGGCTGCGGAGGCGGTTGAGACGAGGTGGGCGATGCCGAGTTTACGCAAATAGAGCTGGTTTGAGACAGCGGCAACGAGAGGAAGAATGAGGAGAAGCCAAGCCATGGTTGTGTGCGCGGGAGGATGGGGCGGGGAAGGGGCGGATTCCAAGCATGAAATTGAGAAAGAAGGGGTGGGATACCCTCCTTCGCCAAGGCTAGGGAGGGCAAGTTGGGATATTGGGATATTGGGATATTGAGGGATTGAGGGATTGAGGGATTGAGGGATTGAGGGATTGAGGGATTGAGGGATTGAGGGATTGAGGGATTGAGAAAGCGGTGCGAGTGACAACGAGCTATTTCATTTAGGCGCAGCCGTAATGGCTTGGACGGAGCGTAGTGGAGTCAAATTGAGGGATTGAGGGATTGAGTGTTGTGGCGGTGCGATCTATCCCGATCCCAAAGGGATCTCAGATATTAGCCCGGGGTCGAGGAGCGGAGCGACGAATACCCCGGGGATGATGAGAAAGAAAATTCGACCCCAGAGTGGGTCGCAGAGGGGTGGGGATATCCGGCGCATCACATTCGGAGCAATGCGGAACTGGAGAGTCTACGTCCCGTCGGCTTTGGGTATTCTATGTGGCCTGCAGAGCGATAACGCTGGTGCGATAAAATACAGATTGGAAACTTCGACAAAATACCGTAGGTTTACCCCGTGAGCAATTTAGCCGAAATTCGAGAATCCGTCGTCAGCCTCTCCAAGCTTGAGCGGGCTGAGTTGGCGGTTTTCCTTCTTGGGAGCTTGGACGATGCCCACTATTGGGTTGAGGATGAGGAACTTGAAAATCGATCCGCTGAGCTAGACTCGGGATCGGTAGTTGGCGTAACCAAGGAAGAATTTAAGAAACTTTGCGGGCGGTGAGTGGGATCATGAAGCCATTGATCATCCACCCCCGAGCAGCCAAAGACGCGCGTGAAATTGCGGCGATTTATGCCGATGTTTCGGATGAGTTGTGCGACCAGTTTTGGAAAGAGATTGACGACGCAATCGATATCATCGAACGCCACCCTGAGAGGCATCACTATGATCCAAGTGGAAGGAGGAGGAGTAATCTCAAGAGATTTCCCTACCATATATTGTTTGAAGAGCGCCTTGAGTGCAACCGAATCATCGTAATTCGGCATCATCATCGTAATCCTACATACGGGCTTCGAAGGCAATAATCGCGGAGCATTCCTTTATCCGGAACCTCTTCAGGGTGCGTTTTTTGTGGGGTGCAGTCCCAGGGTGGTCGTCGCTGCGCTCCTCGACCCCGGGCTAAGGTCTGTAATCCTTTCAGGATGGAGAGTGAATCAAACGGCGACCGAAGATAGCCTCTCCTTGGTTTAACCTGTCGTGCGCAATCCGGAGGCGATGGCGTTGATGGAGAGGAGGAGCTTGGGAAGAAGGGCATCGGCGGCGGTTTGGTGGTCGCTTTCGATCTGGTAGCGCCATTCTTTAAGGAGGGCGATTTGCTGATGATGTAAAACTTTAAGAGGAGCCTCGCGGATTTCCAAGGTTTTCGCCATGCGGGGGCGTCGGTCGTCCATGGAGCCGTCGAAGAGTTCTGTTAGAAGATGGCTGGTGAGTTCGAACTCAGTGGTGATTTTTTCCGTGAACGTCGCGCGGATTTTTTCATCGGTAACCAAATCGGCATACGCATGCATGAGCTCGAGATTGGCGGATGCGAGGTTGGTTTCGACGTTGGTTAAAACGTAGGCGAGGAAGGTGGAATGTTTGAGAGCTTCTTTGAGCTCCAGGAAATCTTGTTCGGAAGATTTTTTGAGTTCGGCGAGTGCGGAGCCGACGCCAAACCAACCAGGAAGATAATAACGTGCTTGGGTCCATGAGAAGACCCATGGGATTGCGCGGAGATCGGATATGGAATGAGATTTTTTTCCAGTTCGACGTGCGGGGCGTGAACCGATGCGTGCGTTTTCGAGGGCATCGATGGGAGTGGCTTGGCGATAGAAATCGATAAAGCCCTCGGAGCGGAGGAGCGATTGATAAGCGTTTTGCGAGGACGAGGAGAGGATGCTAAGGAAACGATCCGCAGGATCTGGTTTTTCGGGGAGGTGTTTGTGGCGGGCGGTGTTGATGGCTGCGCCAGCGAGGAGAAGCTCGAGGTTGTAGGTCGCGTTGGCGAGGTTGGCGTATTTTTGGGCGATGGTTTCACCTTGTTCGGTCATTCGGAAACCGCCGGACATGGCTCCGTGCGGGAGGGCGGCCATGAACCAATGGGTTGGACCTGCGCCACGGGAAATCGTGCCGCCACGGCCGTGGAAGAAACAAAGTTTCACGCCTTTCGATTGGCCGACTTTGGTTAGATCGGATTGTGCGTGGTGCAAGGCGACTTGTGCGGCGAGGATGCCGCAGTCTTTGTTAGAATCCGAATAACCCAACATCACTTGTTGTTGCGGTTCCGCCATTGCATGGATGGAACGCGAGGTGAGCGGGTGCTCCAGAAATACTTCGAGGATGCCTGCGGAGTTCGCGAGGTCATCCATGGTTTCAAAAAGCGGAACCACTGCGAGCGGGCAGATCATGCCTTGTTCGCTGTGTTGCATCAGTCCGGCTTCGCGAGCGAGAATGTAAACGGCTAACAGGTCGGAAAGTTTCCGCGTCATCGAAATGATCAGTGAACCTAGTCCATCTTTTCCCCAAGCCGCCATGTGGCGAACGAGGACCCGATAAGTGTCGAGGACGTTATCGGCATAATCGCCAATCCTTGTGCCATCGTGAAGAAACGGGCGTGTGGAGTTGAGTTCTTGGTTGAGGAATCCGATCCGTTTAGCTTCCGGCCACTTGGCGAAATTTTCTCCGTCTGCAATTCCTGCTGCGGTAAGGATTTCCGAGATCGCCTGATCGTGGAATTCCGAGTTCTGGCGCACATCGAGTTTAGCAAGGTGGAAACCAAACATTTCGATTTTATGTCGAACCGGACGAATGGCTTGTTCTTCTAACAGCTTGCAGCCTGATTTTTTCAGCGTGGTGGAAATGAGATCGAGATCGCTCGTTAGTTGAGCGGCGCATACATAACCGAGTTTTCCTCCGATCTGTTCACGCAGGCGCAGGGCCATAAGATTGGCGAGTTGACGCCAAGGTTCTTCGGTTTGGTGATCGAGGATTTCTTTGACCGCTTTGTCGTTGTCGATAATGAAGCTCAGTTCATCAATGCGCTCTTGAAGTTCATCAGGGATATGGACGAGTTGTCTGGAAACCGTGAGCTGAGAAGCGAGATCGCGCAATTCGCGTTCGAGGAGTTGGAATGCTGCGATGCGAAGTTCTGATAGACTTTGCGCGGTGACGGATGGAGTGACGAGCGGATGGCCATCGCGGTCGCCGCCTATCCATGAACCAAACGATAGACGCGGGATGTTTCCCGCTGAGCGAAGGAGATCAAGCGGGAGTCCGGCATCACGCCATGCTTCGGTGAAATGAAGATCGAGGCGATTGATGGCCGCGGGGAAAAGATCGCGGAGGTAATGAATTGCATTGCGCAATTCCGAGTTGATATCGGGTCGAACACTATGGATCTCAGCGGTGAGCCAGAGGGTTTCGAGAGTGGTGACAACGCGTTCACGAATGCGGCGTTTTTCTCGTTGAGTGTATTTCGGGTATTCGTTGCGCACCATTTCCTCATAAAGCACCCGTTGGCGCGCACGGACCGATTCGCGTTTCGCTTCGGTTGGGTGAGCTGTTAGGACGGGCTCGACGTGGACTTCTTTTAAAACTTCGAGGATGGATTTTGGATCGAGCCCGATTTTTTGAATGTCGCGCAGGGCTTGTGGCCAGAGACCACGAATAGAATCGGCTCCGATTGCTTTTTCGCGTTCACGGCGGATTTCTGCGGCGACGCGTTCCTCGACCATGTTGAGGAGTTGGAAACCGATGGAGTAAAGTTTTGGGAGGGCTTCAGGGAGGGCTGCATCGGGATCGATGGGATTGCCAGACCAAGGCATGTGGGCGAGTAGCTCGGTTTCTCCAGCGCTGGCCAGAGCGTCCTTCAGGCAACCAAGGAGGTATTCGAGGCGTTCGTCGATGAGATCGAAGCCAGCGATGCGGAGTTCTTCGCGAGTGGAATGAGGCATGGGAGAAACAAGACGTAGCAATTTCAGTGCCGCATTCAGACAGAGAATAGCGAGGTGACCGATTGGCCGCCGTTGATGCGGCGGATGGCTTCGCCGAGCAGGGGAGCGATGGTAACGACTTGGACTTTCGGTCCACAAGCTTGCGGGACGGAGTCTGTGGTAATGATTTCCTCAATGTGAGAATTGGCCAGTCGCTCGTTGGCGAGTTCGCTGATGATGGCGTGTGAAACTCCTGCGAAGATGCGTTTTGCACCGTGTTTGTGGAGAATTTCTGCGGCGGCGGTTAGAGTGCCGGCGGTTTCTGTCATGTCATCGACAAGCAGGACATCGCGACCATTGACGTCACCGATGACGTTCATGGCTTCGACGCGAGTCGCGGAGACCCGGTGTTTTGCGACGATGGCGAGTTCGGCACCTAGCGCATCTGCGTAGGCGCGAGCCATTTTTACTCCACCGACGTCAGGAGAGACAACGGTGAGGTTTGAGGTGTCGGGATGACGCTCGCGGAGGTAGTTGATGAGAACGGGTTTAGCGTAGAGGTGATCGACAGGGATATCAAAAAATCCTTGGATTTGCGGTGCGTGGAGATCCATGGTCAATACCCGATTTACACCTGCGGATGTTAGAAGATTGGCGACGAGTTTTGCGGTGATGGGAACGCGCGGTTGGTCTTTTCTATCTTGTCTGGCATATCCAAAAAACGGCATGACCGCCGTGATGCGTTCTGCACTGGCGCGTCGTGCGGCATCGACTAAGATCAGCAACTCCATGATGTTGTGATTGGTTGGAGGGCAGGAAGGTTGAATAATGAAGACATCTTCGCCGCGGACGTTTTCATTGATCTTCACCGAGGTCTCGCCGTCCGGAAAGGCATCGACTTGGACATCGGCCAAAGTTTGACCGAGAGTGGCTGCAATATTTCCGGCTAGTTCAAGATGGGCTGTTCCGCTGATGATTTTCATGGGCGGGGTTGATTGTTCACAGCGAGACGGGATCGGCAACACTTTGCGTTTTTAATTTCAGCTTTTTATCCCACAATTGATTGAACTTTGGGGGATGGTAGTTGAAAAACACCATTATTTGATGGGGATTTCCTCGGAGGGGCTGTGTTGCGCGGTTTTGAGGCTGACGATTTTTTTCCTCAGATCTTCTAGGATAATATTGAGATCTTCAGGGGTGATGAGGTTGGATTGTGCGGATTGTTGGAGACGCTTTTCCGCTTCGAGGAACAAGCGCAAGGCATCGTTGGGTCGTTGATCAGCGAGGGCGGAATCGCCATTTTCCGTAAGCATGAGTCCTGCCAAGCAGCTGGCGTCAGGATCTATACGAACGCTGCTGGCTAGATCGTAAGTTTCTAGAGCGAGTTTAAATTGTTTTTGATCTTCATAGGTTGTTGCCATGCTGAGGGTCAGTTCTTTTTTGACAGAGTAGTAAGGTGTGCCGTGGAGGTATCCGGGAAAAGAATCGAGATATTCATTTGCTTGATTGAAATGCTTGATGCCGAGAGTTGGGTTGCCAGTGTGAATTTGAGTGGTTCCGCTTTTGAAAAGATGTTGGGCGTAGAGGAATCGAGATTTGTATGCGGCTTCGAAGCCTCCTTGAAGTTGAATTGCCTTTTCGTAGTATGCAGAAGCTTCATTTACTCGATTGAGTCCGCTAAGTGCGTTGGCAGCGTTGCGAGGGTGTAACGGAGTCAAAGGATGTAACGAGTGGGCTTCTTTAAAATCTTGGACCGCAAGTTCAAGATTTTCAGTAGACTTTTTTTTATCGGTTAATTGAGTGGCGAGATCATGATATAGAAGCCCACGCTGGCTGAATAATGATTCAAGTTTCCAATGTGCCAGGGCTTTTGTGTAGTTTGTAATTTTTCGCTCGGTCGAGATGGGAGATTTCTCGAAGGCGGTGGTCCACAAATTTTTGGAAACCATACTGCCTTTCCAGCCATAAAAACCTAACAGACAGATCGCTAACAGAGAAAATGCGGTGAGGGCTAAACGCCGTGGCCATAGGTGTTTTGAGGAGTTTGAAAATTCGGGGATGCGATCGTGGCTGGCTGCAGCCAAGCAGATCGCAAGCAAGATGGCGCCGGGGGCGGTGCGGAGTATGCCTTCGAAATTGGATTGGATGAAAATCCCGATGAAAGCGGCGATGCCGCCGATCCGCCATGCCTCTGCCAAGGCGTATTTTGTCCATCCTCCCTGCACCAGAGAGCGGAACGTACACAGTATCAAAATGCCTCCGATAAAAGCGGTAAGGAGACCTGCGCCGAAGATACCATAGTCGGTAAACGCTTGGACGTATTCATTGTGAACGTGTTCTGCATCCGCTACTGACGCGCCCATTTCTTCATGACTCCAGAACTGATAGTTTTCCCAGCTGAAGCTTCTACTGCCTCCACCTATCAATGGATGCAGCATGACACATGAAAGCGCGATTCCGTATAGGTAGAGACGGATATTATTGTCCATCATATCGACAAGATCGCCGCTCCCATGTCGGATTTGTTGGACGGATTCGAGAGTTGAGAGTGAGATGGCTATGAGCCCGAGCACGAATAGGGGGGCGACGACAAGCGCGACTCCGCTCCACTTGTGATCATCGCGTTTGCTGATAAATAACCAGTAGATGATGAGGGCTAAAAATCCGCCGCTAGCTCCTATCATTCCGCTGCGGGATTTTGTGATAAAGACTGCGGCAAGTCCAATGACCGCGATGATGAACAAGGCGATTCTTGCGAGCAAGGGCCATGAGCTTTTTAGGGAAAATCCACCCAGTAATAACGAGCTTGCGATCAAAAATGCGGCGCAATGACTGTAGTGCCTAAAGAGACCAATAGGCCACGCAAGAATTTTGTGGGGGATAAGTAGGTGGTAACTGATGTCCTTCATTTGCACGGCCATCACAGCGAGGTTTGTGCAGAGCAATAACGCGATGCCAATGATGATGATCGCTTGTGCGCTGTTGCTACGAAATGCATTTTGTAAAACGATGAATGTAGATACTGCCATCGCTATAAGTGTTAGATCGATCAGTGCCAATTCTTCAGCAGGAGAAAACCATGCTCTTCCAGCGAACCATGCCGCTGTGGCCAAGCCGGTGATGAGAATATAGAGGTTGAATTTTCCCATCCCGTCTCGCCAGATGTTTGGAATTGCAAATGCTGTGGCGGCGGCGAAGCAGAGCATGGTGGGTCCCCAAGTCCATATTCTTAGAGTTGGTCCCATGACTGCGCTTAGAACGAATCCAGCGATCCAGAATAATGCGGAAGCGGCGGTCATGGTTTATGAATGGAAAATTACTTCGCGCCTCTGCCGAATAACACAGCAGGAATGGTTTTGATAAGGATTTGGAAATCTAACCAAAGCGACCAGTTGTCGATGTAGCGCAAATCCATCGCAACCCAGTCTTCAAAACGGGTGATTTTGTTTCTTCCGCCAATTTGCCATTCGCAGGTGATTCCCGGTTTGATACTTAATCTTCTACGATGGGAAATTTGGCTAAAAGCCTCCACTTCATAAAGTGGTAGTGGCCTGGGTCCGACTAAGCTCATTTGACCGACCAAGACGTTCAGTAGCTGTGGGAGTTCATCGATGCTGAGCTTTCTGAGCATAGCACCAAAACGAAAGACTCGCGGATCCCTGTCTAATTTGAAAACAGGACCGTCCATTTCATTTCCATGTTCTTCTTTTATCGTCTTCAGTAATTCTTCGGCATTCGCCACCATCGTTCTGAATTTCAGCATTTTGAAAGGTTTGCCATAGCGACCCGCGCGCATCTGGGTGAAAATGACCGGAGCACCGGGGCTGGCGATTTTGATTCCGATGATAGCGAACACCCACAGCGGAAGGGTTGTTAGAATGATGAGCAGGGAAAGTATTCGATCCATGATTGTTTTAGCGAATAGCTCCCATGAAAGATCTGGAGTGGAGCGAAGAACTAGCATCGGTTTCGAGCCGACCGAATCAAAGGTCGGACGAGCAATTTGTGTGCGGATGAAAGATGCGGCTATCCATGCCTCTACACCTTGTAATTCGCAGATCTCAATCGCACTGGCAACTTTTTCGAATTCCGTGTTACGAGTGGTGAAGATTACCCGACTGATCGATTTCTTTTTGAGGATATCGTATAGTTCGTCGGTGGGGCGACTTGCGAGATCGAAGTGCTCGGCGATATCCCAATCTTCACGTGCGTCTTCATCGATTTCAGAGAGAAAATAGGTAATTTCATTTTCGTCACCAACAATCACAACTTCTTCTTTTCCGATTCCGCTTTTTCTACGGCGTCTAAGTAAAAATGCAAACGTACGCTCCCTTATCAGCAATGTGATGAACATCAGGAATGCTGCGGTAACAAGGACGATCCGAGGTGCTTCGTTTAATTTCGCTAAGAATGATCCAAGAGAGATAATGATGCTGATAAGGAAAATTCCTTGGATGAGTTGCCAAGCGGCGACTTTGGTTAGTTTGTAGCGGGATTTTTCATAAAATCCGAACCTTTCTAAAACGATAGGAGTGAATGGCACGGTGATGTATAAAACCCATGAGATATCCATGAGATTTATTTGCTCGATTGGCGGGCGGTTGAGCAATAAGCGGATCGGATCCCTTAGTAAATTAGCTATCCAAAAGCATAACCAAACCAGCATGGCATCTGCGATGAGGTAAAATTGGATCGTAAAAGAATCTTTGCGAGAGGTGGCCATGTAATTGCACAGAAACTGGAAAAGACAGACTAGGTCTGTAAAAATCGGGTAATTAAAGATATATCTACAGTCCCCTATACTCTGCCGCAAGGCGTTTTGCGGTGGCGATGGTATTTCGGTGGAGTTTTGCGGTGAACTCGGGTTGGCGGTTGTAGCCACCGCCATAGAGAATGGCAATCGGGATGCGGTTTTTAATCATCGCCCTAAGCAAAACCTCATCGCGGCGTTGGATTTCTTTCAGGGAGAGGTGCATTTGGCCAAAACGGTCATTTCGGTGATTATCCGCGCCGGAAATCCAAATAACCAGGTCCGGGGTGAATTTTTCGAGAGAATCCGCGAGGGTTTGGAACAGTGCTTGGAGATACATTTCACCCTCCACATAGCGCACCGTCTCAACATCCAGCGAGGAGCTGACTTTGCGGGTGGGATAATTTTTTCCAACATGGATCGAATAGGTGAATACTCTTGGATCATCACCAAGCAGTGAGGCGGTGCCATTGCCTTGGTGGGCATCGGTATCAACCACCATGATTTTGATGTTGGGTTGTTTGTCCTGTAGATCGCGAATCGCAATCGCGATGTCGTTAAAAACGCAGTAACCCTCGCCGTGTTCACGGAAGGCATGATGAGTTCCACCAGCGAGACAGACGCCAACGCCCTCCACTAGCGCAGCTTCGCAGGCAAGACGTGTGGCTTCGACCTCTGTTGCTGAGCGTGAAAAGAGATTCGGTGAGGCGGGAAGTCCGAGCACAAGTTGTTCTTTTCTATCCAAGGCTGCAGACTGAATTTTCTCAATGTAAGTTCGATCGTGTACCCTCAGAATGCGGTGAAAATCGGTAGGCTGCACCTCGATGATTTCCTCAGGTCGCAAGATCCTTTCGCTCAGAAGCATCTCTTTGGATACCCGGAACTTATCCATGGGAAACGGATGCCCGTTCGGAAGTTCGAGCTCGAGTGCTTTAGAGTAAAAACAACGCATCGAGGAGAAGCCTAGGCGCTGGACATAAGACGGCAAGACACAAGTCTTTGAAGAATGAATCCATGGCCGGATATTATTATAAAACTTCCATCCAAGCGGTTGAATCCCTAATTATACTTAATATGATTCAAATACAGGACGTTCATGTTCGGGAAATGATCCGTTTGATTGCCCCGAGCGCGCTCAAGGCGGAGTTACCTATATCCTCTGAGGTAAGCGATTTGGTGCAAGCCAGTCGGGCACGTGTCACCCAGATTCTCCAGTATCAGGATCCTCGCATGCTCGTCGTGATTGGGCCGTGTTCGATCCATGATGTCGACAGTGCGCTTGAATACGCAGAGCGCCTGAATGCGCTTCGTGAAAAAGTCGCAGATCAGATGGAAATTGTCATGCGTGTGTATTTTGAGAAGCCACGTACAACGGTCGGCTGGAAAGGTTTGATCAATGATCCGCATCTGGATGACACACAGGATATCGAATATGGCCTGCGTCTTGCTCGCCAACTGTTACTTGATATCGCGGACATGGGGATTCCTGCGGCAACCGAGTTTCTTGATCCTATCGTTCCTCAATACATTTCCGACTTAGTGACCTGGGCGGCGATTGGTGCCCGTACCACTGAGTCGCAGACACATCGCGAAATGGCTAGTGGCCTCTCGATGCCTGTCGGTTTCAAAAACGGTACGGATGGAGGTCTTCAGGTTGCGGTTGATGCCATGCTGTCCGCGAAATCACCTCATAGTTTTCTTGGAATTGATCAGGATGGGTGCACGAGTATTGTGAGAACCACTGGCAATACCGTTGGCCATGTTGTCTTGCGCGGCGGCCGCGCGCTCACGAATTACGACTCGGACAGCATCGACCAAGCGGAAGCTGTGCTACAAAAGGCGAGTCTTCCGACTGGATTAATGGTGGATTGCAGTCACGCGAATTCAGGTAAGATTCCAGCACGGCAGGAGGATGTATGGCGCAGTATCATACAACAGCGTGTCGAAGGGAAACAATGCCTGATCGGTGTAATGATTGAGAGTTTCTTAAAGGAGGGCTCTCAGCCATTCCCTAATCTTAATGGCGAGCTCGCTCACGGTGTGTCCATTACAGATGCTTGTATATCATGGGAAACCACCGAGCGCATGTTGCTCGAAGGGCATGAGTTATTGAGGAAGGGTTGAGCTGATCCCCGTCATCATTACCAATTCCAAAAGTTGACGTAGGTCTTTGGCTGTCTAAAGTGGCGGCGTGTTTCAGATCGTTTTCAATGAAATCAGTGCGGCGGAGATTTCCGCTTTGGGGACTTTAGAGCAACTTGAGTTGTTGGAGGAATTCCATGTGACCGAACAGGATCTTAATGGTTCGGGGAGTGATCGGTTTGGTAAAATCGCACGCGACGGACATGTGATGTATCGTTTCCGTGCAAAGGATTACCGATTCTATTTCGAGGTCAAAGATGGCTCGATCATCGTTCATCGGGTTCTACACAAAGGCACTTTGTCCGATTTCCTATTCCGTTCCAAAATGCCACTTGCAGAGGACGAGGCTTTGGCAAACTCGAAGCATTTCTGGAAATTGATCGACGAAGGTCGAAATGCGCGGAGGGTTTGACTGGCGGTTGCGTTGTTCAGGATTGTGGCGGCGGATTGTATCCGCCAAGCCTAACAATTAAAAATGAAAATTAGGCATGGCGGATGCAATCCGCCGCCACGTTACCGAATCACCTTCTTATTCGAAGGAGTGATATGAGGCGGTGCGAGATAGATAGGCTGAGGGGGCTGAGCGACCCATAGCGCACGAATTTGTGGTGATGCATTTTGCCAAGCCTGCCAAATCCCCTTGGCGGACGGTTGTTCTATCGCGACGGGATACGAGCGAATCGACTCCATCGAAAAGCAGGTTGAATTTGTATCGAGGGCAACTTGAAAACCGATCGTATCTGTTAGACTCGGACCTTCGATGAGGTTGCCTTCATTGATTTTTGCGATCCAGTAAGAGCCTCGACGCGCATCGCCAACCGCGATGCAGGGTTTTCCTGAGAGGGCGGTTTCGGTGCCGAGAATGGATGGGATAGAGATGGTTTTGCAGTTGGAAATTAAAGCGGCTCCCTGTGCGGCGGCGATCCCGACGCGTGTGCCGCTATAGCTTCCTGGGCCACTACCGACGAGGACAGCATCAAATTGCCGAGATCCGTATTCCTCGACGATTTCCGAGAGAGGTCCGAACAATAGGGCATTGTGGCGTCTATCGCTGGCGAAACTTTTTTCGATCACGATCCGTCCGTCGACCGCCAGCGCGAGCGATGCGGTATCGGTAGATGTTTCGAGAATCAGGATGGCAGACACAGCTGCAGGCTAGCCGGAAATTGGATTTATGGTAGATGAAATTCTTTTCTGTCCTTAGCGGTTTACTTTTCGCTGTTTTCCCATTCCATTCGCCCCCGCTAATCCCTCGTCGAGGTTGGCAGAAAACAGAAATGAAACCGCGGATGAACACAGATGGACGCAGATAACCAAAGAAGCAGTGAATCCTTCTCCTCTCTCATTTGAGTGGGAGCAAAGATTATTAACTTATTCTTAACTAATATTTACAATCTGCGTTCATCCGTGTTCATCTGCGTTTCAATTATCTTTTGAGGTTTAGAGTTTAAAATTTAAAGTTTCCATCCCGTGTCCACACTCCTTTCAGCGAACGAAATCCGCTTATCCTACTCCTACCAGAATCTTCTCGACGGGGTGACCTTGGCGGTTGCTTCTGGGGAAAAGGTTGGCTTGGTCGGGCGAAATGGCTGCGGGAAAACGTCTTTGCTCAAAATTCTGACTGGTGAGCAAAAGGCCGATTCCGGAGATCTCTCTCTGCGGCGGGGGATCCGCACCGGATATTTACCCCAGGAGTTCGAACTCGATCCTGAACTCTCAGTGCACGAAAATATCGCTGCAGGTGCTGCGGATATTGTCGAGGCACTGCGGCGTTACGAAAACGGCGATGGCACAGAAACGGAGCTCCAAGGATTTCTAGAACTGCTCGACCATACCGATGGCTGGAATCTCGATTCACGCATCGTTTCCCTTTCCAACGCGCTCGGCACGCCAGATCTCGATGCGCCGACGGGCCCTCTATCCGGTGGAGAAAAACGTCGGGTCGCGCTTTGTCGGGCACTTGCGTGTCAGCCAGATCTACTTCTGTTAGATGAGCCGACCAACCATCTGGATGCTGAATCCATTCGTTGGCTGGAGGATGTTCTGAAAAGCTTCGCTGGTGCGGTGATCTTCGTGACTCACGATCGCTATTTCCTTGATGTCATCGCCACCCGAATCATCGAGATCGATAACGGTCGTGCTTATTCTCACGCGGGAAACTACACAGCGTATCTTGAAAGCAAGGCCATCCGCCAACAGATCGCCGAACAATCCGAGCGCCGGCGTCAGCGATTTCTTCGCACCGAGCTCGAATGGGTGCGCGCTGGTGTGAAAGCCCGCGGCACCAAGCAACGCACGCGACTCGATGCGTTTTATGAAATCGAGGGCATGGAAGCACCACCGGAAGAGCGCGAGATGGATCTGCTTTTACCGCCTGCTGCGGATTTGGGAAATGTCGTGATCGAGCTTGAACAAGCGGGCGTGAACGTCGGCACGGAGAAACTTCCGCGTTGGTTGTTTCGCCATCTCGATCTTTCGATCCGTCCCGGAACCTGCACGGGGATCGTCGGAAAAAACGGGGTCGGCAAAACCACGTTGCTTAAACTTTGCCTCAATCAGCTCGATCCCACCGAAGGCACGGCGGTTCTTGGGAAGCGTGTGAAGGTGAATTATATCGACCAATCCAGAATGCAACTCGATGGCACGGGATCTCTGTTGGATGAAATTTCTGATGGTAATGAGAAAGTCCAGTTTGGAAATGAAACCCTCGGAGCTCGGGCATACTTACGCAGGTTTCTTTTCAATAACGAACGCATCAACGAACGCGTCGATCTTCTATCTGGTGGTGAGCGCGCGCGCCTGATGTTGGCGAAAGTTTTGAAAACTGGCGGCAATCTCATTATTCTCGACGAGCCGACCAACGATCTCGATCTACCTTCGCTGCGGATGTTAGAAGAAGCGCTTTCAAGTTTCGGTGGCAGCATTCTCTGCGTTTCGCACGATCGGTATTTCCTCGATCGGATTTGCGATCAGATCATCGCCTTTGAAGACGATGGCATCCACGTCACACCAGGCAACTACTCGTATTATTTGGAAAAGCGCCAGCAACGGGAGGCAATACAGAAAGCTCAAGCCCAGGCATTCAAAGCCCTGCAGCCACAGAAACCGGCTGGACGGATGGATCGTCCGCGCAAGCTTTCCCAAAAAGAACGCGCTGAGTTGGAGACGATAGAAGATAAAATTTTCGCCGCAGAGGATGAGGTTTCGACCATTGAATCACGCATCAACGATCCCGAATTTCAGGTGATTCATTACGAAAAAATTCCCGCTGAGATGGAAAAACTGGAAGCTGCTCGTGCGGCGACTTTGTTACTCTATGCGCGCTGGGATGAGTTGCAGGCAATAGCGGATGCCGAAGCTAACTAAAGAACCTCGGGTCTATCCACCAATTGACCAAACGTTTCCTCCAGTTTGCGCAGGGTTTCAGGGTCGGTAATTTTTTGGTGGTCTTGGGTGGTGATGTAAAGCGTGTCCATCGCAACACCTTTTTCGGTACAGATGCGTGCGTGCGCGGTGTTGAGATTGGCTTGGTTGATCGTGTGGAATAAATCGTGTAGAAGCCCGATGCGATCGAGGGCTTGAAGTTCGACCGTGGTGCAGGTCGGGTGTAGATCGTTGGAGACGTGAGCACGGACGGGAATGGAGGCACCGGTTTCGGTGCGTGGTTTAAGGAAATTAATTTTTCGTTTTAGGTAATCCTCGGGCTCGTATTTGTCCGCTTCGAAAATGGTGGTGAGGGTGTGGATGAACCGGTTGCGTGTGGCGATGTTGGAAATTGGTTCGAAATTTGTGGTACAGACGCGGAACATATTGAGCACGATGTTATCGGTGCGGGTGAAGAGGTCTGCGGAGAGAATGTTGATTTGTTCAGATGCTAGGGCGCAGCAGAGTTTTTCTAACAAAAGTGTACGGTCGCGAGAAGCGAGGATTAGAGTGGAGTAGCCTTTATCTGGGTGGTCAGTCCATTTCACACAATATGGGTGAGAGGATTTGCCTTCTTCTTCGGCAATAAGGAAGTGCCTGACGGTGCGGACCTGAGTTTTGATCTCAGCCGCCTCGCGGTAGGCAAATGCAGCCGCGGGGGTGCGGTCGAAGTGCTGACGTATGTCTTCTTGATAGTCGTCACGCATCATGGAAATGACTTCGTCGCGGAGTTGGATGCGGTTGGCATCGAGCTTACGATGGAATTTTTCGCGTCCCTCTGTGAGAAAGGCATGCGTGGCGGTATGAAGCTGTAGCATGAGAGAGGATTTCCATCCATTCCATGCATCGGGTGCGGTGCCGCTTGTGTCGCAATAAGTGAAAAGCAACATCGCATCGAGATATTCCGCGTTTTTCATGATCCCTGCAAACTCTGCAACGACCTCCGGATCCTCTAGATTTTTCGTGGTGGCGAAGCGCCAGAAAGTGAGATGATTATCAACTAAAAACATGATCAAAGCACGTCGAGGACCTTTGATTTGCATGCGAGAACAAAGCTTGATCGCAAGCATGGCAGAACCATCGATGTGCTCGCGGACGTTTTCGGAGCGTCCGGTATCGTGTAAGATGAGAGCGATATAGAGCGCGTAGGGATCGACGATTTCGAGAAAGAATTTTCTGAAAAGCGCGAGTCTAGGATCGGTGGTGTCGATGAGTTTATCGAGTTCATCGATGCAACGCAGGGTGTGTTCGTCTGCGGTGTAGCGGTGGAAAAATTCGTGTTGCACCAGGCAGTCTAGCGCGCCGAATTCCGGAAGGTAGCGACCCAGAAAGCCGATGCGGTGCATTTGGCGCAGGACGCGTGCGACCTGACCTTTGCGTTCGAGGATGGCTTGGAAGGTTTCTCGGTTGGCTTTGAGATAGCGGAAGGGTTTGTCGATGTCTTCCCAATGGCTAGCGACGAGGCGGCGCATCTGTGGCGAGAGCCGGAGATTACGGAGTTGGGTGTGCTGGAACAACCGCATCATGCGGTGAGGGTCGTCTTTAAAAATGTCCTGATTGGCGGGGTAGATACGGCCATCTCTGGCGATAAAGCCATCGAACTCCTCGCGTTTTTTTCTACGGAAAGTAAGGAATGAAGTTAGGCCGCTATCTGCGATGGTTTCCTTTTGGATCTGGAATGTTTCCATGATCGAGTTGGTATGATTGTAGAGGTGGCGGGTGTGGCGGTAATAGTCCCGCATGAATGATTCAGTACGGCGCAGGATGCTGCGTTCTGGGTAATCGAAAGCGGTGGCAACGATGCCTTGGAGTTGGAGTGTTAGAATGTCGGTGGCTTTTCCGGTATGGTAGTGAAGTTCATTTCGGACGCGCATCAGAAAATCATAGGCTTCTTCGATTTCCTTGAGAGTGTTGGAGGTGATGATGCGATCTTCGGAGAGTTTTTTTAGATCGCTGCTGCCGGTTTTGATGCGAGCGATCCAGAGAATATTTTGAAAATCGCGAAGGCCACCGCAGGATTCCTTGACGTTGGGTTCTTGGAGGAAAACGGTGTAAGAACTTTTCTTGTGACGTGAACGAAGGTCTTGGCTGCGAGTTTCAAAAAAGGCGTCTTGTTTCTTGCGTATGCAGTTTTTTTCGAATGCGATGAGAAACTCTTTATATAAATCGGAATCTCCCGAAATGAGGCGGGTGTCTAAGAGAGAGGTGAAGTTTTGTTGATCGGCTTTTGCTTGTTCAATGCACTCAGCGATAGAGCGACATGCGTGGCCGACTTTAAAGCCCATATCCCAGAGAGGATAGAGGACTTGTTGGATAATTTCTTGGACGTTTTTTGGGAGTTTGTTAGAAGCGCGTGCAACTAAAAATAAGATATCGATGTCCGAACCTGGGTTCAGTGTGCCGCGTCCATATCCGCCAGTGGCGACGAGGGCTAGAGGTGAGGTTTTGGTTTTGGTTTCTTGGGAGTTGAGGGTGGCTTGGAGAATGGTTGTGAGAATGGTATCAATCAATTGAGCTCGAGCCTCGCAAACTTCCACTCCGCCTGCCCCTTCACGGTGTAATTCGAGAATTTTTTTTTGCTCGTTCTCCATATACCTCTGGTAAAGAGCTGTGCGCTCAGAAGGAGAAAGTTGTCCTTCGATCGCTGGTTTGAGGGAAATGGATGAGGTGTCGTCGGACATCTAAAGAATAGTGAAGAGTGAAGTGTGAAGTGTGAAGAGTGGTGAAAGCAGAGCGAGTGTTAACGAGCAATGAGAATTTAGGCGAAGCCGTGATGGCTTGAAGGGAGCGTGGCGGAGTTAATAATGGATAGTAAAGTTAGATTCGTCTGATTTGACCGATCTGTCTGATTTTGTCTAGAGTGCCAAGCAAACCTTACCGATGCTCGAAGCTGATTCAAGTTGTCGGTGGGCGGCTTGGAGGGAATTGGCAGTAAGGAGTTCGGTTGCGGTGAGGTTGAGTTTGGGAAAGGTTCCAGCGTCGCAGCGTTTGGCGATTTCTTGGAGGATTTCACCTTGGCGTTTCATATCGGGTGTCTGAAAGCGGGAGCGGGCGGGCATGTATTCCCAGACGATGCGCGGGGATTTGAGTCGGAAAGGATTACCGATGTGGATGGGATTTTGGGTTTCGACGATGAGTCCGAGCGCGCCGAGAGGAGCTAGGAGATCGGCGGTTTGTTCCCAGTAAAGTTCGGTATCGTGCAAGTTGGCGATGAGGGGGAAATGTTTGAAACCTAGCGATTCGATTTGTGGACGAAGTGGATCACGATGGTTGACTACATAATCAGCACCGAGTTTTTGGCACCAGGTGCGGGTTGTGTCTCGTGAAGCGGTTGCGATCACGGTGAGACCTGCGGATTTCGCGAGAGGAATGAGTGCGGAACCGACACCGCCTGCACCGTTGATGATGAGAATTTCTGTGCCGTAAGGAATTTGCCCATCCGTCATGCGTTCGAACAAGAGTTCCCATGCGGTTAGTGCAACAAGAGGAATGGCTGCGGCTTCGGTGAAGGTAAAGCTCTCGGGTTTCTTTGCAACGAGTGCGGCTTGCACGGTATGAAATTCAGCATTCGATCCCGCGCGAGTGACGTCTCCAGAGTAGTAGACTTCATCGCCTATGGAAAATTTTTTCACGTCCGAACCCAGAGCCTCGACCACGCCTGCTGCATCGAAACCAAGTATACGTGGTGTTGTTAGATTTTTCTGTCCTAAAGATTTACGGACTTTGGTATCGACAGGATTAAGAGAGACCGCACGAACTCGAACGAGGATTTCATCCGCAGCGGGTTGTGGGACGGGAGTTTGAAATTCGACGATGGAATCGATCGAAGAATTGAGCGCGCCAAAAGCTTTCATGGTGTGATAGGTGTGAGGTTTAGAAAACGCATACCGTAAGTGATGATGAAAGGTAGAGAAAAGATTGAGACTGCCGTGGTAGCGATGACGATTTGTACGGCGACAGCGGGTCGGCCTCCATAGATTTTTGCGAGTAGGATAGGCACCATAGCAGCGGGCATGGCGGCTTGCACGACGAGGACTTGCTTGAGCTCGACAGGCATGGGGATAAATTTTGCACTGGCGATGATGATGATTGGGACTAGAAGCATACGAACCAAGATGGAACCGAGAATGATTTTCCATGAAGGTTTTTCCGTTCCAACGAGATCCATCATAGCTGCTCCAGTCATCACTAAAGCAATAGGGAAGGCTCCGATTCCTATTATGGAAATCACACTACGAAATGAACCAGTGACTTGGTCATCAACTCGTAACATCACGAGGATTAAGCCAATAATAACTGCAATAATAGGGCCGTTGATCATGCGTTTCCATTTTATCATGCGATCTCCGCTTAAAAGCATCACACCAAACGACCAGATCGCGATTTCAACTCCGATGTTGTGAACAAAAAGCACCGCTAGAGCTGAACCGCTCCATAAGATCTGCACGACAGGAACCGCTGTGTAGCCATAGTTCTGGCAACCTGCTGCGAGAGCAAAGGTGCGCATGCCGTTGCCGTGTTCGAGACCGATGGCTTTTCCGACGAGGTATCCGACAAGTATACCTGCAATGATAAGCGCAAAGCCAAGGCCTATTCCGATGCCAAGGGTGTAGTAATTTCTTAAAATTTCAGCACCCAGCATGCGATCGAGAATGAAACAAGGTGCCATCACCCAGAAGATGATGCGCAAGATCCATGAGTCGTAACTCGGTTTCAGGATTCCAACTTTACGCAACACCGCACCGCCGATAATCAGGGCATAAACCGGTAAGACCGAGAGAAGGATGGTGGTTGGCGTGATCAAGCTGTAAAGAGACGAAAGACATTGAGACAGAAGACACAAGATGCAAGAGAATAGCCTCTTGGTAATGGTTTGGGGGTTGCGCTTGCGGGAAAATCGATGAAAGTAAGCGCGCGTTATGATGAATGTTGAGCAAATCAAGGAGGTTTTGAAGCAGGTGAAGTATCCAGGGTTTTCTCGGGATATTGTTTCATTTGGTTTAGTGAAAGCAGTGGAGATCGATGGCGCGGATGTGCGGGTGAAAATCGAGGTCGCGACACGTGATGCGAAAGTGCCTGAGCAAATTTTCAAAGACGTGCATGCGGTGTTGGGTGGAGTGGCTGGGATTGGCACTATCAAAGTGGATGTGGAAGTCAAAGACGCGCCAGAAGCCGCTTCAGGTGCGGTGGGGAAAAGTTCTATCCCAGGAGTCAAACGCATCATCGCAGTGGCATCAGGAAAGGGCGGGGTAGGGAAATCCACGGTCTCCGCGAATATCGCGGTGGCGCTCTCCAAGCGTGGTTTGAAAGTCGGGCTTTGCGATTGTGATCTCTACGGGCCATCGGTCGCGCAGATGTTTGGCACCACGGAACGCCCGAATGCGAACGAGCAGGATGAAATTATTCCCATCGAGGCGCACGGATTAAAACTCATGTCGATGGGATTTTTGTTAGAAGACAAATCCCCAGTCATCGTCCGCGGTCCAATGGCGACGCGATACACTCAGCAATTTTTGCGACAAGTCGCGTGGGGTGAGTTGGATGTGTTGGTATTGGATTTACCTCCGGGCACTGGCGATATTCAACTCACCATCGTACAAACCGTGTCTGTGGATGGCGCAGTGATTGTGACAACTCCGCAAGAAGTCGCGCTCATCGACGCGCGCAAAGCGGTGGCGATGTTTGCAAAAGTAAATATTCCGATTCTTGGTCTGATCGAAAATATGGCTTGGTTCGAGGGCGATGATGGAAAGCGTTATTATCTCTTCGGTGAAGAAGGTGGGGTGCGTGAGGCAAAAGACATGAATGTTCCTCTGCTTGCGCAAATTCCCATCGATATCCCAACGGGGCGTGGTGGCGATCAAGGAGTTCCTATTGCCCTGACCGATCCGGCGAAGAGCAAGGTTTCGGCCGCGTTTCACCAGATGGTGGCGGGGTTGGCGGTTTGAAGGGTGAGTGAATCCCGGAGGGATTTCAGACATTAGCACGGGGTCGAGGAGCGGAAGCGACGACTACCCCGTGATTGAGGATGTAATGAAAATAGCACCCCGAAGGGTGTGCCAGACAAGATGTCAATGGTGTGATGATCCGGAGCCTCTCTGCAACCCCTTCAGGGTTGATTGATTTTTTGGATGCTACGTCTACGGGGTGTCGCTCCGCTCAACCCCGAGCTAATATCTTTGATCCCGCCGGGATCAGACTATTTCACCAAAGCACTTTAAGACCGTATTCTGGCGCGGACCAATGTGAGTCATTGGTTATAGCAACGAGTTTTTCAGCGTGGCATTGGCTGATGAGCAAGCGATCAAAAGGGTCACTATGCGCGCGTGGTAGCTTGTAAACTCCGGCGGCATGGCGGTAGTTAATGTTTAATATCGTGAAGCCGCTACTTTCCAGTTTTTGTTCCAACCCAGATTCTAACAGATCTGGAGCTTTGATTTTCCCGATGCCAGCTTTGATCGCAATTTCCCAAATGCTGACGGTACTGACGAAAACCTCATTACTTGGATCTTCGATGGCGATGGAGGCGGTTTCAGAGAGCTCCGCATCATCGCGAAGAAACCAGAGCAAGGTGCAAGTATCGAGCAGCAGTCTCATTGGTATTCTGTGAAGTCGTTTAGCGGTTCATTGAAATCGGGAGGAACCGGTCCAAATGCCTTTTTCATCATTCCGCGTTTACGTTGCGGAACTGATGTGGGGCACGGGCGAAGCTCAGCCATACGTTGACCGTTACGAGTGATCACAAAAATTTCACCCGCAGCGGCCTCACGCAGGATTTCGGAGAATTTGGATTTGGCCTCATAGGAAGCGATCGTTTTCATGGAAATATAGTAAACAAACCGGTCTGACCGGTCAACTTGTAATTTTAGTCTCCTTACTAAATCATTAGTTTACTCTCCCTCAGATGGCGTGAGGAGTTGAATCCAATTTTTCTTATCCGTGGTGACGCAGGGGATGGAGCCTTTGGTGAGTTTGCTGGTTTTTGCATCCCAGACGAATTCGCATTTGAGTTCGTTGTAATTCGGATTGCTTGGAATGGGTTTGGATTCAACCCATCCAGCTAACAATTTATCATCCTCTGATTCTGTGACGACTTTGAGTTCAAGTGGGCGCTCTGGGCTGCTGCCTGTACTACGAATCAAACACCAGATCGTGGCAGCTAGAACCTGTTCTTTGGTATAGGGGCTGTATGCGGGTGGTTTCCATGCATTGAGTCGCAGAGTGACTGGCGCGACGAGGATTTGGCTTCAGTCTGAGATTTCCATAGAAATGCCGAAGACCGCGGCTAAATTTTGATCCAGCTCGGATCCGTTTTTCCATTTCATCCCTCCTTGTGGCGATGGTCGGGATTCGACGATTTTATAATGAATTCCGTAATCGTAATTACTCATCACGCCGACTCGGCCAAGAGGGATTCTGGTGGGGTCTGAGTGGGAGACGAGATTCACCGGTTGTTCGACCGTTGAGATTCCGACAGAGGTGGCCAAACACGGGACGCAGCCAAAATGCAGACTAAGGGCAATAAGGTAAACAGGATGGGGGAATTTCATGATTAAGAATGAGTATCCATTAGCTAGGGGGCTGCAACTTTAATGAGCGCTATGAGGTCATCTTAAAACGGAAAGTGCGCGATCCTACTACGCCGAGGCTACGAAGGACAGACTGGAGTCATGCGGTCCAGCGGGTAGGCTACTTTGGTGTTGCGTGGAGGGGTGGGATGGCTAATTTGGCTGCACTATGATCGTTTCACCGAAAATTCGCGGCTTTATTTGCACCACGGCGCATCCTGAGGGATGTGCAAAACACGTCGAAGAGCAGATTGCGGTCGTGAAAAAAAGAGGCCTGATTTCAAATGGCCCGAAGAAAGTTTTAGTGATCGGTTCATCGACGGGTTACGGCTTATCTTCACGGATCGCTGCGGCTTTTGGTGCGAATGCCGCGACGATTGGCGTGTTTTTCGAAAGACCTGGCTCCGAGGATAAGACTGCGACTGCGGGTTGGTATAACACGGTGGCATTTGAGCGCCAGGCACATGATGCCGGTTTGTATGCGCGCTCATTCAACGGCGATGCGTTTTCGGATGAAGTGAAACAAGAGGTGATCGCGGCAGTGAAAGAAGATCTCGGTCAGGTGGATTTGGTGATCTACAGCTTGGCATCACCGCGTCGCACCGATCCGAAGACCGGCGAGGTTTATAAATCCGTTTTGAAACCGATCGGTCAGGTTTACACCAACAAGACTTTGAATACCGGCACGGGATCGGTTGATGAAGTGACCATCGAACCAGCAGAAGGCGATGACATTGAGCAAACGGTGAAAGTCATGGGCGGCGAGGACTGGGAAATGTGGATGGATGCCTTGCTTGCAGCTGGCGTGCTTTCAGAGGAAGTTCAAACAGTTTCCTATTCTTACATCGGACCCGAGGTCACTTGGCCGATTTATAAAAACGGTACCATCGGCAAAGCGAAAGAAGATCTCGAAAAAGTTCAGCGTTCGTTAGATGCGAAGTTGGCAAAAATTTCCGGAAAAGCATGGGTCTCGGTCAACAAAGCCTTGGTTACCCAAGCGAGCTCGGCGATCCCAGTTGTGCCGCTTTACATCTCGCTTCTCTACAAAGCAATGAAAGCCGCAGGCAACCACGAGGACACCATCGAGCAGATGGATCGTTTGCTGCGCGAGCGACTTTACAATGGAAACCCACAACCCGATGAAGCGGGCAGAATCCGGGTCGATGACTGGGAAATGTCTCCTGAGATTCAAGAGTTGGTCGGGAAACGTTGGACGGAAGTGAATACCGAAAACCTCAACCAACTCGCAGACTTCGAAGGTTATCAATCGAGCTTCCTTCGCTTGTTCGGCTTCGGTCTGGAAGGCGTGGATTACACGAAGGACAGTGACATCGCGGTCTGTGTTCCATCGCTTGCCTGAGGTTCCCTAGGCTGGAGCAATCTCAGCGCGATATCGCGTGCATGAAGTTCAGTTTGCCAGCTGTATTCTTCGCGGTTAAGTCTACAACTGGGCGGTCGAGAGAGATTGGTACTGGGTCCATCATGGATTTTCAGTTGCCATGATGAAACTTTTGGCAAGAGTGTGCCGCATGATCAGCATTGAAGTTGTTGGGAGTGTGGTTTCCAAATGGGGTGAAGGCCCGATTTGGTGGGAGGGGGCGTTGTATTATGTGGATATCGAGGGGAAGAAAGTTCATTGTTATCATCCGGAGACGGGAGCCGAGCAAAGCTGGGATGTGGGGCGTCGGGTGGGGACGGTGGTGCCGCGCTCGAGAGGTGGGTTGGTGATTGCGGGGGATGATGGATTTCTTTTTTTGGATACGAAAACGGGTGAGTTGGTGCCGATCTGTGATCCTGAACCTGAAAAAACGGACAATAGGTTCAACGATGGCAAGTGTTCGCCAGATGGCAGGTTTTTTGCAGGGACGATCAGCCTAGTGAAAAAGGCGGGGGATGCTCGCTTGTATCGACTCGATCCGGATTTGAGTTTGCATGAGGCGTTTGGTCCGGTGACGAATTCTAACGGAATCGTTTGGTCGGAAGATGGTAAGATGGTTTATTACATCGATACCCCGCGTAAAGAGGTTTTGGCGTTCGATTATTCAGATGGAAATCTGGAAAACCCGCGTTCTGTGGTTTCCACTTCGCATTATGAATCCTCACCAGATGGAATGGCGATTGATGCGGATGGGAATTTATGGATCGCGTTTTGCCACGGGGCTTGCGTGACTTGTTTCGATCCGCGCACGGGCGAGGAGTTGCGGAAAATCGATCTACCTTGTTTGGAAACAACCGCATGTGCTTTTGGTGGACCAGATCTAACAGAATTGTATATAACCACTGGCATTCATAAAACCGAAGTGGAAGAGCATGCGGGTCGGTTGCTGAAAATAAGTGGTTTGGGTGTGCGGGGATTATCTGCGCATGCGTTTCTTGGATAATCATGAGAATCATCCTTGCATCCGGTTCACCGAGGCGTCGCGAATTGCTTGCGGCGGCGGGTTTAGAATTTGAGGTGATCCCTTCGCCAGCGGAGGAGATTCATGATGGGTCGATGGGAATGGCCGATCTTTGTCAGGAAAATGCCCGACTCAAAGCATCTGCGGTGGCGATTCAGCATCGCGATGCGGTAGTGATTGGCGCGGATACTTTGGTGTTTCTTGATGGCGAGCCTTTGGGAAAACCCAAAGACATGGCTGAGGCGGAAAGCATGCTGCGTCGGTTATCTGGAAAGACGAATCAGGTCTGCACGGGAGTCTGTATCATGGGTCCGGGCGAGAAATCGACCTCGTTGCATGTGGTGACGGATGTTTTTTTCCGAGAACTCGATGACGAAACCTTGGTTACTTATTTGGCAAAGACTCAACCGCTGGATAAGGCTGGTGCGTATGGGATTCAGGATTGCGGGGAAATGATTATTGAGAGGATAGCGGGAGCATATGACAATGTGATGGGCTTGCCGGTTGAGCAGGTTTTGCAGGCATTGGAGTTGAGGAGGGCGGACATTCCTGTCCGCTGAGGCCATGTAAGTGGACAGGAATGTCCACTCTCCTTATTTCACTTGCGCCGGAATCGGGTTGCCCATTGCGGGAAGATAGTCGAATAATCACCGCATGTCTCTGCCACGGCGATATCCGCTAATTTTTAATCCGAGAGCCCGAAGCCAAAAGGGCGCACGGACGCGGCAGTTTATCATGCAACACGCAAATCGGTTCGCGATGTATGCGACCAACACGGGACAGGAAGCCACGGAGTTGGCGAAACGTTTCGCGCTCGATGGTGAACCGGTGGTCGTAGCGGCTGGTGGCGATGGCACATTGAACGCAGTGATCTCTGGTCTTGCTGGAAGTAGAACCGCCTTGGGTGTGATGCCGGCGGGGACGATGAATGTGTTTGCGCGTGAACTTGGGATTCCGTCGAACAGTTTGGTTAAAGCTTTGGAAGTGATCGATCAAGGATTGATACGCGAGATCGATTTATTTTCCGCAAACGATGCTCCCTTCGTGCAAATGGCTGGCGTGGGTTTTGATGCGATGGTGATTGAAGAGACCAAGTGGGAAACAAAAAAATTGTTAGGTCCGCTAGCTTATCTTTTGTCCGCGGTGAAAGTTTTGGGTGAAAAGCCACCGATGATGGAAGTGATTACCAAGGATGGCCGTCGTGAAAAAGGCGTGGCGGTGCTTTGCGGTAACGGATCGCTTTACGGGGGGCAATTCAAGTTGTTCAGGAACGCCAGTAACCTAGATTCCATGCTCGATGTGATTGTTTTCAAAGAATCTGGCTATCGGCTGGTGATCGACGCCCTACATGGCATTGCTCAGGGTGGGATTGATCTCGCGGCGTCGACGACTTATTTCCAAACCGAAGAGCTCACCGTGAAATCAGACCGATCCGTGCCAGTGGAAATCGATGGTGAGTTGTTAGGCCGGTTTGAGGAAGTTCGGTTTCGTCAGGCTTCCACACGACTTCGCGTGTTAGCGCCTGAACATCCGTGTGCGACTCCGTTTACCGATGCGGTGAAGTCACTCTTGCAATGGCCGCCGCAAGGCTATGAAACTCCTGCGATTGAAATCAGGTGACAGAGAAAGTGAAATTAAAATGGAAGGTATGGCTCAAGCGTTTTTTGCTGACGGGCTTGGGATTTTTTTTGTTAGGAATTGTTTTGCTTGCATATGCTTATTACTCTGCGAGCTGGGCTTCCCGTGGGAAACTTTTTGATGATGTGTCCAAACTTCCCGCTGCAAAAGTGGGCTTGGTGTTTGGAACATCCGATCGCTACAAAGGAAGAGAGAATAAATATTTTCGTTATCGGATCGATGCTGCGGTGGAGGTTTGGAATTCAGGGAAAGTAGAGACCTTGATTGTTTCAGGAGATAATCGCGAAGAAGATTACAACGAGCCAAAAAAAATGAAGGTTGCCTTGATCAAAGAGGGGGTTCCTGAGGATAGAATCGTTTGTGATTATGCGGGCTTGAGGACCTTGGATTCCGTGGTGCGTGCGAAAAAGATTTTCGGGGCCAAGAAGATTCTTGTCATCAGTCAGCAGTTTCAAAATGAGCGAGCCATCTATCTCGCCCAGGCAAACGAAATGGAAGCTTACGGCTTGAACGCGCAGGATGTGGATTTTAAAGCAGGTTTTAAAACTCAATTCCGCGAGATCGGTGCACGGGTGAAGATGTGGTTGGATGTGAACTATTTAGATACGAAACCGACGCATCTCGGAGATAAGGTGCCGTTGCCGGAGTAGGGAGCGTAGATCGTAGAGCGTAGAGCTTGGAGCTTGGAGCGAAGAGCGAAGAGCGAAGAGCTTGGAGCTTGGAGCGAAGAGCTTGGAGCTTGGAGCTTGGAGCTTGGAGCTTGGAGCTTGGAGCTTGGAGCTTGGAGCTTGGAGCGAAGAGATTGGAGCTTGGAGCTTGGAGCGAAGAGATTGGAGCGAAGAGATTGGAGCGAAGAGATTGGAGCGAAGAGCTTGGAGCTTGGAGCTTGGAGCGAAGAGCAGAGAGAAGAGTCATATTCTTTCTCCAAGCTCTGCGCTCCCCGCTCTAAGCTCTCTACACTTGCGCAAATCCCGCGATGCGTTTACACGGTTCACGCTGTTTTTCAGTCAACCCCACACCTACCATGTCCGAATTTTTGACCGTCTCCCGTGAAGCTCACGATTCCCTTGTCATTGCCGCCTATAAATCACGTGGTTTCACAGAAGAAGAAGCGGTGCTTGGAACCAAACTCGCTGCTGAGGCTGCGCGTCACGGGATTCGTACTCACCATGCGCTCAAAGCCTTGCACCTCGATCATTTATTCGGCTCTGCGATCGGTGGCTGCGTGCCAGGTGCGGAAATCGAAATTTTACCATCCCGTTTTCCGGCTTCTGAAATTTGGAACGCGAACAAAAAGCTTGGTCAAGCCGTAGCCTACCGTGCGATCGATCGTGCGATCGAACTTGCGGATCAATACGGCATCGCCCAGATCGCCGTGGACAATTCCTTCCATTATCTCTGGGGCGGTGGCTACGTGATGGAAGCTGCGGAGCGCGGCTATTTTGCATACACCAACTGCACTTCCACACTCGCGGAAGTGGTTCCGTTCGGTGGAAAATTTCCGACCCTTGGCACGAACCCACATTCATGGGGGATTCCTTCACAAGAAGCCAACGGCTTTCCCATCGTGATGGACTGGGCGACATCGACCGTGGCGATGGGTCGCGTGCAAGCCCTCAAACGCGAAGGTAAACAACTGCCTCCGGGCGCGGCTGTGGATAAGAACGGTCAACCCACTCTTGATCCTCATGAGGTCGCAGCTTTGTTGCCCTTCGGTGGACACAAAGGTTACGGGATGTCGTTGTTGAACGAAATTTTTGGCGGTCTGATCGGTGGGTCGATTCCTACCATTCGCGGGCGGGAAGTTTCCGATAAGACAGAAAAAACCACCACGGTGTTTTATTTCCACGTGATTCACCCCGATGCTCTTTCCGGTAGAAACTTTGCGAAAGGTCGCAGCCAAATCGAAAACCTCAAAGCAGTGTTAGACGATATCCTCGGTCACGGTAACGATAAAGCCATGCTCCCAGGTGAACTTGAAGCCAATGCACGTAAAGCATCCGATGCCGCAGGCGGCTTGCATTTCACTGCAGCTGAAATCGCCGAGTTCAACGAACTCGCCCGCGAACTCGGCGTGGCGGAGTTGGTTGGGAAGTGAGGATTTAAATAAGGAGAGTGGGACATTCCTGTCCACTTTTCTGATTTAACAAGGCGGACAGGAATGTCCGACCTCCTTATCAATCGTTCGAGCGACCTTGGTAAGTGCCGTCTTCGGTTTTGACGAGGATGCGTTCGCCTTGGTTGATGAAGAGCGGGACGTTGACGTTCAGGCCAGTTTGCATGGTGGCCGGTTTGTAAACGTTGTTAGCGGAATCGCCTTTCACGCCTTCGGAAGATTCGGCAACGGTCATCACCATGGTCAGTGGAAGCTCGATGCTTACCACGAGACCATCAGCAATCATCAGTGTGTAGAGCTGACCTTCGATGAGGTAGTTTTTCACGCTTTCGATGAGATCCGCGTAAACGACCATGTCATCATAGGTTTCAGGATGAAGGAAGTGATAGCCCTCGGTGTCTTTGTAGGAATATTCATGAGCGATCTTTTCGAGGTGAACACCTTCCAGAGAATCATTTGAAGTCAGACGGAGGTTGGAGACTTTCTTGGAGGCGACACTACGGATCGACATCTGGACATACGAAGCCATCCGAGGAGGAGTTTTGAGTTCGTGCTCGATCACGAGGCAGACTTCGTTGTTGTGACGGACGGCATGTCCTTTGCGGAGGTTGATTACGTTGACGCTGGCCATAATTGTGTGGGCTTTCGGTAAGGGGTTGGACGGAGCTTGGCAAGGGATTTCCAAGTGGCGGCGGATTTCAGAGGCCATGTCGGGGTTTTTTGATGGAGTGGGGAGGGGACATTGGAGGCTTTTTCTGTAGGTAAATCAAAAATCAACAATCGGAAATCATCAATCGTCAATTAATTCTAGAAAGGGTGCGGTTTGGTTATTCGCTTTGATTGACTCCGCTGCGCTCTGTCCAAGCAGTCAGGACTTCGTCGTATCATTGAAGTTCGCTAATGCTCACAAGGCATTGACGATTGATGATTGTTGATATGTGATTTTTGATTTGGAAGATATTGGCGATTCTAGGGGACGGATTGTCTGCGTTTCTCGGGATTGATGGTCAAAAGTGAATTTTTGAGAAAAAACTGATAATGCCCTTGCGATGGGAGGGGGTTTGGGTGCTTATTCGCTGCGAGCGAACGTATGAGTATTTCCACAGAATATGAGTCCCCCGACACCCTAGGCAAAGCAGCCAAAGCGGTCGAATCCTACCATGAGCAAACTGACGATTTGGTTGGTGAGCGAATGGTTCTGAACATGGGGCCTTCCCATCCTGCCACTCACGGAGTGCTGCGGCTGATTTTAGAACTCGATGGCGAAGTCATTCACTCGGCAGATCCAGATGTGGGTTTCCTTCATCGGGGTGATGAAAAGATTGCCGAGAACATGCATTACAACCAGTTCGTGCCCTACACGGATCGTTTGGACTACCTTGCTCCTCTTGCTAACAATGTAGCGTATGCCTGTGCGGTTGAGAAATTGATGGGCTGGGAACTTCCACCACGTGGTCAGGCATTGCGAGTGTTGTGCTGTGAACTTGCCCGAATTTCCGCCCACATGCTCGGGGTCGGTGTCTGTGCGATGGATGTGGGTGCGATGACGGTTTTCCTCTATACCTTCACGGAGCGTGAAAAGGTTTACAACCTTTGCGAACAACTCACGGGTGCGCGTTTCACCACCTCTTACACCCGGGTCGGTGGACAAGTGCGTGACATGCCACCCGGTTTTGATGCGGCCGTCCGTACTTTCCTCAACGAATGCGAGGTGACAATCGGTGAAATCTCAAAGCTACTAGATAACAACAAGATTTTTCGCGATCGCATGGTGGACATCGGGGTCATCAGTCGTGAAACGGCGATTTCTTTCGGAATGACCGGTCCGAACTTGCGTGCTTCGGGTGTGGACAGGGATCTGCGCAAAAATAGTCCGTATTTAGGCTATGAGAAATATGATTTCGATATTCCGATCGCGGAAGAAGGTGATTGCTTTGCCCGTTATCTGATCCGTATGGAGGAAATGCGTCAGTCGATTCGGATTTGTCGTCAGGTTTTGGATACCATGCCAGATGGTCCGGTGAACGTCGCGGACTCGAAAGGATTGCTGCCTAACAAAGAGCGGGTGATGATGTCCATGGAAGAACTTATCCACCACTTCATCATTGCGACCCAAGGCATCAATGCGCCGGAAGGTGAAGTTTATTTTGCCGCCGAGAACCCGAAAGGCGAGCTTGGTTTTTATATTCACTCCAAGGGTGGTGGAGTTCCTAACCGCCTGAAAATCCGCAGCCCCTCGTATTGCAATCTCTCGATCGTCTCCAAATTGCTTCCGGGCCACATGGTTTCCGATATTCCGGCGATCCTGGGTTCACTGGATTTTGTGATGGGTGAATGTGATAGATAGTGTATTTTACCACCTCATCTCTAAACCAATACCCCCAAATATGAAAAAGACACTCGTAATTTTAATTTCACTGGTATCCGCACTGCCTTTATCCGCAGCCTTTACCAAATGGACCAATAAAGAAGGCAAAATCGCCGAACTTAAGCTTGTAGAAGTGACAGGCGAAGGGGAGGAAACAGTTGGGATTTTCACGATGAGAAATGGCCGAAGTGTCACCATCAGGAAAACGGATCTCGATGAAGAAAGCGGAAAACGCTTAGAGGCCAGTAGACCGGCTCCAGCTCCAAAGAGCGTTTTTGATGAGATGATCGAAAAAAACTTGGTTATCTTGGACGATAACATCGTTAAGGCTCACAAGCTCGCCCAAAAGCCGAAGAAGTATTACATTTTTTATTACACTGCCTCATGGTGTGGCCCATGCCTTAGATTCACGCCGGAGCTGGTCAAATTCTACAACAAGCATAAGAATGAAAATTTTGAACTCGTTCTCATCAGTTCCGATAGAGATGAGAAATCAATGGAAGCTTATGCCAAGAAAAACCGAATGCCTTGGCCGCAGATAGAATTTTCCCAAGTCGCTACTTTCAAAGGCCAATACAACCATGGAGTCCGAGGGATTCCATCGGTCATTGTTTGTGATCTTGAGGGTAAAATCGTCCCTATCAACGGACGAGATCTCGTCGCCCTTGAACAACTTGTCAAATAATCCATGTCATCCGTATCATCCTCCAGCCCCAAACCTCTGTGAGTCAGTATTTTCCACCATTTGCCAGCGATTCCAAATTGGAAGCTGAAGCTGATGAGCGCATTTCGCATTACAGCGAGAGCAAGCGTTCAGCGGTTCTGCCCCTGTTGCATATCGTGCAGCATAAATTCGGTTTCATCTCCGAGGAAGCCATCGCTTGGGTGGCAGCGAAACTGGATCTTGAACCGATCAAGGTTCTTGAAGTGGTAACCTTCTATCCAGGTTTCCGTCAGTATGCTCCGGGTAAATATCACATCCGCGTTTGCCGCACTTTATCCTGCGCGTTGGGCGGAAGTGCGGAGTTGATGGATGATCTTTGCAAAGAGTTCGGCATCGATCGCACAGCCGCTGATCCACATCATCATCCGATCAGTGTTTCCCCTTGCGGAAAATATTCCGTCGAGTTCGCTGAGTGTCTGGCATCCTGCGGAACCGCTCCGGTTTGCTTGGTGAACGATGATTTTTACGAGGCAGTCGATGTCGCGAAAGTCAAAGGCGCTTGCGGAGAGTAAGTTGCCCTCAGTTTCCGATTTTACAGGACGTTTTGCGTTGGTTCCAAGGCGCGCGTGCGATCAGTAAAGCCATGCCGCACCAATCGGTGATGCCGGCGAACATCAGGCCCGCTCCGACAAAAGCCGATAATCCGTAAAAACGAGGATGGATCCATGTTCCTAGAGCGACGCCGATCAATACCAAAAAACCTGCGGTGATCCGCACTTGGCGCTCTAGTGAGATTGTTGATTTGCCCCGAACGACGGGAAGTCCTGCCTTCGCCCATGCGTCGACACCACCTTCTAACACTTCGAACAATTCACAATCCGCCGATTGAAGTTGTTGCTGCGCTTTCGATGCTCGGACACCAGATCGACATACGATAACGCGTTCGATGCCATCCGTCTTCAAGCGCTCAACATCTAGGCGATCCAGCGGCATGAGTTCTGAACCGGCGATGTGGATTTCTTCGAACTCAGCAGGAGTGCGCACATCGAGAATCTTCACTTCGCCATGTTCGAGTTTGGCTTGGAGTTGTTGAGGACTGATTTTCATATGTGATAAACTACACTCATTTCAGAACGAGAAAATTGCGAACTTGGCGGTTCATGAGGCTTTTTTGTTCCAGTGAGCCTCCCGAGATTTCTGATGAGACAAAAAGATCAGTGGATCGTCCACCATCGAGGTTGAGGGCGTGGGAGATTTTCCAGCCAGCGGGGGATTGGGAAGAGAGTGTGGTGCTGAGATCGGCGAGGCTGCATGGTGAGGCGATGCCTATCCACCAGCGGTGTCCGCCATCGTGGAGAAGAACAGAACGCATAGCGACTTTGCTTGGATCGAGTCCGGAGATGGGTTGGTGGTTTTCGATAAGCAAGGGACCAGCTTGGAGCAGTTCTTTGGAATTAGAAACAGCACTTGATTGAGTTCGTCTGGAGATGGAGGTAATGCCTGATGGATCGATGCGATAGATTCCAGATCCAAGAGATGAGCTGGAATTCCAAGAGCCTGAATATTTTCTGTTAGAAATAACCAATCCGAGTGGTTCGCCTTCAGGTGTGAAAAATCCTGCGTTGATGGCGAGCAGGGCTTGTTGTTTGGTGGCGCAATCGCGTGCTGAGAGATATTGAGTTCCGGGGCCGTTGGCTTGATCGATGGGTTTTAGGGTATGCGATCTGGAATCGAAAGCCACGCCTTGAAATTGGATGTTAGAAAGGGTTTTGCTAGCCACTGCAGGAGCGGAAATAGGATGGGTAGTAATCGCGTGTGGGATGGCTTCTGGTTGGGTAACGGGTGCGGCAATCTTTGGATACGAGGGTTGGTGGTTTGGAATAGATGCCTGCGGAATGGGTGTGCAGGAGATCGCGCATGCAAAGATGAGGCAAGTGAGCCAGAGAGTGGACGCGGTATGCATAGGGTGAGAAGATTGAATGATGAAGAGTGAAGAGTGAAATTATAGATCAAAAATCAAAACTCAACAATCATCAATCGTCATTCGATTTATTAACAGGGCGATTGCATCGCAGAGCCTTGAAAGCGTAGCTTTCAAGGCTTTTAAGATTCGCGCTAGACTTTCACTCTAAAACAGCCAGATTAGGCGAGTCATGATATGCACTCACATCTGCTCGCCTCT
>Ga0315902_10001419_pt1 | contig 38434 bp, 33 predicted proteins | sample LakEriMetagenome_9_FD_203523 | JGI IMG/M metagenome (GOLD analysis project Ga0315902, IMG submission 203523) | Freshwater fungal communities from buoy surface, Lake Erie, Ohio, United States - Buoy 12 MA117 | ecosystem: Environmental > Aquatic > Freshwater > Lake > Lake biofilm | place: USA...
CGTCCTGATCGCCTTCCTCAACCGCCGCCCCACCCCCGCCCCATCCCTCCTCCCGTCCGCCACCACGCTCAGCGCGCCTCCCACCAGCCTCGAGGCCACCCCTGGGAATTCAGGAGCTCTTAACTCCCCCTCCCCCTCTTCACCTCTCGCCCCTCGCCCCTCGCCTCTCACCTCCCGCTCCCTCCTCCTCGTCCCCGAAATCTTTTCCTCCGAGGGCGGAATCCAGCGCATCATGCGCGCTTACCTGCGCGCTCTGGCGGAACTGACTGCCTCCCCGGGTTCGCTGCGCCTCCTATCACTAAACGATCCCGAGATAGATCCGCGGAAACTCCATACAACGGAACGCGCGGCACTTTCGAAGGCCGAAGGCTGCCGGCGGCGGAAGGCGTGCCTGCTCCGCAAAACCCTGCAGCTTGCCCGCCAAACGGACCACATTATCTGCGGCCACATCTTCATGCTGCCGGCCGCCTGGATGGCGCAGCGCCTTAACCCACGACTACGCTACTCGCTCGTCGCCCACGGGATCGAAGTCTGGCGTCCTTTCAGCGCAATCGAACGCACCGCGCTCCGGGGCGCTTCACGCATCCTCTGCGTCAGCGATTTCACCCGCGGCGAACTGCTGCGCTATTGCCCGTTGCCAGATGGCAGGGCGGTCGTGCTCCCCAACACGCTCGACCCGGATTTTCCCATCGAAGCAGGCCACCCGCTCGCTGACTGCCCACCCACCATACTCACCGTCAGCCGCCTCACGGCGGGCGACCGCTACAAGGGCGTTGAGGACCTCATCCTAGCGATGCCCGCCGTGCTCGCGGAAACCCCCGCCGCCCGGCTTCGAATCATCGGCCGCGGCGACGATCTTCCTCGGTTGATGCAGCTTGCGCGCCAGATCAGCGTTGCCGACGCCGTCGACTTCCTTGGCTACGTCGACGACGCCCGACTGCGTGACGAGTTGCGCTCCTGCCGCCTCTTCGCCCTGCCGAGCCGCAAGGAAGGCTTCGGCCTCGTCTTCCTTGAAGCGATGGCCCACGGCCGCCCCTGCCTCGGCGCCCGCGCTGGTGGTGCCCCGGAGGTGATTTCGCCCGAATCGGGCATCTTGGCGGAATACGGAGACGTACCGGACATTACCTCGGCGATCCGGGAAGGCATGACGCGGAATTGGTCGTGCCGAAACATTCTCGGGCGCGCCGGAGCATTCTCCTTCCCGGCCTTTCGCGAGAAACTGGCCGCCCGCCTCTCGGAATAATCCGCTCCTTCGTCCGATTGCCCACTTCCAAAGTCGCCACAACAGGGCGATCTCAACTTTCACCACTCATTCAAAATCACCGGAGCCCATGTCCGACTCCCCCCGAGAAATCCTCATCCAGCCCTCCCGTGGCTTCCGCTTCCTCGACGTGCGCGAGTTGTACGCGTACCGGGACTTGTTGGGTTTGCTCGTCTGGCGCGACTTCGTCACGCGCTATAAACAGACGATCCTCGGCCCGTTGTGGCACATCTTCCAGCCACTACTTACGACGGTCATCTTCACCGTGGTCTTCAGCATCGTCGCCAAACTGCCGACTGACGGCCTGCCTCCGACTCTGTTTTATCTCTGCGGGCTACTGGCGTGGAATTACTTCTCCCAAACGTTCACGTCGACTTCATCGACGCTGACGGCCAACGCCGGGCTCTTCGGTAAAGTCTACTTCCCCCGACTCATCGTGCCGCTCTCGGCCGTTGTCTCCAACGTCATATCGTTCATGATTCAACTCGGGTCGTTCCTCGTCGTTCTTATCATTTATCGAGTCATCAATCCCACGGTACAGGTCGCACCGCGTTGGGAGGCGATCCTGCTTCTCCCCGTTGTGCTGCTGCACCTCGCCACGTTCGGCTTGGGGGTCGGACTCTGGCTCGCCGCCCTCACTGCCAAGTTCCGGGACTTCGCCGTGCTGTCCGGATTCATCCTCCAACTTTGGCTCTATGTCACGCCGGTCATTATCCCGCTCGCCCGCGTTCCCGCCGAATACCACTTCATCGTCGGGCTGAATCCCGTCACGATCCCCGTCGAGTGCATGCGCTACCTGCTGCTCGGAACGGGCTGGATCAATCCGACCCTGCTTCTCATCTCCGTCGGCTCAACCCTCCTGACCGTGATCAGTGGCATCCTGATCTTTCGTAAAGTCGAGCGCACCTTCGTCGACGTGGTCTGACCGCGCCCGCCCCGTCTCCCAATCCTCCACGTCTCGCCCGTCTCCCTTTCTCCCAAGTCTCCCTCTCTCCCGCCCGCCCTCCCCCTCTCACCTTCCCTCTCCCTCCTCACTCCGCCGCCGTGTCCCGCCCGATCATCGAAGTCCGTAACCTTAGTAAAAAATACCGCCTCGGCGCGATCGGAGCCACGTCCATCCGTGAGCACGCATCGCGGGTATGGGATCGCGTCCGGGGCGTGCCGCATCCCGATCCCCAGGAATATTGGGCATTGCGCGATGTGAGCTTTGACATCCAACCCGGCGAGGTCGTCGGCGTGATCGGACGCAACGGCGCCGGCAAATCGACGCTCCTGAAGATCCTCTCCCGCATAACCGAACCGACCTCAGGCACGGCCCGCATCCGTGGCCGCGTGGCGTCGCTCCTCGAGGTCGGCACCGGGTTTCACCCCGAGTTGACCGGAAGAGAAAACGTCTACTTGAACGGCGCCATCCTCGGCATGACCCGGGCGGAAGTGAAATCCAAGTTCGACGAGATCGTGGCCTTTGCGGAGATCGACCAATTCATCGACACTCCGGTGAAGCGCTACAGCAGCGGCATGTACGTCCGCCTCGCCTTCGCCGTCGCCGCGCATCTTGAACCCGAAATCCTTATAGTAGATGAAGTTCTTGCCGTAGGAGACTCCCAGTTTCAGCAAAAATGCCTCGGTAGGATGAAAACAATTTCGAGCAGTCATGGTAGAACTGTTCTTTTTGTCAGTCACAATAATGCCGCCATCCGAAACCTTACAAACTCCTGCCTCTTATTGGAAAAAGGCGAGGTAGCAAACCATGGCAGAACCTCAACCGCTATTGATCAATACTTGCGAAGTGGCAGTAGAGATAATCTAGTAGGAAAGGGACTACACACCAGAATTGTTGCTGCCACGATCGTTGACAACGATGGAAATCGAGTGACAGAGCCGCAACCAGATCAAGGCCTAAATATTGAAATGACGCTTGAACTAAGCGGCAAAGCAGGTTGCTCGATTGAGTGTACACTAACCGATTTAGAAGGCACGAGACTGGGCCTATACAGCCCCGGCCATTTTCGTGACTGGCGTCTACCCACTAGGCCAGGCCTCACTCGACTTCGAATCCCGATGGCACTGCCGCCTTTGGCAACAGGAAGATACGGATTCGACATAAGTACGACTCTGCACGGATTTGGTCCAGATCATTATATTCCAGAGGCCGTGATATTCGCGATTTCGACAAACTCTTCATTATCTAAGAAATGGGAGCTTCGTAAAGAATACAACGCTGGCTACCTAGTTATTGACTCAGGAGAACCTGTTGAAATCCGAGATAAAGTATCATGAGCCTAATCACACTTTTCAAACTAGCCCGTCACGAGACCAGATTCGCATGGTTTAGGTTCCGGCTGCACACTCTACGTTTTTTCAGCGGCCTAGGGGATTCAGGCTGGCTTTTGCATGGGCTAGTTAGATCCCAGAAGCCTGACGTCGCCGTCGAGATCGGCTCCGCTCACGGTTATTCAACCTGCCTTCTAGCATTAGCACTAGAACAAAATATGCGCGGGCACCTTTGGGCAATCGACCCCCATGAAGAAAACCACTGGAGTGACGATAATGCCCGAGACACCTTTGACGCAATAAATCGCAACCTAGAGGCAATGGGTGAAGCTTCTCGTAGGGTGACCATTATCCGCCACCGCACCAAAGGGGCAGAGCACCTACTTCCGGCGGAAATCGATCTAGCGTTTATCGACGGCGACCATGGATACGAGAGCGTCAAGCACGACTGGGAATGCTTGAGGACCCGCATGCGAGCCTTCGGAATAATTGTATTTCACGACACCCTATGGGATCGAAACCACAAGGACCCATACTATGCCAAGTGGCGCAGAAATAACATGGGGGTACCCAAACTGCTGGAGGAATTGAGGCTTCAAGGCTATCCCGTCGTTACAATCGACCAAGACTGGGGAATCACCCTCGTTCAGGCAACAGTTCACGGCGAATCTTTTTGCGGTAAATAAGGCCGACGAACAGCGGGATGCCTGCGACACTATTCGGAATCAAGACACGGATCTGGTCCCTGCTGAGACGCGGGAAATCCGATACCACTTTCTACTATATGGGGGGCGGTATTGGCGACGAACTTATGCTGACGGCGGTGGCAGAAGAAGCAAGAAACCTCGGAAGGCCCATCGCTATCGCCACTAATTTGCCGGAGATATGGAAAGACAACCCGGCCCCTGCGCAATTAGCTAACCGAATAGAAAGATTACAGTACGCATGCTCCCGAAAGTGGCTAGGCAACTGTGAAACCAAGCATCTCACAACGTCAAACTTCTCTGCGGTTCACTTAGCCCAACAGGCAGCAGATCACTTGGATATCAGACTTCCTAACGGGTGGCGTCCGGTAATCCAGTTTCAGAAAAAAGCCAAGTCTCCTAAAAGAATTGTAATTCAAGTATCATGCCGAGGCGCCAGATATTCGGCTGATACAAAAGAATGGGAAATCCATAGATGGATAACTCTAACGAATCGACTTAAAGGCGACTTCGAATTGGTTCAGCTGGGCACAGTAAAGGACCCACAGATTCCGGGCACTTTTGATCTACGCGGGAAAACAGATCTGCGAAGTGCTGCATCCTGGCTGAGTTCCTCGGGTCTTTTTCTCGGACTCGAATCAGGCTTGATGCACGTAGCTGCCGCGACTCGAGTTCCCGCAGTGATCATTTACGGCGGCAGGACCGCCCCCACTCTCACCGGATATCCGTCGCATCTGCATTTAACACGAACTCCAACATGTGCAGGTTGCGGCCTAAATAGTGGGTGCCTAAATGGGCGCATCTGCTTAGATATACCCGTCGAAGAGGTAGAAAACGCCGTGCGTAGAATGGTTTCGGCCAATTCATGCTAAATAGCATACACGTCACAACCTCAACACTCGAGTCCGTCGCTTGATAATCCGGCTAATAAATTCGATGCGTTGCACGATTGCGTCCCGGATATTGTCTGCCCGACATCCCTGGCGCTACGGTCTTGCCCGACGCATTTCACCCGACACGACCTCACTAATTCGCCATCGTCCGAGAAAGCCGCCGGCACTACAGTTACCGCTCCGGTCCCATCTGATTTACCATCAGAGCAGCGTCGATTCCCAGGCAGCATTGAATTCGATCCAAACCCTCGCATCACAGATCCCTCAGGACGATGAAGTGCTTTTTCTAGATATCGGCGCAACTGGAGATCCGGAATGGCTAAGCCCATTCTCATCACATGAGTGGTTCAGTTGGTCAGCGTGTCGCGCGCTCCACATAGAACAGCAATCATACACGTTCGGCCTCAATGCAGCAATGGGCAGCCTCAAAGCCAAAAGCCTATTCGTCTGGCGGACCGATTATGTTTATCCTCCCGACATGGTGAGTCGCTATCAGCGTGCTCTTGAAACTGCGCTTTTCGCTGCTCCCTACGGAGTCCTTATCGGTCAACCGCACGTCGACTCAGGTTTTGTTCGCAGCCATACAGACCGCCTTTCGCCATTCGATGAATCTTTCTGGCGGGCATGTGCTTCGCCACTCTCGCTTTACGAAACCCAAGACCCGGCGCTTTTCGCAATAGATCGCGAGCTCTGGAGAAACATCGGTGGATTGAATCATTCACTGTGGGGATACGGGTGGCAATTTGCGGAGTTCGCAGCCCGCGTTCGCACCGCAGCTCCGGCGTCTAAGATCAATTATTTTAGCGGCCTTCCACCAGTCCATCAAACCCATCGAGGTTCAAACATGCACCAACCGGCTGATCGCGCCCGTGAGGCGGAGATGGGCAGGCGCAGATTTTGTGATTTTCTCGGGGGCGAACACGCCTACGAGGCATATCGGCTAAAGCAGGTGCTCCCTCCGCAAAAAAAAGGAGAAAATGGCCCAACTTAGAAAGCTCTTGGTCCTAGCCGGAACAAGGCCAGAGATAATTAAACAAGCCCCGTTGCACTTTGCCGCTCGGGCGTCACACGAGTGGAAAAGTTTTTTCTGCTTCACTGGACAGCACCAAGATCTGGGAATTCAAATGCTCGATGATCTTGGAATTCAGGCGGATCGATCCCTGTCTTTAATGAAGCCAAATCAGACACCTGGCAGTTTTCTAGGCGCGGCTATCGCGGAGATCTCACAGGTGCTCAGAGTGGAGCAACCGAATTGGGTAGCCGTTCAAGGAGACACTACAACTGCACTCGCTGGAGCGATTGGCGGATTCTACGAGCGAATCCCAGTTCTGCACGTAGAGGCAGGACTAAGAACTTACGACCTCGACCTCCCGTTCCCCGAGGAGGGTCATCGCCAACTTATCTCTCGCGTTGCATCGGCTCATGCGGCACCAACTCAGGTGGCTGCTGATATGCTGATTGCAGAAAACATTTCTGCATCACGAGTACTGGTTTCAGGCAACACCGGAATAGATTGTCTTCTTAAAGTCACTCGAGATCAGCAATTGAACAACCGTTTACCGAGAACCGTTCAGCCACAAATCGCTGAGCTTTTCCGCAAAAGCGGTGAACGCAATCTCGAGAGAAGGGTAGTTCTCGTAACCCTGCACCGTCGCGAGAGCTTCGGCGTACTACTGGAAGGCATGTGCCGCTCATTGAAGCGTCTCGCGAATGCCCACCCAACAATTACATTTATCTTTCCAGTTCACCCGAATCCAGCTGTTTCCAGCGTCGTGACAAACCACTTGGGGGCTATTTCCAATCTTCATTTGGTACCTCCTCAGCCCTACACCGCCTTCGCTTGGATCATGAAGCGAGTATCGTTCATTATCACCGACTCCGGAGGGATACAAGAGGAAGGTCCAGCTTTAGGAAAACCTGTACTTGTTGTTCGCGATGTTACGGAACGTCCAGAAGCGGTCCGGTGTGGCTCAGCTAAGCTCATCGGATGCAAGGATGAGGATATATTTTCTGAAGCAAGCACGCTACTACAAGATGTAAAGTCTTACGACCAAATGGCCAAACCCCGATTCCCTTACGGGGACGGCACTGCCGCAGTAAAGATTATGGAATGGATAAACAAACTGGAGCATAGCGTTCGCCGGACGAAAGCTCCGATCTGAAACGTTCCGCGAACCCATTGTAAACCTAAGCTACCCGCCAAGGCATACTTCAGCCGAAAACCCAAAGCCGATGAAAGCCTACCGCTTTGTCACGCGATGGACACTTAAATGGCCGCAATACATGCGCTATTTAGGCGCATATCTTTCCGGAGCTAGAATTGGAAAAGGATCTACAATAGGTCCTAATGTTGACGTTGCCTTGATAACCATATCCGCTCGAATGGGCCATATTAAAATAGGAGAGCGAAACCATCTCGCCCGCGGAGTTCTCCTACACCCCTACGGCGGAACAATTGAAACGGGTATCGACGTCTACATCGGCCCCTTCACCGTGATCTACGGCCACGGCGGCGTGACCATCGGCAAGGATACGCTGGTTTCGATGCACTGCCGCATCCTCTCGTCAAACCACAGCATTCCTCCTCGGGGCACAATCATCCGATCCCAGCCTGACGTGCTCACGCCGACGCGGATCGGCGCCGACGTCTGGCTTGGCGCCGGAGTGACCGTCCTCGGAGGAATGACAATTGGGGACGGATGCGTCGTAGGCGCCGGGGCGGTCGTGGCGCACGATCTCCCCCCTTACAGCATCGCGGTAGGCGTGCCGGCGAAGATCACTGGCTTTCGCAGATGAAGATCAGCGTCATTCTTTGTACCTATAACCCTCGCCGAGATTATCTGGAGCGAACGCTGGGCGCGCTGCGGAGTCAGACGATAGGGCGCGAGTCCTGGGAGTTGATTATTGTCGATAACAACTCCTCCCCTTCCATCTTCAGCTGGCTAGACTTGGAGGGATTGCCCGCCCGCGTGATCGTGGAGCAGGAACAGGGCTTCACCCCGGCCCTACTGCGTGGACTCGAGCAGGCCCAAGCCGATCTTTGTCTGCTCCTGCACGATGACAACGTGCTACCACCCGACTTTCTCGAAGAGAATCTTCGGATCGCGAACGCCTGGCCGCAGCTCGGAGCTTGGGGCGGAGGTTACGAACCGGAATTCGAAACCCCACCCGACCCGCAACTCACGCCGTGGCTCGCGTACCTGGCGATCCACCCGGTGACCAAGGATCGCTGGTCGAATGCCCTCTACGACTACGGCGCAACCCCGTGCGGCGCCGGCATGGCCGTCCGCACCCAAGTCCTCCGGCACTGGGCGCGCCTCACCCGAGAGGATAGCCGAAGACGGGCACTCGGTCGCCACACCGACAAACTGACGTCCTGCGAGGATTTCGACATCGCCTTCACGGCCATCGATCTGGGTCTGGGAACCGCGGCTTTCTCCCGACTGAAACTCACCCACCTCATCCCGACCCGGCGCGTGCAAAAGGACTACCTAGTACGCCTGGCGGAGGGTCATGGGTACTCCAGCGTACATCTGCACGCGTTTCGGGATGGCTTCAGGCCAGCGCGGAAAGGCCCCGTGGCGCGTTTGCGCCGCTGGCGCTATCTCCGCGGCCTGCCCACCACGGAAAGGGCAGTCCAGGAAGCGGTGCACCGGGGTGAAGCAAAGGCACACGTCATGCTGCAAGCCAAGTGATGGATATTCACCCGGCAGACACCGCCATAATACTCCTCGCCACTGGCGCTGGGGTGCTGGCGGCGATCACGGCCAAGGGCAACCCGGTTATCCCCGAAAAACCGGGGCCATTCTGGAGACCGCTCATCTTTCTTGCCACGATCACGGCGGCTTTCGCGATCACGGCGCTTTGGCTGGTCACACCCCATGACCCATGGAACGCCGCGAGGCTCACCCCAATGGTGGCGCTCAATGGCGGAACCGCGCTCTACCAGCCTCTCGATCAGGGGCCGGTATTGAGCACCGTCGTGGGGCCGGTGGCCTTTCTTTTCTATTGGCCAGTCTGCACTCTACTGCCTTCGACACCTACTCCGCTTATACTCACCGCCAGCGGCCTCAATCTTCTCTCATTCGCTGTGCTCATGCTAGGCCTTCTCGCACATTTTGGCGCGTCGCGCCGCGAAAAGGTTCTGGTGGCGTTAGTCTTGGTCCACCTCGCACTTTACTTCGCCTCACTGCGGTACTCGCTCTTCTCCATTCATGCTGACGCGCCAGCGCTCATTTTAGGAGCCGCCGGGTGCGGCATTTTGATCCTCAGCGACGGACCGATCGGGTGGGCCAGAGCGACAACGGCCGCGACCATGCTGGCCGGAGCGGTCTGGGCGAAACAAACATCGGCCCCGTTGTATGTCGCCGCATTGGTATTAGCCCTGAATCGAGGTGGAATAGGCGGCCTCCTTCTGATGGTAGCCGCCTGCCTGGGCTGCGGAGCACTGGTCAGCGCTTTGCTAATCCTTCTTTGCGGATTCGAGGAATTGTGGACCAACATGCTGATGGTGCCGCTGCGCCATCCGTGGATGCAGATGAGCCTGACGACCGGGGAGATCTACAAGACTGTTCAGGCGCTCGGAACCGCTGCAAAGATCAAGGTCGTAATCGCCGAATGCCTGCACCTTGTGCGCGCCAACTGGCCACTCTTCGCCTCGCTTCTCGCGGCCTTCGCGCTGGGTCTACGGGGCGCGCCGCTGAGGACCTTACTGCGCGCAAAATGGGTTGGCTTCAGCCTTACCGCGCTTCTCCTCTTTCCCACCGCGGCCCTCGGGCGCACCAAAGTGGGCGGCGAAATCAACCACGAGTCGTTCGTGATCCTTTTCCTCATCGTCGCCGTTGTATCCTGGCTGCTGGAGGCGGAGTTTATCAAGGGCGCCCGCTCCATCGTGATCGCTTGTGTCCTGGCGCCGTTGGCGCTCTGCAACGCTCCACGGCTCGTGGAATATCCGGGGTGGCATAGCGCCCACGAAAATCAGAACGAGGCGGCCTACCGTTATGAGAAGAAATATCCGGGGAAAATCTACTTTCCATGGAATCCCCTCACCTCGGTTTTGAATCATGGTAAGGTCTATCATTTCGACTATGGGGTATTCGACCGCGACATCGGCGGCGCGGAAGTCTCCCGCCGGCACATTCTACAAGGTTTGCCGTCCCACCAGCCTCCAATCGCAAGCTATTTAGCTCACCACGATTATATCCTTAGGAAGCACTTTCCCAATTATGTGCTCCTAAAGCCCGATCCAGATCTCCCGAAGTGGCGGATCTACGGCCCGCCTCCCGATGAAACCGATCGCTAGCTTGAAACAGGGCCTGAAGAAAGCCCTTCGTTCCAGAGGCTATGATTTATACAAACGCCCTTGGTTACCTCGGGGGGTTGATCCGTGGGAAACCATTCAAGCCTTGATGCCGGACTTCTCTCCGGAAGTAATCTTGGATGTGGGCGCCAACGAGGGAGAGACCGCGCTCCGGCTTTCCGACTCATTCCCGTCGGCGAAGGTTCATGCGTTCGAGCCCGTTTCAGCTACCTTTTCTAACCTACAGGCCCGCGTCCGCAATCGAAGGGAAATACATGCCCATCAACTCGCGATAGGGGCCGCCGAGGGAAAAGCTGCCATCTCACTCCAAGCCCACTCCACGCTCCACTCTTTGAGGGCGCTAGGCGACACCTCGCAGGGTCCGGAAGAATCCGCCACCCTGACAACCTTGGACCGATTCTGCTTCGTCCACCGCATTCCCCGCATCCATATTCTCAAAACCGATACCGAAGGTCACGAGATGCAGGTTTTGGAGGGCGCTTCTCGACTCTTGGAGAGCGGAATGGTGGACTTCATTTTGGTCGAGGTCGCGTTTGTGCCAACCGATCGTCGGTTTGTTCCACTGAATGAAGTGGCAGACCGACTCCAGCCGTTCGGTTTCGGACTGATTGGTCTCTTCGACCAACGGGGCTGGACCCACCGGCTGCTGGCGGAATTCGGTGACGCCCTCTTCGCGCGTAGCGGGATCCTCCCGCGTTAGATCACGCAACATCTCGATCTATAAAATTCAGCCTAAGGCGGCAAATCGGGTTCGGTCGAAGAACCTATCAACGAAAAGAAATGCGAAAGAGCGCCATGCCGTCTCCGAACAATCCCCGTCCATCGCTGAGAGACCGCCTGCTGGCAACCTGGTGGAGGAGAGGGTTGCCTGGTTTTCTTTCACTGCGATGGATCCTCACCAATTCAAATGCCGGCGCGGGACTGAAATTCAAAACCCGTGATGATTGCTGCTTCCTGCTGAACCTTCCGGGTTACATCGACTCCATCGTAGTTCGCGACGGGTTCTACGAGTCCGAGGTCGTGACCGCGCTTGGCTTATACGCGGAAACGGGTGCGGTGGTCTGGGATGTCGGCGCCAACTTTGGACTCCATTGTTCTACCTTGGGGCGTCTGAGGCCCGAGCTGCGGATCGTCGCCTTCGAGCCGAACCCGCGCGAGCACGCGCGACTGCTCCTGCATCGGGACTGGAACGCGCCGGACATGCAGACCTGCACCATCGCGCTTTCCGACCGACGCGCCTGCCTGCCGCTCCATCTGGGACCCGTCGGCAACTCGGGCATGACCACCCTCACCCCGTGGTCCCCAGCTACTTACTCCGGGATCGTGCTCGTCGCCGCCGCACGCGGCGACGAACTCATTGCCGGGGGGCTCGTTCCGGCGCCGCAGGTGATCAAGATCGACGTCGAGGGCCACGAGGCCGCGGTGCTCCGCGGGCTAGAGAGAACTTTACGCGATCCGGCCTGCCGTGCGGTCGTCCTAGAGGACGGCCTTGAGGAGAACACCGAGCCCAAGCAACTGCTCCGCTCCGCCGGATTCCAAATCTCGATCCTGACGCGCAACGAGCGGAGCGGCCATGCGCTGGCAAACTTCGTGGCGCGGAAACCCTCTTCCGTTTGATCAGCGTCATCATCCCCACCCGCAACCCGCACCCGGGCCGCTTGGCGCAGGCACTGGCGGGTCTGGCGGCTCAAACCGTCCCTAGTTCAGATTGGGAAGTGGTTCTGGTCGACAACGGAAGCGATGTGCCGCTCACAAAGACAGCGCTCGCCTGCCTTCCGGTTGCGACCCGTGTGGTCCGTGAGCCCTCCACCGGACTCACTCCCGCCCGTCTGGCAGGCATCAACGCCGCCCGAGGGGATGTCCTGGTTTTCGTCGATGACGACAACGTCCTCGATCGCGGCTACCTCACCGCCGTTGAACACGCTTTTGCCGTGCGGCCAACTCTCGGCGCGGCGGGCGGCCCCGTGGCTCCGATATGGGAAACGACTCCGCCGGAGTGGACGCGGGAGTATCACGGTCTCCTCGCGCTGCGGGACCTCGGCCCGGAGTTGAGGATCGCCCGAGGAGGAGGCAAGGCACCGTGGCCGGATTTTGCTCCAGTCGGGGCAGGGCTTGCGGTCCGCCGATACCATGCCTTGGCGTATGCTGAAGCGGTCGCCCGTGATCCGCGCCGCAGCCGCCTTGACCGCTCCGGCGGCAACCTCGCGTCGGGCGGCGATAACGACCTCGTCTTTACCACGCTTCATGCCGGCGGAGACGTGGGATACTTGCCCGATCTAGGGCTGCGCCATTTAATCCCCGTGTCGCGTTTGCAACCCACCTATCTCGCCCGCCTCAACCGCGGAATTATGCGAACATGGGTACAGGTGCTCGCGCTGCACGGCCAATGCCCATGGCCGGCCATCTCCCGCGTATCCGTACCCCTTCGCGCCGCCCGCGCCTACCTCCGCGCACGCGCCTGGCGCGGTCCCGCCGAACGCGTCCGTTGGGCGGGCGTGCTCGGGCAGTTCGAAGGGCAGGCGGACTCTGCCCACGCATTCGCAGAGAGACCTTTGCACATGTGAACTCCGAGTCGACGACAGAAAACCCTCGCGATTATTTTGCGGCCAGGAATCGCCGCTGGATACTTATCGGACTGATGGCGAGTCTTGGCGTAATGGGACCTTATTATTTAAGAGGCCTATTGAGCGAAGAGCACCTAGATATTTTGGTGCTATACAGACCAGGAACCGGAGATAGAGACTACCTACCCTTAGCGAGACAATTCGCTGGCGGCCAATTCTCCGATGCCTACACCGCCGGGGAAATCGGCCGCGGATGCGTAGCCTTTCCGGCGGCCTCTGTTATCACGCACGGGTTCGCACTTCGCCACTTCGGTTCCGCTGGATTCGCCGTCGCCGATATCCTGACACCATGCGCCTACTTTATTGTGGCATATCGCCTCTTATTCCTTTGCTGCGGGAGCGGCCTCTTGGCAGCCTCCTCCGCCCTGTTTTTCACTCTTCAGGGAGCCACAGCCTTGCAAGACGCGATTCACACCGCTTTCGGCTATTCCCTCAGATCCCTTCCGTTTTATGTGGGTTTCCTGCAAAGCTGGGAGCTTAGATTCCCTCGCAGATTTGTTACCGAGATTTTCTTACTTGGGGCACTCGGCAACTGGCTACTTCTAGCCCGAGGAGGCCTAAGACAACCAAAGCATTGGTGGACTATTACTGCCGTATGGATGTCCGCACTACTACAGAGCGATATTTATAGTTTCATCGCGCTGGCGCTGGCATTTTCAGCAACAGCGCTTCTGTCATGGAAGCAGGAATGCGGTAAGAAGGTCGAGGGGTTGACGAAAAACGTCGGGCTTATGTTAGGTTTAGGTATTACTCTTTCGATCCCCTTTCTGATTCAACGAACGCTTGCCACAAACGACATCCTCGAAAGGTACGGCGTATTTAATACCATAAGGGCAAACGCACTCCCACTACTTAAGGAAGCCATTCTATTCTTCCCAGTAAGCTACGTGATCGTCAGCCTGCTGATACCTTGGTTTGCTTCGCTAGTCTCCAAGCGCGCTTCAAGCGAAAATTCGCAAAGCATCCTTTACGGCCCGACTATGAATATTCTGGCGATATCCGGACTTTGTGCGATGCCGACACTGGTAGCAATTACAGGGCAGGGGGTGCAACTCTACCATTTTCGTGATACTGCACGCACCTTGCTAGTCTGGAGTGTTATCATGACCTCAGTAGGCGTCGCCCCTATTCTGCTCCGAAGCTTTGCTGTTATCCTGGAGCGCCGTGCGTTGAGAACCCTAGGTTACGCCGTCGCTACAATTATTTTAATCTGTCTGGTCGGAAGACTCGATGCTATCGGCAAGCGCCATCTGGAAAACAAGTCTTACCCTCGCGCAGTGGGCCGCCCCCCTGACCCTTCCACAGCCAGCTACCGGCGAGACCTTGCGTCCCTGTTTTCGTTCATCGAAAAGAGTATCCCAAAATCAGGGAAGTCCCTCGCAACCGTCGACGTCGAATTGTACGCTTGGTGGACGGGAATTAGGGGAGGCGAATCTTATTTGGCCCACATGTTTGTTTCGGCCCTCGACCGCGACCTACTGCTAAACCGGCTGGCACGTTTCGCGTGTTTCAATCAGGTGCCCCCGCATCTATTTATATCGTGGCTCACTACAAAAAGCCACAATGAAGTTCATGTAAACTGGTATTCCGGGAATCGCTATCAGGCCAGTCCCCTGCATACCTTCGCTTCGCTTGAAAACTACTCGCCCGACGAGGTGAAACAAATTCGCGGCACTCCTATGGTTGAGAGTTGGCAGACCCAAATTATGCCGGCTTATGAGAGAGATCGCCTAACCTCCTATTACGGCCGGATTTTTTCATCCCCGCTGCAGTCCATTGATGCCCCAGATCTCTTGTTGCTTACCAATGAATTTCCGCTTTTGAAGCCCGATCCGAAACTTTTTACTCTTATTTATAACAATAATTCCTTTAAAATATTTAAACGAGGAGCTCCCTCCAGCTGAATCTGGCCCGAAGCGTCAGCTGGGCGGGCATGCTTGGCCAATTCGAGGTATAGGCGGAATTGTACCACGGTTCGAAGCAACGCTAGAGTCGAGAAGAGCTAACTGCAAGGCAACCTAGATTACGACTGTCTGTCAAACTAGGCTCTGGCTCAGCACCACCTTCGACAAATAAACATTAGTGAAAATAGCACTGCTAACACCCTCCTTCAAAGGTTATAACGCACGCGAAGGCGGAATCGCCAGCCACTTTGCGGAGTTGGCAGAAGCACTTTGCAAACAGCGGCATAGCGTTACGGTCGTTACGCCGCTGCCGAAAAGCAAATGCATAGCTGAATCCGAAGCCCACTCCGTAGTTTTCGCGCCTTTTTCTGCCGATATGCCACTCTGGCTGGATAAAATAACCGCCCTTAGATGGCAGCTCCACTCCGTCGCTGGTGCACTCTATCGCGCAAAGACAGCCGCCAAGGCAATGGTCAGATTGGATGCGGCATCCCGGTTTGATGTTGTAGAAACTACCAACTCCGGATGCCTCGCGATGAGTTACGTGAAGTTTCGCGCTCGTGCTCCATTGGTGACGCGGGTCTCGACTACCGCGGCCCAACTAGTCTCGCACAACAATTCACGACCAAGATGGCGGGATCGCATCGAGCAAAGGTGGGAGTCGCGCCTCGTGCACCTAAGCGATCGCCTTGTTACACACACGCTACATCACCGTGACGAAATCTGTCGGCAGTGGAATCTGAAACGAGAGAACATCGGTATTGTACCTCACGGCATTCGAATACCCGAGAGAGACGAATTATATCCGACTAAAGAAACCGGTCAAATCGAGGTTCTTTACGTCGGTCGCCTCGAGCACCGCAAGGGAATTGACATTCTTTTGGAGGCGATTCCCACAGTCCTAGCCAACCAACCTCAAACTCGCTTTAAAATTGTTGGCCTTGATACAGGGAATTGGCAGAAACTGTTTTGGGAGCTTAACCGCGACGTCCCTCGAGATCGCGTGGCCTTCTCGGGAAGCATAGACGACATCCAACTCAGAGAAGCTTATCGCAGGTGTGATCTTTTCGTCGCGCCATCACGCTACGAATCTTTCGGACTAATCTACGCTGAAGCTATGGCATGGGGAAAGCCGGTGATCGGCTGCAATGTCGGTGGCGTTCCGGAAGTAATTGCCCACGGAGAGAGCGGTCTGATCATTTCGGCAGTTGATTCCCAAGCGCTGTCCAAAGCAATCATCAAACTAATCATTGATGCTAAGCTCAGGGCCCAATTGGGCGAAGGCGCCAGGATACGAGTGGAGAATCGCTTTTCTCATACTAAGCTAGCATCTGGGAGTATCACTTTGTACAACACGGTGATTTCGATGCGTTCATAGCCGCCGAAGGCTTATGTAGACATAAGATATTTGCCGTAAAACCGTTGAAAAAAGCAGAAACAAAATTCTACTATAATTAACAATAAAGCCAAAGTTTCGGTTATCATTCCTACCTACAACCGAGGCGATCTTATCATTAACACGCTGGAAAGCGTGCGGAAATCGTCCGCGGGCCTCCCGGTCGAGGTGGTCATCGTGGACGACGGCTCGACGGAACCAGCGGAAGTTGGGATTCATCGTGCCGGCTACAAACCGGAGCGAATCATCCGACAGCAAAACCAAGGTCTGCTTTTCGCTCGCCTCGCGGGTTTGCGGGCGGCCACGGGCAAACACGTGCTATTTCTTGATTCCGACGATCTCGTCTCGGCCGAAAAACTGCACTTACAGGTCGCCGCGCTGGAGGAGTCCGGCGCGGATGTGAGTTACACCGACACCGCGCGAACCACCCTTGATCGGGAGTTGGATGCTTTGGTGATAGAGCCGGACGCCCCCGCCGAAACCACCACGGACGGCGCCACCTTCTTCATCCGCGTCCAACCGGCGCCACACAGCCCGGTTTTCCGCGCGGACTTTCTTCGGAAGGTCGTCGCGGAAGCCTGTTTTCCGCCGGATCTCCTCTACAATCCGGTGGCGGAAATCTGGTTTTACCACAACGCCGCCATCCACCAGTCGCGGGCTGTAAAGGTGCCCGGTCCGCACACGATCATTGGCAGTCACCCTGGAGCCCGTCTCACCAACCACTGGGAACGTTTGGGCGTGGCATCCCTCGCCGTCATGGAGGCGTTTGCGCGGACCTGCCCGCGCACTCCGGCGACGGCGCGCGCCCGCCAGCTCGTGGCGGAAAAAGCGTTCCAAGCCTGGCGCCGGCTGCCGCGGGGTTTCTCCCGCGAGTTCGACCGGCGCGAGCTGGAGGTGTGGCGCTCGCTAAAGCAAAACCGCGATACCGCGATGCTGGGAGGAGAAAGCTTTCAACTCCTCGCGCGCGGCCTGGGCCCCGTCGCCGCGGCGCGGCTGCTCCGGTGGTGGCAAAACGGACGCTATGAGGATTGTCGGACGATGAGAAGGGATGAACTCTTAAGGCTCATCGATCTTCTGCCGAAACAGGCGTAGAATATGATTTCATAACCGTGGCCAGCGTTCCGAGTAATACCCGATACGGTGCAATAGACTCTTTGCGCGGCACAGCCGCATTGTCCGTTTTTCTATTTCATCTCAATGAGTGCGCCCTTCCGTTCCCAAGCGCTTTGCTGGAGGGGTGGCGCTCGGTTTGGCGCCACGGCCATCTGGGCGTGCCCCTTTTTTTCGTGATCAGCGGCTTCTGCATAGGCCGAAGCTGGCTGCAGTCGGGCTCCGCGAATGGCTTCCTGATCAGGCGCTTCCGCCGAATCTTTCCGCCCTACTGGGCCAGTCTCGCCCTCATCGGAGCGGCGGCACTCCTTTTCAAACTGTTCCGGGGGGTGAATGACTTTGCACCCCTCCCGATGTCACCCGATGCCCTCGCCCTGACTCTGATCCTCGCTACAAAGCCGGTGACCGAAGTGCCGGTCGCCAACTGGGTCTATTGGTCCCTTTCCTTCGAGGTGGCGTTTTATTTGGTCCTAACGGCAACGCTATTCGCCCGAAGATTTTGGGGAGTTTGGCCTTTGGTGATTCTGCATGGAAGCCTCAGCCTGACGGCGACGCTGCCGGCAGCCAATCTGACAGGGCCGCTCTTCTTCGTAGAACTTTGGCCTTTGTTCGGGACCGGAGTCGCGGCGGCAATCCACCGGGAACACAAGGCGGCCGCGCTGATCATGGCAGGATTCTCCGCGATCCACTTTGCCGTGTGTGCTTTCGACCGACGTTTGATCGCTTATTGGCTGACCACTTCAGCCGGGGCATTGATCTGCCTTCGCGCAGCGGACGTTCCGGAGCCGGGCAGAATCGCACCTCTAGGGTACGCAGGTAAGATTTCCTACTCGATCTACCTCATCCATGTGCCGATTGGCATAGGGCTGATCCAGCGCGCGCTGCCTTCCATGGGTGAGTCGGGCGCGGTGGAAATCGGCCGACAGTTACTCGTTGTTGGGCTGACCCTCGTTGCCGCGGAGATTTTTTACCGCAAGGCCGAGCGGCCGTTTCTCAACTAATTCCGTCTTTCCAAGGGACGATCTCAAACTGCGCAGCGTGAAAAGACCACCGGTAACGCCCGGAAGAGTTTGGTATCTGATCTACCACGCACCGCTTGGGGCTATTACCCGGAGCCGCCGGGAGGGCGGGCCATGGCAACAATGGCTGGACGCGCGCGGGCGACGCGGGATGCAACGGACAGCAAGAGATCTTCCCGTCTGGCCAGAGCCGCGCTCCGGTTCCCCGGAAGTCTATTTCCTGACGGGCCGTCGATTCTGGTACCAGACGGCGTTCTGTCTGCACTCGCTGCGTCGCCACGGCGGCGACGTACGTGCCGTCTTCATCGACGACGGTTCCTTTAACGCGGCCTTGACCGCGGAGATGTCGGCGAAGTTTCCCGGCTGCCGTGTCGTTGGAGCCGCGGAAACCCATGCCTGGCTGGACGCAGTGCTGCCAATTTCCCGTTACCCCACCCTGCGGGCGCAGCGCCTCACCTACCTACACCTGCGCAAGCTCACGGACGTTCATGCCGGACACAGCGGCTGGCGGCTGGTGCTCGATTCCGACATGCTGTTCTTCCGCCGACCGGAAACCCTGCTCGGTTGGCTCGCCGCACCCGAACGACCGGTGCACATGGTCGACGTGCATGACGCCTACGGTTACCCGGCAACATCGCTAGCTGCGCTGACGAAGGAACCCGTGCCAGAGAAAGTGAACGTAGGCATCTGCGGCTTCCGGAGCGACGGAATTGACTGGGATTTCCTCGAACACGCGGCGGACACTTTGATCCGGCACCACGGTAGCAGCTACTACCTTGAACAGGCTCTCGTGGCCCTGCTGGCCTCGACCCAAAACCCGTTACGGCTCACCGAGGTCGACTACCGCCTACTGCCCGACGAGCACGAGTGCCGCCACCCCACCGCGGCATTGCATCACTACGTGGATCTTTCCAAGCGCGGGTATTTCAGGCACGCATGGAGAACACTCACCGGATGAAAACTTCCACCGTGGGCCAGTTGGGACGCAGCGAAATAATGCGTGATTTGATCCTCGCGCTTATTATCGCGGTTGGCTTGTCGGCGCTCGCCTCGCGCGAGGGCCGTCAGCTGACCTTTGACGGCTATCACTATGTAGAGTTTGCCAAACAGTTCGCCGTGGAGTGGCCAGACAAGTTTGGCAACCACTGGCCGTTTGGTTGGCCGTTAGCGGGGGGAATGCTTGGTCGGATCGGAGTTCCGGCTTTTCCGGCGTTGGTAGGCTTGTCCATCGCCAGTACAGCCGTGCTTCTCGCCGTAGTATGCCTTTCGCTGGCGGACACATCCGCCCGCTGGTGCGGGCTCATGATCGTGGCATCAGCCCCCGTATTACAGCCGCAGCTGGCTGGCTGTCTTACTGAGCTACCGTTCGCGGCCATACTTTCTGTGCTTGCCCTTCAACTCGCACAGTGGCCCTCACGGCCCGCCATCTGGGGCGCCGCAGCCTGTTCGGTCGTCGCACTCTCATTGAGATATGCCGGAGTAATCACTCTAGCGATGCTGGTGATGACAATGATCGTTCGCTGGAGGGATTTGCGGGAGGCGGGAAGAGCCCGGACCGCAGTTCTGGCGACCCTTGCAGCCTCCCTCGCCAGTGCCTTTTTCCTCGCAATCAACGTAATGAAGACCGGCTTCGCCAGCGGCGCCGGACGCGGAAATCCTCCCGGCTTGAGTGCATTCCCGCTTGAGTTAGCCAGTTTCGGCTGGTCCGCGCCATCGGCCCTGATCGCCGGCGGCGTTCGGGATGCAGTGGGGCCCGAGTCGACTCTCGGAATGATCATCGGCTCCGCTTGTTTCGCAGCTATTTTGGGATTGTGCTCCCTTGGTTGGTTACGCCCCGTCTCGCGTTTTTCGCGACCGTGCGTGACCGTCGCGCTGGGATACAGCACGGGCATGGCTTTCCTCCATTGTATCGGCGAGTTCGACGCCTTGCACGTGGCCCGCACGTTCCTGCCTGCGCTTGCCCCTATAACCATACTCGCAGCGGAACGACTAGGCCGCCGAAGGCTAACGATTACCGCTTTAGCCACTCTAATTACCGTGACAGGCCTGATCGCTGCCTACCGCGGTATAAGCCGGGAAATCTCCGGTGATGTCAGATCGGTCGCCTCAGCCTTGGCGAGCCGACTTAGACCGAACGACCTTATCGTGATCAACGACGAAGCCCGCTCTATCAGCGCCTACTTCCCGAACCGCACTCATCGCATGGGCGGCGCGGCTAACTGGCCTCCTCCTGCGCCGCATGCGTTCGTGGTAGCCACGGGGAAACCTCGGACGAGGGACGGACAGGGATCTATCCTCGGCGAGGATTGGGAGCGACTTGCATCAAAACTAGTCGAGGCCGGAACCCATGAAATCGTGTCCGTAACCCCCGGAGCCATCCTATTGGAGGGACGCTCGAAAAGGAGCGCTCCCTGATATTTACGGGAAAAGCCGATCCTTAAACTTTATGGCAAATCGCTCGCCTCATCAGGCGATGAAGCTATTTGCCAGGGGCTTCGAGCTGTTACAGCTGTAATCAAATTTGAAATGGGACTTAGGCTATCGCTAAAAGTTCTCCTGCCGTGCGTGGTACTGGCAGCTGTCGCCTGCGTGCAGATCGGCAAGGGCGTGCAGTCTTTGGTCTGGAGGGAGGATAGGGCTCTGGACTTGAACATGCGCTTCCAGGAAGTGCACCTGTTCTGGGGTATAACTCTGGAAACGGAAAAGACCATGCCAGCAGGTGTCTTCACCCGTTGGGACTGGGAAAACTATCTTCCCCACAGCCACATAATCGGCCTGCTTCTCGCGCCGCCGTTCGATTGGCAAGTGACCCGCTTTTATTTCGCGGCCATTTCATTGGCAGCACTCTGCGCACTGCTGTACACCTGCCACCGTCTGCTGCCAAAGCCCGCACCGCCAGTTTGGATTTCAGCGCCCTGTGTCTTCGCCTGCAGCAATATCCAAACCTCTTTGGCGTTTGGACAATATAGCATCCTTGTGGCGCTCTGCCTTACCGCGTCCGTGGCGCGGATCAAAGCCGGTGACGCGATCGGCTCCGCCGCGCTACTCGTAGTGGCGGCGGTGAAGCCCGTTCTGGCGTTACCTCTGTTCGTGCTTCTGTTCACATTCCGGGCGTGGAAAATCGTGCTGCCCGCCGCTGGAGCGATTGCGGCGCTGAACGCCATCGGCTTCCTCTTGAGCGACAAAGCATTTGGAGAACATCTGCAGACCTACAGCTTCCGCAGTGCGCTATACATGGGCCGAGGGTTTGGCCTAAATACAGCCTTTGCCTTGATCGGCTTACCCGTGACCTGGTCAAAATATCTTGGCTTGGCGATTACGTTAGCCGGAGCCCTTTGGCTCTCGGGGCGTTATCCTGACTATTATAAAAGGGACGCACTTCGGCTCGCGGCGATCGCCTGCTTCGCCGGCCGGACTTGGTTCCCCGCCTACACGCACGACAATCTACTCTTGATCCCGTTGTTCTATTGGTGGATCGGCCGTGCCCTCGGTCGGCCATCCCGGCTTGCAAGCCTGACCGCAGCGGCCGTCGGTCTCAGCCTCTGGATCCCAGGACGCTGGATGATGATGCCGGAGATCGCCGCTCTCCAGTGGGGAACGTGGCTGTTCGCGGTTTTCATGCTGATCCGGCTCTCCGAGCAAACAGCCGCCGATTCCACAAGGACCGCTAGCTCTTCACCACCGGCCTGAACCGTGCCCCGCGTCTCCATCATCATTCCGTGCTACAACGCCGCGCCTTGGATCGAGGAAACGATCCGGTCGGCGCTCGCCCAGACGCACGCGGACCGGGAAATCATAGTGATCGACGACGGATCGACCGACGACAGCCTACGCCGCGCACGAAGCTTTGAACCATTAGGGGTACAGGTGGTGAGGCAGAGCAACGCCGGAGCCGCCGCCGCGCGCAACCACGGCCTCCGCCTCGCAACCGGAGACTTTATCCAGTTTCTGGACGCCGACGACCTACTCGCTCCGGACAAGATCGAGCGACAACTCTTCGTGCTGCGCTCTTGCCCTTTGGCAGTGGCCAGCGCCCGATGGGGCCGTTTTCGGGAAAATCCCAGCCACGCCACGTTTTCCGACGACGATCTGGTGCAGGACTGCTCGGCCCTTGAGTTCATGCTCAAGCACACCCGCGACGCCCGCATGATGCATCCCGCCGCATGGCTTGTTCCAGCCGAGATCGCGCGAAATGCGGGCCCGTGGGACGAACGTCTTAGCCTCAATGACGACGGCGAATATTTTGCCCGTATCCTCCTTTCCGCGGGGCGTATCGTGGCCGCAAAGAACGCCGTTTCCTTTTATCGATCGGGACTTCCCGGCAGCCTCAGCCGGCGCCGTTCAGCAGCGGCATTGGAGTCGCTCGCACTTTCCGTCGAACTCATCTCGACCCATCTGCGTTCGGCCCACGATAGCGCTGAAGTGTGCGCCGCATTGGCAGAATACTGGCAGCGCCTTGAATATGATGTGTTTCCTTTCGCTCCCGAAATCTGCCGCAGAGTTCGCCGCGAGGTGAAAATCCTTGGCGGCGCCCGGTTAGCACCGGCCGCCGGAAGGCGGGAAGCGCTGGTTGGCAGACTGGTGGGCTGGCGAACCGCGAGACGGCTCCGCCTGTTGATTCAGCGATTATCAGGAACCTAAAAGTGGCTCTCGTTCGGATATATCTGCTGACCTATCGACGCCCGCATTTGTTGGAGCGAGCGCTGACAAGCCTTCTCGCGCAAACTTTCCGGGACTGGGTATGCGAGGTTCACAACGACGCTCCCGATGATCCTGAGCCCGCAGCGCTCGTGGAGGCGCTCCATGACCCGCGGATCCAATATTTTCAGCACCGGGAAAATCTAGGACCCGTGCGATCTTTCAATCTGGCCTACGAGGGAGGCCCGGAACCGCTGCTGTCCATCCTGGAGGACGACAATTGGTGGGAGCCTCAGTTTCTCGAAACAGCCGTCGAAGCTCTCGCTGCAAACCCGGACGCGAACGTAGTATGGTCGAACATGCGGATATGGACGGAGAATCCGGACCATTCCTGGAGCGATACAGGAACAACAATCTGGAGGATCGCTGATGATGATAGCCCGGCGGCATTTTCTTGGCCTAACCCCATTCAGGCCACTGACGCGATCCACTCGCAGGGCGCGATGGTGGCCCGAAGCGCTGTCTCCCGACGTGCCCTGGTGCCCGAACAGACATCGGTTTCCATCATCGAGCATTTGCGGGAGAGACTTTTGCCTGGTCGCTGGCTACTACTGAAAGTCCCGCTGGCAAACTTCGCCGTCACCCGCCAGACCGCCCGAAGCTGGAATCGCGGCGAATGGGCGTGCGCCCAAGCCTTGGTCGCCGCCAGCTACTTCGAGGGCTCTAAGCCCTCGCCGCACGTGATCGCTGGCATCTGGCAGACCTTGAGAAACGCCAGACCGCCTTCAACCGGCGCCCTGTTCGTGGTGGCACTGAGTGGCATTAGTTCCATCGCGATCCTGCGACACTCCACGATACGCGATTGGACAAGGTTTGTTGCGGGTGCGATACGGCACCCAATCGTACTAGCACGGGCCCTCCGCTACCGCCAGCGATGGCCGGACGTATGGCAGGCTGCTCTATGCGGCGCCCAAGCTCGTTCACGCGAGCGTCGCCATCAGGACACACCGCGAATCTTCACGAAGCATATCGGCGAACTACCGGCACGGAACTCGCAAGCGTCGTGAGGCGGTCCGTAACTATTGTCACAAACGGCCACCTGTGCCGGAACCCGCGGGTGCTGAAGGAGGCCACCGCGTTGGGGAAGGCCGGGTACGAGGTGGTGGTCGTCGGAGTGCGCAACCACCCAGCGTCGGATCGCCTCGATGCGGATCTGCTGCAGTCCGCTCCCTTTCGTCTGGAAAGCCTCAACCTGCTGCCGGGCGGCGGCCCATCTTCTTTCCTCGCCCGCTTGGAGGTGAAATTCCAGCGTAGCCTCGCGGCGCGCGGAATTTGGAAATCCATCGGCGCGCTCGGACCCGCCCGCGCGTTGCTCCGCGCCGCCCAGCGTTGGCCCGCCGATCTCACTATCTGCCACAACGAGATCGCCCATTGGGCGGGGGTGCGGTTGCTCGATCGCGGATGCCGGGTAGCCGCGGACGTCGAGGATTGGCACTCGGAGGACCTGTTGCCTGAAGACCGGAAGCACCGCCCTATCGACCTGCTACGCTCCGTCGAACGGACTCTCCTTCATCGCTGCAGCCACGTGACCACCACATCAGACTCGTTGGCCCGCGCGCTACACGCGCGTTACGGCGGGCGCCGGCCTGAGGTGATCACAAACTCGTTTCCGCTGCAGCCCGACCCGCTGACTCCCGAGACCTCGCGGATTTCACCGGCGCGCTTCTTCTGGTTTTCGCAAACCCTGGGGCCGGGGCGCGGGCTGGAATCCTTCCTCCGGGCCTGGGGGCGCTCGGAAAGCAATTCCGAAGTCGTACTACTCGGCGAGGATCGGGGACACTACGCTGACCGACTCCGGCGCTTGGTGCCGCCGGGCTGCCTCTCGAAACTAAGTTTTCGTCCGCTGGTTCCTCCGGGCTATCTACCGGGGTTGATCGCGGATCACGACATCGGGCTCGCACTGGAAGACGCCTCGATCGTCAATCGCGACCTGACGATTACGAACAAGATCCTGCAGTACCTGAACGCGGGTCTGGCAGTGGTGGCTACGCCCACGGCTGGTCAGCGCGAGGTGCTGGCCGAAGATGCCGATGCGGGAATTATTCTGGACCTCGACCAAGCAGATGCATCGGCCAGTCTACGCGAGCTCACGGCAGACCGGGTCAGGTTGCAGGCACGTCGGAATGCAGCCCGAAGGCTTGCGGAAACCCGGTACCATTGGGAACGGGAGGAGGCGACCTTGCTCGCCTTGGTGGCCCGATCACTCGGGACCACGAAGACCTGAATTAACCCGTTGAGGCTCCGCCGTAACTGACGCTCTTCCCGGAATAACCCGAGTTCAGCCACCCGCCCTTACGTCCCGTATTCCCGCCTGATGACCGACCGTAACCGTCAGCATGACGATGATCAGCTTGGCTTTTTCCGAGCAAGTCAGGCTACAAGCTTGCGTCTCTTCCAAGCGGGTGCGCTCGGGGTCACGGGGCTGATCGCATGGGTCATCTACAAGTCGCCGGTGCAGGACCTGACGCTCCTGAGCGCCGGCGCCCTGATGATCCTACTCGCGACTTTTCCTGCTCTGCGCTGGGCGAGACGGGGAGATGATCACTTCCCGATTTTCGAGGTGTTTCTTCTCACTTTCGTGCCATTTTACGGCATATCCATGCTCGCCGGGCACCCGGAAATGCTGGGATTCGGAGAGGAATCGACCGGGGCGGGCGCGCTCGCGGTTCTGATCTTCCAAGGTGGAATGCTCGCCGCTTTCTACGGCATTTCACCGCCAGCGGTCCGCACACCGCTCATGATCATGCCGCTGCTTCCGGAAACCTTCCTGCGGTACGCCCAGACGGGACTCTGGCTGAACACCGCTTTCATCTACATCAACGGGTTCACCGACTGGATCCCGAACGACCTGCGGCTGCCGCTCCGCGCCACCTTCTTCGGGCTGGGGACGATCGCGCTCTACGTGGAGATGCGTCGCTGGGGAGCCGGACGCCTGGGCGCCGGAGAGAAGTTCGCGGTAAGTCTCGCCCTGAGCGCGCAGTGCATCCTGCTCGTAAGGGAGCTCTATCTGATCGTCTCCTTATCGCTGCTGCTAGTGGCGGCCCTCGCTTACGTTTCGTCGAGTCGCCGCATCCCGTGGCTCCCGTTCGTGTTTTTGCTTCCGGCACTCGGGCTCCTGCACTCCGGCAAGGCGGCCATGCGCACGGTGTATTGGGAGGGAGGGCAGGCATTGCCCAGCTTGGAAGACTTACCCGGGTTCTTTTACCAGTGGGCCGAGGCAGGCTTGGATAGCAGGGATTCTTCGGAACTGCCCGGCTCAACGTCCTTGACCGGACGCCTTTTCGAACGCGCATCACTCTTCCACATGTTGTGCTTCGTGATCGATCGCACGCCGGAGAAGGAACCCTTTTTGGCGGGCGAATCCTACATCTACATCCCTTCCCAACTGATACCGTCCTTCCTCTGGCCGGGAAAACCATCATCGCTTAAGAGCAACGTTCTGCTCGCGATCCACTACAAGCTTGTGCCGGACGACGGCTCCGCACGCGTGAGCATCGCCTTCGGGATGGTCTCGGAATCGTTCGCCAACTTCGGCTACTGGGGCTGCGCCATCATGGGGGCGATCCTCGGCCTTTTTTACAGCATGGTAACGGCGGCGGCGACGGGCGCACCACAGTTCTCCGCAGTGGGCTTGCTTAGCATCCTACTCGGGGCGTGGTCGTTTCAGAGCGAGCAGATTTTCGCAACGTGGTTTATTTCGCTGCTCCAAGCGACCGCGGTGGTCATAGCAATACCTCTCGCCCTGAGGATTATTTTCCCCGCGACATTTCGGCGTCCTGCGCCTCCGGAGGAACCATGAAGCTGGCCGTCGTCCAATCCCACCCGACCCAGTACTACAGTCCGTGGTTTCGTCACATTCAGGCGCGCAGCGAAATCAGACTACGCGCTTTTTATCTTTGGGAGTTTGGAGTAACCCGACAGACAGACCGCCAGTTCGGCACCGCTTTCCAATGGGATGTAGACCTGCTCTCGGAGTATGACCACGAGTTTGTCCCGAACGTTGCCCGAGAGCCCGGCACACATCGTTTCGGCGGACTCGACAACCCGTCACTGCCTGAGCGCCTCGCTGCGTGGCGGCCGGATGCGCTCCTGCTTTTTGGCTATAAATGGAAAAGCCACCTGCGGGCCATCGCCTGGGCACGGCGCAATGGCGTACCGCTTCTCTTTCGCGGGGACTCGCACTTCATGGGCCGCGGAAAGCCGCCGTTCATCAAGCGCTGGCCGCTCGCCCTGCTCTTCCGGCAATTCCGCGGCTTCCTCCACGTCGGCGCCGCCAACCAGGAATACTTCCTCACCCTGGGAGTGCCCGCCAACCGGCTCTTTTTCGCGCCGCACTCGGTTGATGATTCCCTCTTCGATCCAAACCGATCGGATCATCGCGCAGCGGCAGAAAAGCTGCGCCGGGAACTGGAGCTGCCTCCCGGCCGCAAAGTGATCCTCTACGCCGGTAAGTTCGTGTCAGCTAAACAGCCGCTCGAACTCCTCCGGGCGTTCACCACCCAGAACGACAACGCGGCCACGCTGCTCTTCGTTGGCGACGGCCCGCTGAAAGCGGAACTTCAGTCACTCGCAGCGGAAAATCCCGCTGCCGACGTGCGCTTCCTCCCCTTTGCCAACCAAAGCGAGATGCCGGCGCGTTACCTGCTAGCGGACCTTTTTGTGCTACCCTCGGGCGGCCTCTACGAGACTTGGGGTCTGGCCGTGAATGAGGCGATGCACATGGGCGTGCCGGCTTTGGTGAGCGAACGGGTTGGCTGCCAGCGGGACCTCGTCGAAGACGGGGTCACTGGTTGGGTTTTCTCACATGATTCCTCCGAAATGCTGCGTGACCGCCTAGCCCGAGCCCTCGCTTCGCTCCGGAGCCCGCTTAACGCCGAAGCTCTAAGGCGGCGCGTACTAGGAAAAATTTCCACCTACACCTACCGTCAGACGACCGCCGGATTGCAGCGGGCGCTCGAAGAGGTCAACGCGGGGCGCAGATGAGGATCACCATCGCGCTGGGTTTTTTTCTCCCGGTCCCTCCTGTACGGGGCGGCGCGACGGAAAAGTCTTGGTACCGGCTAGCGAAAATTTTCGCCGCGCAAGGCCACGCCGTGACCGTCATTTCCCGCCGATGGAGCAACTGGCCCCACGAGGAGCACCGAGACGGCGTGAGGCACGTTAGAATCGGAGGATTCGATCATCGCGCTAACCTGCTACTGAATTTGTTCCTCGACCTTCGCTGGAGCTTACGGGTCCGACGGGCGATGCCGGCAGCTGACCTGGCGGTGATTCATGGCGTGACCCTGCCCGCGCTTTTTCGGCCTCGGGAAGCAGGAAAGACCGTTCTGATGCCTGGCCGCATGCCGAAGGGGCAATACCGGTTCTACCGTGATATCAGCCGCGTTCTTGCAACCAGCCGGGTGGTAAGGGACCGAGTGCTCGCTGAACGCCCCGCGTTTGGGCCGCTAACCAAGATCACAGGCTACCCGATCGACTGTGCACCACTTAGGACCGCCCTTTCTAGCCGTTCCGGCAAAGAGCGAAGGACAATTACTTATGTGGGACGTCTTCACCCGGAGAAGGGGCTCGACCTTCTGATAGAAGCGTCCCGCCGCCTCAGTGCCACGCCCGATTTGCCTCCTTGGCGGGTTGTACTGTGCGGCCCCGAAGACATCGCGAGCGGCGGCGGCGGCGCCTCTTACGTCGAGGGCCTCCGAGCGAAGTTATCCACGAAATTGCCAGCAGACACCTGGGACATTCAGGCCCCGCGTTTTGAACCGGAGCGGCTGTCGGAAATCTACGGCCAAACCGATATTTTTTGCTACCCAAGCCTAGCGGCCACGGGCGAGACGTTCGGGGTCGCGATCGCGGAGGCGATGGCCGCCGGCGCTGTGCCGGTGGTTTCCCGCCTCGAGTGCTTCCGGGATCTTGTTTCCGATGGCATGAACGGCATGGTCTTCGACCATGAAGGTACCGATCCCGCCGGATCCCTCGCCACCGTTCTGGCCAAGGCCCTGCGGCAGTCCGTTGACGAATCCCGCGCCATGAGCCGAAGAGCCTCCGAGTCGGTAGCCCGTTTGGATTTCCCCAGGTACGCCGAGGACCTTCTATCAGATTTTTCGGTACTTATCGGCGAAACAAACCGCAAAAGGCCAGGCTCATGAGCGCACCGCGGGAAACACTCGGGCGTGAGAACTCTTATTTGGGAGCAGGATGCCGCACTCCTTATTCCGCGGTAGAACACTTCCGGCGTTGGACCTGGTCCCTCGTGCAATCCACCCTCTTCCGTTGGAGTCCGCGACCGTGGCACGGGTTCCGGGCGCGGCTCCTGCAGTTTTTCGGAGCGGACATTGGAGATTCATCCAAGGTCGTCATCTTTCCAACCGCGACCGTCACGTTCCCCTGGAAACTTCGGCTTGAGGATCGCTCGATGGTCGGTCCGCGCGTCAACCTCTACAACCTGGCTACCATCACCCTCGAGCACGGCGCAAACGTCAGCCAGAACTGCCACCTCTGTGCCGGCACGCACGACTATGAACGTTGGAGCATGCCGCTGGTCGCCCAGCCGATCGTGATCGGGCGCAACACGTGGGTCGCGGCCGACGTGTTCGTGGGCCCCGGGGTAACCATCGGCGAACTCTGCGTCGTGGGGGCGCGTTCCGTCGTCGTGAAGGACCTCCCGCCTCGAACTATCTGCGCGGGCAACCCGTGTCGGCCGGTGAAGGAGAGGCCGGAGCCCCGGTCTGGATGAGAATCCGGCAGATCGTTCCGAGCTTGGAACGCCAACATGGCGGCCCCAGCCGATCCGTGCAGGCGCTGGCTAAGGCTCAGGCTAAGCTAGGGGAACAGGTCGAGTTGCTCGCGACCGAGCCGGACGCCCCGCGCCTCGGACGCGAGTCGTCAGACGGCCCCCTCGGTATACGCATACTCCGGCGAGGCAGGCCCGATCGGATCTGCCACTCCTCGGCCCTACGGCGCGCATTGCTAGTCGGCGACTGCGAGGTGGTTCACCACCACGCGCTCTGGCTGAGGACGCTGCATTACGCGCACTGCGCGGCACGTGCGCATCGGGTGCCCCTGATCGTTTCCCCTCGCGGTATGATGGGCCCTTGGGCGTGGAACCATCACCGGTGGCGGAAGGCTGCCGCCGCACTTCTCCTGCATCCAGGAGCATTGAGGGCGGTGCGCGGTTGGCACGCTACCAGCGATCAGGAGGCAAAGGACATCGCCGCCTTGGGTTTTTGCCAACCGGTTTGCGTCGCCCCCAACGGGGTGGATGCGCCCCGCGAGGAAGAGCTCGAGGCGGCGAGACGATACTGGGTGGCGCGCCTGCCGAAGACGGCCGCCAGTCGTATCGCGCTGTTCTATTCCCGCTTTCATCGCAAGAAGCGGCTAATCGAGCTGCTCGACCTTTGGGCAGCGACCCCCACACCCGACTGGCACATGCTGGTGGTAGGGATTCCCGGCGAATATTCCGTAGCCGACATCGCCGGCGAAATCGTGAAACGCGGGATCTCGGGCCGCGCTAGCGTCCATGACGGAACCGACGCTCCCCCTCCCTATGCGGCGGCATCCCTCTTCCTGCTTCCGTCCCATGACGAGAATTTCGGACTGGTGATCGCGGAGGCCATGGCGGCGGGGATTCCAGTGGTCGTAACCGACACCACTCCGTGGCGAGAAATTCAAACGCGCGCGGTCGGATGGTGCGTGCCGTGGACCGACTTTGGCGCGGCGCTGAACCAGGCCGTCGGCATGCCGGCCGAGCAATTGCGCGCAAGGGGCGAAGCTGCGCGGGTCTGGGTGCTGGACAATTTTTCCTGGAGCAAATCCGCCGCCCTCCTGCTCGACTTCTACCGGGGGTTGCGTGCGGAAGAAAATTCGCTCCGGCGCTTGCCGCGCACCCCCGCTTGAAGCGAACCCCAAACCGGGGCGGCCGGCTTGATCCACGCGGCGGTCCGCCGGTCTCGCCTCTCGCACAATCTCGCCTAGAGTGAGCTTCTTGGCCTCCGAGTCTCAAAATTTCTTTGCGCCGCGGCGTAGCGACGAGAGCCCCGTGCTCCGAGGCCTTGAGCTCGCGACGCTCATCCATGTCGGCCTCCTGGTACTCGCCACGACCTGGGCGTTTGGCGGTCAGGCGGAATGGGTCCGGGTTCCTCTAAGCCTGCTCGCGAGTCTCGGCCCGGTGATCACCGCGGTCGGCTTCACGCGGATCGCGTTCTGGGATTCATCGAGAGCGCGGCTCTGGCGCTGTCTTCCGGCATTTCTGGCCTTCGCGTTCCTCGTGCTGATCGGCGGCTGCAACCCTTCTCTCCGGGAAGCAGGCAACGGAGCGATGCTCACGCTGACGCCGACCTCTCCCTGGCTGCCGTCGTCCGCACGTCCCGAACTCGCACACCGCGCCCTCTGGTACTTCTCCTCGGTTTGGTTGTCCGCGTTCAACCTGCTCCTCTTCGCCCGACGCGGCCGGCCGCTGCGCGCTCTGCTGGTAGTGCTCGCTGTAAACGCGCTGGTGCTCGCGGTGCTCGGCACCCTCCAGAAGTTAGCGCGTTCAGAAGGAATCTTCTTCGGTGCGGTGCCGGTGCCGCAAATCCGTTATTTCGCGACATTCGTCTACCACAACCACTGGGGCGCGTTCACCGTGATGATGATCGCCCTCATAGTTGGACTGGGTTGGCATTATGTCCGCACCGTAAGATCGCGCGACATCTACCAGGGACCGCTGGCCGTGGTGGTCTGTGCGGTGCTTCTGCTGGCGGTCACACTCCCGCTCAGCGGTTCACGGAGTTGCACCATGCTGGGTGCGTTGGCGTTGGCAGGCGCTTCGCTGCACATTGCGACTCACACGATGCGTCGCCGACGGGAGCGCGGCCAGGGCGGCCTTCCGCCTTTGCTTCTGCTCGCCGGGCTGTGGGCTGGGTTGATCGGAGGGGCTTGGTTCACGGCCAGCACCACGATCCTCGACCGATTGGCCACCAGCCGCGTGCAGGTCGCGCAGATGCGGGAAATCGGCGGCGTCGGCGATCGCGCCCTACTCTACCACAACACGTGGCGGATGGCCCGGGACAAACCGGTCTTCGGATGGGGAATGTCCTCCTATCCGCACATCTTTCTCGGTTTTTACAACACGCGCACCTCCATCGACCGTCTGCCCATTTTCTACAACGACGCCCACAACGATTGGCTGCAGGCCCTGGCGGAACACGGATTCGTCGGTACGGCTTTACTGGCAGCGCTCGCCGCGGTCCCGCTTTGGCTTTGCCGCCGGACCCTCCATCGCTCGCTCATCACCTTGCACCTGCTGGCCGGACTTGCGCTGGTAGTCGGCTACGCCTTGGTAGAATTTCCGTTCGGTAATCGCGCAAATGTCCTGATTTGGTGGGTGCTCTTCTTTGCCGCCCTCGCCTACGGCCGGTCCCGTGAGGGTGCGGACATTTCAGCAGACGCCCCTGCCAGGGACTGACTCACGTGACTCTGAACAAGGTTCCTTTCTCAGTCCTAATCCTCACGTTGAACGAGGAGGCGGACCTGCCGCGTTGCCTCGAGTCGGTCGCCGGATGCGACGACCTCGTAGTTTTGGATTCCGGCTCTAGCGACCGCACGACCGAGATCGCCCGTCAGACTGGCGCCCGCGTCTTCCACCGCGCCTTCGACACGTTTGCGGGGCAGAGGAATTTCGCACAAAGGGAAATTCCCTTCCGCCACCGCTGGGTCTTCCACCTCGATGCAGACGAACGCTTCACCCCGGCTTTACTCGCGGAGTGCACCGCGGCGGCCAAGCGCGATGACGTCGCGGGTTTCTACGTGGCGCCACGCATGCTCTGGCGGGGGAGGTGGATACCGCGCTGCACCGACTTTCCTGCTTATCAGGCCAGATTCACGCGAGTTCCCGACTTCGAGTTTGTCGAGGTAGGGCACGGTCAGCGCGAGCGACCGGGAACCCCGATGGGGTGGCTGAAGGAAGGATATCTGCACGACTTGTCGTCAGGAGGAACCGCGGAGTGGCTGGAAAAGCACCGACGGTACGCCCGCGCCGAAGCGGCCGCCCACCTCGCGACGGCAGGTGGAAACGAATGGCGCGACCTGCTTGGCGCCGACCCGCTGCTTCGTCGCCGGGCGGTGAAACGGCTGAGCTTCAAGCTACCCGCGCGGCCCTGGCTTCGTTTCCTGTACCAATACCTCCTGCGCGGAGGCTTTCTGGACGGTACGGCCGGCTGGGAGTACTGCCGCTTGCTGGCGCGCTACGAGGGGTTCGTTGCGGCGGAAATTCGTGCGCGGAGGGGGCAGTCTCCGGGCACATCCCACGCCTGATGAAGCTCATCTTCGTCAACCGCTTCTATTGGCCGGAAACACCGGCCACGGGGCAGCTGTTGACGGATCTGGCGGAAGGTTTGGCCGCCCGCGGCCACGCAGTGACGGTGATTACGGCCCGCCACCGAGGTGAGGCGCAGAAGGAAGAGGTTCGCGAAGGCGTCTTGATTCGCCGGGTCTGCGGCACTCCGCGGACAAAGCCGCTCGCATTTGCGCTGTTCCAACTGGCCGCCTTACGCGCTGTCCGGCGCCACGCGGACCGTGACACCGTGGTCATTGTGATGACGGATCCACCTCTGCTCGGCATTACCGCCGCGTGGGCGGCCTCTTCACGGAACGCATTCTGCATCCAGTGGATCCAGGACATCTATCCGGAGATCGCGGTGCAGCTGACGCGCCACCGCTGGCTAAAGGTGCTGACCGGCCCACGAAACGTGTTCTGGCGGCGGGCGGATCGCTGCGTGACCCTCGGCGCGGATATGGCCGCCGTGGTGCGCGGGAGCGGGGTGAGCCCCGATCGTGTCATCATCCAATCGAATTGGGGACCGGCCGGCGTGGAAGCCCTGCCCCGCGAGTCCGATTCCGCTCTGCGCCATGAATGGGGACTTTCCGGGAAGTTCGTCGTCGCCTACTCGGGCAACCTCGGCCGGGTGCATGACCTTGAGCCATTGCTCGAACTGGCGGAATTCCTGCGCGGGGAGCCGGAGTTTATCTTCGTTTTCATCGGCTCCGGCGCCGGAGAGGAAGACCTTCGGCAAGGGGTGACGGCGCGCGGGCTGCGCAATGTTCTATTTCTCCCCCCGCAGCCCAGAGGAAGGCTATCCGCCAGCCTCGCCGTGGCAGACGTTCATTGCGTAACCCTCCTGCCCGGGTGCGAAAGCCTCGTTTTCCCGAGCAAGCTCCACGGCGTGGCGGCCGTGGGCCGGCCCATGCTTTTCATCGGTCCGGAAGGCTGTGACGTCGCCCGCACCGTAGCGGAAAACGATCTCGGGATATGCACGACCCGGGGAAACATCACCGTCGCCGCCCGTGAGCTTCGTGCTGTCGCGGGCGACCCAAGTCGCTGGGAGCGACACGCGACCGCCTCACGCGCTTTTGGCCGACGGCATTCAGCCATCGCCGCCATCGCAAACTGGGATGGCCTGTTGAGTGCTTTGGGAGAAGCTAAAGGGGGCGGGCGACAAATCTTGCCGGCCTCCGCCGCCACGGAATCCTCAACCTGATGCGCCGTCGCTACACGACCTTCACGCTGCTGCTGCTCGACGCAGTCTGCGGCGTGGGCGTCTTCAATCTTGCCCTGCTGCTCCGCGGGTTACCCGGCGGCGAGGACTTCCTCTTCGGCTCTCTCATTCTCCCGCTCAGTGCGACCATGATCGCACTCTACCTCGTGGACGGCTACAGCCCGCGCTGCGACATGCTGAGCGTCGACTACGCCAGCCAGCACCTCGTGGCTTTCGGTGGCGCCACCCTTTTTGTACTCCTCGTCACCCACGCGCTCCTAGCCGGTGGGTATCCGCTCCAGACCAGTCGCCTCGTGTCGGTATTGGCCATGATCGCCTACGCGGCGGTCTCGCTGGGCTACCGGCGCACCATCCATCTCCGCCGGCTGGAACGCCGAGCCCAGCGCAGTCTGCTCTTCATCGGCGATGGCCCCAGCCTGAGTTCCTTCTCGGCGGAATGCGGGCGCACCGGTCTGGGATTGCGCCTGCACGCGCTGGAAACGGACAACGCCAACGCCGGTGCCGCTTCAACACTGGCCGACAAACTCACGGAATTGGAACGAACCGGACAACAATTGGAGGCGATCGTCATCCGCGAATCAGCCTCGGGTGTGACGGAGTCTGACTCTCGACGTCTCACGGAACTCCACTTCGCCGGCGTACCCACCCTGACGCTGGAGCTCTTCTACCAAGAGTACTGGAGACGCATTCCCCTCTATCGCCTAAACCCAACCTGGCTCTTCCAGGAAGGCTTCAAGGTCGCCCGTGAACCGGTCTATTTCCACCTCAAGCGTCTGAGCGATATTCTCCTCTCCACCGTCGGCCTTATCGCGGCTGCCCCGGTATTGGCCGCCGCCATGGTCGCGATCCGGCTCGAGGACCGCGGACCAGCGTTCTTCGCCCAGACCCGTGTCGGCCTAAATCAGCGCCGCTTCCGCCTCTTCAAGCTGCGTACCATGACCGTCGACGCTGGCAGCGGACCACTCTACACCCAGCCGGGAGACCGACGCATCACGCGGGTCGGAGCTTTCCTGCGGAACACTCGATTGGATGAACTGCCCCAGCTCTGGAACGTTCTCCGCGGCGACATGAGCCTGATTGGCCCGCGGGCGGAATGGGACCGCCTCGTCGAAACGTATGAGCGTGAAATTCCCTGCTACCATTTCCGTCATCTTGTTAAACCCGGCATCACCGGCTGGGCGCAGGTAAACTACCCCTACGGCGCCAGCCTCGAGGACACCGCCCGGAAGCTGGAGTACGACCTTTATTACATCCGGCATTTCTCCTTCACGCTCGATGCCGCAATTGTGCTGAAGACGATTCACACTGTGCTCGGGGGGAAGGGGCGATGAAGCGTCCGCGTAAGACCACTGGGGTGAAAACCTACGACTTTATCGCGATCGGCGGGGGTAGCGCGGGGTTCAATGCCGCACGGGTCGCGGCAGGGCTGGGGCTGAAGACCGCCGTGGTCGACGGGGCCAAGGAGCTGGGCGGGCTGTGTATCCTGCGCGGCTGCATGCCGTCCAAGACGCTACTCTACATGGCGGAGGTGCTACACCTCGCGCGGCAGGGACCCAAATTTGGCCTGAAGATTCCCTCCGCGCGTGCTGACCTCGCCGCGATGCAGGCGAGGAAGCGGCGGATCATCCGTGACTTCGCAGAATACCGGGAGAAGGCGCTGCAGGCCGGGCGTTTCGACCTGATCCGCGCGCATGGCCGCTTCGCGGATTCGCATACACTGGAGCTGTCGGATGGTCGCCGCATCCGCGGGAAAAACTTCCTCATCGGAACGGGATCCGTCGTCGCGACACCTCCGATTCCCGGGTTAGCCGAATCTGAAGCCTGGACGAGCGACGACGTCCTGGATCTCGATTTCACTCCCCCGAGCGTCATCGTGCTCGGTGGGGGAATCGTCGCTTGTGAACTGGCCCAGTTTCTCCGGCGCGTGGGTTCGCGCGTCACAATCATCCAGCGCAGCAAACAACTGCTGCGCGACCATTCCCGCGAGGCGGCCGACGTCGTTCGCGCAGCGTTAGAGCAGGAAGGAATCGAGGTACTCACCGGCACCTCGCTCACCGGGATCGCGCGTCGTGGGAAAAGTTACCGCGTCACGTTTGAGCAGGGCAGCCGGACCTTGGTGCGGAGCGCGAAGCATCTATTCAATGCGTTGGGACGCATTCCGAACACCGCTGGCCTTCGTCTGGAGACGGCAGGTGTTTCCCTCGACTCAACTGGACGCGTTCGAACCAACCGCTGGCAGCAGACCAGCCAGCCGCATATCTACGCGGCAGGTGACTGCTCCGGTCCCGTCGAGATCGTCCACGTGGCGATCCAGCAGGCAGAGTTGGCGGCCCGTCATGCCGCCAAAATGCAAGCTCTGAAGCCGGTCGATTACTCCCTGCTGCTAAACGTAGTTTTCACGGATCCCCAGGTTGCCTCAGTCGGCATGAGCGAGCGCACCCTCCGGGATAAAGGCGTCGCGTATTTGTCCGCGAGCTACCCGTTTAACGACCACGGCAAGTCCATCTTGATGGAGGCCAACCACGGCTTTGTGAAAGTTTGGGCCGAACCCAAGCGCGGCCGGATCCTCGGCGCGGAGATCGTCGGCAAGGATGCTGGCGAGTTGATCCATTGCCTCACCGGTCCGATCGCCTTGGGCGCCACGGTGCACGATCTGTTGGGTGCTCCTTGGTACCACCCCACCCTCGCGGAGATCATCACCTACCCGCTCGAGGAAATCGCCGACCAAGTCGGCGTGAAGCGCGCTTAGCGCGCGAGGGAGAGCAGGTCCGGCAAAGTGACGCGCTTTTCGTAAAGCGCTTTGCCCACAATGACGCCATCGAGATTGGCGTGACGCTGCGCGAGCTCCGCCAAGCGCACGACGTCCTCCCGACGGCTCACGCCGCCGCTCGCGATCACGCCGAAACGCCCGGCGGCCAGCATCGCTTCCTGCGCCGGGAAATTGGGACCCGTCAGCATGCCGTCGGTACCGATGTCGGTGTGGATCAGCGTGCGCACCCCGAGCGCGTCCATGCGCCGCGCGAGGTCCAGTGCCCCGAGGTTGGAGGTGTCGACCCAGCCCTTGACCGCGACCTTGCCGTCCTTGGCGTCGATGCCGACGGCGATCGCCGCGCCGAAAGACTGAACCAGTTCGCCGACGAACGCCTCGCTCTCGGCCGCCCGCGTGCCGATGACCACGCGGCTCACCCCGAAACCCAACGCCCGCTCCACGGATGCGCGCGTGCGCAGCCCCCCGCCGAGCTGGACCTTCATCCCGAGTGCAACGATCGCCTGCACGGCCGCGAGGTTCTGCGGCTCGCCGGCAAAGGCACCATCCAGGTCGACGACATGCACCCACGCGCTACCCGCCGCGCGAAACTCCGCAGCGACCGCGGCCGGATTCTCCCCGTAAACGGTTTCCTGGTCGGCGCGGCCCTGTAGCAGGCGCACGCAGCGACCGCCTTTAATGTCGATGGCCGGGTAAATGGTCATGAAAGAGCGGCCAGTCAGGAAGCGCTCGCCGGAGCGTCAATGCCGGATTCGGACCAAAGGGCCAAGGGACTAAGGGACGAGGGACCGAGGAAGCCCATAGTGGCTGCGAGAAACCGGATGCATGCGGAATTGCCTGCGGCAGTCGCGTGCACTCCCCAGTCCGAGGCAAACGGCCTCGGCTACAGTGACCGGCTTCCAGGCCGAGGATCGTTCAGTAGGTTCGACAGGA
>Ga0315902_10001422_pt1 | contig 38416 bp, 27 predicted proteins | sample LakEriMetagenome_9_FD_203523 | JGI IMG/M metagenome (GOLD analysis project Ga0315902, IMG submission 203523) | Freshwater fungal communities from buoy surface, Lake Erie, Ohio, United States - Buoy 12 MA117 | ecosystem: Environmental > Aquatic > Freshwater > Lake > Lake biofilm | place: USA...
CGAAGTCTCGGCGATGCGAACGGCCAGTTCGCTGCTCTGAGCCGCTTGAAGTTGTTGATCTAAATGGTGTACCCCCCAGTAAAAATCGGTGGATTGAGGAACCCATTTCCAAGACCCCGGCGCCGTGCTCTCTTTGGTACCAAGGGTGACTTGCGCATGAAGCTCCGGACCTAGCCCAGTGGCTAATGCCAAAAGACACCAACAAATCTTCAAGCTTATACGTTCTATCATCGCCCAAGCACCCTGAGAAACAACTTCGGCCACCGATCGTCTAGATCCCCTTCAAGTTACGGTTATTGGAAACCAATTGGCCAATACTTTCAATCGCCGAGTCCGAACCGTTATGATAGGAAACCTCGCATCCAGAATCCTCGTTCAAAGAAAATCAATCCCAAGAGTTTCGCCATGACTCCTTTCCCTCGCTTTTTGCAACCAACGCGCTTCCTTGCCATCGCCGCAATTGCGGCGATCCTAATCAACTGGCCTCTTAGCTGTTCCATGAGCATCGCCCAAGAGACTTCGGACCCGTCCAATCAAACCGCGAGCCCTTGGTCGATCGAGCCTCAGGTAGGCAAGCTGATTCTCAAGCATCGAGGAGTTGCATTGACCGTTTTCCATTACCAGGATGACCAATGCCTGCGGCCTTTCTTTTCAAATGTCCGAACACTTAACGGGACCCAAGTGACCCGCAATCACCCGCCGAGTCCAGGAGTCGATCCAGACGACCATGCCGACATGCACTGCGGAATTTGGCTAGGATTCGGGGATATCGACGGCCATGACTTCTGGCGCAACAAGGCTCGGATCAGGCACCGAAGGTTCTCGTCCGAACCGATCCTCAAGGCCGATCGGATCTGCTTTACCTCCGAGGATGAGTTGATCGATCCGCAGGGCAAATCGATCGGGAGCCTTGAGCAGGCCTACCGACTGACCCGGATCGATTCGGGTTGCTTGTTGGTCTGGCAAGCGGTTTTCAAGGCGGGATCCGAACCTCTGGTTTTTGGCGACCAAGAGGAAATGGGGCTTGGCGTTCGCGTCGCGACCTCGATGACCGAGAAGAATGGAGGACAGATCCTCTCGAGCGAGGGCAAAACCGGTGCCAAGGAGACCTGGGGAAAGAAAGCGCAATGGATCGACTACTCCAAAACTCTCGACGGCAAGCGTACTGGTATCCTATTGATGCCCGACGAAAAAAACCTTCAGCCGAGTTGGTTTCACAACCGCGATTACGGATTGATGGTTGCGAATTATTTTGGCAACCGTTCGTTTACAGGGGGAACCCCAAGCGTCATTCGCATCGAACCGAATCGATCGATGACACTCCGCTACGGAGTCTACTGGTACGAATCTGCCGTCGAGGAAGATCTGCCGATCGAAAAGATTCGCGCGGCCGTCGAGTCGAACCCTTAGGCCATGCGAGAGACAAAACCAGCCATCGAGACCGAGAACTAGTCCGGCAAGGCCTCTTGGAAGAAACGCAGCCAGTTGCCGAAGAAGACCTCTTGAATATCCTCTTGGCTAAAGCCTCTTTCCGACATCATTGGGCCTAGTTTCTGGACGTCTCGGTAGGTATTGAGGTCTGCGGGTGTTTGTTCGCAACCGTATCCGCCATCGAGATCCGTTCCGAGTCCGATATGAGCGATCGAGCCTTTAGCAAGTTCCCGGACATGGCAGATCTGATCGACGGCTCTTTCAAGGGTCGCTTCGTTCTTCGACAGACCTCGAACGTACCCGCTTTGCATCATGATGATATCCAAAGCGACTCCAAGGACGCCCCCTCGCTCGATAACGACCCGGATTTGATCGTCGCTGAATTGCCGTTGCCAATCGCAAATGGCCCTTGCGTTTTGATGGCTCGCGTGGATACGCCCCCCAAACCGCTTGACGACTTGCCAAAACGCAACATCCGAAAGATGCGTCACATCGATCGTGATACCAAGCTTTTCGCAGTGCTTGAGCAGTTCGATCGCATCGAGCGACAAACCGACTTCACTGCGAGTCCCACCGCCGTATCGGTTCGTTCCGTAGTGGGTCAGCCCCAGGGCTCGAAGCCCAGCCTCATGAAACTCGTAAATCGTCTCGGGAGTCAGGATCGGATCGGCACCCTCCATCGTCAAAATGAAGCCCAAGGGGGCTTGGGACTGCCCAAGCGGCCTCGAGGCGCTCGTGTGGACCGACAGACTCGAAGACGAAAGACTCGAAGTCGACTCAGAATTGGTGTAATGCTCCCAATGCGAGACCAGATCCCTTTTAGTTCTGATCATCTTGAGGTAACCATCGCGTTCCATCGCGCGGTAATAAGCCAAATGTGCATGGGCCATCGCATAGCAGGTGTGCGGTGAGGTCCATCCAAACGAGTGATCGATGGGTTGCTCTTGCCGAGCCAGAAGTGTGGTCAAACACACCGGGACTTTCGATGCCCTGAGTTCCGGAAACGAAAGGGTGTTGTTGCGTCTCCCTTTTTCGCTCATCGCCAGGGCAGTTTCCTGAGCGCGGATATCATCGACGCTCTGCCGCAAGTCGCGGTTCCAGTCGACTCCGTTGAGGGCTAAATCCAAGTGCGCGTCGAAAATCCACATAGCATGTCAGTCCTAAGCAAGTGTCACTGCGAGAATCGATCGAAGACCTGTTGCGCAACCCAGATGGGCAGGATCGGGCGAAAGGAGGCAGCCACGGCGATGGCGTCCGACGGACGAGCATCGACATCGATCGTCTCGCCGTTTCGTAGAAGCCTCAAGACTGCATAAAAGATATCGTCTTGGAAGTTGGTGATCACCACCGAGTCTACCTTGGCACCGAGCGACTGAGCAACGCCGACGATCAGGTCGTGGGTCAGCGGACGCGGGGGACGCTCCGCATGGGTGACCCGCAAGTCGATATTGGTGGCTTCAAAAAAACCGATGATGATCGGGAATTGCCGATCGCCATCGATTTCCTTCAGATAGATCAACTGCTTGTCGGTCAGATCGTTTTTGACGATCCGCGCAAGCTGCACTCGAACAAGATCAGCCATGGGCTCTTTCCGCGGTTCGGGGTCGATAAGTACTGGGCTATACGATAATCGCAAACCGAACGCTCGTGAATCGAGCTAAAGGCTATTTCTTTTCCGCTAGGGAATCTCGGATCTGGCGCAGGAGCAAGATCTCCTCGCTCGGTTCGGGAGTTGTGCCCGGAGTTGCGTCCTGTGTTTTGGCAATGTCCAACCTGTTTTTTGCCGCGTTGATCGCCTTGACAAGGAGAAAGATCGCAGTCGAGATCAGGAGGAAGTCGACCACTGTTTCGATAAATGGACCATACTTGAGAATCGGGTAATCTTGAACCAGCATCTCCGGTCTGCCCGCTGCGTCTTTGACCATCTCACCTTTGGCGTCCAATTTCGGAGACTCAGTCCGAATCGTGTAAGCCCAGTTGGCAAAGTTGAAACCAAACTTGGATGTCAGGAGGTTCAAGGGAGGGAGGATCAAATTGCTGACCAGCGAGTTGACGATCTTGGTAAAGGCAGTTCCGATCACCACACCGACGGCCAGATCGATGACATTGCCACGCAGCGCAAACTGCTTGAACTCATCGGCTAGTTTGGAGACAAAACCCATCGTCAGAGACTCCTTTGCGAATAGCTCGCATCACTAAAAACCGGATTTCTATAAATCACCCGCTCGAAATCACCCGCTCTGGGTCTTATCCAAAAGATCCTCGCAGATCGATCCTCGATTACCTATGGAGCTAACGAAAAAATCAGATCCAAGCAAGATGGATCGTGCCGGAGTTTTCCGAGCGACACAGATTGTCTTGTGGAATTACGCGCGAAAATCCTGGACCGATCGAAACGTCCTGATCCCCCACTTTAACTTGATTTGCAATCGGATTTTTTGGTACATCTCGAAGCTATGCCAAGGCACCCCACAACGAGATTCCTCTTGCACGAAGCGACCCGCAAGCGCTTGGTCCGATCGTTGATTCTGGCCCTGGGCGTCCTTCCGATGATCGTTCTTGGGCTCTTGAGCCTCGCTTATTGGTCCCCTTATTACCAAGCCCACCTTAAAAAAGATTGGGAATCCAGGGTCGCAGCGAACCTAGGCATTCGTGTTCAGGCCGGTCAATTTACCGTGTTGACTCCCGAGCAATTCGTCGCTCAAGACGTCGTGCTGTTTCACCCAGAGACCGACACACCGATGGCAAAGATTCGAAAGGTCGCCGGTTGGATCCAGTCGCAAGGCTGGTCGATTGCGCTCGAGGCTCCCCAGTTGGATGCAAGCCAACTCGAATCGGTCTTTGAATTGCTTCACGATGGTTTCTTGTGCAAGCCTCAAACAAGAGAGCGAATGCTGGCGATCTCTGTGCCCCAAGGATTAGAGGTCCATCACAGCGGTGGAGTTACCCAGTTTCGCCAAGTCGAAATTCTCATGAAACCCACCGAGAACCGCTCGTCCATCGTCTCGAAATTCTCTTATGTAGACCAGCCCTTTGGCGAGATCCAGGTCCAGGTCGTCCGCGACCATGCGCCTGGGAATCTGGCCACGCGGATCGAGGTCCGGTCCCCCAAGACCTGGATCGCCTGCTCGAATTTCTCCGATCGCCTCAAGGTTCTCCAGGCCTTCGGCCCGAACTCGCAGTTCCGCGGTCTGATCCAAGCCCAATGGAGCCCCCAAGGTTGGGATGCGATTGTCCAAGGAGATCTAGACCGAGTGCAGTTTGCCGATCTGACAAGTCCGGTTGGCTCCCCGTTCAAGGGGATCGGCGGGGTGTCGCTGAGCCAATTGAATCTGCATGACGGACGGATCTTGTATGCCCAAGGAAAACTCGATTGCCAGCAAGGTGCTCTGCAGACCGATTGGATACGCAAGGCATCGCAATGGTTGCAACTTCCGTCCAAATGGGAATCGCAACTGTCCGAGAGCCAATCGATCGATGCAATGTCCGTTGGCTTTGAACTCAGCCCCGAAGGACTCCGGCTCAGCGGGCAATTGCCCGGCCCGAGCCAATGGCCCCCCGTGGCGATCAAGTTAGGGCAGGCCACGGTGTGTACCCCCAAGCAAGCCATTCCAATGACCAGTCTCGTCGCGGCTTTGCAAGCGGTCCCAGGACTCGAATCGGCCTCCGAAGGAACCGTCGACCTCAACGCGATGCAACTGGCCTCCATCCTACCCTGGCCGTCTAAAAAACCTCTGCCGAGCGACCGTTCGGCCACCCAAAATGTTCCCGAAGGCCCCGAAAGTGTGACCCGTCTTTCGGAGCACCAGAGCGGTTTCGAGAACCCGATTCGCTGATTTTCCGAATAACTTTGATGTTTTCGAAGGTTCTATCGAACCCAGACCCTCAAAATCGTCCGGGATCGTCTTCCAACAATTGGCCTTTTTCGCGACAATACAAACTTGTTAAAACAACCGGTCTGGGAAGATTTTTCCACCTAGCCCCTCAACTCCATTTGACGAATCAATAAAAACCCTATGTCGGATGCAAAAACCCTCGGTGAGGCGGATCCTTCGGTGCTCGTGGCATCTGGACAAGTAGAGGCCCCGATCGATGTCGATCCGGCAGAAACGAGCGAGTGGCTCGGTTCCCTCGATTATGTCGCCAAGAGCAAAGGTGCTGACCGAGTCCGGTATTTGGTCAAGGCCTTGGAAAATCGAGCCCGCCGCGATGGGGTCGAGATCCCGATCGAAACGACGACTCCTTACGTCAATACCATACCGGCCTTCAAACAACCCGCTTATCCGGGAAATCGCGAAACCGAGCGACGGATCAAGAGCATCATTCGCTGGAATGCGATGGCCATGGTCGTTCGGGCCAATAAGAAAAACAAAGGGCAGGGGGGCCATATCAGCACCTTCGCTAGCAGTGCGACCCTCTACGAGGTCGCCTTCAACCATTTCTTCCGAGGACGTGGCCAAAGCGGCTACGAGGGCGATTTGGTTTACTTCCAAGGCCACGCCTCGCCGGGCATGTACTCGCGAGCGTTCGTCGAAGGCCGCTTGCCGATCGACAAGCTTGAGAATTTTCGCCGCGAACTCCAACCCGAAGGAGGATTGTGCAGCTACCCACACCCTTGGCTCATGCCCGACTTCTGGGAATATCCGACCGTCTCGATGGGACTCGGTCCGATCATGGCGATTTACCAAGCTCGATTCAACGAGTACTTGAACGATCGGGGACTCAAGGACACCAGAGGCCGCAAAGTTTGGGCATTTCTAGGGGATGGAGAATGCGACGAACCCGAGACGCTCGGCGCGATCACCCTGGCATCCCGCGAGAAACTCGACAACCTGATCTTCGTCGTCAATTGCAACCTCCAACGGCTCGACGGGCCTGTCCGAGGCAACGGCAAGATCATCCAAGAGCTCGAAGCGGTTTTTCGCGGGGCTGGATGGAACGTGATCAAAGTCGTCTGGGGCAGCGACTGGGACGCGTTGCTCGAACGCGACGAATCGGGCTTGCTCGCCCAACGCATGACCGAGGTCGTCGACGGCCAATACCAAAAGTACACCGGCATGCCTGGCTCCTACATCCGCGAACACTTCTTCGGCAAGTACCCAGAGCTGCTCAAATTGGTCGAGAATTACTCGGACGAGAAGCTTGAGAAACTCAATCGCGGCGGGCACGATCCGGAGAAGGTTTTTGCGGCTTACAAATCGGCCGTCGAGCACAAAGGTCAACCCACGGTGATCTTGGCCAAGACCATTAAAGGATACGGACTCGGTGAGGCTGGAGAAGGTCGAAACATCGCCCACAATCAAAAGGAAATGAACGAGAAGGAACTCCTCGAGTTTCGCTCCCGTTTCGGCATCCCGATCTCGGACGATCAGGTCGCCAACGCACCGTTTTACAAGCCGCCCGAGTCGAGCATGGAGATCAAGTATCTCAAGGATCGCCGATCGGCCTTAGGAGGCTCGCTCCCAAGCAGGCCAACAACCCATCCGACGACCGAAACCCCCACCCTGGAAGACTACCGCAAATTCATGGGGGTCCAGTTGGAGGGCAAGTCGATTTCGACGACCCAGGGTTTTGTTCGGCTTTTGAACCGATTGGTCAAAGACCAGAAGATCGGCTCGAACATCGTCCCGATCGTCCCGGACGAATCGCGAACCTTCGGGATGGAAGGTATGTTCAAGGAGATCGGGATCTATGCCCACGCCGGTCAACTCTACGAACCTATCGACTCCGGTTCGATCGCCTATTACAAGGAAGCCAAGGACGGCCAGATCCTCGAAGAAGGGATCACCGAGTGCGGATCGATGTCAAGTTTCGTCGCCGCTGGGACAGCGTACTCGGCACACGGCATCAACATGATTCCGTTCTATATTTACTACTCGATGTTCGGATTCCAACGCGTTGGAGACTCGATCTGGGCCGCAGCCGACATGCGTGCCAAAGGGTTCCTCATCGGCGGCACGGCCGGACGCACCACGCTCAACGGCGAAGGCCTTCAGCACCAAGACGGCCATAGCCATCTTAACGCCATGGCCTTCCCAACCGTGCGAGCCTACGACCCTGCCTGGGCTTACGAAACCGTTGTCATCGTCCTCGATGGCATGCGTAAACTCTACCAGGACCTGGAAACGGCGATCTACTACATCACTGTCCATAACGAAGACTACGACATGCCAGCGATGCCCGAGGGTGTCGAAGATGGCATCATCAAAGGAATCTACAAATTCAGTTCGACCGAAGTGGCCGGGGCCAAAGCCCGAGTCCAACTCTTCGGCTCCGGAGCGATCCTAAGGCACGTGATCGAAGCTGCGAAGATCCTCGCGGAAAAATACAACGTCGCAAGCGATGTTTGGAGCGTCACGAGCTACACCCAACTCCGACGCGAAGCGCAGTCGACCGAGCGTTGGAACATGCTGCACCCTGATCAACCTGCCAAAAAGAGCTACATCCAAAACGTCTTGGAAGGAGTCTCAGGACCGATCATCTCGGCAAGCGACAACGTCCGCGCCGTCGGCGAACAACTCCTACCCTATCTCGACCAAGACTACTACGTCCTAGGTTGCGATGGCATGGGACGCAGCGAAACCCGACCCGCTTTGCGAAGGCACTTCGAGGTCGACGCAGCTTCGGTCACCATCGCCGCCTTGTACCGATTGAGCCGTTCAGGTGCCATCTCGGGCAAAGAAGTCGCCCAAGCCATCCGCGATCTGGATTACGATCCAGAAAAGCAAAACCCACTGTACGCCTAATCGAGGCTTTTCCCAAAGCTTCGATTAGCTCAGCACAAATACCAGATAGAAACTACCAGATCCAATCCCCCCAGAAAGTAGAACGCGTTACCATCCATGGCTACAGAAATCAAATTGCCATCCTTGGGCGAAGGTGTCGAGTCCGGCGATGTGTTGGAGATCTACGTCAAAGTCGGAGATGTGGTCAAGCCAGAGCAGTCGCTGCTGGAACTCGAAACCGACAAAGCGACCGTCGCGGTACCTAGCCCTCTTTCGGGCAAGATCTTGAGCATCGCGATCCAAGAAGGGGATACGGTCAAAGTCGGTCAAGTCATCGGAACGATCGAGGCGACAGCCGCCGCATCCTCACCGGCACCATCCTCACCGGCCGCATCCTCACCGGCCCCAACCCCCGCGCCACCCGCAGCTTCGGCTCCCAAACCTACAGCGCCGAGTCCAGCCCCAGCGACTGTTGCTCCCGCCGCACAAACAACCGCAACGATCGCCCCAGCACCTGCCGCCCCGGTCGCCCCAAAGCCGATCGCGCCCCCGAAGCCAACGGCAGCTCCCATCGCGGCTCCCATGTCCGCTTCTGGAGCCAACACTAGCCTAGCCCAAGACAGCGACGAGGTCATCGCCGCCGGACCCGCAATCCGCCGATTCGCCCGCGAAGTCGGCGTCGATTTGAGCGGCGTCTCGGGAACCGGCGAAAGCGGACGCATCACCCGCGAAGACGTATTGGCCATCGTTCGCCATCAAGGCCAAGCTGCCGCAGCAAAGCCTGCACCAACCGCCCCGGCGAGCTCCGCCTCTAGCCCCGCACTAGGAGCTCCGGCAAACTCTGGGGTCGAATCACCCGCCAAAGCTGCTGCGTCCAAAGGGATCGAAAAGCCCGGCACTCCAGCGACCGATGACTATGGACCAATACGCGTCGACCGAATGACCAAGATCCGCAAGATGATCGCAAACCAGATGGACAAGTCCTGGTCGAGCGTCCCGCGTGTCGTGAACTTCGACGATGCCGACGTCACGGAGCTTGAAGCCTTCCGGCAATCGAGCAAAGACGATTACGCCTCGCGAGGAATCAAACTTACGACGATGCCGTTTTTGATCAAGGCGGTGGCAACCGCCCTGAAGCATCATGGAGCACTCAACGCTCAGATCGATTCTGAAAACGACCAGATCATCTACAAAGACTACGTCAACCTCGGGATCGCTGTCGATACCGACCGGGGTTTGGTCGTCCCCACTTTGAAGAACGCAGATCGTATGTCGATCCCCGATATCGCCTACGCCTTGGCCGACCTGTCGAACCGGGTTCGCAACAATGATTTTGCCGTCAGCGATCTTCGAGGTGGCACCTTCACAATCAGCAACCTAGGCGCCATCGGCGGTACCTACTCGACCCCGATCGTCAACGTTCCAGAAGTTGCGATCCTGCTCGTCGGTCGATCGCGCAAGATGCCAATGGTCATGCAGGATGACTCGATCAAACCTCGTTTGATGATGCCCCTGAGCCTTGCCTATGACCATCGATTGGTCGATGGTGCAACCGCTGCACGCTTCCTCAACGACATCATCGCTTATCTAGAAGCCCCAAGCCGATTGCTGCTTGCCATCTAAGTTCGCACCGGCATCGGACCAAAATCAAAGACTTCAACGGCTTTCGAGAAAGTACCATCGATGAGTATCACCGCGTTCATGGAGAAACACTACCGGCACTACAACGCCCGGGAGACCTTGTCGGCTGCCAAAGCCTACAAGAACTTCATCGAAAACGAAAAAGGTGCGATGATGGTCTCGCTAGCCGGAGCTATGAGCACAGCCGAATTGGGAATTTCGCTCGCCGAGATGATCCGAAAAGGCAAGATCCATGCGATCTCATGCACTGCGGCGAATCTCGAAGAGGACTTGTTCAACCTATTTGCTCACAACGAATACCATGTGATCGAGAACTGGAGATCCCTGAGCACCCAGGACGAAGTCGACCTGCGCGACCGCGGCTTGAACCGTGTGACCGACACGTGCATCCCAGAGACCGTCATGATGCACATGCAAGATCGACTGGTCAAATACTGGAAAACTGCCGCTGAAAATGGCCAACAGTTTTTCCCTTACGAGTACATGTTCCGAATTCTGGATGAAAAGGATCTCGAGCAGCACTACCAGATCCCTCGCGAACATTCCTGGATGATCGCTGCCAAAGAAGCCAAGATCCCGATTTATTCGCCCGGTATCGAGGACTCCACCCTGGGAAATATGTTCGCCGCAAGGGTCATGGACGGGACCGTCAAGAGCCACTCTGCACTCAAAAGCGGAACCCAACAGATGGAGCACCTAGCCAATTGGTACAAGAAGCTAGCAAGCGACCGCCCCATCGGCTTTTTCCAAATCGGTGGTGGCATTGCGGGCGACTTTGCTATCTGTGCCGTTCCGATGTGGATCCAAGACTTGGGCGAAGAAAACATTCGCCGCTGGGCTTACTTTTCCCAAATCAGCGACTCGGAAACCAGCTACGGGGGATACAGCGGAGCGGTACCCAACGAAAAAATCACCTGGAACAAGCTCGATCCGGACTGCCCCAAATTCATGATCCACAGCGACGCGACGATCGTCGCTCCTTTGATCTTCGCCTATGTCCTAGGACAATAACCTCCCAGGCTTGCGAGATTCTTCCAACCTATCTCGGCAATAGATCTCGGAGTAGATGGAACCTCGTGGAGATCGCTTGCGGAGATCCAGCGCCATCATCGATTGGATCTAACGGCTATCCATACGATGACTAAGAGTCTCTGAATCGAGCGCATTGTTGGCGACAACAAAGTAGAACTACTCTGAGATTCTTTGGATTTGAAAGCCTCTAGCAGAAGGCTTCAAGAATTTTTACTGTTTTTAATGATTCAGAGATAACAGACGGTTTACTCGCGAAAAATTCTGAATAGCCTCTTCTCTTGTCTGTGTCGCAAACGATCGCGCACTATTTTTGAAACAAGTTTGAGCGACTTATTCTCAATCCAATTCAACTAAAGGGTCCTGTAGTATGTCAGCAATAGATTTCCCCCCAATTGAGACGGTTCTTGGTATCGTCGAAGACCAAAAGAAGCTACCGCTTAAAGGCAAAGTCGGTGAGGCTTGGTACGAGGAAAATGCAGGTCGACTTTGGGTGTGGGATGGGGAATTACTCAAATGGCGAGAATTAAACCTGTGGAAAGGACGAGGTTTCGCATCCAGCGTAGCAACCCTCGTCGGCTTGGGCGAAAGTTCACAAACTAAAGGAACCCTTGGGGCCATCGGAGAACGCGGCTCAATGGGCTTGCCGGGTCCACAAGGAGAACGAGGTCTCCAAGGCCCTGCAGGCGCACTTGGACCCGCAGGCGCAATGGGACCCGCAGGAAAAGACGGTAAGAATGGCGTCGATGGAAAGAACGGCATCGACGGCAAGAATGGCGTCGATGGCAAGCCAGGTCCCGCTGGACCCGCGGGGGCACTAGGACCCGCTGGAAAAGACGGCAAGAACGGTGTCGACGGTAAGAACGGCGTCGACGGCAAGCCAGGTCCGGCTGGACCCGCAGGCGCAATGGGACCCGCTGGAAAAGATGGCAAGAACGGTGTCGACGGCAAGAATGGCCTCGATGGCAAACCAGGTCCTGCTGGACCCGCGGGGGCACTAGGACCCGCTGGAAAAGACGGCAAGAACGGTGTCGACGGTAAGAACGGCATCGATGGCAAGAATGGCGTCGATGGCAAGCCAGGTCCCGCTGGACCCGCAGGCGCAATGGGACCCGCTGGAAAAGACGGCAAGAACGGTGTCGATGGCAAGCAAGGTCCCGCTGGAATCGCTGGTCCCGCTGGCAAGGATGGCAAGAACGGTGTCGATGGCAAAGCAGGTCCCGCCGGGATCGCTGGTCCCGCTGGTAAGGATGGCAAGAACGGTGTCGATGGCAAGCAAGGTCCCGCTGGAATCGCTGGTCCGGCTGGCAAGGATGGCAAGAACGGTGTCGATGGCAAAGCAGGTCCCGCTGGGATCGCTGGTCCGGCTGGTAAGGACGGCAAGAACGGCGTCGATGGCAAAGCAGGTCCCGCTGGCCCAGCCGGCAAAGACGGCAAGAACGGCGTCGACGGCAAAGCAGGTCCCGCTGGACTCCCTGGCAAGGACGGCAAGAACGGCGTCGATGGCAAAGCAGGTCCCGCTGGCCTCCCTGGCAAGGACGGTAAGAACGGCGTCGATGGCAAAGCAGGTCCCGCTGGACTCCCTGGCAAAGACGGCAAGAACGGCGTCGATGGCAAAGCAGGTCCCGCTGGACTCCCTGGCAAAGACGGCAAGAACGGCATCGATGGCAAGCAAGGTCCCGCTGGCCTCCCTGGCAAGGACGGTAAGAACGGCGTCGATGGCAAGCAAGGTCCCGCCGGACTCGCGGGTAAGGACGGTAAGAACGGCGTCGATGGCAAGCAAGGTCCCGCCGGACTTCCTGGCAAGGACGGTAAGAACGGCGTCGATGGCAAAGCAGGTCCCGCCGGACCAGCCGGTAAGAACGGCATCGATGGCAAAGCAGGTCCCGCTGGCCTCCCTGGCAAGGACGGCAAGAATGGCGTCGATGGCAAGCAAGGTCCCGCCGGACTCGCGGGTAAGGACGGCAAGAACGGCGTCGATGGCAAAGCAGGTCCTGCTGGACCAGCCGGTAAGAACGGCGTCGATGGCAAAGCAGGTCCTGCTGGACCAGCCGGTAAGAACGGCGTCGATGGCAAGCAAGGTCCCGCCGGACTCGCGGGTAAGGACGGCAAGAATGGCGTCGATGGCAAAGCAGGTCCCGCTGGCCCAGCCGGCAAAGACGGCAAGAACGGCGTCGATGGCAAAGCAGGTCCTGCTGGCCTCCCTGGCAAAGACGGTAAGAACGGCGTCGATGGCAAAGCAGGTCCCGCTGGCCCAGCCGGCAAGGACGGCAAGAATGGCGTCGATGGCAAAGCAGGTCCCGCCGGACTTCCTGGCAAGGACGGTAAGAACGGCGTCGATGGCAAAGCAGGTCCCGCTGGCCCAGCCGGCAAGGACGGCAAGAATGGCGTCGATGGCAAAGCTGGTCCTGCTGGACCGAAGGGAGATCGGGGACCATCTGGATCCGATCTGCGCACAGGAGCCCGCGACATCACAGCAATGCTTGAGTTGCCTGAGGGGGCAAGGCTCGACAATGCGACACTTCGACGCGTCGGGGACACCGTTGAGTTGTCTCTTGCCGGACTTCGGAGCAAGAAGAGGATCGATGCGGTCATCGGTAAAGTGCCTGCTGGGTTTCGCCCCTCGAATCACCAGAGTCTTTGCACAACGGACACCAATTTCGAGCAGGTGCTTGTGAGTGTCGATGCTGATGCAAAAGCAGCAATTAAGGCCACTCAAGCCAAACAGGCTAGTGGGATAGTCGCGACGTCGACTGCCCTAACTTGGTTGACCGAGGACGAGTGGCCAACCAAGTTGCCGGGTAAGGAATGGCGTCGCAAAGGCTTCTAAAGAGCTTTGGCCAGATCAATCAATGGTTCAAGGAAACGAGTTGCAGATGAAAAGGGGCTTGGTCCCTTTTTCCTGCAACTCGTAAAACCTCAATAAAGGCTACTCACTAAAGTCCAATAGAGGGTAACTGCCACGAACCGTAAATGGGATCCAACTCCCACACTGCACCTAGTTGTTAACTAATCAATGGACAGAACACACCTCCCCCCTACGGGCTTGGCTTGCTCTTCCTTCCGTGTATTCCGTGTGGTCCGTGGTTCCCCAGGCTGTTTCTTCCGTGTATTCCGTGTGGTCCGTGGTTCCCCAGGCTGTTTCTTCCGTGGTTCGACTTAGGCGATCAGAGGAAACAGCACGTTGCCGTGCACGTCGGTCAAGCGATAATCGCGACCTTGGAAACGGTAGGTCAGTTTCGTATGGTCGAAACCCATCAGGTACATCCAGGTGGCTTGAAGATCATGGACATGGACGGGGTTTTCAATCACCGAGAACCCGAGTTCGTCGGTCTGACCATATTCTGTGCCACCTTTGACACCGCCTCCTGCCATCCACATCGAGAAGCAATCGGGATAGTGGTCACGGCCGAGTTGAGCGCCGTTTGCCGTGCGTCCTTCTCGGAACGGCGTTCGTCCGAATTCTCCCCCCCAAATGATGAGCGTCTCGTCCAAGAGTCCACGTTGTTTTAGATCGCCAATCAATGCCGCGACGGGTTTGTCCATCGTTTCGCATTTTTTGGTCAAGCCATCGCGAATATCTTCGCTGGGTCCAGTGCCATGAAAATCCCAACCCCAGTCAAAAAGCTGTACGTACCTTACACCCGACTCAACGAGCCGACGGGCAAGCAAGCAATTGTTGGCCAAGCTGGAAGCTCCGGGTTTGGCTCCATAGGCCTCCAAGGTCTCGGCGCTCTCCTTGGTGATATCCATGACTTCCGGAACGCTGGTTTGCATTCGATAAGCCAATTCGTATTGGGAGATCCGGGTCATGGTCTCGGGATGCCCAAACTCTTTGGCTTGCAACGCATTGAGTTCACCTAGCGTATCCAGGCTTTTGCGGCGCAATTGGCGGTCGATGCCGGGTGGATCCGAGACATACAGTACCGGCTCACCCTGGGAGCGGCACTGAACGCCTTGATAGACGCTGGGCAGAAAACCGCTTCCGAAGGAACTCTTTCCACCGTTGGGTTGCACACCGCTGCTGATGAGGACTACGAAAGCCGGGAGGTTTTCGTTTTCGCTTCCCAAGCCGTAGGTCAACCAAGACCCAAACGAGGGTCGTCCGCTGCGGGGCGAGCCGGTGTAGATCAGCAATTCGGCTGGAGCGTGGTTGAACTGCTCGGTGTGCATGCTGTGGATGATGCACATCTCATCGGCATACTTTTTGAGGTTCGGCAAACAGTCCGAAAGCTGCAATCCGCTTTGCCCGCACTTTTCAAATTGGTGCCTAGTCCCAAGCAATTTGGGGGTTCCGCTTGTGAACGCAAACTCCTTGCCTTGGATAAACGAAGCGGGTGCTTCCTGGCCATCCATCTCGATCAACTTAGGCTTGTAGTCATACAGATCCAAATTCGGCGGCGAGCCAGTCATGTGCAGATAGATCACACGCTTGGCCTTCCTCGGAAAATGGGCTACTTTGGGAGCTAGGGGATTATCGGCGGCTTGGGATCGATGGCCGGTTTGCAAGTCGACCAACGCCACAGCGCCTAGGCTCAATCCTGCATTGGCCAGGAAGTTTCTTCGAGTGCGGTTGAGCAAGTGCTCTTGGACGGGTTTTTCCATCGTTGTACCTGTCGTTTTTCCGTTAGGGAGTCATCAAGAACTCATCGAGATTCATCAGCACGTTACCGATGAGAACCCAGCTTGCGAGTTCCTGCGGAGAGAGTTGCTCAGGAATTTTACCGATCGGTTCGGTCGCTAGTTTCATCGCTTGGTCGGCACGATCCTTGAGGTCCTCGCGAGAGGCTTGCAGCAGCTTGAGCATGCTCTGAATCTCAGCGTCACTGGGTTTTCGTGTCAGCACAAGCTGGAACATTCGACTGAGTCTGGATGTATCGTCGGGAGCTTGGTCGGCTTCGTGGAGCAAAACTCTGCGAGCAAGACCTTGGGCCGCTTCGATGTAGACTGGGTCGTTGAGCGTGACGAGGGCTTGGAGCGGGGTGTTGGTCCGGTCCCTTTTCAAGACACAGACCTCGCGGCTAGGGGCGTCAAAGGTGGCCATGGACGGGTAAGGATTGCTGCGGCGCCATTGCGTGTAGATCGCGCGGCGAAAACGGTCCTCGCCTGTGCTGGTATCCCAGTCGGTCCTGGAGCCAAAAGCGGCAGATAGTCCCATGCTCGGCTGGGGAGGACGGGTCGGAGATCCGAAGAATTTTTTCGACAACAGGTCGGCAGAAGCCAACGCCATGTCCCGAACTTGCTCGGCTGCGACTCGGAACCTTGGACCTCGTGCGACGTGAATATTCTCCGGATCGGACTCAAAGTCCTCGGGGCTGACGCTCGAGGATTGCCGATAAGCGTTCGAGAGGACGATGCTGCGAATCAGCTCTTTTTGATCCCAACGGCTACCTAGAAACTCCAACGCAAGGTGATCGAGCAATTCAGGGTAAACCGGTAGATCGCCTTGGGAACCGAACTCCTCGCTGGTCCTGACGATACCGACTCCAAAGAGGTATTCCCAGGTTCGATTCACAAGCACGCGAGCCGTAAGCGGATTGCGGTCTGAGACAAGCCATCGCGCGAACTTCAATCGATCGATGGTGTGTCCGTCGGATTGCGAGGCGACAGGTTCGTAGCCAAAGATTCTCGGCACCCCGGGGTAAACCTCGTCCCCGGTGACCTTGTAATTGCCTCGGATCTGGATCTTGGTCGACCTGTGCTTGTCCTTGGCCAACTCTCGCAGGATCGGAACAGTGGTGATCGGCTTGAGGCCGCCCAAGGCCTGGCGGGTGGTTGCCAACTGTGCGCGAAGCGCTGAGCGTTCGGGAGCTATTTGACGAACATAGTACCGGTGGAGCGATTCACGTTGTGCGTCGGTACGATTCTCTGAACGCACAATCTGAAGAATCTCCTTGGGAGTTTGAAGCACGTCGTTCAAATGCGGATCGTCGGTCAGTGCGACTCGGAAGTTCGAGAGAATCAGTCGTTTGTAAGGGGAATCGAATCCCAATTGGAGGCGAAGTATCCATGGAGCACGGATCGAATCGGCATCGATTTGCGGGGTCTGGTCTGCCTTCCCGGCAACTTGCAACGAGTGCGGCCTATCGATCGATCCGCCGACGGCCCATCCGGTTTTCGGATCGCTGTCGATGGTATGCGATGCGGGTAATCCACTTTGCTCGTGATCGGCTTGAGCAAATTTTGCGTTCCAAGCGACTTGTTGTTGTAGGTTCAGATGATGCTCTGCGGCACCCTGTTCGAGGCGACCTTGCCATACCTCCTTGCGATTGTCATCGAGCAACCGCACGATAGCTCCAGAAAGGCGGGTAGCTAACCCGTTGTCGGTTCGATTGAAAAGGACCAATCGATCGACCGGGAGGGTTGCATTGAGGTCGAGTTCCCACCAAGGTGAATCGCTGGTGTTGGTATGAGTGATCGAATTATCTTCCCATTTACCGGAAGTATTCCCATCGATTGCTCGAGCCGCTGCACCGCCGAGGATCTCTGAGCTTTGGCTCGCTTTGCCAGAGCCTGCGAGATTTTGCTGGCCATCGAAAACTTGGACCTCTGCGAGCGAGAGTATCTTTTCTTTGCCAGGAAGATCGATGCGAATGAAACGTCCCTTGGCCTGTTGGCGGGGTACTTGGTAGAGCGACCCGGAAAGCTGGGTCAAGACAAAGTTGCCGTCCCCGTGGCTCGATCCGCCCCCGGGTAAAGCTGGATCCGGAACCGATTCGATCCGAACGCCGCTTAAGTTTTGCGGCCCCCAGCCTTCTGGCAAGGCCACCTCTAAATCGAGTCGATCGTTGTCCGCCTTGGAGTCAAGCTTCACAAGCCCACTCTCGAGTACTTGGATCGCGTTTCCGGATTGGGCTGTGGCCGTCTTCGGGACTGTCGGCTTCCATTCCGAAGCGATCCGCAATCGGGATTCCCATTCGATTTGAGAGTTTGCAAGGGACGCATCGGGCGCATCGAGTTGGGCTTCAAGTTTGAGTATTTGCGACTCAAGATCCGCGCGTTCTTCGCGTTGCGAGGGAGAGTACCAAGCGTACGTGGGGGATTCATCCCCGCGATCGGCATCTTCGGTTTGGTTGAAGATCGAGAAGACCTCGAAATACTCTTTCTGGGATATCGGATCGTATTTGTGATTGTGGCACTGAGCACAACCCATCGTCACACCCATCCACACGGCCATCGTGGTGTTGACACGGTCGATAACCGCGACATTGCGAAACTCTTCGTCATTCGTTCCGCCTTCATTGTTCGTCAATGTATTGCGATGGAAGGCCGTGGCGACCCATTGATCGGGAGTCGGGGAGTCGAGCAGGTCCCCCGCGAGTTGCTCGATGGTGAATTGGTCGAAGGGCATGTTGGAATTGAAGGCACGGACGACCCAGTCGCGATAAGCCCAAATGGTTCGGGCAGGGTCATCCGCGTACCCCGCGGAGTCTGCGTAGCGGGCCAAATCCAACCAGCGGCGGCCCCAATGTTCGCCGTAGGCCGGTGTGGCCAAGAGCCGATCGACAAGCCGCTCGTAGGCCAACGCATCGGTGTCGTTGAGAAACGCATCGAGTTCGTCGAGTGTCGGGGGCAGTCCCGTCAGATCGAGCGTCAGGCGTCGAAGCAGGGTGGTCCGATCGGCTTGTCCAGAGGGTACGAGTCCTTTCTCGAGGAGTTTAGCAAGAAGATGACGGTCGATGGGGTTGGCTGCCCAAGCCTGCAGGTCCGCCTTTTGATTTGGAGCCAAGTCTGCACCCGTGCTGTGGTTGCTGTGCTTGCTGAAAGATGGATTGCCTGAGTCGAGGTCTTTGAGGCTAGGGGTCGGTCGCGGAGTGATCTGCTCGTAGGACCAGTGCTTGTTATAAGCCGCTCCGGATTCGATCCAGCGGGTGAGCAACTCGGTCTCTTTGTCGGTGAGCCGTTCGGCAAAGCGAGGAGGGGGCATGCGGACTTGATCGTCGCTCGAGAGGATCCGTTGGAGGATCTCCGAATCGCCCGGCGAGCCCGGCGCGATCGCTTTTTTGCCCGAATCGGCCGCCGATGTGGCCGCTTCGAAAGAGTCGAGCCTTAGGCCTGATTCGACCGTTTGCTCGTCGGGCCCATGGCAAGCAAAACATCGGTTCGAGAGGATGGGACGGATCTGCGTGTTGAAGTCGATCTTCGAGTCGCTGTTGTTCGTCTGAGCACATGCAGCGGTGGGGCTAACCGCGACGAATAGGGTTGCCCAGGCCAAGCAACCGACCCAGACGAGCCATTTGGCCCAGGCCAATGATCCGGCATCGATGCGGGACGTCAAACGCGTTCTTGCAAGCGGGAAAAGCCTATTCATGGCAATCTTTTCTTCGCGGGGGGCATTGCGGGGGAGGGATGAATCGGAGGCCTAAGCGGTCCGGCTCAGTACCTGCATTTTATTCGGAATGGTATCCGGCGTCAGTGTTGCTTTTTCTAAAAGAAGGACCTCCTCCGGGCAAAACTATGAAAATCCGGGCAAAACGATGAAAATAACGGGAAAGTTGCCAATTCGAACCGCCGATTTCCCGACCGAACCGAATCGGGTAAGATTGCGTAAAGACAACAGGTCAGCCTTGGGGTTGACGGCATCCTTTTCAAATCGTCTTGAGCTTCCATGGCAACCCAAGAATCCTCTTTTTCTCCTGAGTCCGATGAAGCAGCCGATAGCGAGGCCTTTTCGGGCCTGTCCCTCCTGGGGCTAGTCTCCTCGCTGGTAGGAATTTTGTCGGTCCAGTACGTGCACCTGATGCCGCTTGCGATCGTCGGAACAGTTCTTGGGATGTTTGTCCTACTGTTTGCAAAAAAGTGGGGTCTGAGCCGATTATCGAAAGTCTTTGCATTCTTGGCCGTTGCCATCGGTGCGACCTTTGCCTCTTGGGGAACATCTAAAAGCTACTTGCACAGCAATTATGAGCTTTCACAAGCCCGCAAAGTCGCAGAGTTGTACTTGAACTCCCTATCGAAGGGAGATCTCGACAGCGTCTACTACTTGGTAGGGTTTCAATTCGAGGGGGATCGTCGCCAGAGCGAGGATGCGCGTGAGTCCGATCTCGATAAAGCCAAGAAGCGTCTTGCGGCTGATTCAGCCCACGTCGCGATCCAAAAGCGGCGAGAGCCAGCCAAATGGACCTTTGTATCGCTCGACGGAGAAGCCATGGGTTCGGTGGGTTATTCCTACAAGCTCAAGTATCGCGACGATGGGCAGACCAACCCTCCGACATACTTCGTCTACGCCAGGAAAGATGTCCAGGAGCGCTTCGCTACCAAGGAAGAAATACATTGGTACGTCGACACCGTCGAAGCGGTCAAGTAGCGATCTAGTCACCTGCGGATTTTCTGATGCCCAGTTCGCTGATCAGCTTGGGTGCGAACCTTGGCAACACACTCGAAACCATGAGAGCCGCCTCAAGGCTCCTAGAGGAAACCTTCGTCGCCTCAGAGATTCGACTCAGTTCGATACTCAAGACTCCTCCGGTGGGCGGACCGAGCGGCCAGGGGGATTTCCTCAACGCGATCGCAAGGATCGACCATTCGCTCAACGTGTGGGAGGTCTGGGAGCGGATCAAAAAAATCGAGACCGAACTCGGACGCCAGCGATTCCGACGTTGGGAATCGAGGCGCATCGACATCGATCTTATCCTCCACGACCAAGACTTGGTCTGGACACCTCACTTGAAAGTCCCCCATCCTCGCATGAGCATGCGGACATTCGTCATGCGACCTGCATGCCAAGTCGCAAGCGATTGGATCGACCCGGTCACTCAATGGAGTATCCGGGAGTTGACCGAGCGTCTCAATTCGCCCAGTGAGCCTCGAATCGCAGTCGCCTGTAGCACCGAGTCACTGCAAAGCCAGCTTCAATCTGCACTCGAGCGACAAGGCCTCTGGCCGTCTCGTTCGATACGCGTCGAAACCAAGAAACAGCCCTCGGATTGGTGGCAAGTCTGGTCCGAGGCCGACTTGCACATCGCTTGCATCGACGTTCCGGATCCGGACAACGTCCAGTGGGAGGACTACGCTTTGCCGTGGGCTCTTGCCATGGGGATTGCTAAACCTACAGCGATGATCGAAACGCATCAGGGAACCGTACCGAAAGAAAAACATGGGTTACGGTATCTACTGCCTGGTAGCGACATCGACTGGATCTGCCATGAGATCCAAGCTGCACGATTGGCGTTGCGGTGTCCGGTCGAAGACTCCGGTGAGTCGTGGACCCATTGAGCAGGGACGAGGATTTCAAGAACCAAACCCATCGGATGAAACCATGAGCCAACACGAACAACAAAAAACCCCTGATCGACTTCCAGGAATAGACCTTTTTCGGATCGACGGCCAATTGGCCGTGGTCACCGGTGCGAGCCGGGGGCTCGGCTGGGCCATGGCCTGTGGACTGGCAAGTGCCGGGGCGAACATACTTTTGGTCAGTCGCAATCAACGAGAGCTCGATCAACGAGTCGAAGAAATCTCCGAGAGTTATGGCACCAAAGCCTGGGGATATGCGGCCGATGTGAGTTCCGAGAAAGCCGTTTCGGCACTCAGAGACTATTGCTTGGCAACCGCCGGCGTTCCATCTATCCTGATCAATAACGCCGGGATCAACATTCGCGGTCCGATCGATGAATTGGATTTTGAACAGTTCAAGCAGGTGCTAAGCACGAATGTCGAGGCTCCCTGGCTCGTGACAAGAGCCTTCATCGAGACGATGAAACAAAAGCGCTACGGCAGGATCATTCATATCGCTAGCACCTTGGGCCTCGTGGGACTTGCCAATCGGACCCCCTACACGGCCAGCAAAGGAGCCGTCGTCCAATTGACCCGCGCGATGGCCTTGGAGTTTGCTCCATGGAACATCACTTGCAATGCGATATGCCCAGGCCCTTTTTTGACCGAAATGAACCAAGGAGTAGCCGAACAAACCGATGTCAAAAACAATATTGTCGGGGCAACGGTGATGGGTCGCTGGGGAGAGCTCAGCGAGATTCAGGGTGCCGCGATCTACTTGGCCAGTTCCGCCAGCAGTTTTACCACCGGCAGCATGCTCGTCGTCGACGGCGGATGGACAGCAAGGTAATTGCGGTATCGACCGGATAGACCGATTCATTGCTTTTAGAAATTCCGTAAGCTAGACTCAAGCGGCCTCTTTCCCACGCTACGATTTAAACCATCATTAGCTCTACCCGGGGAGTTTGGAGAACGACGCTTCATGTCGGACCATCGCTTCGAACCTGACGGCTCAAAGCCCCAATTCAACCAGACGTGGTATTCCGCGGCAACCTCCACGATTCGCCCCAAAGATCTCCTCTCGGGTCTGATCGTCTTTCTTGTTGCATTGCCTTTGTGCCTAGGGATCGCACTTGCCTCAGGTGCACCGTTGTTTTCCGGTATCCTATCGGGAATCATCGGGGGAGTCGTCGTTGGGCTTCTAAGTGGCTCGAAGACCAGCGTCAGCGGTCCTGCTGCCGGACTTACGGCAATCGTCTCTGCGCAAATCGCGAATCTCGGGTCCTTTGAAACATTCTTGTTCGCTGTATTAATCGCCGGAGCGTTCCAGGTCCTTCTGGGAATTCTCAAGGCCGGATCGCTCTCCGCCTATTTTCCAACGAGCGTGATCCAAGGACTCCTTGCGGCCATCGGTGTGATTCTCATCCTAAAGCAACTTCCTCATTTGCTCGGCCATGACAGCGATCCGGAAGGGGAGATGAACTTTGCGCAACCCGACCATGAGAACACCTTTACCGAAATCGGCAAGCTTTTCTCTGGAGAAATTCACCAAGGAGCCATCGTCGTAGGCCTGCTGTCGCTTGGCCTGCTTCTGGGCTCAGATCGAATCAAATCCCTGAAAAAAATGCCTGTCCCAGTCCCTTTAATTGTCGTTCTCTTCGGGATCGCAATGAAGTTTCTCATGGACCTTGTAGGGGGAAATTGGGCCATCGAGGAATCCCATCTGGTTCAAGTCCCCATCGTCGCAAATCTATCGCAGCTCCAGGATTACATTCGATCCCCCGATTGGTCCCAATGGACCAATTCCAAAGTCTACATCGCCGGAGGAATCATCTGCATCGTAGCCACCTTGGAAACGCTTCTGAATCTCGAAGCCGTCGACAAGCTCGATCCTCAGCAACGCGTCTCACCCTCGAACCGCGAATTGATAGCTCAAGGAACCGGCAACATGCTCTGCGGTCTTGCAGGGGGCCTGCCCATTACCTCGGTGATCGTCCGCTCCTCGGTCAATATCAATGCGGGAGCCTCTACTAAACTATCGGCCATCTTTCACGGTCTGCTGCTTGCCGTCTGCGTCCTTGCCATACCGCATTGGCTCAATGAAATCCCACTTGCAGCTTTGGCTGCCATCCTGCTTCACACCGGATTGAAGCTGGTCAACCCAAAGCTCATCGCCCGCATGTGGAAAGATGGCGTCTATCAGTTCATCCCCTTCTTGGCAACGCTTGTGAGCATTGTCCTGAGCGACCTGATCCTCGGCGTGACTCTGGGGCTTGTTATCAGTATCGCATTCATCCTCTTGAGCAATATGCGACGGCCAGTGACCATCATCGAGGAGAAACGTTTCGGAGAAAAAATCAAACACGTACAGTTGGGAAACCAAGTCAGTTTTCTGAATCGAGCAAGCCTCCAAAAAATGTTCGATTCGACCCCGGTCGGCTCCCATCTAGTGCTCGATGCGACCGACTCGAATTTCATCGATCCAGACATCCTGTCCATGCTTCGTGAGTTCAAGGAGACCACCGGTCCGACCCGAAACATCAAAGTCAGCATGGTAGGATTCCAAAAGAGAATGGGAATATCGGATTCCATTCTCTACGCGGAGTACTCGACCAAAGAAATCCAGGAGAAGCTCTCACCCAACGAAGTGCTCGATATACTTCTGGCAGGCAACGAGCGTTTTCGATCCGGAGAGCGTCTTGCCCGCGACCTTCACCACCAAATCGGCCAATCCGCCCAGAACCAATTCCCACTGGCGATCATTCTAGGCTGCATCGATTCCCGGGCACCGGCGGAAATCGTCTTCGACGTTGGCCTAGGCGAAGTCTTCAGCACACGCATCGCCGGCAACGTCGTCCGCTCCAAAGTCCTCGGTAGCCTCGAATACGCCTGCGTCGTCGCAGGTGCCAAAGTCATCTTAGTCATGGGACACACCCGTTGCGGTGCGGTCGCATCGGCCGTCCAACTCGCCACCCAAAAAGAACAGACCTGCACCATCCCCGGTTGCGAACATCTCGATCTGATCATCGAGGCCATCCAGGCGAGTGTTCGCAACGAGGACATCAACCTCTGGGATCGTAAATCCGAGCCCGAACGGCAAAAAATCATCGATACCGTCGCGAGGCGCAATGCCGTTGAGTCCGTCCGGAGAATTTACTCCGATAGTCCATCGCTCAGGCATCTTGCAGACACAGGCAAAATCGCGATTGTCGCTGCGATGTATAACCTCGAATCCGGGGAACTCGAAATCCTCTCGCGGGTCGGACTATCGGCTTGAATCCCGCCGCCGAATACTCAAGCCCAGCCTTTTGACTCTGAAATCATCTTGCGAAAGCAACCCTTTTGGAGATTGCTTTCGAGCCATCTCTAGTGCATAATCTCCTCAGGTTTTCTGGTTTTTTTGCACCTTAGATCCCGAAAAATCTGGCTGTCTTCCCCTCGCAACCCAACCTCCTGAGTCGCGAACCACTCGGCCTCTGACTCCGTTTCCCTGAGGGCCATTTGGCTGCCTTGTCCGACTTCACAAAACGCTATTCGGTATCCCCCCAAGACGGAATGTCCCCTTGGTGCCGCATGACGGGCCAAGGCTTGGCGTTGATCGCCAAGCTTGTCAGCGGCTTCTCGGTCCGCTGGATCGGGGCCGAACCCGATACCTGCCAACGCGTTTACTTTGCCAATCACACCAGCCACCTCGATGCAGTCGTTCTCTGGGCTGCACTCCCGGGAAGCCTTCGCCAACTGACCCGCCCAGTGGCCGCTGAAGACTATTGGGGACAAACCCCCTTTCGCAGGTTTCTTGCCCAATCCTTCAACGCGATCCTCATCGACCGAAAACAAATCAAGGTCCATCAAAGCCCCATCGAACTGATGCTTCGTGAAATAGGGAACACCTACTCCCTGATCGTCTTTCCAGAAGGAAGCCGGGCGATCGACGGCGAGATGGGTGAATTCAAAAGCGGTCTGTACTACCTAGCCAAAAAAAGACCCGATCTCGAACTCGTCCCAGTCTACATGGACAACATGAACCGAATCCTTCCAAGAGGTGAGTTCATGCCCGTTCCATTGCTTAGCTCTATCTCGATCGGAGCTCCCATCTTTCTGGAACCCAAGGAAAGCAAACAAGACTTCCTCAATCGGGCCATGCGCAGCGTCAAAGCCCTCAAAGAACGCTAAAATCTATCGCTCGCTTCCCGATCGCAACCCAAGATCCGCCCCAGCATGCCGATGAATCAATCAGCACCTAAGCAACCTGCTAAGCCCCCGGCTTCGTCTCCTTTTGCATGGATGATCTGGATTCTGATAGGTACCTGTATCGGCGGTGGCGCCGCTGCCTTGGCCTTCCTAGGCCCAAACCGCAATTCCAACGACCCCGCGCCAAACCCAAAAATCGCTGCGGCTTCCAAATCGCCGAGCGCGTTACCCGCGGGTTTCGAAGCGACTCTGGTCAACAAGAGCCAACCCCAGAGCCAACAGCCCAAGGGCATGGTTTGGATTCCAGGGGGTGAATTCTCGATGGGGAGCGACCACCGTAGCGAGTCCCTCTGCGGCCTCCCCGGCGTGACGAACGATGCCGTCCCCATCCATCGAGTCTACGTCGACGGTTTTTGGATGGATCAGACCGAAGTGACCAACGCTCAATTCAGCGCTTTCATCGAAGCGACCGGTTACGTAACGGTCGCCGAGATCAAACCCACCAAAGAGGAGTTTCCAACCGCTCCCGAGGAAAACCTAATCGCAGGCTCAACTGTCTTCAAACCCACCCAGAGCCCTGTGGAATTCGATAACTATCTCCAATGGTGGAGCTATGTCCCCGGTGCCGATTGGCGCCATCCAGCAGGCCCTGAAAGCAACCTCGAAAACAAAGAGGATTGTCCAGTGACCCATGTCGCCTACGAAGACGCCGAAGCTTACGCAAAATGGGCTGGAAAACGGCTTCCTACCGAAGCCGAATGGGAATTCGCCGCTCGGGGTGGAAAAGCCGGCGAGCTCTATGCCTGGGGCAGTGAACTTCAAATCGATGGCAAATACCAAGCCAACATCTACCAAGGCCGCTTCCCAGTCGACGGCGGAGACAGCGCTCTGGATGGATTCGCAGGAATCGCCCCGACACGCCAGTATGCCCCAAACCCCTATGGACTCTATGACATGGGAGGCAACGTCTGGGAATGGGTCAGCGATTGGTACCGCCACGACTACTACGCACGCCTGCGATCCAGCGGCCAGGTTACCCGCAACCCTCAAGGTCCCACCGACAGCTACGATCCGATGGAGCCTGACCAAATCAAGCGTGTTCACCGGGGCGGATCCTTCTTGTGCAGCGATCGCTACTGCACTCGCTACATGGTCGGCACACGCGGCAAAGGCGAAGTCCGAACGGCCAGCAATCACCTGGGCTTTCGCTGCGTAAAAGCCGATTAGCGCAGTGAATCGACCGATACAGCTTCGGCAATAACTGCGATGCAATCACCCTGCTGTGTTTTGCACGCTGTGCGCATACAGAGCAGATAACCCTCCTTAGGGGAAACAATCAAAGCGGGCTCTCTGTCGGGCCTTTCCAAGTAATGGATCCGAGCCAAGGGTTCATCGACCGATACCTTGGACCCCAATTCGACGCAAATCTCGAAGATCCCTGACTCGGGTGCCAACAGGTAATTCTTGGCCTCTAAGGCTTGGGTCAGTATCGTCGGTTCCAGCCCCAAGGATGCCCGTGTTTGGACCGTTCCTTGCAAGACCCCAAGATGCTTTAGGACGTTGACTAGCCCGTCGTGTGCAATGCGATGGACTCGAGCCGGAATCGCTTCCCCACCACCGAGCTCGGTCGTTACGACCGTCTTGCCCTGGGACTCTGCCTCGACAGGCAAGAGTCCACTTCCCGCTATATCGGTGTAAAGGAAACAAAAATCCGTATTCCAAGCCAACATCGCATCGAGCATCGCTTGCCTCTGCAAGCGATCCGAGACGACATGCATGTGAGAGCAGGGGACAAACTCCATGCTTCTCCCACCCGAATGGATGTCGATCACCGCGTCGGAGATCGGAAACAACTCATGGGTCAAATAGTGGGCGATCTGGCTCGTTACGGAACCTTCGGAGTCACCAGGAAAAGCCCGATTGAGGTTCATTCCATCGATCGGAGATAGCCTCGTTGAGGCCAACGCAGCAGGAAAATTCAGGGACGGGATCAGGATCAGTCGTCCTTGTACCTGCTCCTGAGAAATCGACCGAGCAAGTTTCATCAGGGCCACTTGCCCTTGGTATTCATCCCCGTGATTCCCCCCCAAAACCAGCACCGTCGGCCCGGCTCCGTGCGCTACGACAGTCATCGGAATCATCACGTTGGCCCAGCCACCGAGGTTGTGCGAATAAGGGACCCGAAGGAATCCTTGCTGTTTACCCTTGCGATCCAAATCGATGTCCGTGCGAATCATGCGAGCTCCTCAGTAGCGTTTTCCTTAGGTTCAAACCAACGATATATACTCGGCAAAACCAACAAAGTCAAAACGGTCGAAGTGATCAGTCCTCCGATCACCACGGTAGCCAGAGGTCGTTGGACCTCGGCTCCCGAACTGCTCGAGATGGCCATGGGGATAAAACCTAGGGCCCCACAGGCTGCCGTCATGAACACGGGCCGGAGTCGATCCAAAGCCCCTTGAACCACCGCATCGAACGGACTTAGCCCTTGATGCCGAAGATGCCGAATGTGTTCGATCAGGACCACGCCATTCATCACGGCGATTCCGAATAGTGCGATGAACCCGACACCCGCCGAGATCGAAAAAGGCATCCCGCGCGCCCACAGGGCCAGAATCCCACCGGTTGCTGCAATCGGTACGTTCAAATAGATCAGGAGCGCTAAGCGTACCGAATTGAAAGTCACATAAAGCAACGAAAAGATCAAAAGCAAAGCCACCGGAACGGCGATCGCCAAACGCTCGGTCGCCTCGCGCAGATTGGCGAACTGCCCTCCCCAGTGCAGGATGTAATTCGGCGGCAATTCGACGGACTGATCCACCACACGCTGGGCCTCAGCGACAAAGCCCCCTAAATCCCGACCCTGCACGTTGCAACTGATCAATAGCCGCCTGCGGATCGAATCCCTGCTGATTTCCACCGGTCCGTCGTTGATCTTGATCTCGGCGAGTTGAGAAATCGGAATCTGTCTTCCCGAGGCATCCTCGACTTTCAGTTGCGAAAGTTTCTCGACATCGGTGCGCCACTCAGGTGCCAATCGCACTTGCATCGGAAACCGCCTTTGTCCCTCGAAGACTTGCCCCACAACTTTGCCTCCCACACAAGCCACCGCATCGAGCACCTCGCGTGCATTGATCCCGTAACGTGCCAATGCATCGCGCCGAACACTCACTCCACAGTAGGACAAGCCAGCGATCTGCTGGGCGGCGACATCCGCCGAGCCCTCCACGCGCAAAAGAGCTTGGACGATCTCATCCCCCTTGGCCTTGAGCACCGCCAAGTCATCGCCGTAGAGACTCAACCCAATATCGCTTCGCACCCCGGCGACGAGCTCCTGGACTCGCAACTCGATCGGCTGGGTGAAGCTGAACGAATTGGCTGGGACTTCCCTGGCCAACGCCTTACGCATCTGAACGACCAATTCCTCCTTGGAAATGGGCTCTGGCCACTGCTCCTTAGGTTTGAGCCGTACGATCACATCGGTTTGATATACCCCCATCGGATCGTTCGCGATCTCGGGCCGCCCCGTTTTTGAAACCACCGTGATCACTTGGGGGAATTTCAGTAAGCAGCGTTCCATCGCTTTGGTCAATTCGACCGAAGTCTCGAGCGATACACTTGGAAGACGCGTCGCTTGAATCGCTATATCCCCTTCGTCGAGTTTTGGAACAAATTCCCTCCCGAATTGCCGAGCCAGCAGCACGCTAATGGCAAAGATGCCGATCGCGGCAAGGAACATCCCAAGTGGATGCTTCATCGAGAAACGCAAGCAAGGCTCATAGAGGCGTTTGAGACCTCGTACGACCAGCGTGTCTTTCTGCTGAATCCAACGGGCTAAAAACAAAGACGCCAAGACGGGCATGACCGTCACCGAGAGGATCAGCGCCGAGGATAGGGCGGTCATGAATGTAAATGCCATAGGGCGAAACATCTTGCCCTCCATCCCCTGCAAACTCAGGATCGGAATAAACACGATCACCACGATGAGTCCTGCAAACAAAATCGGTTTGCCCACCTCGGAAGCGGAGGACTCAAAGACATGGAGCGGAACTTTTTTACCAGGATTGGATTTCAAATGGTTGGCCGCCTGACGCATGCAATTCTCGATCATGACCACTGCTCCGTCGACGATCACCCCGAAATCGACTGCACCGAGACTCATCAAATTCGCCGACACCCCTGCATACCGCATCGCGATCAGTGCGCTCATGGCCGACAGCGGAATCGCTGCGGCGACGATCAATCCGGCTCGCAGATCTCCGAGCAAAACAATGAGCATCACAATCACCAAGAGGACTCCGAGTCCGATGTTCTCAGCGACGGTATGGATCGTTTTTTCCACCAAATCCGTGCGGTCGTAAAAAGTGTCGATCTCGATTCCCTCGGGAAGAGTCTTCTGAATCGTATGGATCTTCTCTTTAACCTCTTCGACCACCTTGCGAGAGTTCCCCCCCATGATCATCATGACCATTCCGATGACCGCTTCGCGATCTCCGTCCCGAGTCACAGCACCTTGTCTTAGCATCGGTGCAAATCTTGCCTCCCCGATGTCTTTGATCCGAATGGGAGTTCCATCGCGACTCTCGAGAACAATGTTTTGAATATCCTCAAGGGAGGTGACTAAGCCTTGGCCCCGAACCAACCGTTGCTCGGCACCGTGGGCGATGTATCCCCCCCCTGAATTGCCATTGTTCTCATCGAGCGCTTTGAACACATCGGCAAAGGAAATACCGTAGTTCTGCAATTGAGCCGGATCGACCTGAATTTCATAAGTCTTAAGCTCACCGCCAAAGGTGTTGACCTCGACGACCCCTTGGACGCTTCGAAGCTGGAAGGCGATCTGCCAATCGAGCATGGATCGCAATTCGCTCAGCGAGTACTTGAAACCTGGCTTGGATCTGACCTCAAATTGATAGATTTCGCTCATCCCCGTCGCGATCGGACCGAGCTCCGGGGTTCCCATCCCCGGAGGAATGTTCTCCCTGGCCCGCTGCAATCGCTCGTTGACCTGATTCCTCGCCCAATAGATGTCGGTTCCATCATGAAAGGTGACCGTCACGGCGCTCAGGCCGAATCGGCTAATCGATCGGATCTCGTCGACGTTGGGGACACCACTCATCGCATTTTCAATCGGGAAGGTAATGAATTGCTCGACTTCTTCGGGCCCTAATGCTGGCGAGTTTGTCAAAACCTGGACTTGGACATTCGTCAGGTCTGGAACCGCATCGAGCGGAATTTGGGTCGCAGCGACAAAACCCATTCCTAAGATCAACAGCGAAGCGATCAGAACAATGAATCGATTTTGCAAGGACCAATGGATGATACGTTGAACCATCATGATTACTCTTCACCTAAAAGTTCGGCAAGCATCTTCGACTTCAGAACAAAAGCTCCCTGGACGACGACTTGATCCTTCGGACCGAGCCCTCGAAGAACAACCGTTCTGCCCTGCGCATTGACTCCGGTTTGGACGTCGCGGCGCACGAATCGCGTCCCCTGAACCTGTACGAATACGAATTTCTTCCCCTCATGCTCCTGGATCGCATCGGTAGGAACGGTCATAGCACTGGCACTTTGGCCACCTGAAATCGAAACATTGACGAACATTCCCGGTTTGAGCAATCCGTCAGGATTGTCCGCGATCGCCCGAAGCGCGATCGTACGAGTCTTTTCATCCATGATCTCGCCGGTATAGAAAACCTTGGCCGAAAACGTCTTGTCCGGCCAAGCTTCGTTGATGATCGAGACGGTCTGCTGATCGAGTGACCGCAAAAGCGGGACGTTCTCTTCAAACACATCGGCAGTGATCCAAACGGTCGAAAGATCAGCGACCGTCAGGATCGACGCGCTGGGACGGACTTGCTCGCGGACCGTACAGTCCTTGGTGATCACGGTACCATCGAACGGAGCTCGGATCGGATAATGCGAAATCGCCTCGCCCTGATCGGTCGGGTCCACACTCTCGATGTCATTGGCATCGACCCCGAGAATCCGCAAACTCGTCGCGTCGACTGCCACCCGAGTTTCAGCTTCTTTGACGTTCTGATTGGCCAACAAAATGCTCGTTTGCATTTCATAGTCGATCTGCTCGATGCGAGCTTGGAAGGTCGCTAAATCCGCATCCCGAGTCGATTGAGCACTCAAGAGCAACTTGCCTGAGACCGCACCGCTATCTCGAACATTCTCCAACCGAACGACATCGGCTTGCGCTTTGAGGTACCCCGCATAGGAGGCAAGTAAACGCTCGCGGTAATCCCCCATCCCCAAATCCCGAAACTTGCTCTCGATTTGCTGAATAGGTCGTCCTAGTCTCAATTCATCGATCAACAGTCGAGTGTTCTCGGCGATGCGAGTTTGGAGATCTCGCTTGACGATCGCGATCTCGCGCTGCAACCTCGCTTGATAGAGGTCCAATTTCGCTTGTCCAATCTCCCGACTATGGATCACGATGAGCAAATCGTTGGCCTTGACCTTCTGACCTAACGTCACCGATACCGAGTCGACTGTCCCCTCGACCATCGGAAAGATGTGCGAAATCCGATCTTCATTCAAGGAAACTTTGCCGGTCAAATTCACCGGAACGGCAAGAAGCTCCTCCGTGGGAGATTCTATGGCGATCCGACTCGGTCCCCAGAGATCCGAGGCAAGCTCGATTTCCACTCCGGAGGCTCCCTCGTTGCCAGGTTCCCCTAGCGCTGCTTGGGTCACCTGCGCCGCTCGGGCGCCGCTCGACTCTTCGTGCATGCTTGCTGCCACGGGGATCGACCGGGGGATGCGAAGGTTGTAAAGCCAAACCATACTGCCGCCGAGGAATGCAGTCAGTAAAAGAAACGGCCAAGCACGATAAGCATCTTGCAATGTCTTCATGGTGGATCGGTGGATGGATGAAAAAAGAATCCGAAAGCGGTTCCAGAAAAGAACCCCTGAAAGAAACGCACAGCAATCAGAGAAACCCTAGAGACGGGATGTGCGATAAAGCGTCGAGCAGTAAGCAAACCGACGAGCTTGCTCGGATACTCGAGATCCCTCGGACCGAGCGATCCTCGTTAGCCCCTCATGCCCCACCTCAGGGCAGGGCCACGCAAAACATGCGACCATCGCCTTCAGTGCAAAATCCAAAAGGAGCTTTTCGCTTACGCTCAGCCCAAACGACTCCAAGTACCAAGTCGCATGGGAGATGTCCTGCATCGGTGGAGCATTCGGGAATGCTGCGGATCGAGGGCCATCGAGTAGCACGGTCCAGTGGAGGTGTAGTTTTTCAGTATCCGTAGAATCCCGATGGACGTACTGTCGAAGATGCTCCGAGAGTCGAACTTGCTCTGCGGCTGAACCGCCGCCAGGACCGTCGTCTCGATGGTGGTGAACCACTGGACGCAATCCAGGCACACCTAGAAGCCAGACCATTAGGACTAGATAACGGAGCAACCAACCTAGAACGACACCTCGGCGCTGGGTGCTCCGATGGGTCGTTCGCAGCTCGGCATTTCGAAAGTTGTCCTTTGACTTCGCAGAAACCATAGAATCATCGTAAGCTATACTTGAGATTCCTCAACAGGGTGTCTTTCAGCCTATTCCACCAAATCTCGATGTCAATTACTCCACGAAAGATGACGGAAATCTCTCAACCCATCGCCACCCCTAATCCAATCGATCCAACTTCCCCCAACGATTCCTTGGTTCTCGACACAGCCACCCGGCTTGCCATCGAGAGAACCCGAGTCGCCTACGAACGCACGATCATGGCCGCGATCCGGACGTCTACGTCGTTGATCGCCTTCGGCTTCTCGGCGTATAAGTTTTTCCAGTTGGATCCCCTCGATGGTCGCACCGCGAACGCTCCGCCTAGATCCTCGATCCTGGGTCCTAAGGAATTCGGCCTGACCATGATCTCCCTAGGGCTCTTGTCGCTATTTCTGGCTTGGTTCGAGTACCACCGGGATATCCGAACGCTGCGAAATGAATACCGGCTTCTCCCAAGCTCCTCTATAGGCCTGGTCGCTGCTCTCGTGGCCATTCTAGGAACAACTATTTTGGGGGTCGTGTTTTTTAATTTCTGAGAAGCTACCCAGAACCTCGAGCAAGCTAATAATCGACCTGACCTTCTTCGTCCTCTTTTCGCCATTGGCGAATTTCTTGCATCACCTCCACGAGCAGCTTGCCAAAAGACGTCGTCGCTGCCTTGAAATCCTTGGCCAACAGTTCGCGGTTGGCCGCTTGGATCCCTTCCGAGAGAACTCGCAATTGAGGACTTTTAGAATTGTCCTTGAGCCATCCATAGAGTTCCTCGACTGCAATTTTCAACTGCGAAGCAAATCCCGCCGAAGGCCTGCAGGTGTACTTGCGATAGGGCGCTTTTCCAAACCCTTTTTCGGCCGCAGGGGATTGATGGCTCACTGCGGCTTTGATCCAGCCGGTGACCAACGCAATCAACGCCGCAGCGGCGGCAAGGATCGCTAAGGGCGTTTGCTGGACCAACGCCAGAAAAAGCGCCGCGAGCAATCCGATCGCCGCGATCAGACCGAATGCCATCGGGAAGCCCGATATCGCTCTGTTCGTACCACCGACGGCCGCACCGCTAGTGACCCCAAAGTCCCGTTGGACCTCTCCAATCACCACGGTGATATTATCAGGACCGCCGCGAAAATTCGCTAAATCCACAAGTGCCTTGACGGCCGTCGATGGGTCGAGCAACCCCAACATAGCGCCGATTTCCTCGTCCGCAAGCTGACCGCTGAGACCATCGCTGCAGAGCAAAAATCGATCCCCTTTCTGTAGTGGGAAAGGACCTTCTAGATCGACCACCACACTCGGACTCGGACCCATCGAACGGGTGATGACATTTTTCGGAATCGAGCTATTGCGGATCATCTCCTCGCTGACCTCACCGGCTTGCTGCATCTCCCAAACCAACGAATGATCAAACGTCAATTGCTCGAAAGTCTGACCTCGCAAACGGTACACCCTGCTGTCGCCAACATGCGCGATCACTCCACCGGTGGGCAATAACAGGATCGCGCTGGTCGTCGTACCCATGCTCCGAAATTCTGGATTGACCGTCCCTCGCCGATTGATCTCTCGGTTGGTCTCCTCAAAGGCCCTAAGCAAAGCTTCCGAGGGCTCGAGCTTCGTATTGAGCTTCGAAAAATGATGCGGGATCAATTCCACACTCAGTCGACTCGCAAGCTCCCCGGCAGCATGGGCTCCCATGCCGTCGGCAACGATGAGCAAATCCCCACTCCGCTGCCACTTGTCGGCATCGCTCGCTCCGACAATCGCATAACTGTCCTGATTGTTCGCGCGACGCATCCCGATGTCGGTGCAAGCTACAGCAAACACGACCGGAGACCAATTCGCTGGGGTCTCGGACACCGGATTCTCAGTGCGCGGGGATTTGTCTGCCAAGTGAGATTCCAAACGACATCGAAATTAGAATTAGAACTAGCCCGATCAGGAGATCCAACAGGATACTCCATCTACCGACCGGTGGGTAGCAATAGAACCAGACCTCAGCAGCCCAACCTTTTCTCTCGTACCACTCCTGAGGATCGGGCAAATTATAACGATCCGCACGGTCGAGCGGTTCGAGTCCTTTATGGATTTACAGCGGATTACCCCCGGGGAGGGGGGACCGCCGTGGGCCGAGTGCCACCCCCACCGGGTAGCCTGCGGCGTATCGGCCCGAAAGCCTGTTGGGCCGCGGTGGCCATTTCGGAGGTGATCTCATCGATCCGATTGCGAAACACCGCAAATGCCCCAAGAGAGGGGATCGCGATCAAAAGCCCAGCAACGGTGGTTATCAAAGCGGAATAGATACCGGAAGCCAACTGCCCGGCCCCAGCCGTTCCTTGGGATAGGGCCACCTCGCGGAACGCCAGGATCATCCCAGCTACCGTCCCGAGCAATCCAAGCATTGGGGCAAGGTTGCCGATCACGGAAAGGTACTCGAGCTTTCGGTACATCCTTGCGGCCTGCTCGGCAAGAGCGTCCTCGAGCGACTTTTCGACCGCAGGCCAACCGTACTCGATCTCGGCAATCCCGCTGGCCAGTACATAGGACAACGGACAGGGCTGGCTGCGACAAGCTTGGTCGGCATCCTTGAGTTTACCCTGCGAGAGCAACTGCCGCACATTCTCATTCAATTCATTTGGTATAAGATCCTTGCGTCGCAAGGTTAACCATTGATCGATCACCAAATACATCGCCAAAATCGACATCAAAATCAATGCGATCATGATCCCCACGCCCAACGGCCCACCGCTGAAGACGATCTCAAAAAAGGTATCATCGGCCGCCTGGCTGGGCTTGATCCCACCGGTAGGACCGCTCGGGACATTGGGGGGCGACAGAATCGAGGCATCTTGGCCAGGAGCCTGTCCAAGCGAGCTAGGAGCCAATGCGAGGGCACCGAGGATGAATCCCAACAAGTACCGCTTGGCCGGTCGTAGACGGCTTGTCCAATCGCATCGTTCCAGATCTATTCTCACCAAATCCATTCTGATCGTCTCCACTTATTTCTATTTCTGGATGTTCTCGGCGTCGGGTTAGGGTTTTGCTGCACCAGTAGCGACCGAGAACCGAGTCGCAATGGTTTTTGCGAGTTGGTCGTCTCCGAGTTTCCTCGCAGTGTCGATCCCCTTGCCCATGGCTTGCTCGGCTAAATGATAACGATCCTGATGCATCGATGCGACGCGTAGCCACTGGGCGATCGCAAGCTTTGGCTGGTTTGCTTGCTCGAGCCGATGTGCCAAGAGCATCGTCGGGCCGGCTTGCAAGGGCACCGGCAACTCGTCTCGCTGTGCTGTCCATTCCTCGATCCGCTCCGATAGGATCTCTTCGGGAAGCGATAATCTCCAAAGCTGTATCGTCGAATATGCGGCAATCCAGGACGTGTCGCTCTTTGCAAGTGCCTTGAGCACCTCGATCGCTTCGAGGCGATGCGGGCCACCGAGCGACCAGGAGGCACCGAGCAACCGCATCGCGGTAGTCTGACTGGACATCAATTCGAACACTTCCTGCGTCCATGCAGGAGTCAGACGATTCCATTCATCCGACCAAGGGAGCGGGATGCGACTCATGAGCAACTCCGGACCAGGATCCTCTGCAAGCACCTTAAAGACGCGCGCAGCGACACTGAATTGCTCAATCGCGGCAGCCGAATCGACCATCTCGGAGACGAGTAAACGCTGTTGCCACCTAGGGATCTCCGAGAGCCCGAGCGCCGACTGACCCTTCTGGAGAACCTGCCGAAAATTGCGTTGCACAAAAAGCTCGTGAACCTGCGCATAAGACTCAGCCTTCCAATTCGGCTCGATGCCGACGACCAAGTCCCCAGGAAAATTCGTCGGCCCCTTGGAGTCTGGTTTGATGAGCACCAGCTTGTCGACATCCCAAGAAACTACCACTCCCTGGACAACGATCAAGGAACGCGGCCGCCAACGATCGAGCGAATGCCCCCCTGGTTCGCTCCACACCAACTTGCTCGCAGGTCCGAGCCTCTCTACGGCTTGGAGATAGTACTCGGTCTCCTGCGACCAAACACCTTGCTCAAAACGGACGATGCATGCGGCGCATGCAACAAACCTAAATACAAACCCCACTACAAAACCTAGCCGACGGTTTACGAATTTGGCTCGATGGATCACAATAGTTTTTTTCACCTCTGCGGCCTAAGCTCGCCTGTTGTCCGAGAAACACATGCTTCAACTGATCCAGTATCCACACCCAACCCTTCGATTCCCCTCGAAACCCTTGTCGCGCGTCGACGAAGCGCTCCGCGAAATCATCGACCAAATGTTCGAAATCATGTACGAGCATCGAGGCGTCGGGCTTGCAGCCAATCAAGTGAATTTACCGTTGAGACTCTTTATCGCCAATCCGACGGGTGAAAAAGAGTCTGGCCAAGAACTCGTTTTCCTCAACCCAGTGATCCAAAAAGCAACCGGCACGATCGAAGCCGAGGAAGGCTGTCTATCGCTGCCCGGTCTCCACGGTTTGGTCAAACGCAACAAAGCCGTCCAAGTCAACGCGTACTCCATGGACGGCAAGGAAATCAATCTCAAAGTCGAGGGCTTTTTGGCCCGGATCATCCAACACGAAGTCGACCATCTCGACGGAGTACTGTTCATCGACCGGCTCTTTGACCAAGGCCCAAAAGTCGCCGAGGAAATCGCGCGATTCGAAACTCGGTTTGCCAAGCAGCGAGAAGAAGGTCAAATCGCTGACGACCAAAAACTTGCCGAGCAACGCCAAGATTGGCTCGACAAGTATTGCAAGTAATGCACAAGCTCCAACGCGCGAACCCGAGCCAACCTATGCCAGCTTAGTTCTCCAGAGGGGTCTCTTTATCCCCGTTTCGAAGGAACGCCTTGCGAACCTGCTTGCCTTCGACGGGTACCAACGGGCGGACCCATATGTTGCGGAATCGAACTGGATCTCCGTGATCCTGCAAACTGATAGGCCCCTTTTCCGAGTGCTTCGTGTACTTAGGTGCTCGGCTAAAGGGTGTGTCCCCCTTGAGCTCGAAATGATTGAGAATCAACACACCATTGTGCATGGCGGTGATGTAAGCCGGCGATTTCAGAGATCCGTCCGCGTTGAACCTTGGGGCTGTCCAGAAGATATCGTAAGCATTCCAATCTCCGGGCTTGCGCATCGCGTTGGCCATCGGTGGGGTCTGCTTGTAGATCGCACCGGCTTGTCCGTCTGAATAAGTCTTGTTCTCGAACGAATCGAGCACTTGCAGTTCGTAGATACCCATCAAAAACACACCGCTGTTGCTGCGCCCCTGCCCGCTTCCCCTCGGCGGAGTTGCAGCCGACCACTCGATGTGAACTTGGCAATCCCCAAACTCATCGGTGCTGGTGATCGAACCGCGTCCGGCAACGAGTGCGTCCCCATCGATCTTCCAAGCATCGGCGTTCTTCCAATGGGACTTGTCCTTGCCATCGAAGAGCACCACCGCGTCGGATGGTGGATCGCTATTGGTGCTACCGGGTGTAACGATCGCAGGTTCCTTCCATTCGATCCCGTTGAGGTACTCTTGGGCAAATCCGTGGTTTGCCCCTACACTTGCGGTCAAAACCGCCAATGAGCTGATCCACCATAACTTCGTGCGCATCATCATGTGACTTCTTTGGTAAACGAGACATCTGAAGGAAAGGAAACCGGGCGATGTTATCAGAATA
>Ga0315902_10001423_pt1 | contig 38412 bp, 35 predicted proteins | sample LakEriMetagenome_9_FD_203523 | JGI IMG/M metagenome (GOLD analysis project Ga0315902, IMG submission 203523) | Freshwater fungal communities from buoy surface, Lake Erie, Ohio, United States - Buoy 12 MA117 | ecosystem: Environmental > Aquatic > Freshwater > Lake > Lake biofilm | place: USA...
GGCGACATCGCCGGCACGCCAAACCCCACCCGGAGCAACACCGAATAGGCACGCGATCCGGCTTGCGCCGGGCAGGGCGGTCCGCCCGAGCGTGCGGGTAGGTGGCTCGAGCGGCCGGGTAACCGGTCGCCCAGACGAATGACCGTCACGCCGGGCAACCGGCGCACAGAATCCGGCCTACAGGCCCGCTCCGCTCCTCCCCACCGTGCCCCACGGCGTCGCGCCGGCGGGTACTCCAAGGTCGCCCACCGGCCCTTTTCCCACCCGCTCCCACGGCACGGGCGTCGCCGAGCCCGGCCGGCCAGCCTTGCGGCGCCTCGTGGGCCCTGCGGTGGGGCTTCGCCCCCCGTCGATCCTCGGCCGCCTTCCGAGCGGATAAGGTAAGTCCTTGTACTGATTGAAAAAACAGGTCGCTCGCTTGACCCCGCTCACAATCCTCTCTACAGTGGGGGATCGTGTGATTTTGTGGTGGGAAGTGGGTGAGCGAGCTCAACAACGGCCGCTCGCCCCTGTGGCCATGCTCCAGGGACGTTTCGCGCTGACAATGGACTCGAAGGGCCGGCTCACCGTGCCCGCGCGTCAGCGCGACATCCTGCAGGTCCTGCACGAGGGCCGGCTCACCGTCACCCGCCACCCCGACGGCTGCCTGATGCTGCTGCCGCGCGGCACCTGGGAGCGCAAGCGCCAGGAGATCGCCGCCTGGCCCTTCTCGGCGCGCGCCTGGCAGCGCATCTTCCTGGGCAGCGCGAGCGACATCGAGATGGATGCCGCGGGCCGCATCCTGATCGCGCCCGAGCTGCGCGAGGCCGCCGGTCTGAAGGTCGAGCAGAAGGTGATGCTCGTCGGGCTGCAGCACTACTTCGAGATCTGGGATCCGAAGGTGCTCGAGGAGCAGGAAAACAAGGCGATCGAGGGCGGGCTGCCCGAGGCCCTGGCCAACTTCTCATTCCAGGGCGAAGCGGGTTGAGCCCCGATGCGGCCAAGCCGGGGCATGTGCCGGTTCTGCTCGACGAAGCCGTCGACGCGCTCGCGATTCATGCGGATGGCATCTACATCGACGGCACCTTCGGTCGGGGCGGCCACAGTGCCCGCATCCTCGAGCGACTCGGCCCGGCCGGTCGACTGGTGGCGCTGGATCGCGATCCCGAGGCGGTCGCGGCGGCGCGCCGTTGGCTCGCTGACCATCCCGACGGTCGGGTATCGATCGACCACGCCCGCTTCTCGGCGCTCGCCGAGGTGGCGGCCGGGCATGGCCACGCGCGGGTCGACGGGGTGCTGCTCGACCTCGGCGTGTCCTCGCCGCAGCTCGACGATCCGATGCGCGGGTTCAGTTTCCGGGCCGACGGCCCGCTCGACATGCGCATGGATCCCGGCACGGGCCAGAGCGCGCGGCAATGGCTCCTGACGGCAAGCGAACAGGCGATCGCCGAGGTGGTGAGGGACTATGGAGAAGAACGGTTTGCTGTTCCGATTGCAAAGGCGATTGCTGCTCGCCGCCGGCACGCCGGTGACGCCGCGCTTCGCACCACCGGCGAGCTTGCCGGCCTCGTGGCGGGCGTCGTCCGCAGCCGTCGCGCGAAGCCGCAGGCGGGCAAGGACCCGGCCACCCGCACCTTTCAGGCTGTACGGATTCACGTCAATGCCGAGCTCGAGGAACTCGAGGGCGGGCTGAATGCGGCACTCGCCTGTCTGCGACCCGGGGGCCGTCTGGCGGTGATCAGCTTCCACTCGCTCGAGGACCGCATGGTCAAGCGCTTCATCGCCCGCGAGAGCGGTCGCGACGCGCCCCGCGACCCGGTGCGCGGCGGCCTCGCGCCGGGGGTGCGTCTGCGCCTGCGGGCGCTTGCCCGCGTGCTGCCCTCGCCGGCCGAGTGCGAGACCAACCCGCGCGCCCGCTCGGCCGTGCTGCGGGTGGCCGAGCGGCTTGCTGATGCGGAGGTGGCGCCATGATCCGGGTGAACATCGTGCTCGCGATCGTGCTCGTGGCCTGTGCCCTCGGGCTGGTCAGTTCCCAGCAGCGGGCGCGCCGCCTGTTCATCGACCTCGAGCGCGCGCAGGCGCGCGCCCAGCAACTCGAGGTTCGCTGGGACCAGCTCCAGCTCGAACAGACCGGCCTTGCCAAGTCCTCGCTGGTCGACGCGAAGGCCCGGCGTGAGCTCGGCATGCAGCCGCCCTCGGCCGAACGCACGCTTCACCTGAGCATCGATGTGATCGCCCAGGCCCGCACCCGGGAGGCGCGCCGGTGAGCCGCAGCGTCCCCTATTCACCGAACCCGCTGCTGCGGGTCAAGCTGCCGGCCTACCGGTCGCGCCTGCTGATGCTGCTGGTGGCGCTCGCATTCCTCGCGCTGATCGGTCGTGCGATCTGGGTGCAGATCGTCAAGCAGGACTTCCTGCAGAGTCAGGGCGAGGTGCGCTACGGTCGGACCGTGGAGCTGCCGGCTTCGCGCGGCAAGGTGCTCGACCGGCATGGTCAGGTGCTCGCCTCGAGTCTGCCGGCGCGTGCGGTCTGGGCCTCGCCCGAGGAAATCCGCACCGCCGGGTCGCGAGCCACGCCGGCGCAGCTCGCCGAGCTCGGTCGCCTGCTGCAGATGCCGGTGGCCGAGATCGAGCGCCGCCTCGATGCGCCCGGCAAGACCTTCGTCTATCTGAAGCGGCAGGTGGATGCCGACGTCGCCGAACGGGTTCGCGAGCTCGCGATTCCGGGCATCCACCAGCGGCGCGAATACAAGCGACACTACCCCGAGGGCGACGCGCTCGCGCATGTGGTGGGGTTCACGAATGTCGAGGATGCCGGTCAGGAAGGCATCGAGCTCGCCCGCGAGCAGGAGCTTGCCGGTCGGCCGGGCAGTCGTCGGGTGCTGCGCGACAACTTCGGCCGTGTGATCGAGGATCGGGGCACGCTGCGCGAGCCGCTCGATGGCGCCGACCTGCAGCTGTCGGTCGACTCGAAGATCCAGTTCCACGCCTTCTCGGCGCTGCGCGACGCGGTGCGCGATCACCGGGCGCGCGCCGGCGCGGTCGTCGTGCTCGACGTGCGTACCGGCGAGGTGCTCGCGCTCGCCAACCTGCCCACCTACAACCCGAACGAGCGGGGCCAGCTCTCGGGCGCGCAGCTGCGCAACCGCGTGATCACCGACACCTTCGAGCCCGGCTCGACGATGAAGCCCTTCACGACCGCGCTCGCGCTGGAATCGGGCCGCTTCAACCCGCAGTCGGTGATCCAGACCGCGCCGGGTCGCATCACCGTGGGCTCGGCGTCCATCTCCGACGTGCATGCCTACGGCGCGCTCACCGTCGAAGAGGTGCTGCAGAAGTCCTCCAACGTGGGCACCGTGAAGATGGCGCTCGCGGTGCCGCCCGAGGCGATGTGGAACCTGTTCACCGCGGTCGGCTTCGGCTCGGCGCCCGACCTCGGTTTTCCGGGTGCGGTGGCCGGTCGGGTGATGCCGCACCGCAGCTGGCGGCCGATCAACCAGGCGACGATGTCCTACGGGCATGGCATCTCGGTGTCGCTGATCCAGATGGCGCGGGCCTACACGGTCTTCGCCCGCGACGGCGACATGGTGCCGCTCACGATGCTGCGCATCGACGAACCGGCCACCGGCGTGCGCGTGATCGAACCCGGTACCGCGCAGGCGGTGCGCCGCATGCTCGAGATGGCGGCCGGTCCGGGCGGCACCGCGCCCAAGGCGCAGGTCGCCGGCTACCGGGTCGCCGGCAAGACCGGCACCGCCCACAAGATCGAGAACGGCCGCTACGTCAACAAGTACATCGCCTCCTTCGTGGGCTTCGCGCCGGTGTCCGATCCCCGAATCGTGATCGCGGTGATGATCGACGAGCCGTCGGCGGGTCAGCACTACGGCGGTCAGGTCGCGGCACCGATCTTCTCGCGGATCGCGGGTGATGCGCTGCGCGCGCTGCGGGTGCCGCCGGACGCGCCGCAGGCCAACCGCGTGATTCCGGCCGAGCCGGTTCCGGAGGAGTCATGAACGCCGTGCCTGCCGCCTTCGAGGCCGGCCGCGAGACCCGCTGGGACGAGCCGCTCGCCGAGGCGATCGGCGCCTGGCTGCGTGCCCGGCTCGCACCGGGCGCGTCGCTGGTCGCCGACAGTCGCGCCGTGCGTCCGGGCGACGCATTCTTCGCATGGCCGGGTCTTCGCGGCGACGGCCGCAGCTGGATCGCCGACGCGCTCGCGCGTGGTGCGGCCGCGGTGCTGCACGAGCCGGGCGATGGCGTGGCAGTGCCGCTGGGCGTGGCCACGCTGCCGGTGCCGGCGCTCGCGAGCCTTGCCGGCGGGATCGCCGCCGCCTTCCATGGCCATCTTGCCGCGCGCCTGCGCGTGGTCGCGGTGACCGGCACCAACGGCAAGACCAGCGTGAGCCAGTGGGTGGCCCGCGGACTCGCGACCACCGGACGGCCTTCGGCGGTGATCGGCACCCTCGGCGCCGCGCTGCAGGCCGATGCCGCGCCGCTCGCGCTCGAAGGTGCCGCGCTGACCACGCCCGATGCGCTGTCGATGCAGCGCGTGCTCGCCGATTTCGCCGCCCGGGGCGCGCGCAGCGTCGCGCTCGAGGCCTCGTCGATCGGTCTCGACCAGGGCCGCCTGAACGGCACCGCGATCGAAGTCGCCGCCTTCACCAACCTCGCCCGTGACCATCTCGACTATCACGGGTCGATGGCCGAGTACGAGCGGGCCAAGGCTCAGCTCTTCCGCTGGCCCGGCCTGCGTGCCGCGGTCATCAATGGCGATGATCCCGCCAGCGTCGCGATGCTCGCGGCGCTCGACGCGGTGCCGCGCCCGTGGCCGGTGATGCGCATCATCTACGGCCAGACGCCTGGCGCCCACGGTGCCCGTGGCGACCGCGTGCTGATGGCCGAGCGCATCGTCGAGGACGCGCATGGCATCGGCTTCAGCCTCGCTGGCGACTTCGGCCGCGCCGAGCTGCGGCTCGGGCTGCTCGGGCGCTTCAACGTCGCCAATGCGCTGGCGGTCGCCGGCTGCTGGCTCGGGCTGGGCATGAGCTTCGCCGATGTCGTGGCCCGTCTGCGCGCGATCGAGCCGGTCGACGGTCGCATGCAGTGCCTCGGTCACCGCGGCGGCCCGCTCGCGGTCATCGACTATGCCCACACGCCCGATGCGCTCGCGAGCGCCCTCGAGGCGCTGCGCCCGGTGGCGATGGCTCGTGGCGGCGCCTTGTGGTGCCTGTTCGGCGCCGGTGGCGAGCGCGATGTCGGCAAGCGGCCGCTGATGGGGTGGGTGGCCGAGCGGGGCGCCGATCGGCTGGTGATCACCTCCGACAATCCGCGTGCCGAGGAGCCTTTCCGGATCGTCTCCGACATCCGCGCCGGGCTCAGCCGCGAGCCTTTTCTGACCGAGCTCGATCGGGCGTCGGCAATCGCGCAGGCGCTCGCAGCCGCCGGCCGTGACGATGTCGTGCTGATCGCCGGCAAGGGGCATGAGCGCACCCAGGAAATCCGCGGCCAGCGGCTGGTGTTCTCGGATCTCGCCCATGCGCGCGCGGTCCTCGATGCCCGCGCCCGCGAGGAAACCGGGCCGCGGCCGGCCGACATCGCGGCGGGGATTCCGGATGTTTGAGCTGCGCGAGGCCCTCGGATGGCTCACGTCGGGCCGTCTGCTGGGCTACCCCGCCACCCGGATCACCGCGGTGTGCACCGACAGCCGGGCGCTGGTGCCGGGCTGCCTGTTCATCGCGCTGCGCGGCGAGCGCTTCGATGCCCATGACTTCGTCTCGGCCGCCTTCGAGTCGGGTGCAGCGGCGGTGATGGTCGAGCGTCCGGTGGCCGGCCTGCGCGAACCCGCATTGCTGGTTGCCGACACCCGTCGCGCCTACGGCGAGATCGCCGCCGGCTGGCGCCGGCGCTTCGACCTGCCGGTGATCGGCGTGACCGGCAGCAACGGCAAGACCACCGTCAAGACGATGCTCGCGGCGATCCTCGCGCAGGCCTTCGGCGAGGCCGGCAGCCTCGCGACCGAGGGCAATCTCAACAACGAGATCGGCGTGCCGGCGACCGTGCTGCGCCTGCGCCCCGAGCACCGCGCGGCGGTGATCGAACTCGGCATGAATCACCCGGGCGAGATCGCCTGGATCGCGCGGATCGCGGCGCCCACGGTCGCGCTGGTCAACAACGCGCAGCGAGAGCATCAGGAGTTCCTCGGGTCGGTGCGCGCGACCGCCCTCGAGAACGGCGCGGCGATCACGGCGCTGCCCGCCGACGGCGTCGCGGTCTTCCCCTGCGATGACCCGCACGCGCCTCTGTGGCGTGAGCTGGCCGGCGGGCGTCGCTGCCTGCGCTTCGGGCAGCAGGCCGACGGTGAGGTCGTCGCCGATCCGGATGCGCAGCCCGCCGGCTTCATGATCCGCACCCCCGCGGGTGCCTTCGACGTGGCGCTCGCGATCGACGGCGCGCACAACGTGCGCAACGCGCTGGCCGCCACCGCCTGCGCGCTTGCGGTCGGCATCGACCTGGCGGCGATCTCGGCGGGGCTCGCCGCCTTCCGGCCGGCCCGCGGCCGCCTGGCGCGGTTGGCTAGCGCGCACGGTGCCACGCTGATCGACGACAGCTACAACGCCAACCCCGACTCGGTGCGCGCCGCGATCGACGTGCTTGCCCGCGCGCCGCACCCCCGGGTGCTGGTGCTCGGCGACATGGGGGAGGTCGGTGACGAGGGGCCACGTGTCCACGATGAGGTCGTCGCCTACGCGGCGGCCCGCGGGCTCGACCATCTGCTCGGGGTGGGCGAGGCCGTGTCTCGCGCGATCCGCGCGGCGGCTGTGCCGGGTTTCGAAGCCTTCGAGGCGCACGAGCCCCTGATGGCGCGCGCCGCGACGCTCGCGCAGCCCGGGGCGACCGTGCTCGTCAAGGGTTCGCGCTTCATGCGCATGGAACGCGTGGTCACGGCGCTGGCCGCCGACGGCGCTGCCGCGGGAGGCCACTAGGTGCTGCTCGAGCTCGCCCAGTGGCTCGCACGCGACGTGCGCGGCTTCTCGGTCTTCAACTACATCACGCTGCGCGCGGTGCTCGCGACACTCACGGCGCTGGCGATCGGCCTGCTTGCCGGACCGACGCTGATCCGGCGGCTCGCCGAGCTCAAGATCGGCCAGGCGGTGCGCGATGACGGGCCGCAGACCCACCTGAGCAAGAGCGGCACGCCGACGATGGGCGGGGCGCTGATCCTGGTGGCGATCGGCGCGGCCACGCTGTTGTGGGCCGATCTGTCGAACCGTTTCGTGTGGGTGGTGCTGATCGTCACCCTCGGCTTCGGTGCGATCGGCTGGTCCGACGACTGGCGCAAGGTGGTGCGCCGCGATCCGCGCGGCATGCCGGCGCGCGAGAAGTTCCTGTGGCAGTCGCTGATCGGCCTGACGGCGGCGATCTGGCTGGCGTTCGCGGTGCCCGCGCAATCCAATGCGCAGGCCCTCGAGCTGTTCGCGCAGTGGGTCGCCGGCGGCCTGTCGGTCGACCTGCCGGCCAGCGCCGATCTGATCGTGCCCTTCTTCAAGAATGTCGCCTACCCGCTCGGCGTCTTCGGCTTCATCGTGCTCAGCTTCTTCGTGATCGTCGGCACGAGCAACGCGGTCAATCTGACCGACGGTGCCGACGGCCTCGCGATCATGCCCTCGGTGCTCGTCGGCTCGGCGCTCGGCGTCTTCGCCTATGTCACCGGCAATTCGGTGTTCGCCAAGTACCTGCTGATTCCCTATGTGCCGGGCGCGGGCGAACTCACGGTGTTCTGCGGCGCGATCGCCGGCGCCGGGCTGGCCTTTCTCTGGTTCAACGCCTACCCGGCGCAGGTCTTCATGGGCGATGTCGGCGCACTGGCGCTGGGCGGCGCGCTCGGCACGGTCGCGGTGGTCGTTCGCCAGGAGATCGTGCTGTTCATCATGGGCGGGGTCTTCGTCGCCGAGACCGTGTCGGTGATGCTGCAGGTGGGCTGGTTCAAGTACACGAAGCGCCGCTACGGGCAGGGCCGGCGCATCTTCCGGATGGCACCTCTGCACCACCACTTCGAGGTGGGCGGGGTCAAGGAAAGTCAGGTCGTCGTGCGCTTCTGGATCGTCACGATGATGCTCGTGCTGTTCGGTCTGTCCACGCTGAAGCTGCGGTGATGAACGGACAGCTCCAGCTCTTCGATCTTGCCGGCCGGCATGTGCGCGTGATCGGTCTGGGCGAGTCCGGGCTTGCGATGGCGCGCTGGGCGCAGTTTCGCGGTGCCACGGTGAGCGTGGCCGACAGCCGCGAGGCGCCGCCGCGGCTCGTCGAACTGCGCCGCGAGCTCCCGGCCGCGAGCTTCCTCGGCGGCCCGCTCGCCGCGCTCGATCTGGCCGGGGTCGATCTGCTCGCCTGGAGTCCGGGGCTGTCGATCGAACTCGGCGACGGCGCGCTGCTGGCGCGAGCCGCGGCGGCGCGCGGCGTGCCGGTGGCGGGCGAGATCGAACTCTTCGCGCAGGCGCTCGCCGAACTGCGCGAGCAGGGCTACGCCCCGCAGGTCGCGGCGATCACCGGGACCAATGGCAAGACCACCACCACGCGTCTGGTCGGGCATCTGGCCGCGCAGGCCGGGCTGCGCGTGGCGGTGGCCGGCAACATCGCGCCGGCGGCCCTCGACGCGCTGCGCGAGGCGCTGATCGCCTGCGGCGAGGCCCCCGACCCGGGGCAACTGCCGCAGCTCTGGGTGCTCGAGCTCTCGAGCTTCCAGCTGGCACTCGCCGACAGCCTCGCGCCGGACGTGGCGGCGATCCTCAACCTGAGCCAGGACCATCTCGACTGGCATGGCTCGATGGCGAGCTATGTCGCGGCCAAGCAGCGGATCTGGCGCGGTGCGCGGGCCTGTGTCTGGAACCGCGACGATGCGCTGACCGAGCCGCCTGCAGGCGCTGCGGCACGCAGCAGCTTCGGTGCGACCGCGCCGCAGGTGGCGGGCGATGTCGGCATCGTCCACGAGGGCGGTCTGCGCTGGCTGGCGCGCGCGGTGCCTGGCGACGACCTGTCCGGCAGCCCGCGTCGTCGCCGCGAGACCTCGCCGCCGGTGGTGAAGCGGCTCATGCCGGCCGATGCGCTGCGCATCCGCGGCGCGCACAACCACGGCAACGCGCTCGCCGCGCTCGCAATCAGCGCGGCGCTCGGTCTGCCGCTCGCGCGGCTGCTGCACGGGTTGCGCGACTTCGCCGGCGAGCCGCATCGCTGCCAGCTGGTCGCGGTGCTCGACGATGTCGAGTATGTCGACGACAGCAAGGGCACCAACGTGGGCGCGACCGTGGCCGCGCTCACCGGCCTGGGCAAGCGCTGCCTGCTGATCGCAGGGGGCGACGGCAAGGGGCAGGACTTCGCACCGCTCGCCGACGCGGTGCGGGCCCACGCCCGTGCGGTGTTCCTGATCGGGCGTGACGCGCCGCTGCTGCAGGCGGTGCTGGCCGACACCGGCGTGCCGCTGCATCCCTGCGCGAGCCTGGAGGCGGCGGTCGGCCAGGCTCGCGCGCTCGCCCGTGTCGGCGACGCGGTACTCCTGTCGCCCGCCTGCGCGAGCTGGGACATGTTCCGCGACTACGCCCATCGCGCCGAGGTCTTCGTGGCCGCGGTGCGAGCGCTCGCCGAGGAGGCCGGCCAGCCATGCTGAGTCTCCGGCTGCCCTGGCGACGTCCGGCGCCGGCGCGTGCGCAGGTCTCCGGCGCGGCGCAGGCCGTCGACCAGACGCTGCTCTGGGTGGCGGCGAGCCTGCTCGCCTTCGGCATGGTGATGGTGTACTCCGCCTCGATCGCGCTGCCGGATTCGCCGCGCTTCGCAAGCCTCAAGCCGACCCACTTCCTCGGGCGTCACGCCTTCTCGATCGCGCTCGGGGTGACGCTCGCGGTGGTGGCCTTCGCCACGCCGATGCGGGTCTGGGACCGCGCGGCGCCGTGGCTGTTCATGGGGGGGCTGGTGCTGCTCGTGCTGGTGCTGATCCCCGGCATCGGCAAGATGGTGCTCGGCGCGAGGCGCTGGCTGGCGGTCGGGCCGCTCAGCATCCAGCCCTCCGAGCTGATGAAGCTCTTCGTGGTCCTGTACGCGGCCAACTACATCGTGCGGCGCCAGGACCGGATGCGCAGCGTTGCGCGCGGCTTCGGGCCGATCGGCTCGGTGATGGCCGGCATCGGCGTGCTGCTGCTGCTCGAACCCGATCTCGGCGCCTTCATGGTGATCTGCGCGATCGCGATGGGCATGCTCTTTCTGGGGGGCGTCAGCGGCCGCCTCTTCGTCGGCCTCATCGGCGTCCTCGGCGTGACCTTCGGTCTGCTGATCGCCTTCTCGCCCTGGCGGCGCGAGCGGATCTTCGCCTACCTCGACCCCTTTGCCGATCCGCTGGGCAAGGGCTACCAGCTCACCCATGCGCTGATCGCCTTCGGCCGCGGCGAGTTCTTCGGCGTGGGGCTCGGCGGTTCGATCGAGAAGCTCCACTACCTGCCCGAGGCGCACACCGATTTCCTGCTCGCGGTGATCGGCGAGGAGCTCGGCCTGGCCGGCGTGATGGTCGTGATCGTGCTCTTTTTCTGGATGGTGCGCCGCGCCTTCGAGATCGGCCGACAGGCGATCGCGCTGGACCGGGTCTTCGCCGGGCTGGTCGCCAAGGGCATCGCGTTGTGGCTCGGACTCCAGGCCTTCATCAACATGGGCGTGAACCTCGGGCTGCTTCCCACCAAGGGCCTGACGCTGCCGCTGATGAGCTACGGCGGCACCGGCATCCTGGTCAACTGCGTGGCGATCGCCCTGATCCTTCGGGTCGACTTCGAGAACCGCCGTCTGATGCGGGGTGCGGGATGAGCCGTACCATCCTGATCATGGCGGGCGGCACCGGCGGCCATGTGATGCCCGGGCTGGCGGTCGCCCACGAAATGCGGCGTCGGGCCTGGCAGGTGGTCTGGATGGGGCATCCGGCCGGCATGGAGGCCACACTCGTGCCGCGCCACGGCATCGCGATGCGGCCGGTGCGCTTCGGCGGGCTGCGCGGCAAGGGTCTGGTCACGCGTCTGGCCCTGCCCTGGAACCTGTTGCGCGCCTGTCTGCAGGCGCTGGCGGCGCTGCGTGCCGAGCAGCCGGCCGTGGTGCTCGGGCTTGGCGGGTACGTGAGCTTTCCGGGCGGTCTGATGGCGCGCGCCAGTGGCCGCCCTCTGGTGCTGCACGAGCAGAACTCGGTCGCCGGTCTGGCCAACCGGGTGCTCGCCCGCGTGGCCTCGCGCGTGCTGGTCGCCTTTCCGCAGGCGCTGCCCGGCGCCGACTGGACGGGCAATCCGGTGCGCGAGGACATCGCCGCAATCGCCCCGCCCGAGCAGCGCTACCCCGGCCGCACCGGCGCCCTGCGCCTGCTGGTGGTGGGGGGCAGCCTTGGCGCCCAGGCCCTCAACGAGGTGTTGCCCGCGGCGCTCGCGCATCTCGAGCCGGCGCGCCGTCCGCAGATCGTCCACCAGAGCGGCCGCGGCCAGCGCGAGGCGCTCGCGGCGCGCTACCGCGACGCGGGCGTGAAGGCCGACGTGCGGGAGTTCATCGACGACATGGCCGCCGAACTCGCGACCGCCGATCTGGTGGTTTGCCGCGCCGGCGCGATGACCGTGGCCGAGCTCGCCGCGGCCGGCGTGCCGGCGATCCTCGTGCCCTATCCGCATGCGGTCGACGATCATCAGAGCGCCAATGCGCGCTTCCTGGTCGATCGGGGGGCCGGCTGGCTGCTGCCCCAGGCGCAGGCCACGCCGCAGGCGCTCGCCGGGCTGATCGGTGGCGCCGACCGCGACACGCTGCTCGCGATGGCGCGGCGCGCGCGCGAGGCCGCCCGCCCCGATGCCGCCCGCGCCGTGGCCGATGCCTGCGAGGCCGCCGCCCGCGCGGCAGGTGGTGCGGGATCTCCCGGGGGGCAGGCGTGAAGCACAAGGTGCGTCACATCCACTTCGTGGGCATCGGCGGCGCCGGCATGAGCGGCATCGCCGAGGTGCTGCTCAACCTCGGCTACCGGATCAGCGGCTCGGATGCCGCGGAGAGCGCCACCACCCGCCGTCTCGCCGTGCTCGGGGCGCGGGTGGCGCTCGGCCATGATGCCGCCCATATCGACGGTGCCGACTGCGTGGTGGTCTCGACCGCGGTTCGCGGCGACAACCCGGAGGTGATCGCGGCCCGCGCCCGTCGCCTGCCGGTGGTGCCGCGCGCGCTGATGCTTGCCGAGCTCATGAAACTGAAGCAGGGCGTGGCGATCGCCGGCACGCACGGCAAGACCACCACCACCAGCCTGGTGGCCTCGGTGCTCGCCGCAGGCGGCATGGATCCGACCTTCGTGATCGGCGGGCGGCTGCTGAGCGCCGGGGCCAATGCCCGCCTGGGCAGTGGCGACACGATCGTGGTCGAGGCCGACGAGTCCGATGCCTCCTTCCTGAATCTCACGCCGATGATCGCGGTGATCACGAACATCGACGCCGATCACATGGAGACCTACGGCCACGACCTCGCGCGTCTGAAGCAGGCCTTCGTCGAATTCACCCAGCGCCTGCCCTTCTATGGCGCGGCGGTGGTCTGCATCGACGACGCCAACGTGCGCGAGATCCTGCCCTTCGTGTCCAAGCCGGTGCTCAGCTACGGTCTGGCCGCCGAGGCGCAGTTCCGCGCCACCGACGTGCAGCCCGACGGCGCGCGCATGCGCTTCACGCTGCAGCGGGTCAACGGCGTACGCCGCGAGCCGCTGCCGGTGGTGCTCAACCTTCCGGGGGTGCACAACGTGCGCAACGCGCTGGCGGCGATCGCGGTGGCCGACGAACTCGGCGTGCCCGACGAGGCGATCCTCGCCGCGCTCGCCGCGTTCACCGGCGTGGGCCGGCGCTTTCAGCGCTATGGCGAGATCGCCGCGCGCGAGGGCGGCCGTTTCACGCTGATCGACGACTACGGCCATCACCCGGTCGAGATGCAGGCCACCCTCGCGGCCGCCCGCGGCGCCTTTCCCGGCCGCCGCCTGGTGCTCGCCTTCCAGCCGCATCGCTACACCCGCACCCGTGATCTCTTCGAGGACTTCGTGCGGGTGCTGGCGAGCGCCGACGCGGTCCTGCTCGCCGAGGTCTACGCCGCCGGCGAGGCGCCGATCGTCGCCGCCGACGGCCGTGCGCTCAGCCGCGCGCTGCGGGTGGCCGGTCGAGTCGAGCCGGTCTTCGTCGAGGACATCGGGCAGCTGCCGCAGGCGATCCTCGATCTCGCCCGCGATGGCGACGTGGTGCTCGCGATGGGTGCGGGCTCGATCGGCGGGGTCGCGGCCCAGTTGCGCCAGCTCGCCGGGGTGCCCGGAGGTGACGATGGCCACTGATCCACGCGCCTTCGGCAAGGTGGCGGTGCTGGCGGGCGGACGCTCGGCCGAGCGCGAGGTCTCGTTGCGCTCGGGCGCCGGCGTACTCGCGGCGCTGCGCGATGCCGGCGTCGACGCCCATGCCTTCGACCCCGCGCTGCGCCCGATGGACGACCTGCGCCGGGAGGGTTTCGCGCGCGCCTTCATCGCGCTGCACGGGCGCTATGGCGAGGACGGCACCGTCCAGGGCGCGCTCGAGCTGCTCGGCGTTCCTTACACCGGCTCGGGCGTGCAGGCCTCCGCGATCGCGATGGACAAGGTGCGCACCAAGGAGATCTGGCGCGCACGCGGCCTGCCGACCCCGGTTTCGCGCGTGCTGGTGCGCGGCGATGTGCTGCGCGAGGTGCCCGATGCGCTCGGCCTGCCGTTGATCGTCAAGCCGCCGCACGAAGGCTCGACGCTCGGCGTCACCAAGGTGGCCGGCTATTCCGAGATGGCCGAGGCCTTCGAGAGCGCCGCCCGCTACGACGAGGTGGTGCTCGCCGAGGCCTTCATCGACGGCCCCGAACTCACCGTCGCGATCCTTGGCAGCGGCGCCGCCGCGCGCGCGCTGCCGGTGATCGAGATCCGGGCGCCCGGCGGCAACTACGACTTCCAGAACAAGTACTTCGGCGATCAGACCGAGTACCTCTGCCCGGCGCCGCTGCCCGAGGCGCTCGCGATGCGCGTGCGCGAGCTCGCGCTCGATGCCTTTCGCGCGATCGGCTGCGAGGGCTGGGGCCGGGTCGACCTGATGCTGCGTCGTGCCGATCAGGCGCCCTTTCTGCTGGAGCTCAACACCTCGCCCGGCATGACCGACCACTCGCTGGTGCCGATGGCCGCGCGTGCGGTCGGCATCGGCTACGCCGAGCTGGTGCTCGAGCTGCTCGCCGGCGCGGCGCTCAAGGTCGGGAGGCAGGGATGAGGGCCTTGTGGCACCAGCCTCGCCTGATGCACGGGCTCGCCAGCGCGCTGTTCGGGCTGGCGCTGCTCGGGCTGCTCGCGCTGGCGGCGGGCTGGCTCGCTGCACGCCCGATCCACACCCTGCGCACCGTGCGCATCGATGCGATGCCCGGGACCGAGCTGCGCCATGTCTCGAGTGTGCTGCTCGGCCAGGCGGTACGCCAGCGCCTGAGCGGCAGCTTCTTCAGCGTCGACCTCGACCGGCTGCGCGCCGGCATCGAGCAGGTACCCTGGGTGCGCCGCGCCACGATCCGCAAGGTCTGGCCGAACCGGCTCGAGATCGCGATCGAGGAACATCGCGCGCTGGCCGCCTGGGGCGACGGGCGGCTGGTCAACACCTTCGGCGAACTGTTCGCCGCGAATCTCGCCGAAGCCGACGAGGACGGGCCGCTGCCGCAGTTCGTCGGTCTGGCCGGCAGCGAGCTCCAGGTGCTCGAGCGCTACGAGGCACTGCGCCGCTGGGTGGCGCCGCTCGGGCTGCAGCCGCGCGCGATCACGCTGTCGCCGCGCCTCGCCTGGTCGGCGCGGCTCGACGACGGTACGCGGCTGCTGCTCGGCCGCGAGCAGGGCGTCGCCCTCGAGGAACGGGTGGCCCGCTGGGTCGATGCGCATCCCCGGGTGGCGGCGCGGATCGGCGAGCGCATCGCCGTGGTCGACCTTCGCTACCCGAACGGGTTTGCCGTGCGTGTCGCCGGGGCGGTGCGCGGCGGTGCCGCCCAGCCCGATCCCGAGGCCGAGCTCGACATGACCCAGCTGTCGGCAGCCCCCGCGGCGGTGCCCGCGCTCGCGCTCGCCGAGGCGGCGCCGCGTCGCGCCACCCCGCCCAACCCGAACAGGTGAACGGACCACCATCATGGCCAGGGACTCCAACGACCTGATCGTCGGCCTCGACATCGGCACCTCGAAAATCGTGGCGATCGTCGCGCAGATGCTGCCCGACGGCCGCTACGAGATCGTCGGCCTCGGGCAGCATGACTCGAAGGGTCTGCGCAAGGGCGTCGTCGTCAACATCGAGACCACGGTGGCCTCGATCCAGCGCGCGCTCGAGGAAGCCGAGCTGATGGCCGACTGCAAGATCCGCTCGGTCTACACCGGCATCGCCGGCAATCACATCCGCAGCTTCAACTCCAGCGGCATGGTCGCGATCGGCAGCAAGGAGGTCAGCGAGGCCGACATGGCCCGCGTGATCGAGACCGCCAAGGCGGTCAACATTCCGACCGACCAGCAGATCCTGCACGTGCTGCCGCAGGAGTTCATCATCGACGGCCAGGAGGACATCCGCGAGCCGATCGGCATGAGCGGGGTGCGCCTCGAGGTCAAGGTGCACATCGTCACCGGCGCGGTCTCGGCGGCGCAGAACATCGTCAAGTGCGTGCGCCGCTGCGGCCTCGAGGTCGCCGACCTGATCCTGCAGCCGCTCGCCTCGAGCATGGCGGTGCTCACCCAGGACGAGAAGGAACTCGGCGTCGTGCTGGTCGACATCGGCGGGGGCACCACCGACATCGCGATCTTCACCGGCGGCGCGATCCGCCACACCGCGGTAATACCGATCGCCGGTGACCAGATCACCAACGACATCGCGATGGCGCTGCGCACGCCCACGCAGGAAGCCGAGGAGATCAAGCTGCGCCACGGACTTGCCAAGCAGATGCTGGCCGATCCCGCCGAGCGCATCGAGGTCCCCGGACTCGGCGACCGCGGCCCGCGCCAGCTCTCGCGTCAGGCGCTCGCGGCGGTGATCGAGCCGCGGGTCGAGGAGCTTTGCGCGCTGGTCCATCAGGTGATCCGCGAGTCAGGCTACGAGGAACTGCTCTCCTCGGGCGTCGTGGTCACCGGCGGCACCGCGCTGATGCCGGGCGTCGTGGAACTCGCCGAGGACACCTTCCTGAAACAGGTGCGTCTCGGGCTGCCCGGCTATGCCGGCGGACTCGCCGACGTCGTGCGCAATCCCCGCTTCGCGACCGCGGTCGGCCTGCTCGAGGAAGCCCGCGTGCAGCGGCTGCGCGGCCGCAAGGTCGCCGAGCAGTCTGGCAACTTCAAGGAAACCCTGCGCCGGATGAAGGACTGGTTCGTCGGCAACTTCTGAGCCCGATCCACCCCCCGCATCCCGCCATCGTCGCGTCGATCCAGCCCCAACCCGAACCCTCGATCCGAACCCCCACCCACCCACCCAGGAGCCCAGCGCATGTCTTCCTTCAAGATCATCGAGTCCGACACCGGCGGTGCCGTCATCAAGGTCATCGGCGTCGGCGGTGCCGGCGGCAACGCGGTCAATCACATGATCGCGCGCGGCGTCGAGGGAGTGGAGTTCATCGCGCTCAACACCGACAGGCAGGCGCTGTCCCGTTCGCAGGCCGGCCGCATCATCTCGCTCGGCGATCTCGGTGCGGGCGCCAACCCCGGGGTGGGCCGTGCCGCTGCCGAGGCCGCGACCGAGCAGATCCGCGAGGCGCTCGCGGGCGCCAACATGGTCTTTCTGACCGCCGGCATGGGCAAGGGCACCGGCACCGGCGCCTCGCCGGTGATTGCCAAGCTCGCCAAGGAGCTCGGCATCCTGACCGTGGGGGTCGTCACCAAGCCCTTCGCCTTCGAGGGCACGCGCAAGATGCAGATCGCCGAGGCGGGCATCGAGCAGCTCGTCGAGCATGTCGACTCGCTGATCGTCGTGCTCAACGAGAACCTCTTCGACGTGATGGACGAGGATGCCAGCCTCGAGGATGCCTTCAAGCGCGCCGACGACGTGCTGCACAACGCGGTCGCCGGCATCGCCGAGATCATCAACGTGCCGGGTCTGGTCAACGTCGACTTCGCCGACGTCCGCACCGTGATGGGGGAACAGGGCAAGGCGATGATGGGCATCGGCGAGGCCGCGGGGGTGGATCGCGCGCGTCTGGCGGCCGAGCAGGCGGTGGCCTCGCCGCTGCTCGACGGCGTCGACCTGTCGGGCGCGCGCGGTGTGATCGTCAACATCACCGCCACCCGCAGCCTGAAGCTGCGCGAGACCAACGACGTGATCAACACGATCAAGGCCTTCTGCGCCGAGGACGCCACGATCATCCACGGCACGGTCTTCGAGGATGCGATGGCCGACACCCTGCGCGTGACGGTGGTGGCCACCGGTATCGGCCGGCGCGCCCCGGCCGCGCGCCCGGTGCTGGTGCCGCCGATCGTCAACACCCGCACCGGTACCGACGACATGCCGGGCGCCCGCCAGGCGACCAACTACAACGAGTACGATCAGCCGGCGGTGTGGCGCAGCCCCCGCGCCTCGGCCGCGGCTCAGGTGCAGGCCCTCGAGGAGAGCGGCGTCGAGCGGCTCGACATTCCGGCCTTCCTGCGCAAGCAGGCCGACTGAGCCTCAAGCCGCGGCAACCCCGGGTGCGCGCCCGGGCTTTGCTCGGCTTGCGAGCAGGGTCTTGGGCGAGCCCTTAAACTCCGGGTCTCCGGGGCCGATCGGCCCCTCATCGCCCGGGCCACCGGGCTTTCTCGAATCCGGAGTGTTCCCATGACGATCAAGGTCGGCGATACCCTGCCTGAAGCCACGCTGCGCGAATTCATCGAGGTCGAAGGCAACGGCTGCACCGTCGGCGTCAACGCCTTCAAGGTCGCCGACCTGGTGAAGGGCAAGCGCGTGCTGATCTTCGCCGTGCCCGGCGCCTTCACCCCCACCTGTTCCGAGCAGCATCTGCCGGGTTATGTCACCCACATCGACGCGCTGCGCGCCAAGGGCATCGACGAGGTCTGGTGCGTCTCGGTCAACGATGCCTTCGTCATGCAGGCCTGGGGCCGTTCGCAGCAGGTCGGCGGCAAGGTGCGCATGCTTGCCGATGGCAGCGGCGACTTCACGAAGAAGGTCGGCCTCGAGCTCGACCGCATCGCGGGCGGCCTGGGCATCCGCTCGCAGCGCTACGCGATGATCGTCGACAACGGCGTGGTCACCCAGCTCTTCGTCGAGCCCTCGGGCAAGTTCGAGGTCTCGGGCGCCCAGCACGTGCTCGCCCACCTCTGAGCGCCGTCATGCGCCAGCGCACGATCCGTGAGCGCGTCGCCACCACCGGCGTCGGGCTCCATTCGGGCCAGCGGGTCGAGCTCACGCTGCGCCCGGCGGCCGCGGATACCGGCATCGTGTTCCGGCGCACCGACCTCGATCCGGCCATCGACATTCCGGTGGCCGCCGACCGCGTGGTCGACACCCGCATGGCCTCCACGCTGGCCGCGCCCGGCCATCCCGAGGTCCGCATCGCCACCGTCGAGCACCTGATGTCGGCGCTGGCCGGTCTGGGTGTCGACAACCTCTACATCGACGTGACCGCCGCCGAGATCCCGATCCTCGACGGCTCGGCCGCCTCCTTCGTGTTCCTGGTCCAGTCGGCGGGCCTGGTCGAGCAGGCGGCGCCGCGGCGCTTCATCCGCGTGCTGCGTCCGGTCGAGATCCGCGAGGGCGACAAGTGGGCCCGCCTCGTGCCCCACGAAGGCTTCTCGCTCGACTTCACGATCGACTTCGGCCATCCGGCCATCGACGCCACCGGCCAGCGGGTGGTGGTCGACTTCGCGAAGTCCTCCTTCGTGCGCGACATCGCCCGCGCCCGCACCTTCGGCTTCGTGCACGATGTCGAGGCGCTGCGCGCGATCGGGCTGGCGCAGGGCGGCAGCCTCGGCAACGCGATCGTGATGGACGAATACCGGGTGCTCAACGACGACGGCCTGCGCTACGACGACGAGTTCGCGCGCCACAAGGTGCTCGATGCGATCGGCGATCTCTACTGCATCGGCCAGCCGCTGCTCGCGGCCTACCAGGCGCACAAGTCGGGGCACGCGCTCAACAACCGGCTGCTGCGCGAACTGCTCGCCACCGGGGGCGCCTGGGAATCGGTGAGCTTCACCCAGCCCCGCGCCCGTGCCGCCGTGGCCTTCCCGCTCGACTGGCAGCAGGCCTGACCATGCCAGCCCTCGGGCGGGTGTACCCCGGCTAGCCGCGCATGATCGCGCTGCGCGTGTTGCTGATCGCCGCGGCAGTCGCCGTGGCGGTCTGCGTGGCGGGCTACCTGTTCAGCGGGGACCGTCGCTGGCTGCGGCGCGCGTTGCGCTCGCTCGGCGTCTCGGCCGCGGCGGCGCTGATCTTTTTCGCGATCCTGATCGCCGAGCGGCTGGCCGCCTGAACGGCGCGCCTGTGTCCGGCGCCGTTCGCTGGCTCGCTCAGCGCCGGCCCGCGTGGCGCAGCAGTGCCTGCAGGGCGTTCTTCAGCGGTCCTTCGGGTGCCTCGCTGGCGAGGGCGCCGAAAGCGGCGAGTGCCTGCGCGGGCATCGGATCGCGCGGCGGCGCCGCGGGCGGCGGCGCCGGGCCCTCCCGCGGCTGTGGCCGTACCCGCATTCGCTCGACCGGCCATCCCCGCCGCCGCAGACCGGCCACCAGCGAGGGTTCGAGCTGCCGCAGCTTGGCGGCCGCCGCCGCCGACGGCGCCGCCACGCGCAGCACGCCCGCGGCGTCGAGCTCCAGCGCCACCAGCCCTGGCAACGGGGAGGCGAGGGCGAGCGCCGTCTGCAGCGCGACCATCCGGTCGGCCTGCAGGGCCAGCGCGCGGGCGGTGGCATCCTCGCCCAGCCAGGCGAAGACCGGGCGGGCGTGGCTTCGGTGTCGGTCGCTCATGAGGGCATGTTCGGGCAGCGATTATCGCGCCGGACGGTCATCGGCCGCGGGGGGCGGATGCACCGGGGACGCGTGCTAGCATGATGGGTTAACGTACGCCGTGCATCCCGTACGGGTCGGCCCGCGCTCGCCGTCAGGGCAAGCGTGGGCCCGCGCGAGGCCTTCCAGATGATCCAGGGTTTCCTCACCAAGCTCTTCGGCAGCCGCAACGAGCGGATCCTGAAGCAGTTCCGCCGCAATGTCGCGGCGATCAACGCGCTCGAGCCGGCGGTGTCCGCCCTCTCCGACGAGGCCCTGCGTGCGCGCACCGGCGAGTTCCGTGATCGCCTGGCCCGTGGCGAGGCGCTCGACGCCCTGCTTCCCGAGGCCTTCGCCACCTGCCGCGAGGCGGCGCGGCGCGCGCTCGGCATGCGCCACTTCGATGTCCAGCTGATCGGCGGCATGGTGCTGCACAGCGGCCGCATCGCCGAGATGCGCACCGGCGAGGGCAAGACCCTGACGGCGACGCTGCCGGTCTATCTCAATGCGCTCGCCGGCAAGGGCGTGCACGTGGTCACGGTGAACGACTACCTCGCGGCCCGCGATGCCGAGTGGATGGGCAAGGTCTACCGCTTCCTCGGCATGAGCGTGGGCACCATCCTCTCGCAGCAGGGTACCGAAGACAAGCGCAAGGCCTACGCCTCCGACATCACCTACGGCACCAACAACGAGTTCGGCTTCGACTACCTCCGCGACAACATGGAGTACGCCTCCGGCGATCGGCGCCAGCGCGGGCTCTCCTATGCGATCGTCGACGAGGTCGACTCCATCCTCATCGACGAGGCGCGCACGCCGCTGATCATCTCCGGGCCGGCGGAGGACCAGACCGAGCTCTATCAGCGCATGAATGCGGTGCCGCCGCTGCTGTCGGAGATGCCGCACGAGCCCAAGTCCAACGAGCCCGAGCCTCCGGGCGACTACTGGGTCGACCGCAAGGCCTTCCAGGTCCATCTGTCGGAGGCCGGCCACGAGAAGGCCGAGCACATCCTCACCGAGTTCGGCATGCTCGCCGGGGGCGCCAGCCTCTACGATCCGGCCAACATCGGGCTGATGCACCACCTGATGGCGTCGTTGCGCGCGCATGCGCTCTACCTGCGCGACCAGCAGTACGTGGTCCAGGGCGGCGAGGTGATCATCGTCGACGAGTTCACCGGGCGGCTGATGCCCGGGCGTCGCTGGAGCGATGGCCTGCATCAGGCGGTCGAGGCCAAGGAGGGCGTGCAGGTCAACGCCGAAAACCAGACGATGGCCTCGATCACCTTCCAGAACTACTTCCGCATGTACGGCAAGCTTGCCGGCATGACGGGCACGGCCGACACCGAGGCCTACGAGTTCCAGGAGATCTACGGCCTCGAGACCGTGGTGGTGCCTACGCACCGCCCCATGATCCGTCAGGACCGCCAGGATCAGGTCTTCCGGACCGCCCGCGAGAAGCACGCCGCGATCGTCGCCGATATCCGCGACTGCCAGGCGCGCGGCCAGCCGGTGCTGGTGGGCACCACCAGCATCGAGAACTCCGAGTTGCTGGCCTCGCTGCTCACGCTCGAGAAGCTGCCGCACCAGGTGCTCAACGCCAAGCAGCATGCCCGCGAGGCCGAGATCGTCGCGCAGGCCGGTCGCCCGAAGATGATCACGATCGCCACCAACATGGCGGGGCGCGGCACCGACATCGTGCTCGGCGGCAACGTCGACAAGCAGATCGACTTCCTGTTGGCCGACCCCGCGATCGACCCGGCCGAGCGCGAGCGCCGGTCGGCGCAGCTGCGCGGCGAGTGGCAGTCGCTGCACGATCAGGTGATCGCCGCGGGCGGCCTGCACATCATCGGCACCGAGCGGCACGAGTCGCGACGCATCGACAACCAGCTGCGCGGCCGTTCCGGGCGTCAGGGCGATCCCGGCTCGTCGCGCTTCTACCTGTCGATGGACGATCCGCTGCTCAAGATCTTCGCCGGCGATCGCCTGAAGTCGATCATGGACCGGCTGAAGCTGCCCGAGGGTGAGCCGATCGAGGCCGGCATCGTCACCCGCTCGATCGAGAGCGCGCAGCGCAAGGTCGAGGCCCGCAACTTCGACATCCGCAAGCAGCTGCTCGAGTACGACGATGTCGCCAACGACCAGCGCAAGGTGGTCTACGCCGACCGCAACACCCTGCTCGACAGCGACGACTTCACCGAGCGGATCACCGAGCTGCGCCATCGGGTCTTCACCGACCTTTTCCGGCAGCATGTGCCCGCCGAGGCCATCGAGGAGCAGTGGGATATCGCCGGCCTGCAGTCGGTGCTGCGCGGCGAGTGGCAGCTCGAGGTGCCGCTCGAGGCCATGGGCACCGAGGCGGCCGACACCGAGCTGCTCGAGGCGGTTCTGAAGGCTGCCGATGCGCACTATGCCGCCAAGATCGAGGCGGTCGGGCGCGACACCTTCGCCGGCTTCGAGCGTTCGGTCATGCTGCAGGCGCTCGACCAGCACTGGCGCGAGCATCTGTCCGCGCTCGACTACCTGCGTCAGGGCATCCACCTGCGCGGCTACGCCCAGAAGAACCCGAAGCAGGAGTACAAGCGCGAGTCCTTCGAGTTGTTCGCGCTGATGCAGGAGCGGGTTCGCAACGATGTCACGCGCGTCCTGATGACGGTGCGCGTGCAGAGCGCCGAGCAGGTGCAGCAGGCCGAAGAGAGCATCGAGCAGCAGCAGGCGCGGGAGCAGGAGCGGGTGAGCTACACCCACGCCGACTTCGCGCAGGCCGCGGCCTCGGCCGAGAGCACCGACGCCGAATCAATCGCGCTGGCGCTGCAGCAGGCGCCGGCCGCCGACGAGCCGCAGGGCCAGCAGCCGGTCCGCCGCTTCGGCGCCAAGATCGGCCGCAACGATCCCTGCCCCTGCGGCTCCGGCCGCAAGTACAAGGCCTGCCACGGCAAGCTCGCCTGAGCAGGCGTCTGCCGCGTCAGGTCCGGTGAAGCGGCGGCGGCTCCTCAGTCGCCCGCCGGCGTGTCGTAGACGATCACCGTCAGAAAGCGGATCGGCACCTCGAGGATGCGCTCGGGTCCGTGCGGCACCGAGCCCTCGAAGGTGAGCGAGTCGCCCGGCTCCAGCAGGTAGGTTGCGTCGCCGTGCCGGTACTCGAGACGGCCGCTCAGCATGTGGATGAACTCCACGCCGTCGTGCTCGAAGGTCGGAAAGACCTCCGAGGCATCGTCCATCGAGATCAGGAAAGGCTCGAAGCGCTTGCGCGGCCCCTGGTCGTAGGCCAGCAGGTGGTAGGTGTGGCCCTTGGCGGTGCCGCGGCGCACCACCTCCATGCCTTCACCCGCCTTCACCAGCCGTGCCGAGCCGCCCGGCGCGCCGTAGTGCTTGAAGAGCGCGCTCATCGATACCCCGAGCGCGTTGGCGATGCGCACCAGCGAATCGAGGCTGGCGGTCGCCTGACCATTCTCGATCTTGGACAACATCCCGGGCGACAGCCCGGCGAGCTGCGCGACATCGGCGATGGTCAGCTGATTGCGCTGGCGGTACTCGCGCACGCGCTGACCGAGGTGCCGGTCGAGGGTCTCCACGGAGGCTTTGCTCATCTTGACGATTGTTATTCAAAAAAATATCATGCAGTTCACGTTGCAGCGCACCATGTCGCGCTGAGTCATCCCTGAACCCCGCCACGGCGCTGTCCGTGGGCTTGCCACGCCGGAGTCGCCGCATGTCGATCGCCACGCCGCAGGCCGCCGAAGCCGCCTCCTCCCTGACCGAGGCCCGCGCCTGGCTCGAACGCCATGGCATCCGCTTCGTGCTCGCCCAGTTCGTCGACATCCACGGTTCGGCCAAGGCGAAAGCGGTGCCGGTCGAGCATCTGCGGATGGTGCTCGAGGAGGGCGCCGGCTTCGCGGGCTTCGCGATCTGGGGTCTGGGCCTGGGTCCGGAGGGTGCCGACTACATGGCCGTGGGCGATCCCTCGACGCTCGCGCCGATGCGCTGGCTGCCGGGGTTCGCGCGGATTGCCTGTGATGGTCATGTCAGGGGTGAACCTTACCCGCTTTGCTCGCGCGTGGCCCTGCGTCGTCAGGTGGCGGCGCTGCGCGAAGCCGGGCTCACGCTCTACACCGGGCTCGAACCCGAGTTCATGCTGCTGGCGCGCGGCGCCGATGGCCGCCTCGTGCCCGCCGACGCGAGCGACACGCTGGAGAAACCCTGCTACGACTACAAGGGCCTCGCGCGGGCCGCCAGCTACCTCGAGCGACTGACCGGCGCGGTGCGTGCCGCGGGTCTCGACGTCTATCAGATCGACCACGAGGATGCCAACGGACAGTTCGAGGTGAACTTCACCTATGCCGACTGCCTGACCACCGCCGACCGGATGATCTTCTTCAAGATGGCGGCCAGCGAGATCGCGCGTGACATGGGCCTGCTCGCGAGCTTCATGCCCAAGCCCTTTGCCGACCGAACCGGCACCGGCACGCACTTTCATCTGTCGCTTGGCGATGCGAGCACGCCCAACCTCTTTCGCGACGACGGCGATCCCCGCGGGCTCGGCCTGTCGACGATGGCCTACCACTTCCTCGGTGGCCTGCTCGCCCATGCCCGTGCGCTGTGCGCGGTGGTGGCTCCGACCATCAACTCCTACAAGCGGCTGGTGGTGGGGCGGGCGCTTTCGGGTGCCACCTGGGCGCCGGCCTACATCGCCTATGGCGACAACAACCGCACCGCCGCGGTCCGGGTGCCCTACGGGCGGCTCGAACTGCGCACGCCGGACGGGTCCTGCAACCCCTACCTCGCCACGGCGGCGGTCATCGCGGCGGGCATGGACGGCGTGCGCCGCCAGCTCGACCCGGGTGACCCGGTCAACAGCAACCTCTACGACTGGACGCCGGCGATGCTCGCCGAACGCGGCATCGGGCTGCTGCCCCAGAACCTCGGCGAGGCGCTCGACGCACTCGCCGCCGACCGGGTGGTGTGCGCCGGCCTCGGCGAGGCGCTGGCCGCCGAGTTCATTCGCCTCAAGCGCATGGAGTGGATCGAGTACTCACGCCATGTGTCGGAGTGGGAGCGAGATCGTTATGCGGAATTCTTCTGAAGGGAGCCCGGGATGTGCGGCATCGTCGGTCTGATGATCCGGAAGCCCGAGCTGCGCGGACGGCTCGGCGAGTGGGCGCTGCCGATGCTGATCGGCATGACCGAGCGGGGGCCTGATTCCGCCGGCATCGCGGTTTTCACCGAGCCGCTGCCGGCGGGGGCGCGCAAGTTGAGCCTGCTCGCCCCGGCCGACTTCGACTGGGACGCGCTCGCGGCCGACCTGGGCGACGACACCACGCTGCGGGTTCGCGCCAACCATGCGGTGGCCACGGTGCTCGGCGACGGCGCGGCGCTGCGCGCCCGGCTCGCCGCCGACTGGCCCGCCTTGCGCGTGCTGTCGGCGGGCCGCGCGATCGATCTCTTCAAGGACGTGGGCACACCGGCCGAGGTGGCGCAGCGCTACGGTTTGGCGGGATTCTCCGGCACGCACCTGGTCGCCCACACCCGGATGGCGACCGAGTCGGCGGTCACGCCCGAGAACGCGCATCCTTACACCGCCGGCGAGGACTGGTGCCTGGTCCACAACGGCTCGCTCTCGAACCCCAACAGCCTGCGGCGTCGGCTCGAGCCCCTGGGCATCCGCTTCGATGGCGACTGCGACACCGAGGCCGCCTGCCGCTACTTCGAATGGCGCATGCGCGAGGGCGACTCGCTCGAACAGGCGCTGACGCGTGGTTTCGACGAGCTCGACGGTTTCTACACCTTCCTGATGGGCACTGCCACGGAACTGGCGATCGTGCGCGACGGCTTCGCCTGCAAGCCGGCGCTGGTGGCCGAAACCGAGGACTGGGTCGCGATCGCCTCCGAGTACCGCTCGCTGGCCCATCTGCCGGGCGTGCGCGGCGCGCGCCTGTACGAGCCGCCGCCGGAGCGCATCCACGTCTGGCGCGCGGCCGCCTGAGGAGACCCCGATGAGCGATGCTGCCCCGGTGCGCTTCGACCTGGCCACGACCCCGCTGCGCGAACTCAACCGCTACCTGCATCGCGAGGCGCCCGCCGGCGCCCGGGTGCTCGTCGACAACCCCGATGGCGCGCACTCGATCGCCGCCGGGCTCAACGCGCCGCTGACGGTGGATATCGCGGGCAACGCCGGCTACTACGCGGCGGGCATGAACAAGCTCGCCGAGGTCACCGTCCACGGCAACGCCGGGCCCGGCGTGGCCGAGAACATGATGTCGGGCACCGTGCGCGTGAAGGGCTTCGCCTCCGTGGCGGCGGGCGCCTCCGCCCATGGCGGCCTGCTGGTGGTCGAGGGCGACAGCGGTCTGCGCTGCGGCATCTCGCTGAAGGGCGCCGACATCGTGGTCGGCGGCTCGGTGGGCAGCTTCTCGATGTTCATGGCCCAGGCCGGGCGCCTGGTGGTCTGCGGCGACGCCGGCGATGCGCTCGGCGACTCCCTCTACGAGGCCGTGATCTACGTGCGCGGCAGCGTGCGCTCGCTGGGCGCCGACGCGCGCGAGGAGCCGATGACCGAGGCCGATCACGCGGCGCTCGCCGGATTGCTCGCGCGCGCCGGCTTCGACCACGATCCGCGCGCGTTCCGGCGCATCGCGTCGGCGCGATCCCTCTACCACTGGAACGTCGATGCGAACCAGGAGTACTGACCGATGAAGATCCAGCGCGAGGAAAGCTGGGGCTACGACCGCCGGATCCTCGACTACATCCAGCAGGCCTCGGCCACGGGGCTGTACGAGATCCGCGGGCTCGGCGCCAAGCGCCGGCTGCCGCACTTCGACGATCTGGTGTTTCTCGCCGGCTCGCTGTCGCGCTATCCGCTCGAGGGCTACCGCGAGCGCTGCAGCACCACGACCGTCCTGGGCACCCGCTACGCCAGCAAGCCGATCGAGCTCGCGATCCCGATCACGATCGCCGGCATGAGCTTCGGCTCGCTGTCGGCCAACGTGAAGGAGGCGCTCGGGCGCGCGGCCACCGAGGCCGGCACCTCGACCACCACCGGCGATGGCGGCATGACCGAGGAGGAGCGCGGATCCTCGAAGACCCTGGTCTACCAGTGCCTGCCCTCGCGCTACGGCTTCGATCCCGATCATGTGCGTCGGGCCGACGCGATCGAGGTCGTGATCGGCCAGGGCGCCAAGCCCGGCGGTGGCGGCATGCTGCTCGGCCAGAAGGTCAATCCTCGTGTGGCCGCCATGCGCACGCTGCCCGAGGGCGTCGATCAGCGTTCGGCCTGCCGGCATCCCGACTGGACCGGGCCCGACGATCTCGCGATCAAGATCCGCGAACTGCGCGAGATCACCGACTGGGAGAAGCCGATCTACGTCAAGGTGGGCGCGACCCGGGTGTTCAACGACGTCAAGCTCGCGGTGCACGCCGGCGCCGACGTGGTGGTCGTCGACGGCATGCAGGGCGGCACCGCCGCCACCCAGACGGTGTTCATCGAGCATGTGGGCATCCCGACGCTGGCCGCGGTGCGTCAGGCGGTCGATGCGCTCGAGGACATGAACATGAAGGGCCAGGTCCAGCTGGTCGTGTCGGGCGGCATCCGCACCGGGGCCGACGTCGCCAAGGCGCTGGCGATGGGCGCCGACGCGGTGTCGATCGGCCAGGGCATGCTGATGGCCCTCGGCTGCAATGCCGATGCCTGGATCCGCGGTGCGGACGACGCAGGGCGAGGCGGCGAGGCGATCGGCTGCGCCGATGAGTACGCGGCGCTGGGCACGGCCCCGGGCACCTGCCACCACTGCCACACCGGCCGCTGCCCGGTCGGCGTGACCACCCAGGATCCGGTGCTCGAGCAGCGGCTGCAGCCGGCGGTGGGTGCGCGTCGGGTGCGCAACTACCTCAAGACGATGGTGATGGAACTCACCACCGTCGCGCGTGCCTGCGGCAAGCAGAACGTGCACCACCTGGAGCGCGAGGATCTGGTGGCGCTCACGGTCGAGGCTGCGGCGATGGCGGGTATCCCGCTCGCAGGCACGAACTGGGTGCCAGGACGCTGACCGGCGAGGCCGGCCCGCGGGAGCCTGCCCTGCCGCGGTGCGTGCCGTGCGCCGCCTCGGGGAGCGTCCTCGGCCCCGAGGCGGGCAAGCGCCTGGCACGTGGATTGCTTCACGAGATGCACATTTATTGCATGGAAGGAACTTTCTGATGCTCGATGCCCGCCTCATGACCCGCCGCCGTCGCTTTCTCGGGGTAGCTGCCGCCACCGGTGCGGCGCTTGCCGCGCCTGCGATCGCGCAGTCGCGCCCGAAGCTGCAGATCGGCTACTGGCCGATCGCCGGAGGGCTCGCCTTCTTTGCCGCCGTCGAGCGGGGCTTCTTCCGCGACGCCGGACTCGATGTCGAGGCGGTGCGTTTCGCCGGTCCGAACCAGGTCGTCGAGGCGCTGATCGCCGGGCGTATCGACGGCTCGGCCAACGGCACGGCCTCGACCGCGCTTGCGCTCGGCGATGCCCAGGCGCCCGGGATGCTGAAGTTCTACTGCATGAACTACGCGAACGCGACCCATGTGCTCGACCATGTGATCGTGCCGCGCGAAAGCCCGATCCGCGCCATCCGCGAGCTCGCCGGCAAGCGCTTTGCCTGCGGTCCCGGCATCAACAACGTGACGCTCGCGCGCACCGTGCTCGAGCGCGCCGGCGTCCCGGATCCGAAGGTCACCGAACTGCCGCTGGGCCAGCTGCTGCCCTCGCTGGCGGCCGGGCAGATCGATGCCGCCTATGTGCTGGAGCCCACCGCGGTGATCGGCCGGCGTCAGTCGATCTCCCGGGTGCTCGAGACCGCGGTCATCTCGAAGTACGTGCTCGGCGACCCGCAGACGCCCTGGCACGGTGGCGCGGCCTCGCTGCGCGCCGAGTCGATCCGCAGGCTGGGGCCGGCCGTGCCGAAGTTCCTCGAGGCCTACGGGCGCGGGGTCGACTACGTGCGCAAGGCCGGTGTCGAGGCCAACCAGTACCTGAAGGGCTACACCGCGATCGAGGGCGACCTGATCGCCGAGGTACCGTTGTCGGGCTACCGGATGTACCACGAATTCGGCGCCTCCGACGTCGCTGCGATGCAGCGCCTGTTCGACCTGTTCTCCGACCGCAAGGTCTTCGAGAAGCGCATCGAGGTCAAGCCGCTGATCTACACCGCATGAGCCACATCGATCCTCGCCTGCGGCGCTGGCTGCCTCTGATCGGGCCGCTGCTGCTGCTCGGCCTGTGGTCGCTGCTGGTGGCCACGCGCGCGGTGAGCCCGGTGCTGCTGCCAGGGCCGCTCGCCACGCTCGAGCACCTCGGGCAGGCGGTCGTCCATGGCACGATGGTGAGCGACTTCCTGATCACGCTGTCGCGCACCGCGCAGGCCTTCGCGATCGCGACGCTGGTCGGCGTGCCGCTGGGCGTGGCGCTCGGGGCCTCCGAGCCGCTGTACCGCAGCGTCGAGTTCCTGGTCGACTTCTTCCGCTCCACGCCCTCGAGTGCGCTGATCCCGCTGTTCATGCTGTTCTTCGGGATCAGCGACTTCAACAAGGTGGCGATCTCGGCCTTCGCGGCGGTGCTGGTGATCCTGTTCAACAGTGCCTATGGCGTGATGAACGCGCGCCGCACCCGGATCATGGCCGCGCAGGTGATGGGTGCGTCACGGTGGCGGGTCTTCCGCGACGTGCTGCTCTGGGAGAGTCTGTCGCAGACCTTCGTCGGACTGCGCAGCGGTGTGAGCCTGGCGCTGGTGATCGTCGTGGTTGCCGAGATGTTCATCGGTGCCGAGAACGGCCTTGGTCATCGGATCATCAACGCGCAGCAGCTGCTCAAGGTCAAGGACATGTACGCGTCGATCCTCGCCGCCGGGGTGCTCGGCTATCTGCTGAACCTGCTCTTTCTCGTCGTCGACAAGCGGGTGGTCCACTGGGCGGGGCGGGCATGAGCGCGGCTTCGTCGGGGTCGGGCGTCGCCGCGGCGGCCGCCAGCGCGCGGGTGCCGGGGCTGCACGCGGCCACCAGTGATCGCGCCCCCTGGCTCCTGCCGCCGGCGTCGCGGCCGGCCATCACGATCCGGGGTCTGTGCAAGGCCTTTGGCGCCGCCACCCTCTACCGGGACTTCGATCTCGACATCGCGCGGGGCTCGGTGGTCAGCATCTTCGGGCCCAACGGTTGCGGCAAGTCGACCCTGATCAACCTGGTGGCCGGTCTGATGCCTGCCGACGGCGGCGAGGTGCTCTTCGACGGGCGCACGCTGCGCGAGACCCGCATCGGCTATGTCTTCCAGAACTACCGCGATGCGCTGTTCCCGTGGCGACGCGCGATCGACAACATCCGCTACCCGCTGCGCCTGGCAGGCCGCCCGAAGGCGGAGGTCGAGCGCCGTGTCGAGCAGCTGGTCGCCTCCTTCGAGCCCACCTTCGACCTGAACCGCTTTCCCTACGAGCTCTCGGGCGGGCAGCAGCAGCTGGTGTCGATCATGCGGGCGCTCGCGCCCGCGCCGGAGGTGCTCTTCCTCGACGAGCCCTTTTCGGCGCTCGACTACGAGATGACACTGTTCATCCGCGACCGCCTGCAACAGGTCTTCGTCGAAACCGGCACGACCATGGTGCTGGTGTCGCACGACCTCGAGGAAGCGATCTGGCTGGCCGATACCCTGGTGCTGCTGACGCGCCGCCCCACCCGGGTCGCCGAGGTGCTGCGCTTCGAGTCGCCCCGGCCGCGCGGCATCGAAACCCTGTCCGAGCCGGCCTTCGTCGCGGCCAAGGCGCGGGCGCTGCAGGTCTTCCAGCGCGAAGTCCGGCGCGCCGAGGGCGAGGCCTGAGCATGGGCACCGGCGGCCGGCGTACCCTTGCGTCCCGACCATCCACGACCCGAGCCTGCGCATGAGCATTCACGCGATCGATCATCTCGGCGCCTTCATGGCGAGCACCCCGGTGGAGCGCGCCGGCGCGCCCGCAGGACCGCTCGCCGGTCTGCGCTTCGGTCTCAAGGATCTCTTCGACGTGGCTGGTGTGCCGACCGGCTTCGGCAATCCGCCTGGCTCGAGTCGCATCCGGTGCCGCGGGCCGATGCCTCGGTGCTCACGCGCCTGCTCGAGGCGGGAGCGACGCTGGTCGGCAAGACCCACTGCGACGAGCTCTGCTACAGCCTGAACGGCGCCAACATGCACTACGGCACGCCGGTCAATCCCGCGGCGCCCGGGCGTCTGCCGGGGGGCTCCTCGAGCGGTTCGGCGTCGGCGGTGGCCGGCGGGCTGGTGCCCTTCGCGATCGGCAGCGATACCGGCGGCTCGGTCCGGGTGCCGGCGAGCTACTGTGGCGTGCTCGGCATGCGGGTCACGCACGGCGCGGTCGCCCTCGACGGCGCGGTGCCCTTCGCGCCGAGCTACGACACCGCGGGCTGGTTTGCCCGCGATGCCGAGATCTTCGCCCGGGTGGGCGAGGTGCTGCTCGGCGCCGGGCCGCTGCCCGAGCCGGGCGCGGTAGACGGCGGCCGGCTGCTGGTGGCCACCGATGCCTTCGCCCGTGCGCTGCCCGAGACCGGGCAGGCGCTGCAGCCGGCGCTCGCCCAGCTGGCCGCGCACTTCGCCTCGGTAGCGCCGATCACGGTGGCCGACGAGGGCCTCGAAGCCTGGATGCAGGACTTCCGGCTGATCCAGGGCAGCGAGATCTGGGCCACCCACCGCGACTGGCTCGCCAGCCTGCGACCGGACTTCGGCGGCGGCATCCGGGAACGCTTCCAGTGGGTGTCCACCCTGCGCGAGGACCAGGTCGCACCGGCGCGTGAACGACGCCGCACGATCGCCGCGCGGCTGCACGAGTGCCTTGCGGACGGGTCGGTGCTGGTGGTGCCCACCGTGCCGGGCATCGCGCCGCGCTGCGATCTGCCGGCGGTGCCCGATCTCGAGCAGTGGCGCAACCGCAAGCTCGGTCTGCTGTGCATCGCCGGTCACGCCGGCCTGCCGCAGCTGAGTCTGCCCGCCGGACAGGCCGAGGGATGCCCGCTCGGGCTGTCGCTGATCGCAGCCCCCGGCAGCGACGCCCGGCTGCTGGCACTGGCCAGGGTGCTTGCCGACCGTATCGCCCGCGCGGTCTGACTGCCGCGGTTCAGGCCGTCGGCGGTGCCGGACGGATGGTGGCAGCGATCAGCCAGCCCCTGGGGCTCATGCGCTGCAGCCCGAGGGCGGCATCGTCGGCCTGGGCGAGCAGACCCTCCCCGGCAGCCAGGGCGCCGGCTGGCGCGGCCGTCAGGTAGTCTCCCGCGATCACCAGCACCAGGCGTACCGAGCCGCTCGGCAGCCAGCGTTCCGATCCACGGTCGACGGACAGCTCGGCCACGCAGCGGTCGCGGCGGGTCATCAGATTGAACAGCCGGGTGCCAGGGTCGGCCTCCCGCACCGCCAGCCGGGCTTCGCCGGAAAAACAGGCGCTTGCCCCGGGCGCGAGGAAGACGATGTCACCGCCCGCCTCGGGTGTCTCGGCGTGCAGCACGAGCGCGTGGCCGCCGATCAGCACCGCCTGGCGATCGATGCCCGGGAACACCGAGAAGGGCGCACAGCCCCCGATCTCGGCCACGCTGATCCGCCAGTCCGGGGCGGCTGCCTCGTCGGGGCCGAAGCGACCCTCGGCAATCAGGCGGGTGCTGCCGGCGCGGTTGTGCCAGGGCTGGGGGGCGATGGTGTCGAGCGCGAGGCGCCGCATGGCTGGCCTGTCGTGGTGCCGTGCCGAACCCTGACGGCGTCGTGCCGGGTGCCCGAACGCAGGCCGATCCGGCTCAGGACACCGCACCGACGCCGTAGCGTCCGGTGAGCAGGCGGCCGCTGCGGAAGCGTTCGAGCGCATAGGGCGCAAGCGAAACCTCGGTGGGCAGCCCGAGCGCCTCCTGCGCGAGCACGCGGCCCACCGCCGGTGACAGCTTGAAGCCGTGGCCCGAAAATCCATAGCCGACCACCAGGCCCTCGATGCCCGGTGGACGCCCGAGCACCGGATTCCAGTCGGGCGTGACATCGTAGACACCGGTCCAGGACGAGGCGAGTCCGGCCTCGCCGTAGGCCGGGAAGCGCGCGGCCACCTGCTCGCCCACGGCGAGGATCTGGTCGTCCGGGATGTCGCCCTGCTCGGTGGTGGGTTCAGTCAGGACTTCGCCAGCCGTGCCCTCGCTGACCAGCATCTGGCGTCCGCCATAGCTGCGGTAGTAGAGCATCCCCGGCGAAGCGAGATCCTTGAAGACCGGCATCGCCGCGGTGTAGGCCGCCGGGTCGGCCGCCTGCAGCGCAAGCACCGCGTGGCGCTCGGCCGTGACCGGCGAGCCGATGCCGGTCCAGCGCTCGATCTCGCGTGCCCAGATGTTCTGCGTGCTCACCAGCGCGCCGCAGGCATAGCTGCCCTGCGTGGTCTCGACGCCGACAATGCGATCGCCCTCCCGCAGCAGCGCGGTGGCGCGGACACCTTCGAGGAAGCTCACGCCGAGCCGGCGTGCGGCGCGCGCAAAACTCGTGGCGGTCAGGTAGGCGTCGGCAAAGCCCGCCTGCGGCTCGTAGCCGATCAGTGCGGCGTCGTCGAAGCGCGCGATCGGCAGCAGGTCGGCAGCCTGGGCGCGGTCGAGCAGCTGCACCTCGATGCCGCGCGCCGTCTGGCCGGCCAGCGCGCCGCGCAGCGCCTCCACGCGCGGACCCTCGGGGGCGCAGATCAGATAGCCGCAGGGCACCATGCCGGCGCTCGCCTCGGGGTCGCCGACATAAGCCGCGAAATCCGCGAAGGCCGACCACGAGGCCTGCGCCAGCGCGACGTTCTCGAGCACCGAATAATGGGTGCGCAGGATGCCGGAGGACTGGGCGCTGGTGCCAGCCCCGATCTGCGAGCGCTCGAGCACGAGCACGCGGCCGGCACCCAGACGGGCAAGATGGAAGGCGACCGAGCAGCCGATGACGCCGGCGCCGATCACAATCGCGTCATAGCGTTGCATCGGGAAGATTCCGGTAGCGACGGGTGGGGGCGTGTCGGCCGACGCGCACCGCCCCACCGATCTCAGCCGCCAAGATATACTAGGATGCACTTTTAGTGAACAACATGATACTTGTGTGGCCATGAACGACACGTCCACCCCCCCTGTCGATGCCGGCGAGGTCTACACCCTGCACCGCGGCACCGCGCCCCTGCTGGTGTCGATACCGCATCTGGGCGTGCTCCTGCCGCCCGACGGCGTGGCCGGCATGACCGAGGTCGCCCGCCTGCAGCGCGATGCCGACTGGCACCTCGACCGCCTCTACGATTTCGCGCCCGCGCTCGGTGCCTCGGTGCTCGCGGCGAAGGTTTCGCGCTACATGGTCGACCTCAACCGTCCGCCCGGTGGCGAGAGCCTCTACCCAGGGCAGACCACCACCGGGCTCTTTCCGACCGAGACCTTCCGCGGCGAGCCGCTCTATCGGGCCGGTGCCGAGCCCGACGAGGCCGAGCGTGCGCGCCGGCTGCGCCGCTACTGGCAGCCCTACCATGATGCGCTGGCCGCCGAGCTCGCACGCCTGCGCGCGGCGCACGGCGCGGTGCTGCTCTGGGAAGCCCACTCGATCGCGGGCGAGCTGCCGCGCCTGTTCGACGGCGAACTGCCGGCGCTGAACTTCGGCACGAACGAAGGCCGCAGCTGCGCCGACGGCGTGCGCGAGGCGGCGCTCGCCCCGGCGCGCAGCTCGGCCTTCAGCCAGGTGCTGAACGGCCGCTTCAAGGGCGGCTACATCACCCGTCGCTACGGCGAACCCGCCGCCGGCGTGCATGCGATCCAGCTCGAGATGGCGCAGCGGGTCTACATGGACGAGGCGCCGCCCTTCGCCTGGCGGCCCGATCGCGCGGCGCAGGTGCAGCCCCTGCTGCGGGCGATGCTTGAGGCCGGCGTGGCTGCGGTGCGGGGGACGTAAGCCGCGTCATCGCGACGCCGACCCATCCGGATGTCCTCCGGTCCGATCCTCGCCATCGTCATACTGATCGCGGCCAGCGCCTTCTTCTCGCTGGCCGAGATCTCGCTGGCCGCCGCCCGCCCGGCGCGGCTGCGCCTGCTCGCCGGGCAGGGCGATGAGCGTGCGCGACGCGTGCTCGCGCTGCGCGAGCAGCCCGGCCATTTCTTCACCGCGGTGCAGATCGGACTGAACGGCGTGGCCATCCTCGGAGGGGTGGTGGGCGACCATGCGCTGTCGCCCTTCGTCACCACGGCGCTGCGTCCGCTCTACGATGGCGAGCATCTCGAGACCGTCGGCTTCCTGGTGTCCTTCGTGGCGGTGGCGTCGGCCTTCGTGCTGTTCGCCGATCTCGTGCCCAAGCGCTACGCGATGGCGCGGCCCGAGGCGGTCGCCCTCGCGCTGGTCGGACCGATGCAGTGGTGCGTGCGCCTGGGCTCGCCGCTGGTCCGGCTGTTCGATGCGCTCGCCAGCCGCTGCTTCCGCCTGCTGCGGCTGCCGACCGCGCGCAGCGACGAGCCGACCGCCGCCGACATCGTCGCGATGGCCGAGGCCGGCGCGCAGGCCGGCCGGCTGCTTCGCCAGGAGCAGCAGATGGTGCGCAATGTCTTCGAGCTCGACGCGCGCACGGTGCCCTCGGCGATGACCCCGCGCGATGCCATCGTCTTTCTCGCGCTGTCCGAGACCGACGAGAGCATCCGCGCCAAGGTGGCAGCCAGCCCGCACGGCAAGTTCCCGGTCTGCCGCGACGGCATCGACTCGGCGATCGGCTACGTCGGCTGGAAGGACATCCTGCGGCGCGTGCTCGAGGGCCGGGCGCTGTCGCTGCGTGCCGACCCGATCGTGCGCAACCTGCTGGTGCTGCCTGACACGCTGACCCTGTTCGAGGCGCTCGAGCGCTTTCGTGACGCCAAGGAAGACTTCGCCCTGGTGGTCAACGAATACGCGCTGGTCACGGGTCTGCTCACCCTCGAGGACGTGATCAGCACCGTGATGGGCGAGCTCGCCGCGCCGTCCGCCGAGGAGATGATCGTGCGCCGCGACGAGCGCTCGTGGCTGGTCGACGGCGCCACACCGGTCGACGACGTGGCGGCGGTGCTCGGCATCGACGGCTTCGCGGGCTCGGAGAACTTCGACACCATCGCCGGCTTCCTGATGTACTCGCTGCGCAAGCTGCCGCGGCGCACCGATGCGGTCAGCTGGGCAGGCTGGAAGTTCGAGGTGGTCGACATCGAGCAGTTCCGCATCAACCAGGTGCTGGTCTCGCGCGAGGCCGCGGGCTGAGCGTTCGTCGCGCGATCGTCAGTCTGCCGTGGTCTCCAGCGGCTCGATGGCGATCCGCCCGGGATGCGCCACCGCCTCGGCGAAGTCCTCGGCCATCGCCTCGCACTGCGCGATCGCCAGGCGCCAGTCGCGAAGGCGCCGGTCGTGGTCCAGGCCGTGGCGATGGAAGTCCTGCCGCTCGGGCAGCCGCCCGCCGGGCAGGCTTGCCAGGAGCGAGGCCGACGGCACCGCCAGCACGAGACGGTCGAGCCATCCCCGGCCGGCTTTCCCCAGCCCGTGCCGTCGCCAGGGCAGGAACTTGTCGAGCCAGCCCGCGGTGACATGCGGCACGAAGTGCGGCATCAGCACGATGCCCTCGAGCGCTCGCCAGTCCCAGTGCAGGTGGTAGTCGATCAGGCCTCCGTCCCAGTACGCTCCGTTCGGGGCGCCAGCGATGTCGCGGACCGGTTCGGCCACGCGAGGAATGCTGCCCGAGGCGAGCAGCGCGTCCTCGAGATTGTCGGTGTTCAGCGCGACGCGGTGTGCGCCGAAGCCGTCGGCCAGCGCTACCGGGCACGGCTCGGCGGCCGCGCTGTCGAACACCACACGTTCCAGATGACCTCCGAGCCGTTCGCGCGCCAGCGCGTTGGCAAGGGCGGCGCGGGCGAAGAATGCCGTCGCCCGGTCCGGCACCGGCTTGCGGGCGCGGGCCGTGATCACCAGCAGACGGGCGCCGGGAGCGAGGTCGGCGATTGCCGATGCCGGCGCCTCGCCGATGACCTCGCGGGCCATGGCGCGACACACGGCCGACACGGTTGCCGGCGACGGGCGGCGGGGATAGCGCTGGGTTTCGAGGTAGGCGTGCTCGAGCCGCGCGAGCGCGGCCAGCGGATCGCGCTGCGCGGCGGCGGCCATCCGCCAGGCACCGATCGATGCGCCCGCAAGCATCCTGGGCCTTGGTGCCGACGGCAGCCAGCGGCTGAACAGCCAGCGATCCAGCGGCAGCAGCGCCAGGCCCTTGGGACCGCCGGCGGCCGCCGGCACCGCGGCCACATCCTCGGGGCACAGGCCGCGCTCGGCGATCAGCCGCGCGGCGACCGGGCCGGCGAGCAGACGCAGCGCAGGCCTCCGACCGCGCGCGACCCGGGTGAGCGCGCCGCGCCCGGTCATTCAGCGTGGCTCGGGCGGGGGCGGGGCCGGCCGGGGCCGGCTGTGCAGTCGCAGCATGGCGGCCTCGAGCCGGCCGGCGATGCAGTCGTCGACGATGCCGAGCGAGCGCTCGAGTTCGGCGTCGATGGCGGCGCGCTCGTCGCGGCGTGGTCCGTGCAGGACGAAGTCGACGACCTCCTGCTGCAGTCCCAGGGTCCGGGGGTGACCGATGCCCAGACGCAGCCGCCAGAATGCGGGAGTGCCCAGGGCAGCCGAGATGTCCTTCAGTCCGTTGTGGCCGGCGTTGCCGCCGCCCAGCTTGAGGCGCGACTGGCCGGGTGGCAGATCGAGTTCATCGTGGACGACCAGGATCTCGGCCGGCGCGATTCGGTAGAAGCCGGCGAGCGCCGCAACCGCACGGCCCGAGCGGTTCATGTAGGTACCCGGCTTGAGCAACCAGACGCTGCTGCCGTGCAGGGTGGCGCGTGCGGCCTCGCCGTGGAACTTCGCCTCGCGGGCAAAACGAGCGCCAGCCTCGCGGGCGAGCGCATCGACCCACCAGAAGCCGGCGTTGTGACGGGTGTCGTCGTACTCGGGGCCGATATTGCCCAGGCCGACGATGAGGCGGATGGCCGACATGGCGATGGTGATGCCCGTGCGGCCCGCGCGCGAGCGGGGCCGCCGGGGACGGGTTCGCGCGGCACGGACCGGGAAGGGCCGCGCCGCGACGCCCGGTTACTTCTTGCCCTTCTTGGCAGGCGCGGCCGCGGCCGGCGTCTCTTCGGGCGCGGGCGGTACGGTCACGGTGATGACTGCCGGGTTCTCGCGACCGCCGAGCACCGCCTTGACGCCCGCGGGCAGCGGGATGTCGCGCACATGCACGGTCTGGCCGACCGCGAGGTTGGCGAGGTCGACCGCCACGTACTCGGGCAGGTCGGCCGGCAGGCAGGAGACCGTGATCTCGGTGATCACGTGGCTGATGATCGCGGCAGAGAGCTTCACCGCCGGCGAGTTCTCCTGATTGACGAAGTGCAGCGGCACCTTCAGGACGATCTTCTGGTCGGCCGCCACACGCTGGA
>Ga0315902_10001426_pt1 | contig 38375 bp, 32 predicted proteins | sample LakEriMetagenome_9_FD_203523 | JGI IMG/M metagenome (GOLD analysis project Ga0315902, IMG submission 203523) | Freshwater fungal communities from buoy surface, Lake Erie, Ohio, United States - Buoy 12 MA117 | ecosystem: Environmental > Aquatic > Freshwater > Lake > Lake biofilm | place: USA...
TGGCTTTAGAGGAATATACTAAGGCGATAGAAATTTCCCCTAAAGTACCGGTATACTATTCTAATCGAGCAAGGATTTATCAAAAACAAGAAAAATATGAATTAGCCTTAGCTGATTATACACAGGCAATTCAAATTGATTCTAAAAATGGTTTTTGGTATTATTCAAGGGGAGAGTTTCTTGAAAATGTCATGAATAAACCATTTGATGCCCTTGTAAATTATTCTCTGGCTATTTCTCTTGATTCAATGGAGATGAGTTATTGGTGGCAGAGAGGGCAATTGTTTTCTGAAAAATTGTCAAATCAAGTCATGGCAATACAAGATTACGATCAAATTTTAAAAATTCAACCTAATGATATAAATTCTTTGAACTGGAGAACTATTTTTTATCATCGAAACAATGAAATCAGTAAGGCAATTGAAGGATATAAGAAAATTATAAATTTGGGAGATTCGATAAAAAAATTGGAAAATAAAGAGAGCGATTATGGATGGGCAAATATTAATCTTGCAGAAATCTACCAATCTGAAAATAAAACTAAAGAGGCATTAATGCTATACAATGAAGCATTAGAATATAATTCTGATGATGTTGAATACTACTATTGGCGAGCTTGGTTTTTAACTATTTATATGTCTAGATATGATGAAGCCATAAGTGATTTTTCATCCGCCATTAAATTAGAACCTAAAAACCCAAATTGGCTCCTCAATCGTTCTAAAATATATAAGTTGAAAGGAGATTTAAAGAGTGCTGCAAATGATATCAATGAAGCGATAAAGATTTCGAAAGAATCATCTAGTTATCTTGCGGAACGAGGTAATTTTTATTCTTTAATTGGAGAATACGACAAGGCAACTAAAGATTTCAAAGAGTCTCTAAAACTTGATTCAAACAATAGAAGATTATACCATTATGTGACAGAGGATTTAATAAGGAAAGGGAAATTGAATGATGCCATTGATAATGCCATGAGATCAGTTCGAATTTTTAAACAAGATACCGTGTCTTACGAACAATTGGGAAGGATATATTATACAAAAAATGATTTGCAAAAATCATTGAGTTCATACATCCAAGCGGCTTCCATTATGGAATTCAATGAAGAATATCGAACCATTTATCCTCATGATATTCAGATTTTTTTGAGTGATGTTTATTTAAAAATTGCAGAAATTTATAAAAAGCTAAATCAATCTGACCTTGAATTTGAAGCACTGCAAAAAGCAGAAAGTATCGTCATTTTTGAAACAAGACGAGATAGACAAAAAATGATCATTGAAATTCAAGAAAGACTTAAAACATGTCAAAACTAAATTCTTTGCAATAAGACGCTTATTTTTTAATTGAAAATTTGTTCAAATCATTAAGATTTTGTTTGTTCGAACAATGAAAATCATTCAACTACTACTTTTTCTATTTCTTCCAACGATCTTTTCCTTCGGGCAATCTTCGTTGGATAGTTTGAGGTTGGTTTTGCCTGAGGGTCATGATGCAAAATCATTTATTACAAATATTCATCAAATAAAGAACTCAAACCATTTTATATCTGTCGGATCTGATGGCACGTCATTCCTATTTGATGTATTTTCTCAAAAACGTTTAGTAAAATATGACCTGGATAAATATGCCTCTATTTCTGAAAGAGGTGATATGTATATTTCAATTTATAAGGATACTAGCGCTAATATATATACTTTAAACAATGACTTAATTTATTCTTTTAAAAAGAGTAACTGCATTTTATCGGGCTTTTACAATAACGATAATTTTGCAATAGCCGTTAGTCAAAATGGAGAAATTTTTAAATTAAACTTGAAAGATTTGGACATTGAAAAAATTCATCTTTCAAAAAAAATATCTTATGCTACATGGAATACTTCAAAAACACATATCATAACTTTTGATGAAGATAATATGATACGAGTTATAAATATTTTGGATTTTCGTGTTGAACAAGAACTTTTGATAAAGGAAAAATATAATTGTTATTTTAGTTTAGCGGATTTCAATAATTATACTAATGAATTAATAATTTTCATGAATAATGAAATCATTATTAATCCAAATAACGTAAATGAAAGGAAATATTTGATTACTGGAGATGCTCCCCTAACTAGGATTTGTAATAATTTTTTTCAAGATATTTTTTTTACAGATGATGCTCGTGGACTTTATCATCTCTCGGTTACAAACGATACCCTGATGAAAATATACGAGCATAAAAGTTTAATTACAGCGCTTATAAATTCCAATGATAAATCATTATTAGCAGGTTCCTTTGATGGTGATATTTTTCAGATAAATACGAATACATATTCAATGAAAAAATTTGAATATTTCGTTCCTATGGATAGAAAAATTCAAATAAATGAGTTTGATTTATTTTCTAACGCACCTAACATTTTAACTAATGAAATTTTTAAGTTTTCAATAAATCAAAATCCACCTAAAAAATTATTTAGTAAAAATTTTTTTCAAGACAAAAAGAAAATTTATTTGCTTTCCGATAGTATTCATGCTGAGTTTAAGGATGAAAAAGATTTGGACAGAAAGAATTTTATTAAATTAAAAAGTAAAAAAGAGATTTGGTCAGTATTTCAATTGTCGAAATCTGAATTTTTCGTCTCATCTTTTTCTGATTTTCAATATTATGATTTTAATAATAATGTATTTGAAGAGTTAAAGACAGATGGAATTATAGAAAGTCTTTTATATAGATCACGGTTAGGTCATGTACTAATTTTAACCTGGGGAGACGGATTGCTGTTATATAATACACATTCCCAACAACTAAATGAGTTGTGCAATGAAGCAAATTGCTTTTCCATCTCCCAAAACTTTGAAGAAATTGTTGTTGGTGGTACGAATGGGTATTTATATTTCTTGGATAATAAAAAATATTCTGTTCGAGATAGCATTCAATTAAAGGGCTCAACTCAATATGGAGCACATCTCAGAAATAAAGAAATAAATAGTATTACTTTTTTAAATGAAAGAATACTTTTAATAGATCTAAAAAATGATGAATATTTGATTCTAGATATTGAATCAAGATTAAGTTTGAAAATTTTTAAACTTGTTAACAACAACTGGCTCATCAAACTCCCCAACTCTCCTTATTACATGTGCTCTAAAGACGCCAGTAAAATGCTCCATTACGTTACTCCAAGCTTAAAAGTCATTGGCTTCGAACAGCTCGATCCGGTCTATAACCGACCGGACATTGTGTTGGATAGCATAGGGAAATATTTCGGTGGTGCGGATGCTGAGTTAGTAGCCAACTACCGACAGTCCTGGGAAAAGCGCATTGACCGTTTAGGCTTAGATAAAGAGAAACTGGGTAAAGGAGATATTGCCGTTCCCGATGCAGAGATCGTTGATGCAGATAAAATTGCTTATGAAAACAAAGATGGGAAACTCTCTTTAATGGTGAATGCAACGGATCCAAAATACACCTTGCGTCGTTTTAACATATATGTGAATGAAGTACCGCTCTATGGTTCTGCGGGTATTTCGATAGCACAATTGAAAAAACAACATTGGGATACGACACTTAGTGTTCCACTCAGCCTTGGCGAAAATAAGATCCAGGTATCGGTGATGAACGAATTGGGTTTAGAGAATTTCAAGTACCCAACGTATGTCAATTATACTCCGGTGAACAATACCATTGTTGCCAAAACGCATTACATCGGAATTGGTGTTAATCATTTCAAAGATCAAAACCACGACCTCAAGTTTTGTGTAGATGATGTAACGGACCTTGCTCAGGCATTCAACGGAAAAAATACAGTAACCAAGCTTTTTACAGATCAAAAAGTTACGCGAGAGAACATTCTTAAGCTGAAGCAATACCTCCAGGACAGCACCACGGTAAACGACAAGGTGATCATCTCCTGCAGTTCGCATGGTCTGTTGGACGATTCACTCAATTTCTACCTGGCAACACATGACGTTAATTTTGAAAACCCCAAAGCAAGGGGCTTGAAATACGAAGAATTGGAAGGCTTACTGGATGGCATTCCGGCACGTCAGAAACTGCTTCTTCTCGATGCCTGCAACAGTGGAGAGAATGATAAAACGGAAGTGCTTAAAAAGGAGTTAGAAGAAAAGATGACACGTATGGACAGTACCCAAGTCCTGGCTGCTCGTGGAGCGATCATCAGACTAGAACAGGAAAACAAAAGCAATTTCAAAAAGATGAATGAACTGTTCGTCAACGTCCGCAACAATACTGGTTCAGTAATAATCTCCGCTGCAGGTGGTCGGCAAAGTGCGTTAGAAGGAGATGCCGTTGAGGTCAATGGAGAAAAGATCGAGAATGGTGCGTTTACATATAGTGTATTGGAATATCTGAAAACCAATGCAGGCAATCAAGAAGCATTGACAGTCAATAAGCTCAAGAACTACGTTGAGAATCGAGTAGAGGAGATCACAAACGGCAAACAAAAACCAACGTCACGCCAAGAAACCATGGAGGTGGATTGGAGGGTGAGGTAGATGCTCAAATATTTAGAAAAATGAAAAACACTTTATTATTTGTTTCAATTCTTTTTATTAATTCATTTTATTAATTCATTTTATTGTCAATCAATAAATTATCGGGTTGCTGTTAAGTTTGAACAGCAAAATAAACTTGATAAAGCCCTTAAATGGTATTTAAAATCAGAAAAGTCAATAGATGCTAACCAAAAGCCTCAGTTTTTCGAAAAAGTATTTAATATATCTATTTATTTAGATTCTGGTTTCTATGGCGGTAGAAGTGAATATTTGAACATAGCTTTGAAATACCATTCAAAATATGCTAATCTGAAAAATTCCGAAATTTCAATAAATCGAGACCAAACATTAAAACTCAAGAAAAAGATAAAAGATGAATTAGTTCAAATTCTATCTTCAAAAAAAAGGAACAATACAATTTATACTTTTTACAAAGAAAATAGTTTTTCTGCTGAAGATGAATTGATTCTTGTACTTTACGATTTATCGAGAATTGCAAATAAATCAGATAATGAATGGATAATTTTTTATGAGGCTTATAATAAAATGTTTAAGGATGGATTGGGAGTTGATCTTTCACTTAAGTCCGAAATAATCTTTTACAATTGTATTGACGATTTATTAGACCAATCATTTTTGGAAATTTCTCCCGACATAACTAAAACTATTTCTGAACTGAAATATTTCAAGATGAATTATGGTCTAAAATTAAAAAATCAGGTTTTGAATCTTTATAAAGAAGTTGAAGAGAACAGGAACACAAATGATTTTGGACAATTATACAAGTTATGGAACTTAGAAAAAAAAATCTATAAAATAAATCCAGATCTTCTAGATAAGGAGATCCTTAAAATGACCTATTTAAAACGTGTAGTAGCTGACGTTCCATCCTATATAGGAAATGGATTAAACGATTTCATGTTGAATCAGAACTGTATCAAGGATGAAAATATTTGCTTTGACTCAGATCCGTTTTATTTCAGTGGTATTAATGAATTGAAAGATAAGCCACTTGTAATGAATAATCAATTGTTGCAACTTGTTTTTTTATATGCAGTTGAATATAAACTAAATGAGGAACGAGCATTTAACACGATGAATCCTATTGAAAGTGCCATAAAAAGTGATTCGTCTTTTCGTTTAATTAATTCGACTCAATTATTGAAAGAACATCTTTCTAGAAATTATAACCATTACTCAGATTACGCAGAAACCTGCCTTGAATACCCTGAATTTAACAAAACATTACTGGCTGATATGCTTTTTGAGTTAACTAAAGAGAGGATTTCATCTTTGGTAATAAAAAAAGATTTTTCATCTGCGACAAAAGAATTCTTTGCTTCAGTTAAAATGTTTCCCAATAGAAATTGGAGTGATCAGAAAAAATGGTTTTACAATCATTTTAAAAGTCGATTGAACTTCAAGGAAACACCGTTTATGGGAAAAGAGATTTTAATTGCTTCTCACTATTTTATATCTGACAAAGATTTTAGTGTTTTAATAAAGCAATATAGAGAAACTGAATTTGAAATCACCCTAAAAAAGAATAATATTGAACCAGATAGCTGGACTGGTAATACGAATACGTGTGATTGTGGATCTATGTCCAATGAATACATGAATGCAGCATTGGAAACAATGAAATTGTTTAGAAGGTACACAGGTCTGCCGGATTCACTTTATTTCAGGGAAAAGGAAAATAGAGATGCACAATGTGCAGCGATTATAATGCAAGCAAATACAGAAAAATTGAATGGGAATGGTTATTATTTAGAACATCATCCGAAAAACAGTGTAAAATGTTATTCAACAGAGGGGTATTATGGTGCATCCCATGGTAATCTAATTTATGGGACAGCAATGTCAGGAGCTTCAATCACAACATATATGGATGATTCTGGACAAGGTAATACAGGACATAGAGCTTGGGTATTATCTCCCGATTTAGTGAGTTATGGTTTTGGTTCGACAACAAATGCGAATTGTTTAGTTTGGGGAGATAGTGAAACAAGAAATGATTTTAATAACTTTTATAAGCTTGTGCCTTTCTCTTGGCCTCCTGCCAGTTTTGTCTCAGATGAATTAATCGAAGAGGCCGATATATGGACTTTTGCTCTTCAAGGAGCCGATTTTTCTGGGGCGTCAATTAATGTAATCTCGAATAAAAAAGAGATTCCAATCAAAATAGCATATTATCAAGGTTTTTTGGGTGGTTATGGTGGATTTAGTTATATTAACTTTGATATGGGAAGGGAGGAAATTACTGAAAAGACAAATTATAGTTCTTGGACTTTTTGGCGCAGTAAGGCAAAAAAAGGGCAAAAATATGAAATATCAATCGACAATGTAATCGACTTTTGGGGGAGAAAGCGCTCATTCAAATATTCAGTTGAGATTATATGACACTGTTATTCAGTTAATTTTTCGGAAACTTTTTAATTATTGTGATTTCCTTTTCAGTTTTGGATTAAGTTAATTGATTTGTTCAGAATTAGATGGACGATTTTTAATATCAAATAATTCAACTTCAAAAAGAAGAATGTATTGTTTGTCAACGCGCGCAACAACACTGGTTCGGTAATTATCTCCACAGCAGGTGGTCAGGAAAGTGCATTGGAAGAAATCGAAGTGAACGGCCAAAAGATCGAGAATGGAGCTTTTACCTAAAGTGTATTAGAATACTTAAAAGCCAATGAAGGCAAAACGGATGCACATACGGTCAACAAACTGAAGCAATATGTGGAGCAAAGGGTAGAGGAGATCACAACGGCAAACAAAAACCAACTTCCCGCCAAGAAACCATGTAGGTGGATTGGGTGGTGTGGTAGGGTGTCAGGGGGATAGCCTGTCAAATTAGGAACAATAAAACATAGTTTATTCATTAAATTAATTGCTGCTGAGATATGAAAGATGCGCTATCTCAACACATATCTAATGAAAAATTGTACTTTAGTTCTAAAGTAATATTGAATGATATCCAAGAGATTGGTTTTTAAGGCATTGATTTATCTGTGTATTTATCATGCGTTAAGTTTTATTTTGTCTACAATAATGGAAAAGCGTTTTATGCAATTCCTGTCTATTCAACATGTTGTAACATCAGACTTTACATACAATGACCTTTTTTATCGCGTGCAATATAAAAGCGAGAAAGATAACCAAGTTAGGAAACATAAAGAAGAGATTTTAATAGTTAACACGGCGCGGCTGCAAGGGCAAAATTTTCGATCTGACCTTGCCCAAGTGATAGAGCGTGTGCAGGAGTATCAACCGAAGGCCGTAGGAGTGGATATCACGTTTAGGAATCGATGGGATAGGGGAAATAAGTCCCTATTTAAGGCGCTGAGTGCTCATAAGAATATTATTTGTGCTTTTGAGGCCTCTAATAAAAAACATTCTAAACTGTTACTGCCTCCCGAAATTAAGATGGGTGATGTCGATTTTCCTAAAAATCAACACTCGATACGATTTTACAAAGGAGGAGATAAGACCATGGCATATCAGCTTTTTAAAATGGCACGTGGAAAAAATTCGAAAAATCAAGTTTCATCAGTAAAGTCTTTCCCAATTTCTTTTACTTCGATTCACGACGGCGTGGTTGGATTAGATGATGTGTTTTCAGATAATTACGACAAGAATTACAAAGTTATCGATGCTCGCTCACTTATGGAGGAAGAATATGCTGCGCAGCACTACGGGCCTGTTTTAAAAGGAAGCATTGTCATTATTGGACACACTGGAGGCTATTTTGATGTAGAAGATAAGCATGCTGTACCAACTGATACTACGAGACTAGTGAATAGAAAGTTGATCATGCCCGGGGCAGCAATACATGCGAATGCACTCTCTAATTTACTGGACGATCGTATTTTTCATGAACCAAATACCCTCTTGGTGAATATAATTTTGAATTTGGTTATGTTTTTAATGGTCCTACTGATTTTACGGCACCCCATGAAACTATTTTTGCTTTCGGGATTAGCTGTTTTCAGTATTGTTTGGATATGGATCGCCATGTATTTGATGGAGTTGAATATTTATATACAGGTCGGAGTGACGCTCTTAGAGCTTATGATTTTGGAGGAGTTTATTGAAACTTTTGATCCATTTGTGATGCGACTATGGAACCGTATTCGGAATAAAAAAGAAAAGAATTCACCAACTGTTTAAATTAGGCAAAAAATGAATAAGTTACTTTTTATTGTTTTCTCACTTTTTCTCACTTTGCTGCATAGTCAGGATATTTATGTAAAGGTGAATAAGGGCAGCGCCACACTTGACAACGAAGTGCTTTCGTCCACAAAGGGTGTTCGAAAGTTGAGTAGCAAGTCTAAATTGACAGTTGGAGCAAATAGTCTGATAATTGTAAGACAAAATAAAAAACTTATACAGCTGAAAGAGCCTAAAACCTATAAATCGAGTCAAATAATACAGTTACTTTCTAATCAGAAAGGATTGTCTTCATCGAGTTATGCAAGCGTCTTATTTACTGAAAAGATGCAAAAAACTTCTCCTTCTATTCAGTCAGGATCTGTTACTAGAGGAGTTAGTGATGTGAATTGGGAAGATTTGGACTTTGTTCCTCTGTCTGGAAGGAGCTTGTTGAGTGATACATTTCGTATAGAGGTATTCAATACAGGTATAACTCTCAGTGATAGTGTTACTCTATTAAACCAAGAAACCCAAAGCTCAATGCGTTTTGAACTTCACAAGGAAGGTAGCTATGCGTTGGTATCTGGTCTGCCTTCGGGAGAATATACATGGAAGTTGAACGTATTTGTTTCGGATGATAAAGCACAAGACAAAACCCATGAGCTGGAAAACGTCATCAATATTCCTTCTGCGGAAGAGCGATTAAGAATGAAATCCGAAGAGAAGGAATTTATTCAAATCATCAGTAGTTATGATCCTGAAATTAGACAGGTCCTTTTGGATGAGTTCTACAGTGAAAAAGGTTGGTGCCCATAGTGCAGCCACTAGTTCGCATAATCTCTTTGAACTATCTTTGCCTTTTTCGAAACAGCTAAAAGGAAAAGCCAGATCGTCAGAACAGGAAGGATAACAACGAAGACAATAAGGTTCATCAATGTGTATTTTTCGTCTCCAGCTGATTTATTAGTACTAACAATTCGGTCATAAATTGAAGTAATAATATCGACATTAATAACGTTCTTGTGACGATGGGAACATCCATACGTATGACAATCCCAAGAACAAATATTCAATTTTTCCAGAGAATTGTATGCATTGGTTTTTATCCCAAACTTTTTTATTTCAATCTTATAGTACTTTTTGAAATTAATCTCATTAAACGAAACGATATGGATAAAAGGCGAAGCTAGCAGACAAAAATATAAAAAGCAGGTTTTCATTCTCTTATGTATCAATTATTGTTTAGATTAATACGTTACTCCCTCACCACCTCATCGATCTCACCGTCGATGATTTTATAGATGCGTTTCCCAACGCGGATGCTCTGTCCTTCTTTTAATTTCATTAGTTCATTCAGATTCTCTTCCATCGTATGCAAGGAACCTCCTGTCTTACGAGCAAGTTCGAGGTAGGCTAAATCAAATCCACCTGAGGTGCCACAGAGAATAATATGTACCGGTTTCTTGATCTTGTCGATGAGTTCCATGTCTCTGGGGGGTGCACTATTATCGGCGATTAATACATATCCTTTAGCATTGGGAGCCTTTTCCATAGCATAGAGTAGCGCTTCCAGGTCATTTTCTTCCAGGTCCTCGCCACCGATGCCTTTGCCGGCCGTTTTATAGGCAAGATTCCGCACATCCGTAAAATTCACACGATGCTCATGGTAGATGCCACCAACTTGCCCATTTATTTTTTCGGTATTAGGTTTTTGGTCGCCGTCATTAAAGAAAAAGACATCTGAGATTTTAGTTTGTTGGGTGTTGATGGCAAACCACAGTACAAGTTGAGCAGAGTAGGGATACATGGATGAGGTAAAATCCGTTACCACGACCATATCTTTCCATTTCATTTCATTCAACACATTGTAAACGGTGGTGTCAGGCATTTTTTTAATGCGCCTTTTTGCTTCTTTTGGGGTGATTTCCTTTGGAAGTAGATTGTTTACCGTGGCTCTTTCGACTAAAAAGGTTTCTTTCTCGTAAAGAATAATGACACCGTGAAACAGTTTTTTGGCTTCTTCCTCGGAAGTACATGCTGTCTGACGGATAATCTTCCACTGCACGAGGGTGTCGCTAACGAGGTCTTTTCGCAGTTCTTCAACCACTTTGATCCGACCTTTGTTGAGACTTTTTAGATCGGCCCCTTTCGGATGATCCGTAAAAACGACATGCACCTGGCGCACCTTGGCGATCTTCAAAATCTCACGTTCAATATCAGTGAGTACTGCCGTTTCCCCGTATGACATTGGGAGTCTCATTAATTCAAGTTTACCGGGGTTTAATAGGTATTTTGGCGCGACAATTTCTTTTTGAGCGATAATGTCATCAGCTGTGCGCTGAGCAGTAAGTTGTGTAAAGAATAAGCTTCCAGCCACACACATAAGAAGAGAGGAGAATTTCATTGCAGTTGTTTTTTTGTAAAACTGTAGGATGATTCAGAAATAACATTTTTGGGGAAATTTAATTTTTTACAAATGGGTTTTTTTAATTCGAGCTGTTACAATAAGCGGGAAGTAGGGTATTTTACTTGAAAACCTTTAAACTTCCAGTCATGAAAAAACTCATTTTGCCTGCTGATATCGTTAAGTCATTATCCTTATGGAATGGGGAAGTATCCGCACTTACGATAGAGAAAACCATGATAAATCTAACCGATGACCAGGGTAATCCGGTATTCGATGAGCAGGGTATTCCCGTACAGGAAGAAAAACAGGAATGGTACATGGATACACCTGTCAAAGTGCGTGTGTACCTAATTAAAGAGGAAAAGGCTTATCGGGTTGATAGGGTAGTGAAGACACCGTAAGACTGAAGTCTTTCCTTATCAGGGACGTTGTCATTCGAGGCGTCCCTTTTTTTATTTTAGAATTTATAAAGTACTAACTAGGTAGGGTTGTGAATTGAAAGTAAACGGATGTATTAATAATAATCTTTCAAATCAGTAGTGGTACCTTTAATTCCATTGTAAACTTTCAGTATGACTCTTTTTCTTTCAGAATCATACACCACATCACCAATTTCACCTTGGAAACTTACCGTTGAATTTGGACTTACAGTTCTGCAACATGAGCCATATCCAATTTTTGATCCTACACCAACTTTCACGGATATATCTTTAGATCCAGTTCCCTTTAGATAAAAACTTACCAGCTCCATTTTTTCGGAACTTCCTTTATCGGGGGAAGAACTATTTATTGAGCGATATGCAAATGACGATAGACCTACAAGGAGTGTTAATCCCGCCAAGTAATAGATTGATTTTTTCATGAATTGGTTTTTAAATTCATAAGCAAAATACGGATTAAAAATCATAAATTCAAGTTGTTAACATTACATTTTTTCAAAATAAAAATTCACCGAAAACGAAAAACAGCCCGCGGGCGGGCTGTTTTTCGTTTTTAATTGTTCTAGTGGATATTTAATTCGTTCGTTTATCATCCAGCTCCTGAACGGCGAGCCGTAAATCGTTTTCTGTGCAACGTTTCATTTTTAATGGAATGGTTTCTATATTGTTCTTAGGTGAATCGGTAAGGATCATGTTTTTCATGTATCCAAATAATATTCCCTGATCATCCATATAGACAGCTACCACATCAAATTGCGCATTCATCGGTATATTATCGAAAATGAAAACATTGTTTTCTCTTCTTGTGTAAGGGATAATAGCGTTATTTGTGTCCAAAGCAATACTCACAGTTGGAACCTTATTGTTGTCCACTTCTATGGAAACGGTTCGTGTATTTTCAGTATCGAATAATCTGTCGCAGTTTACTCTCCCGGTGCTTCTGACAGTGAAGGCTCTATCAGAGGAAAAGAAAATAGAATTTGTCATTTCTTTTGGATCTAACAAGGTCATGGTCATAGTTTCTTCAAACCGCGCATTCGGATGCCCTCTTTTTTCTATTTTCAATGCTTTATAATTCAAACCGCCAATATTCATAATCAACTCGCTTTGAATTTCCAAGGTATCCAGATTTCGAATTTTAAATGCTTTTGAAATCAATATGGGTTCTAAGGAAGATTTGTCTTCAGGCTCAGTTGACCATTTGGTGACGGTTTCTCCGTTGCGTGCATAGTATGCCTCCATGCCGTCATCCGCTTTTTTATCTTTAAACAATACCTGAAGTGACGCACCTTGTTTTAAATTTAATTGTTCATTTCCTGATGAGGCTTGAATATCGATGGTTCCTCCTGATTCAAGCAGTTCATCCGCGGTGGTCGAGGTACTTAAGTTGTTCAGAATGAAATCGCTTTTTTTGTAAAATTCGGTCAATTTAATCTCAATGGGAGTATTCTGATCTTTCATGGCAAATGAGTTTGCTCTGATATATACTTGTGTCCCTTCTTTACCGATGAGAATGGTATCTCGCTTGGGATTGATAAGAAATGTCTGTGCGGGTTTGGCTAATTTTTCAATTTGATTTGCCTGATCACGATAATTCCTTACGATTTCCACTCTTCGGTTCGCTGTTTTCTCATTTTCATTCTTGTTAGCATTAACAGGAGTGCTTTCACCTTTCCAGTCGATGTGTATTCTGTTTCGCAAATCATGATCGAAGAGGTAGGTTTGAACGGCTCTTGTCCTGTTTAGAGATAGTGTTTTGTTGTAGGCTATATCTGCATCGGAGTCGGTATGGCCAATTAACAATAGTTCCTCAGCGGGATCTATTACTGTTGTGAGTAAAGAATCCAATAAATGCTGTGAGGTTTCTGTGAGGTCGTAACTGTCCTTGGCGAAATAGATTCGCACAGACTGTTGATCAGCGGTTTGGGAGAGTACGCTACTTCCAGCCGCCAGGCTAAGGGAGAATAAAATTATTTTCATGGCTCTAGATTTTTACATCTAACTCCATTAGATACATTTGGTAACAGTGAGTGATAATATTTTTTGTTAGTAGACTGAATTCTTTTTTTGGAATCAAAAATGTATAATTGTCAGTATAACAAAATATTCAGTCTGTCATTTTCCATATTCAATCACCCTTTCCAAATCCTTATAAAAGTTAGATTTATCGACCTCCGGGGTCACAAATTACTCCAAAAGTCCCATTCCTGTTAGGTTTGGGACTTTTTTATGTGCATTTTAATTCAATATTATTTCATTTCAAAAAGCCCTTAATTTTAAGTATAACAGTTAGTTAAATGATTAATGATAGTTAGAACTGTTGAGAGGGTTCATCTCAAATAGCCGGAAGTTTTGCAACCTAATTTCCCTTCATTGTTTCACTAATCAATTTTATGTCAAAATAGTTGTATATAATCGAAATATATCCGATTATTGTGTGAAAATATAACAATTTGGATTTTTTAAGACTTATAAAAGATTATACCAATGCCCCAATTACAAGGCATGTCCTTCTGGAAATCCTCAGGGAATACAAACGACCAAATGACAAGATTAGCGAATTGATCAAGAATGGTGAACTTGTTTCGTTAAGAAGGGGATTGTACGTGCCAGGTCCTTCAACGGGTCTACCGATACCTGAATCTTTTCTTATCGCCAATCATCTTCGAGGTCCCAGTTATGTGTCACTAGAAGCGGCCTTGTCCCATTGGGGTTTTATTCCGGAACGAACCTATGAGATTAGTTCTGTGACGATTAAACCTTCTAAAAAAATAAAGACTCCTATAGGAAGATTTGGATATCAGCAACTTCCAACACCGTACTATTCATATGGAATTCGAAGTGTGGAATTGACAACAAATCAACTTGTTCTCCTGGCTTCGCCTGAAAAGGCCATCTGTGATAAAATAGTACTTACACCAATGGTCAATCTAAGGAGTGTAAAACAAACACGAGCCTTTTTATTGGATGATCTTCGGATGGATGAGCATTTGTTGCGGACATTGAATCTGGAAATGATAAGCACTTGGTTAGAAGACGCTCCGAAAAAAAGCAGTTTGAAAATGCTCATCTCAACACTAAAGGAAATATGATAAAAGAATGGATTGCTGAATATAACCCAAAGAATGAGGAAGAGATTTTGGATGCGCTGCGTGAAATAATGCAGGAGATTACCTTGGCAGCCTTGTCACGAACCGATTTTTTTGAGAAAGCAGGATTTTATGGGGGAACAGCCCTCCGAATTTTCTATGGGCTGGATCGGTTTTCTGAAGATCTGGATTTTTCACTTTTGGAAGGGGATGATACATTTACGCTTGAGCCATATTTTTCTGCAATTCATAGTGAATTCGAGTCATTGGGAATAAAAGTGAATATAAAAGAAAGGGAAAAGAGACAGCAATCCTCGATTGAGTCTGTTTTTTTGAAAACGGAAACGATTTGGAAAGAGTTAATTCTTGAAGATGTTGTAAAACAAACAGGCGTGAAATCGAATAAACCAATTAAGATAAAAATTGAAGTAGATCGCAATCCACCATTAGGTTTTAAAACAGAGGAGAAGCTATTGATTCGTCCATTTTCATTTTATGTGAGGTGTTTTACACGTCCGTGTCTGTTTGCCGGAAAATTGCATGCGCTCCTTTATCGAAAATGGAACAATCGGGTAAAGGGGCGAGACTGGTATGATCTGGAATGGTACATTAAGAAGGGTGTTCCACTAGATGTTGGTCATTTCCTATGCAGAGCAAAAGACACTGGAGATTGGGAATCGGAAGATATCTCTACGGAACAGATCCTTGCATTATTGAACAACAAAATTGAATCGACATCCTTTACAAATATCAAGGAGGATGTGGTTCGATTCATTAAGGATGACAACGTGTTATCCATTTGGAGTGCTCCGTACTTCAAGGATTTGATAGAAAAGATGAAATTTGAAAACACATCCATTTAATTGATTTTATTGTTGATTAGAGGAAATGTGATTTTTTGATTGGTTACTAATTGAATCTTCCCATTCTATCACCCTCTCCAAATCCTTATAAAAGTTAGATTTATCGACCTCGGAGGTCACAAATTACTTCAAAAGTCCCATTCCTGTTAGGTTTGGGACTTTTTTATGTGCATTTTAATTCAATATTATTTCATTTCACAAACCCCTTAAGTTTCAGTATAACAGTTAGTTAAATGATTAACGATAGTTAGAACTGTTGAGAGGGTTCATCTCAAATAGCCGGAAGTTTTGCAACTTCATTTCCCCTCATTGTTTCACTAACCAAGTTTGCCAGAAAAGAAGTGAATGATGAGATATCTTGTTCTACGCTGGCTTGATCAAGTGAATGCATATAAGTTGCTCTTTGCTCCACTGGTATTACGGTCCAAGGATAACCTCCAGAGGCAAGCATAACGTTCATTAAAAAACGCGCCATGCGACCATTCCCATCCATATATGGATGAATATAAACAAATATAAAGTGACCCAAAACAGCTCTGACAGATGCTTCTGTTTCCTCTGATAGTAATTCAAAATATACAGGCATCGCATCTCTCATGGCATCAACATTTACAGGAACATGTTTTGAGTTCCCTATATAAACCTGATGATTTCTGTATCCAGCTAAATCAGCTGGCTGAAGAAGTCCCGCTGCTACACTCGGGTCAAACAGCTCTCTGAACCATCTTCCATGATCTTCTTCTACTTGAAGTCCCGGATTTGATCCTTCGAGTATTTTTTTGATGCTTTGCTTTACTTGAATAAATGCCTGGTAATATCCTCTTGCGGCCATTGCATCTCGTTGTTTTCGATCATCTTCATTTGATGCTGCATTCCATTCGCCACTGCTGACACGCGAAATTAAATCTGGGGTGACTTTGTAGCGTTCAATGGATAATGAATGATAAGCATCTGTCAGATAAAGATCGTCGACCTTTTGCAAATAGTTAGGAATATCTTTTTGAATACCTGGTGGAGAAGGGAATAATTGGATGACCGTCTTACGCATTTCCTGCCAAAGCAATCGTATACGGATAGCGTAAGGAGAACGCTCTCGACTTGGTAAGTTTATTTCTGTTGCTGAATCAAAAGGATCATCCTCACGGATGTCATAGTCTGCTTGTTTGAAAGCTTCGATGATTTGGTTTGCTATCTTGTCCCGTCCAATATTTCTAAATGCACCCGCCAATCTTCCTGCCAATGTAGAATGACCATATTCCAAAAGTATTTGTAGTACTTCCGATGCATCTCGTATCATGGATAAAGCCGTTCGAACATCCAAAGCATTGGTTTTGTAAATTCTTGGACTACAGTAAACTAATGATGCTTGAAGATTATACATTCTGATTCCATTCATTACACTTACGTATTGATCGGATAGGATCTCTGTTTTTAAATTAAATAACGATGTATTGTGAGGTAATGGGGTTGGGTTATTGTTTCCTTTTGGTGATCTGACAAGTAATTGCTGTGGAATAGTGCTATTCTGCACATGAAATAGAAGAGATTGATCAGCCGATATGCACCAATCGTTTTGATACTTGTAATTAAGAAATTCAGCTACAAAATCCCAGTATGCGCTATACCATGATGTTGTTTCACCTTCCTTTTCTATCGGATCAGCAGTGATGTACCATCCCTTGGATACCTCCCTGATAAATCCATATTTCATCAAAAGTTGCCGATGTTTTAAAGACTTGAAGTTGTCAGTGTGTATTGCTACGATTTTCTTATCTTGAATTTCTTTTAATGAAATCAGTGCTTCAGCGAGTTTAAGATTCGGTTTCATCCTTGAATTCGAATTAGTATTTGTTGTTGTGATAAAATTAGTAAAAACAAATGTGTAAATACAATTATAAAATAATGTTTCATTTCTAGTACATACGATATATCGGGCACTTATTTTATCTCAAATCGAAAAATTGTTCAACTTATTCAGTCGGCTTTTTTCCATATTCAATTACTCGCTCCAAATCCTTATAAAAGTTAGATTTTTCGACCTTTGAGGTCACAAAAGAAATCCCGACTTGAAAAAGTCGGGATTTTTCATTTTATGCGATTTAACCTTTAGCTTATCGAAAACACATTTTGATCAACTATCAATTCGCAAATACTATTCTTTTACTTTCTATTAGTTGATTATCAACGAACAATGAATAGTTGAATGTACCTGATTTTCCATATCCGTGTTCATATTGTACCTCATTTATCTCATTGTTCAGGTCAATATGTATGCGCTCTATTTCTTTACCGTTTAGATCCTCTATGGAGATCCATGCCGTTTTGTAGTTGGTGTGTTCTTTCATGTGAACTCCGATTATAGTCGCTTCGTCAAAAGGATTTGGCTTGTTTTGTAACAGTTGGAAAGGTCCAGAATCTTCAGTTTTCAATTCAGTAATAGTCATTTGGCTATCCAAAACATTGATTTCTTTAGAAAATAGACTTTCCATTCCAGCATTATCCATCGAAGCAACACTTACGATATAATTGTTTGCCTGAGTTGGATAAATCGTATCAATTATGCCATTCATTGTATACACTGTGTCCCAATCATTTGTTAGTGTTCTTAATCCTACTCTGTAAGTTGAATATTGAGTTTGATCTGTAATTTCAACAATCAATCCAGGGCCAACAATTGTACTAATCGAAAAATCTGGTTTTTTTGGTCCTTTTGCCGCAATTGTTGCCGCCGCACCATTAATAACTGCATTTCGGGCCAAATAATTGAAATCAACAAAAAAACTGTCTATTTGACCATCAAAATCTGTATCTATTCCGAGGATATCCTCACTGGTGTGTTGACGATCCACATAGCCGACTCCATTTGATGCATTGCCATGTTCATTGGCAGAGGTAAATCTACATGCCGCAAAATTCTTTTGTCTGAAAGGAACATGATCACCTGATCTTCCAGAACGATCTTCTGGTGTCATTATTGAAATAAGCATCGGAACACTCACATGTTGCACTAATTCTTCTTTGTACTGAAGTTTGATGAATCGGGCTAATTGCTTGTAGGGAGAATTAAAACCACCAAAGGAGAAAATACGAACTTGTGTACTGTCGACATCATTTACTCCAGGACAAGAAGGGGCAGAAGATGTGTTCCCGCAGATTACTCCGCCAATTACATCGTTGTTTAATACTGCTTTTACAGGTATAGCGTTATTTTGGCAATACATCGCGAAAGCATTTGAACCATAAAGACCCTGTTCTTCTCCAGTGGTTAACATAAAAATAATTGTATTGGGGTAGGAAAATTTACTCATTACGCGAGCCAACTCAAGCACGAGAGCAGAACCTGATGCATTGTCTTCAATACCTTCTGCTGAACAGAGGATATCACAAGCAGTTTCACAACGGCTATCAATATGTCCCTCAATGATTAAAACCTCGTGCGGATCAGTATTTGATCCTGGTAATATTGCCATAATATTTCGGTGCTGATTAACAGAGCATATCGCTTGGTCAAATTGAAAATAGGAGGGGATTAATCTGTTTTCAGCTGCTGAACTGAATTCTTGAAATTTTGAAAAAGCCCATCTTCTCGCCGCTCCGATACCGGAGACTGAAGAATTAGTGTCAGCGCCCGTATTACGATTTTGAAAAGTTGCCATTTTCAAAATGTATGCTTTTAAAGAATCTGATTGAATATTGTTCTGAAGATATTGTACAATCTGCTGATGATCAGATACAGGATTCGATGAAGCAAAAAGCGTTGGGTCAAAGTTTCCTTTGATTACTTGATCAGCGACCGCATTCGTCACTAATAGGTTTGTTTGTCCGTTCAAATATACAGAAGCAAAGAGAAAGCTGGTTAGCAATAGATTTTTCATAACTGAAAGATACTTATTTTTCGAATTCACGTAAGTTCAATATTGTTTCTAAAATAACAGATTGTGAAATATATAAGGGAACAGCGAAAGCATTTTAAACTCAAATTTCTCTATGTAGGAGTTTTAAGAGAACCAATTTATATCTGTTTTGTTCAAATTAAATATTCTTAATTTTGAGCTATGAAACTTCTTCCTCTATTGGTATTTTTCAGCACTTATTATTCAAACGCCCAATCCCTTGAGCAATTCAACAAAGAACGAATCCAAACGGATAAAGGCTTAATGATTGGCTTGGGTACTTGGGCAACAGCCAATTTCATAGTAAGTGGCATTGGTTGGGCTACCGTTCAAACTGGAGAAGCACACTATTTTCATCAAATGAATGTAATGTGGAACACTGTAAACATTGGATTAGCGGTTCCGGGTTATTTGAAAGCAAAAAAGGCAAATTCATCGCTTACTTTTTCAGAAACAATTCAAGCGCAACACAAAACTGAAAAGATTTTTTTAATCAATACAGGATTGGATATTGGTTATATGGCTGGCGGATTATTGCTGAGAAGTTCAGCTAAAACAAATATGAGTAAACAAGACCAATTCAATGGTTTTGGAAATAGTCTTTTATTGCAAGGTGGCTTCTTGTTTGTATTTGATTTGACAGCCTACATTATTCATAACCGACATTCTAAAGAATCGTTGAATCAAATCATGAATACTATTGAATTGAGTTCAAATGGTCTTGGTCTAAAATGGAATTTGCAGACAAATACATTTGCGACTAAAAAACAACTTTTGTAATTAATCTTGGTCGCATAAAAAAAGGAGCTATAAGTTTAAATGTAGCTCCTTTTCTTACTTGTTTTTATAATCCTTTTATCAGGTTGTCATAAACATCATTGAACGACATGCCATTTGCCGTTCTTCGCTTTGATAATTGTTTCAATTCTACTAAAGCCCAGAGCACAAATTCCATTAAAAAAGGCATGTCAATTTCCGAAACATTTGGTTGGTAGCGCTTGATTAATTGCTTCAACGGTTCGATCGCATTTAAAGCAGTTGTGTATGTTGCTTCGTTCGTTTCATCTTCTAATTCAAATGCATCATTCTCAAAAAACCAACTTAACACAGCATCATACGGTGTGACCTGATCTTCTTTTTTTAATTTTTCAATCTTTGGAAAGTAGGTTAAAAAGAGCGTTTTCGTTGCTTCATTGATCAATTGATTCGCTACATATGACGTTCCTTCTTGTTCTCCTTCATATACCAATTCTACCTTTCCGGTAATTGAAGGAATCATTCCTATTAAATCACTGAATCGCACGCTTGTTTCATGCTCATTGTTCAGAAGTGCTCTTCGTTCTGCTGTACTGATTAAATTTTCATATGCTGTGATACTCATACGGGCACTGACGCCACTTTTATGATCGATGTATTCGCTTTCTCTTGCTTCGAAGGCAATTTGTTCAAGAATGTCTTTCGCCAACTCCGGAACATGAACTTCACACAAACGGTTTTCCAGTTTTTGAGCTTCTTGCTCCGTGATTTTTTTTGCTGTTTTAATATCGGCCGAATAGTGTGTCAATATTTGCGAACCAATTCTATCTTTCAATGGAGTAACGATACTTCCGCGATTTGTATAATCTTCAGGGTTTGCAGTAAAAACAAACTGAAGATCCAACGGAAGGCGCAACTTAAATCCACGAATTTGAATGTCTCCTTCCTCTAGAATATTGAACAATGCAACTTGAATACGTGCTTGTAAATCAGGTAATTCATTGATGACAAAAATGCAACGATTCGCACGTGGAATCATCCCAAAATGCAAGACTCTTTCGTCTGAATAATTCAACTTTAAATTAGCTGCCTTGATTGGATCAATATCTCCGATTAAATCGGCAATCGTTACATCAGGTGTCGCCAATTTTTCAAAAAAGCGATCAGATCTGTGTAACCACTCAATTGGTGTTTCATCCCCATTGTCTGCAATCAAGTCTTTTGCAAAACGACTCATTGGATTGAAGGGATCATCATTCATTTCACTTCCCGCCACAACTGGAATGTACTCATCCAGTAAATTCACCATCATGCGGGCAATGCGTGTTTTTCCTTGACCGCGCAAACCTAACAAGTTGATGTTGTGTTTCGATAAAATGGCGCGTTCCAACTGTGGAATAACAGTGTGCTCATACCCATGCATTCCTGGGAAAGTTGGATTACCTGTTTTAAGGGATTCAATTAAATTATCTCTTAATTCTGTTTTGATACTTTTCGAAGTGTATCCTGCTGCTTTCAAAGCACCAATTGTGTTGATTGTATTATTCATCGTATCAATTAATTCGTTTTTTTCTATTTGATTCGTAATCGTGGAAGATCATTTCGCCTAAACCTTTTAGCCCTGTGTAAAATGCTTTTCCTTTATTTGATTTTGTAAATTCTTCGATAAATTGCTGCAAATAAGGGTCTTGAGCAATCATAAATGTGGTAATTGGAATGTGCATTTTTCGTGCTTGTGCTGCCATGTTGTAACATTTTTCCACAATCATTTCATCCAAACCATTACTGTTCTTATAATATTGACCGTCTGGCATTCTTAAGCAGCTTGGTTTACCATCTGTAATCATGAAAATCTGCTTGTTCGTATTTCGTTTTCTGCGAAGAATGTCCATTGCTAATTCCAAACCGGCTACTGTGTTGGTATGATAAGGTCCAACATTTAAATAAGGCAAATCCTTAATCTTGATAGGCCACGCATCATTTCCAAAAACAATTACATCCAAGGTGTCTTTTGGATAGGTTGTTGTGATGAGTTCTGCCAAAGCCATCGCTACTTTTTTAGCGGGAGTGATGCGATCCTCACCATATAAAATCATACTGTGACTGATATCAATCATCAACACAGTGCTCATTTGAGATTTGTGGTGGGTGTCTTCGACCACTAAGTCGTTTTCTGTCAAGCGAAATTCACCCATCCCATGATTGATTTGAGCATTTTTTAAACTTTCGGTCATTGAAATATGTTCAATGGAATCACCAAATTGAAAGTCACGAAATTCACCTGTTGCCTCATCTCCCTGGCCGCTTTTTTTCGATTTATGGTTTCCCTGACCGCTCTTTCGTATGTTCCCAAAAATTTGTTCCATGGCATTTTTGCGCAAAACACGCTCTGTTTTCGCCGTTATCGATAACTGACCTTTTCCATCAGGTTCAATTTCTTCGCGCAGATAGCCTTTCTTTTTGAGATCTTCGATAAAATCTTCCATCGTATATTCATCGTTTGTTAATGAATATTCTTTGTCGAGGACATTTAACCAATCAAGCGCTTCATCGACGTCGCCTGATGTATGTGTGATAAGTTCGCTGAAAACATCAAATAATTTGTCAAAATTTGATTGTTCAGGGGCTTCATATGGGGTAAAAACATAACCAGATTTGCGCATGGGTAATCCTTTACAATATAACATAAAGAAATCCAAAAAGTTTTATCAGACACGCGTTTTGTAAAAAGGTTAATTAACCAATCGCATACGGCAATAAAACGAGCAAAGAGTAATCAGACAAATGATTTGAATAGGAAAGCTTATAAAAATTACAAGTTTATAAAACAGAGTGAGAATTTAGATCGCGGGAGACACATCCGCTCTGCATTTATTCTAAATTATATTTTTTTTTGAACTCTGACAATAGATTCTCGAGGTAATCTACTCAAGCTATTTCTCGCATGAAAAAAGCACGCTTATACAGACTAGTTTTATGATTTGCAGGCTTATATGTTTTTGATATTCATTATCTAATTCTAATCGCTGAATAAAGGGTACTTTTGTTGTAAAATTCTTTTCCAATCACGCATGAAAAACTAATTAAAGCGCATGGCATTCGAAGAAAAAATGGAAGTAATTCAGTCAATTGAACAACACGTTGAACAATTCATTGATGAAAAAATGAAAACGCCAGAAAAGAGTTGGCAACCTACTGACTTTGTTCCGAATGCTGCGGATGATGATTTTGCCGATCAAGTGCGTGAACTTCAGGAGGGAATAGCGCAAGTACCGGATACTGTTATGGTTTCTTTGGTGGGAAATATGATTACGGAAGAAGCGCTTCCTAGTTATCAAACCTTTTTCAATTTATTGGAAGGGATCAATGAGGACAGAACGGTGGCTAGTCCAAATGCATGGGCACGGTGGTCGCGTTTGTGGACAGCGGAAGAAAACCGTCATGGTGACCTATTGAATAAATATTTGTATCTCAGTGGTCGCGTGGACATGCGCGAAGTAGAGATTACGATTCAACGCTTGATTCACAATGGAATCGATCTTCAAACCGCAGCGGATCCATACAATGGACTGATTTACACATCTTTTCAAGAGCGCGCCACAAAAATATCACATGTAAATACCGGAAAAATAGCATTTAAGTCTGGCGACAAACTCCTTGGGAAAATCTGCAACACCATCGCGGGTGAAGAAGCCTTACACGAAAAAGCATACAAGTTTTTCATGAGTAAAGTGTTTGAATCCGATCCGAACGGTGGACTTGCCGCATTTGTTCAAATGATGAAAAACAAAATCGTCATGCCAGCATCTTTGATGGACTTTGGAACCGAAAAAAAACAATATGTGAATTACACCTCGATTACACAAAAGATCGGCGTGTATACCAGTCATGACTATGCGAACATAATTGATCACTTGGTGAAATTCTGGGGAATAGATAAACTAAAAGGACTCAGTGATGAAGGAAATAAAGCACAAGATTTTTTATCCTCTTTATCAGAACGCTATTTCAAATTAGCGGAAAGACTGCAAGAAACCACTGAAGTACAATTGATTTGGTTGAACAAAACAAAGTATTCAATTTAACCGAAAATTCAAATTGAATTCAACCCTTTCTTTTAATCGCTTATAAGAGACTATAATTAAGCGTTTTAAAAGATTCTTTACCAAAAAATAGTACTTTTTCTTTTCTCTCCTTTCTGGAAACTAAAATTCACTTTCTACAATGACATTGGAATCTTAATTAAAATTAGATTACTTGTCTTCGCTTATCAGAAGGAAATGACCAGCACATAATGGTGTTATTTTTCATTTGAAATAAATTCGAGGCAATCAATAATCTCTCCTTAGCTTTGCATAAAATTGTTTCTATGACATTTCGCGATTTAAATTTAAAGAAACCTCTTTGGAATGCCTTGGATGATTTAGGTTATCATACGCCAACAACCATTCAGACTGCAGGTTTCAATGTGATGATGTCTGGAAAAGACACCATAGGAATTGCGCAAACGGGAACGGGTAAGACATTGGCTTATTTGCTACCATGTTTGTGCATGTGGCAATTTTCGAAAGAACCACATCCTCAGATTTTGATCATTGTGCCAACCAGGGAACTTGTTGCGCAGGTGGTGAGTGAAGTGGAGAAGTTATCAACCTATATGAATGTGGCTGTAGGAGGTGTTTATGGCGGTGCCAATATGAATACGCAAGCAAGCATGGTGTTGCAAGGATTGGACATTTTGGTTGGTACACCTGGGCGCATTCTAGATTTAGCAGCAAGTGGTTCTTTGCAATTGAAACATGTTAAAAAAGTGGTGATTGACGAGGTGGATGAAACCCTTAGCTTAGGATTTAGACCTCAACTCTTGCAGGTATTCGAATTTTTACCTGCCAAAAGACAGCACATGGTTTTTTCGGCAACTCTATCAGAAGAAGTCTCATTGTTTTTGGATGATTATTTAATCACTCCTGTTCGTGTTGAGGCAGCGCGTGCAGGGTTGCCTATTGATAAAATTGATCAAACGGCATACCGAGTGCCGAATTTCTTTTCCAAGGTTGCCCTATTGTGTCATCTTGTTGAACAGACAGAAGCTAACTCAAAAATTTTAGTCTTTGTTTCTTCTCGCGCTTTAGCCGATTTATTGTTTCAAGAAATTGAAGCGAGTTTAACAGATTCTATAGGGATCATTCACTCTAACAAAGCACAGAATTTCCGCTTTGAGACAGTGCGAAATTTTCAAACAGGTGCAATTCGCTTGTTGATTGCGACGGATTTAATCGCACGTGGTATTGATGTTACAGACGTTTCACATGTAATCAATTTTGATATTCCGGAAAGTCCTGAAAACTACATTCACCGCATTGGACGAACGGGTAGAGCAGATAAAAATGGTATTGCGATTACCTTTATATCGGAAAAAGACGAATCAGCACTTCTTGCTATTCAAGAATTCATGCAGCAGGAAATTTTATTTACTACAGTCCCTGAGGGTATCGTATTTACAGACGAACTTTTGGAATTCGAAAAACCAAAAATTGTCATACCAGGGAAAAATATCAAATTAGCTCAACGTGAAAATAGAGGTGATTCTTTTCATGAGAAAAAAGCGAAAAACAAAAAGGTAAACGTGCGCTATAATCACAAAAAAGCCATGCAGGAAAAGTATGGTAAGCCTAAGAGAAAGAGGTAGAAGGAAGTGTTAAACGTCTTTTTAATCTATTACCCTAAAGAAAAGATTTTTGACAATTTGGATCAATTAACTTTGTTCTTTGACCTTTTTGGTACAGAAAATTTACTTTGAATAGTGGTGTTAAAACCTTAGAAAGTTAATTTTTTGACATTGAAGGTGACGAAGAAAAAGCATTAAAGATAATTGGTCGGTTTTTATGTTTGTTTGAATTTTGAATTGTTCTTAGACCTTAAGTCAAAACAATAATAATCATTTTGTTTTGAACTAAATGTTTAAATTGTTTGGACATGCAATATTTATTTTTGTTAAAAATCACAAAAAAAAAGTAGCGCCACTCGCTATGGTAGTATTACTATTATATTTGTATGAATTACCTTTAATATGGACATTTTTCCGCAAATCAAAATTCAAATTAACGAGCATCTTTACTTAAAAGATCCGGCTAGTTCTGAACTTGGGAGGAATATTTTAAAGGGTAGCATTGAATTGATTGATAGTATAGGTTTTGATAGTTTTAATTTCAAAAAACTTGCAAAAGTTATCGGCACCACAGAGTCCTCTGTTTATCGATATTTTGAAAGTAAAAGTAAATTACTTCTGTACCTTACTAATTGGTATTGGGGTTGTATTGCAACTCGCATCTTATTTGAGAATCAAAATATTGAAGATCCAGAAATTCGTTTAAAAAAGGCTATACATATTTTGACGACAATACCACCCCCTCAAAATCAGTCTATTGTAAATAATGAAGGGTTATTGAAATTCATAGTTATAAATGAGTCTGCTAAAGTTTTTTTTACGAAAGATATAGACGAGATAAACAGAGATGGTGTTTTTTCTGTTTTAAAACTACTCGTGGAGCATGTAGCACAAATAATCTTAGAAATAAATAAAAATTATCCGTATTCAAACATGCTTGTTTCCAATATGATAGAAGGCAGTAATCGGCAACATTTTTTTGCTGCTCATTTACCTCGACTTACAAACACAAACCACGAAGAAGATGTGGTTGAATCTTTCTATACTGACTTAATTTTTAAAGCTATTAAAAATGATTAATTCAAGTACTTCCGTCTTTTATCGATTTTTTTCTTTGCTCAAACCAGATCGAAAAGAGATTCGAAACATCTATGTTTTTGCTATTTTCAGTGGGATTCTTTCTTTGGGATTGCCATTGGGGATTCAAATGATTATCAATTTTATACAGCTAGGTCAAATCAGTACTTCATGGTTTATTCTTGTTGCTTTGGTTGTCGCTGCAATCGGATTTTCAGGTGTTTTAAATGTTTTCCAATTGCGAATTACTGAAAATTTACAACAAAGAATATTTACACGTTCTGCTTTTGAATTTGCGGAACGCATACCAAAGATAAAAATGGTCGAATTGGTAAAGAGATACGCGCCTGAATTAACCAATCGATTTTTTGATACTCTGACCATTCAAAAAGGATTGTCGAAATTGCTCATTGATTTTACAGCGGCTACATTGCAAATTTTATTCGGTTTAATTCTGCTTTCTTTTTACCATTCATTCTTTCTTTTTACGGGTCTGTTTTTAGTGGTTTTGTTGTTTTTAATTATTCGTTTTACGTTTAAAAAAGGGTATGTTTCAAGTCTAGAAGAGTCCACCTATAAGTACAAAATCGCTCATTGGTTAGAAGAAATTGCTCATGCCCGAATTAGTTTCAAAATGGCTGGTACTAGTAAATTGTATCTCAATCAGACTGACAAACATTTAAATAGTTATCTCAATGCACGAGACAAGCATTTCAAGATACTTGTTCAGCAGTATGGGTTTTTGATTGCATTTAAAGTTGCAATTGCGCTGACCTTGCTGACCGTAGGTGGTCTGCTTGTTATAAATGAGCAAATAAACATAGGTCAATTTGTTGCTGCTGAGATTGTGATTCTTCTAGTGCTTGGGTCAGTTGAAAAATTAATTGTCAGTCTCGAAATCGTTTATGATGTTTTAACGGCAGTTGAGAAAATTGGTCAGGTAACTGATTTAGAATTAGAGGATTATAAGGGTGCTAATTTAGAATTTGTTGATAAAGGTATTGACTTGAATATTAATAATTTAGGTTTTAAAACAGATGCTTTTTTAACGACAATTATAGATGATTTTTCATTACATATAAAACCCAATGAAAAAATTGGTTTTATATACGATTCAAGTGTAAGTGCCAATGCTTTATTCTGTATTTTGAGTGGACTTTATGAGAAAACAGGTGGAAATTTAGAATTAGATGGAATTCCCATCGAAAATTTAAATAAATCTGTGCTTCGTAATCAAATCGGCACCTTTATTAAGCAAGATCAACTTGTTTTTGCTTCTTTATTTGATAACATATCAATGGGTAAAACAGAAATTGATTTAAATCAAGTTGTTGCGATTGTTGAGAAACTTGATTTATCAGATTTCGTTGCTGCCTGTCCTGAGAAATATGATACAATTTTAAATCCGGAAGCCCATTTCATTCCGAAAGATATATACATGAAAATTTTAATTGCTCGAGCCATTATTGGACAGTCAAGGCTTGTGTTATTGGAAGATCCTACTTCTGGTTTGAGTGCAGTGCAAGTCGACATGTTTATTAAACAACTTGAGATTTTTAAGAATACAACTGTCTTGATTGCTACACATCATGCTGAATTACTTGAAAAAATGGATCGGGTCATCGTTTTTAAAGAAGGAAAAATAGTTTACGATGGAAATTATAAGGCACTAAATAAAACTCTTTAAGCATGTTAAATTTATCCCCTAAAAACATCAATAATTTTGAAAATACTGATCTCTCTGCTTTAAAACGCGTAGAGCAAAAGAGTTCTTCCAAGAAATTAATGAGAACAATCTATGGATTGTTTCTCGCTCTCTTTGTTATCACATTTTTGCCATGGACTCAGAATATTCGTTCTAAGGGATTGGTTACAACACTTCGACCAGAGCAAAGACCTCAAACTGTTAACACTGTTATTTCTGGAAAAATTGTAAAATGGTTTGTAAAAGATGGAGATATCGTAAAAAAAGGAGATACGATACTTTTTATCTCTGAAATCAAAGATGATTATTTCGATCCTAATTTAGTGGCAAGAACAGAAAAACAGCTAAAGAATAAGGAGTTGTCAGTAGTTTCATACAGTGATAAGATAAAATCATTGGATTCAAGGGTTGATGCTTTGATTGAGACAGGTCGCTTAAAATTGCAACAAACCAAGATAAAGCTAAATCAGGCGCAATTAAAGTTAAAGACAGATAGTATAGAATTTCACACCACTCAAATCAATTATAAAATAGCAGAAAATCAATATGATAGATTTGAGAAATTGTATAAAGAGGGATTGAAATCGCAATCAGAACTTGAGGCGCGTAAGTTAACTCTGCAACGGGCACAAGCAAATCAAATAGCCGCTCAGCAAAAATTAATGCAGAGTAGAAATGATATTATTGATGCGAAAGTAGAGTATAATTCTGTTGAAGCGAAATACAGAGATGAAGTATCAAAAGCAGAATCCGACAAATTCTCTGCACTAACAAGTATGTATGATGCCGAGGTGGATGTTACCAAATTGCAGAGCCAAGTAGTCAATTATTCGATACGCAATGGAATGTATTTAATTCTTGCTCCTCAAGATGGTGTCATAACAAAAGTTCTTTCAAGCGGCATTGGCGAAACAATTAAACAAGGTGATGCAATCGCTACAATTATGCCTTCCGTTTATGATTTAGTGATAGAAATGAAGGTGAGACCTATGGATTTACCCTTGATTCAAAAAGGTCAAAAAGTTAGAGTTCAGTTTGACGGTTGGCCAGCAATTGTTTTCTCTGGTTGGCCGAATACAAGTTTTGGAACTTTTGGAGGAGAGGTCTATGCCGTGGATAATTTTGCTGGAGAAGATGGTAAATTCCGTGTGTTAATCGCACCAAGTAAAGGTCAAAAACAATGGCCCACTGCTCTGAGAGTTGGGGGTGGAACTAATTCAATGATTTTATTAAATGATGTGCCAATTGGATACGAACTTTGGCGTTTAGTAAATGGTTTTCCACCTGATTTTTACGATAACAATTCTACTCCAATCAAGAAAGGGAAATGAAAATACTGATTTACATTTTACTGTCTTTTACCATGACGCTAACGGCATGGTCGCAAATAGAGTTTTCTGACAAACAATTTTATGAAATTGTCTGCAATAATCATCCTTTAGCTAAACAGGCAAATTTAAAAGCCATAATGGGAGAAAAATCTATTTTGAAGGCAAAAGGTGGATTTGATCCCAAAATTTACAATCAGATAGATCAGAAGTATTACAATTCTTCACAATATTATAATTTAATTCATGCAGGATTAAAAATTCCTACTTGGTATGGAATAGAGGTAAAGACAGGATTTGAATCATACCGAGGAGATTACCTGAATCCGCAAGATAAAACTCCGAATGGTGGACTTTGGTATGGAGGTGTTGCAGTTAGTCTTGGACAAGGATTGATGATCGATCAACGAAGATCAGAACTTTTCAAGTCTAAAATTTATCAGCAAAGCACTCTCTCTGAACAAAAAATGCAATTAAATGAGTTGCTTTACGAGTCGGGTTATGCCTATTGGAATTGGTTTTCTGCTTTTTATTCAAAACGAGTCTTGTTAGAAGCATTTGATCTTTCTGTTCAGCGATTTGAAGCTGTAAAAAGAAGTATGGAATTAGGGGACCGTTCAGCAATAGACACGGTTGAAGCGAGAATTCAAGTGCAAAATCGTGAATCATTGCTTCGTAATTATCAGGCCGACTTGATAAATTCAATCAATAATCTAGCGACATTTTTATGGACAGAAGAAAATGCACCATTAGAACTAGATAGCATTACTGTGCCCTTAAATTTTGATTTGGGGTTTAGTTTAGATCTTGAAAAATCGATACTCAGTGCCGACATTGACAGTGCATTGAACAATCATCCTTATGTACAGATTAGTAATTTCAAGATAAAAAGCTTGGAGGTTGATGCCCGTTTGAAGCGTGAGATGTTGAAGCCTCAATTAAACTTGCAATACAATCTATTGAACGAGCCAATAAATAATAATCCAATCAATTCTTTATCAGTCAATAATTACAAGTGGGGACTAAATTTTGAGATGCCAATTTTTTTAAGAAAGGAAAGAGGGGATTTTGCTATTGCAGAATTGAAAGTACAGGATGCTGAATACACATACCAGAATAACATGGCGTATGTTGAGTTTAAAATTAAAAGTGCTGCCGTTGATTACAAAAATGCATTAACACAAGTTGAAATATACAAAAGAACCGTGAACGATAGCGAGCGATTGTTGAACGCAGAAAAGGAAATGTTTGACAATGGGGAGAGTTCACTTTTTTTAATCAATGCGCGAGAGATTGCATTTATTCAAGCAAAACTTAAACTGATTGAAGGAATTGCGAAGAGTCAACAATCTTGGATTGCTCTGAGATTTGCAATGGCAAACTTAGTTTAGATTCGTTAGATTTCACTTAATGAAAAGTTTTCGGCAGTAATCCTGTCTTTCTCAAGTTTCAAATATTCCAGAAATGCTTTAGCTGCAGGAAACATTCTTTTTCCTTTGCTCCAAATAATATTCCATTCTGAAACAATTGGGAGATTTTTAACCGGTATAATATTTAGCTGACCTAAAGCGATTTCATTGCGTATTCCAATCAGTGGCATGATTGATATTCCGAGTTTTGCGATTACTGCTTGCTTTACCGCTTCGTTTGAAGTCAATACAAGTTTCTTTTTTACTGATATATTATTTTTTTGAATAAATTCTTCCATTGCTGCTCTCGTTGCAGAACCTTCTTCTCTGTATATGAATGGTATCTCACTTGGAATATCGTTAATTGAATCTATTTTATCTAATAGCAGTGATTTGCTACCAACCAGAAATAATTGATTTTTCATTAAGGGAATACTCTCTATCAACAAATTTTTAGGAACCACAGAGACCAATGAAAAATCTGTTGCATTTGATTGAATATCAGTAATGATTTTTGACTTGTTTGAAACGTCCAATTGTAATTCTATATCTGGGTGTTTTTGCAAAAATTCAGTCAAAAAAATAGGGATTACATATTTGCCTGTAGAAACGACGGAGATAGTCAGTTGACCAGAGATTCGCCCTTTAAATGAAGCGGTTTTATAATTGATTTCATTGACTTCGTGGATAATCTTTTGGGCAGCTGAAGCAATTTCAAGACCAAATGAAGTAATGTATAATTTTCTATTTACAACTTGAGTCAAAGGAATATCAAATTGATCTTGAAAATTCTTTAATTGAATTGATACTGCAGGTTGAGTCAAATGCAACATTTCAGCTGCTTTAGTAATACTTTTACATTCAACAATTTTGAGAAAAATGGTGAGTTGATTCAAAGTATAGTTCATAAATTAATTTTATAACATTTTAGTAAAATTAAATAAAAAATTATGATTGACTATTCAGACCTTTGATGTATAATTGTTGATTAGAATTGCTAGTTAACGAATAGATTAAAGATGGTAAATATTGTAATTTATTTAAATGATTCTTTTGATCCGGACAAAATTGTTGAAAGTCTATTGGAGAAAACCCTAATTGCAAAAGCAACAGTGGATAGGAATAACAAATCCTATGAATTTGGTCCGAATGGAATTGAAACCAAGATTTATAGCATAATTACCATGCAGACTAAATCAATGCTTTTTTCAGAAATTTCAGATATTGTCGCATCTCAATTCTCAGCGGATATTCCAATTTATTCCTTACCCATAACCCAATCAAACAAATGGTTTGATGGATTCGTTAGGTCGAATACACGAAAAATTTAATTAATGTCAACAATTAATCAAATTACATTAATCGATGGGACTTTTGAGCCTGATATTGCTGAAGATTTAATTGTAAACCTTTTGCATAATAAAGTTCAATTTCATCTTATAGAGTCACTCAGCTCTAGGGAAAGAACGGGCGCTAAGGATATTGATTCAATGAAGCGATTAGAACTTATTAAAACGGAAAAGGAGCGAGTTAGCAATTTATTGAATGAAGCCCAATTAATGGGTAAAAGAGTTGTGATAAAATCTACTATCGAAATCGATTTCATAAACTAATGTTTGCTGGGAGGAAATTAATTATCGCAACAAAGCACAAAAAGGAAACGGTTATAGATCCTTTATTTCGAAATGCATTTGATGTTGAGTGTTTTGTAGACCCTTTTTTTGATTCAGATACTTTAGGAACCTTTACTGGAGAAATAGAAAGGAAAGAAGATCCAATAACCACTCTCAGGCAAAAATGTTTACTTGCTATGGATTCCAATGCTTGCGATCTTGGTGTTGCAAGTGAAGGATCATTTGGACCACATCCTTCTTATTTCTTTGTTCCTGCGGATGATGAATTGATGATTTTTATCGATAAAAAAAATAACCTCGAAATTATTGCACGAAGTGTAAGTACGTCTACTAATTTCAATGGAAAATACATTACCACTGAAAAAGAATTATTTGAATTTGCAGCTTTAGTGGATTTTCCTTCGCATGGTTTGATCATTCAGAAAAATAAAAATGACTTCTCCTTTATACAAAAAGGAATTCATGATCAGAGTGAACTGTTGAATCATTTTAATTTTTGTTTGGAAAAATTTGATGGCGCCTATATTGAAACTGATATGCGTGCAATGCACAATCCAATGAGGATGAGGGTTATTGAGGATGTAGCAACCCAATTAATAGAAAAAATTAAATCAAGATGTCCAGAATGTTTAACACCAGGATTCACTGTGACTGAATTGATAGAAGGTCTGCCATGTGAATGGTGCAATTCCCCGACTAGTTCAATAATTACGCATCGCTATTCATGCACAAAATGCGATTACAAGGAAGATAGAAATTATCCTCATGGCAAAAAGTTTGAGGAGCCAATGTATTGTAACAATTGCAATCCATAAAATTATGATTTCAAAAGATTTATTCGAAGCGAAAAAAATACTTGATGCAAATGGGATCATTGGATTTCCTACTGAGACCGTTTATGGACTTGCCGGGAATATTTTTAGTGAGGCAGCATTGAGAAACATTTTCGAGGTCAAGAAAAGACCCCTCTACAATCCCTTAATTGTTCATATAAAAAATAAAGACCAATTAGAACTAATTGCCAAGGAAATTCCCAAAAAAGCAATTAAGTTGGCCGAGGAGTTTTGGCCTGGACCATTGACACTTGTCCTTAAAAAGAAAGAACGTGTTTCTGATATAATTTCTGCAGGTAAAGACACAGTTGCAGTTCGAATTCCGAATCACCCAATGGCATTGGAATTATTAGCGATGTTGGATTATCCACTCGCTGCGCCAAGTGCAAATCCGTTTCAATCAATAAGTCCGACTTGCGCTCAGCATGTGGATAATTATTTTGGTAAAAAACTACCTCTCATATTGGACGGTGGAGATTGTAAAAGAGGCCTCGAATCAACCATTGTTGGTTTTGATGATGATCAAGTGATTGTATACCGATTGGGGGCTGTTTCTGTTGAATCCATTGAGTCAGTTGTTGGAGAAATAGCTGTTTTAAATGAAAACGATGAGAATCCTGATGCACCTGGTATGCTCAAAAAACATTATTGTCCGCAGAAAAAGCTCATATTAACGAACAATATTGTCGAAACAATTCATGAGAATTTGGACAAACGAATTGGCATACTTACTCTAGATTCTCAATACGAAAGTAACAATATACTTCACAGTGAGGTTCTTTCAAAAGATGGAAATCTTATAACAGCCGCGGCAATATTATATGCAGCATTGCATCGATTGGATGAGGCTCCGATAGACTTAATTATTGCCGAACAAATGCCAGATATCGGTATTGGAAGGACAATGAATGATCGCTTAGTCAAAGCAGCAAATAACGGAATAGATTAAAAATTAAATTAGGATTGTATGAAAACAATAATTCGACAGGCGACCATCGTCAATGAACAGAAACAATTCATTGCAGATCTGCTCATTTATAATGGACGAATCGAAAAGATTAGTAAGCAAATAGATTGCCCAACTGAACAGTTCAACGAAATAAACGCAGAAGGACTTTATTTGCTCCCCGGTATGATTGATGATCAAGTGCATTTCAGGGATCCGGGGTTAACTCACAAAGCAGATATATTTACAGAATCTAGAGCGGCTGTTGCGGGTGGAATAACCTCATTCATGGATATGCCGAATACGATTCCGAATACCTTAACTCAAGCATTATTAGAAGAGAAATACCAGCTAGCATCCATGAAATCGCTGGCTAATTATTCTTTCTTTATGGGAATATCTAAAGATAATTTGGATGAAGCATTGAGGACTGACACTGAAACTGTTTGTGGGATAACCGATGACGGTCTTTATTTTGATAACGACGAAGGGATTCTTTCTAATTATCCTGAATTTTTGGAGCAATTGTTTGCAAAATCTCCTACACTCGTTGCGCTGCATTCGGAGGATGATAGTATTATCAGAAAGAATCTAATAGAATATAAAAAGGTATACGGAGAAAATATTGAACCGAAACATCATTCTGAAATTCGAAGTGCAGAAGCATGTCTGGAATCTACAAAACGAGTAATTGATATTGCAAAAAAACACAATAATCGATTGCATTTTTTTCATATTTCAACAGGACAAGAAGCGTTGCTCTTTGATAATAAAGTTGCAGCCAGAGAAAAAAGGATTACCGCTGAGGCTTGTATTCATCATTTGGTATTTAATACAACTGATTACGAGAAATTGGGCAACAAAATAAAATGGAATCCTTCCATAAAGAGCAGTGCTGATAATGAAATGCTCATTCAATGTTTAAACGATAATCACCTCGATATTGTGGCGACAGACCATGCTCCTCATACATGGTTAGAAAAGACAGGTGATTATTTTCAGGCTAAATCAGGAGGACCGCTTGTTCAGCACGCGCTGATTGCTTTATTGGAGTTGTACCATGACGGTAAAATGTCGATAGAGAAAATTGTCGAAAAGGCAAGTCATCATGTTTCTGATATATATCGACTAGTTGATCGAGGGTACATTCGAGAAGGTTATTATGCCGATTTGGTTTTAGTAGATTTGAATACTCAACAGCGAATTAATCAAGAGGAGTTGCTCTATAAATGCGGTTGGACTCCATTTTCTGATAAAATATTCCGGTCGAAAATAAAGAAAACATTTATCAATGGAAATTTGGTTTTTGATGAAGGAAAAATAAATGATAATCCATTTGGTCATAGGTTGTTATTCGAGAAAATAAGATAACCAAAAAGAGAAAAACAACTATGAATTTTGAACTATTATTGAGTAATTTAACAAACCCAACTTTATTATTTTTTATTCTTGGAATAATTGCTGCCGCAATAAAGAGTGATCTTGAAATTCCTGCATCATCGTTTAAATTTATTTCTCTGTATTTGCTTTTCTCCATTGGATTTAAAGGAGGACAGGAATTAGCCCATAGCCATATTGACAGGGAGGTGGTCTTTTCCCTTTTATTTGGTTTTATTCTCGCTGCAGTAATTCCTTTGTACACCTTTTTCATATTAAAGAAAAAGTTGGACATTCCTAATTCAGGAGCGATCGCTGCTTCCTATGGATCTGTAAGTGCAGTTACATTTGTTGCTGCTTCTTCGTTTTTAGAATTTTTAGGTATTTCTTTTGGAGGACATATGGTAGCCGTAATGGCTTTAATGGAATTTCCAGCGATAATTGTAGGAGTTCTACTCATAATGCGCTTTGATAAATCAGAAAATGGAACTATCAGTTTAAAGGATACTTTGCGACATTCAATTAGCAATGGGAGCGTGTTAATGATTATGGGTAGTTTACTTATAGGATATATTTCAAATGGCAAGCAGGCAATGGAAATAAAGCCGTTTACAACTGATATTTTCAAAGGATTTTTAGCGATTTTCTTGCTCGAAATGGGGATAACAACAGCAAAAAGATTTTCCGCATTTAGGAATAATGGATGGTTCGTTGTGTTTTTTTCAATTTTTATTCCTCTTATAAACGGTTGTGCAATTGCTTTTTTAAGTGCATTTGTAACCGATGACGTAGGGAATAGATTTATTTTTTCAATTTTGGCTGCTAGCGCCTCCTATATAGCTGTGCCAGCGGCAATGCGCTTAGTAGCTCCTAAGGCTGATCCAGGATTATATATTCCTATGGCACTTGGTTTAACATTTCCCTTTAACATAACCATTGGTATGCCTATCTACTATTATTTGATCACAATTTGAGATTAAAATGAAGAAGGCTTTCTTTATATTTGAGTAACGAACTCAAATTTTTTAAACATGAGATTTTTTCTCCTTCTTTTTATTCTTGCTTTTTATCATTATTCCTCAGGACAAGTCGGAATTATCACCCTCGAAGCAAATCCTGAAACGGTTCCTCTTGGGCAATGGTATACCATAAAATCTAAGGATTATAAAGATTGGATGGCTTTCGTAGATAAACCTGAAATCAGTGATTCAATTTTAATCGAAATGCTCGCTCCTTGGGAATTAACGTTTGAAGAAGCAGAATTTGATGAGGAAGGGGATATGTATTGGCAACTTGATAATGGAAATGGTTACACGGCAACTGTGTTTCGTGTCAAAGATGGTGAGGATATTATGATTCAGATTCAATTGGAGGAGATACTATCTGAAGAAGAGTGATTGAAGTTATAACATCCTTTTTTAATATATTAACCTACATCAAGAATTAGATGTTGATTTAGTTGTCATCTTTGCAGCACAAAATCAAATTATAAATAAGTATGAAAAAAATCTTTTTTTATGGGATTGCAGCGTTTTTAACGTTCTCCTTTATTCTTGTTGAAGCTTCGTCTTGGACTTCTGATGCAGCACACTCTCGTTTAGGCTTTACAATTACCCATATGGGAATTAATGATGTGAATGGTGAGTTTAAGAATTTCGAAGTAAAACTTAATACACCGAATGGTGATTTTACAGGTGCAACAGTTGAATTGACAGCACAAGCCGGATCTATTTCAACGGGTATGGAAATGCGTGACAATCACCTTAAGACAGCTGACTTTTTCGATGTTGAGAAATACCCTACGTTGACGTTTAAAAGCGTTACAGTTACAAAGGTGCCTAAAATGAATAAGTATACGGTAACAGGAAACTTGACGATGCATGGTGTTACTAAAAGTGTTGTTTTGACAGCGACGCATAATGGTACGGCTAAAAATCAAGCAGGAGGTGATGTTGCTGGCTTCAAAATGACGGGTACAATTAAGCGTTCTGATTTTGGTGTTGGTCAGCCTTCTCCAGGTTTGTCTGATGAAGTGAAATTGAATGCAGACCTTGAAGTAGCAAAAAATTAATTCTAGTTCAATAAAAAATGAAATCAGTTGTTTTTGCATTGTTATTTGGAAGTATTAGCTCTGTTTCTTTGTTTGCGCAACAATGGAAGATGGGAAGTGATTTCAAAGTGGCGTTTGCGTGTGCAGAAGTGTCAGGTATTTTCAAAGAAATATCTGGATCAATAAATTTTGATGCGGCCAATCTTGGAACATCTAAATTCGATTTAAAGATTAAGGTAGAG
>Ga0315902_10001427_pt1 | contig 38374 bp, 34 predicted proteins | sample LakEriMetagenome_9_FD_203523 | JGI IMG/M metagenome (GOLD analysis project Ga0315902, IMG submission 203523) | Freshwater fungal communities from buoy surface, Lake Erie, Ohio, United States - Buoy 12 MA117 | ecosystem: Environmental > Aquatic > Freshwater > Lake > Lake biofilm | place: USA...
TAATAAACAACATTACAATAAATGCGATTTGAAAAGTATTATTCAAGCAAGACGAGTCACATTAAAAAAGAATCAAAATAGAATTTTGTCACAGAATCTTGATTTGGGACTTAATCGAATATATATCATGAGCAAGTACTAAAAAATGAAAAAATCTAAACAACTCCAACATTCTAAAATAAAAGGAAATACTATATTAAACGATGTAATTAATGAAATAATTATTGACTTTGAAATAGAGAAATTTTCTTTTTATAGTCTCGCAAAACGCTGTGAAAGTTCGATCGAAGAAACAAAAATATTATTATTGGACTATGTAAAAAATGGTGTTATAATAGTTCAAAAAAAAAGAGCTCATAACGATCTTTGGTTTAATATTAATCGCAATTTATTGAATGAAACAAATCTCAAACCATCCATTGAAAAATTGATAGATGCATTTACTATTTGGACCTTTCATGATAAAAAAAATGATTGGAGGGAATTCGTAAAAATTACAGATCGTTATTATTCAAAACTTCCCATTTGTTCTGTCATATCTAATTATAGATTAGACAACTCAGATACAACTCTACTATTAAAATTAATGATCGCATTTTCAAATGGCGAACATCCTGTTTTTATGAGTCATTTATTTGGTTCTGCAGAGCAAATGGCAAAAGTTAGTTTTGAAATAATGAACAATAAAAACAAATTGGTAAAAAACAACCTGATCAATTTTGAAGTAGAACGCGATCAAGTCTCTCTTCGATTAACCATTTCACCAACCACATTGCAACATTTTTATTCAGAAAAAATTGAAACTTCTGTTCACAATCCAACTTTCGCAAATCTTATTGATGCCAAAGAAATTGATTCTATAGCATTATCTTACAACCAAATAGATGAACAATTTTTTAACGATATGACTCAACTTGGTTTATGTAAAGAACAAAATCAAGCATTAACCATTTTGCTTCACGGGGAACCGGGAACGGGTAAAACGCTTTTTGCAAAACAATTAGTTAAAAAACTGAATGGAAAATTATATCAGCTAAATTTTCCCAAAATACAATCTAAATGGATAGGTGAAACTCAAAAAAACATTCAAAAAGCGTTCGAAGAATATGAGAAAATTCGTTTAAAATCGAAAGTTCCTATAGTACTTTTAATAAATGAAGCAGATGGTTTATTGAATAAGCGTGTTACGATTCACAACAGCAACGATATTTTTTCCAATCAAGTTCAGACAGAATTTTTGGAAAGATTGGAGAATTTTAAAGGAATATTAATCGCAACATCTAACCTTTTTAATCATTTTGATGAAGCATTTTATCGCAGATTTCTCTTCAAACATGAAATACAAAGGCCCAGTATCGATGTTCGAAAGAAAACAATTGAAAATTGGAAGTTCAAACATTTAATAAGAGAACTAGAAGAAGTTTTAGCTCAAAATTGGACGCTTGCTCAACTTAACAATATTGAGCAAAAGTTAAGTTTAATAAATAGTATCAGGGAAATAACAAAAGATGATTTTATGAACATTTTCGCTAACGAATTAAACCTTTCAGTGATAGCCAAAAAAATTGGTTTTTAGTTATTTTATTCCTACCATTATTTTCAAAAATCATTTTTTTCTTCTAAATTAATTATGTAAACTTGTTTAAAATTTGATCAATGAAACCAACAGAATTTGCTCAACTGTTCCCTGAAATTGATAATCCAAACGAATACTTGCCTAAGATTATCCGGGCATGCAAAAAGAAGAATTTTCCAATGGAGGAATTGCAAACTTTTTTACACGACTTTTCATTAATCAGGCTTAACTATTCTGGATATATTGAAAATCCTGGAGGATATTTACAAGTTTCTATTTCAAACAGAATAAAAAAATATTTTGGAAACAAACAGGACAATTATTACGAATTCGATTCCATAAGTGACACGGATATAATAGAAGATTTTGACAAAAAGCCTTTGCAAAAAAAATTAGATGATTTCTCCGGAGGAGTTGAAAAAATGAATTTGCCTCAAAATCAACAGCGTTTAGTGGATGAAATGATTCGACTTTGTCAAGAAGATCATCTTTCTATGAAAGATTTTATGGAAGAAGTTCGACTAGCTATGAAGAATTTTGGGGTTTCACCAGCCAATTTTCGCAAAATATTAGAACGACTGAGAGGAAACCTAAGTAATAATAATGATTTGAAAGGAATGTTATCGTTTAATCCAAATCAAGCAGAAAATGACTCGTTACTAAATTTAATAATATCCAACTTTGAAGAACTAAATCTCAAAGCGTATCGCTTTTCAAGCGAAGAAATGTCAAAAATGCTCTGGTTAAAAGAGCTATTTGAAAATAATGGATTTATCATTGGACGATTTCCCGAGGTTTATTTAGATACGTTTGAGCGGGCATGTAAAGTGTTTCCTAACTTAAAAAAGGAAAAACGGGATGAAGGCACTCCGGATTATTTGGGAGTTTATATTCCTGATTACACGGAAATAAAATGTCACGAAAACTGTGAAAAAGAAATTGTAAATGAGGGTCTAATAATTCTTTTTGAGGATAAAATCGCAGAATATGCGGAGCGAATCGAAAAGGTTCTTTCAATTGGATTACCTGTAATTGAAAATTCGTTGAAAGAAGTCGTGCTTTATCACGAATTAGGTCATTGGTTTTCTCATTGGGCAGAAAAAGGAGGCGAGAATTGGAAATGTGGATATAGTGCGAATGATAAAATTACACATGAATCATACGCTCAAATCATTGCTTATTGGTGTGCTCACGGAAATCCAATAAACGAATTGATGTTGAGTGATTACTTGACCCAAAAAAATACCCCTTCACCCTATAATAAATATTTGTCATTAATAGATTTCGCAAAGAGTGACATTTTGAATAAATTAATATTAATTCGCAAACACATGGGGTGCTTGGCAACTTTGTCAGACGAAAAGGCATTCGATGTATTGAAATCAAATATTATGGATGAAATAATTAAATATGCCGCTAACTCACTCAGAAAGTTAAAATTAAATAAAGAAGATTTAAAATCTGTCAATATTGAAATCTTGAATGATTTTATAGCATATCGTTTTGGTAAAGGTATTGAATATGATTATATCTTATGTATCCTACATTCGAGGGAAATTTTAGATGAGAAATCAAAATCAATTCTTCGGTTTGATAAAAAATTCTGTATTTCATAAATCAATATTCATGGAAAAAAAAGAATTAACTTTTTATTGGTATCCGACTAATGATTCCGATGGTGTAAATTTTGAAACAGATAAAGAATATACTATTGAGAAAATTTTTAGTATATTAAAAGAGAAAAATAAGTTTAAAATAAATGGATTTTTTATAAACTTCGGTTTACCAGTTGGAGATCACAGATTTAATCGAATAGTAATAGAAAAAGGCACAAATAAAATTTTAAAAATTAAAGAACAACAATTTTTTAAAGTAAACTACGAAAACTATTTTTCTTCCGTACCACAATCAGTATTAGAACGTGAATTTGATTTTGACGATGAACTTAATAACCATTTAGATAAAATTTTCAAAGATAATAGATCCGATGAAGCTAAGGGAGGCAGTTTGCTGAAGCGTTTTGGTGTTTTTAATAATGATTCTAATGAAAACAATTAAAAAATAAAAAATATGTTAACAAACCTTGAGTACACAAATTTTAGAAATGGTTTTGCCGGACACTATGATAATTTACCACTAGCACCAACCTACAATGATTACGTTCAGTATGAAACATTGTGGGAAAATTACATTTTAAATGCAGCAGCAATTCTTTTGGCAGGACCGACTATTAGCAGAATAGGATTAATAGCTATGGAAAGTGCGCCAGGTACTACTAATCATCCGCATTTAAATTATATTTTCCATAATACCCAGAACATTATTGGTGCTAACGGTACTAACAGTGATTCTTATATCAGAAATATCTACAATGGTGCTCATATCAATTATGGATTATATCATAATGGTCTTACGAAACAACAATGCCTTGATGGTCTTTTACACCAAAATGATGTTTTAAACAATCAAAGACCAATTATATTATTTGATCTTTTTCCAACCCATGGGATTTCCTTAGGGCCAATAGATAGGGTTTTTCTTAACAATGGAATACTTCCAGAAATTCAAATTGAAATTAATAATAAATTAAATTTCATCTTCAATAATCTTTTGTTGCCTTTAGGGTTAAATTGGGGAAATGTTCATGTTAATTTTGCATGCCCGCCTCTCAGCATTGTCGTAAACAACAATTATCCAAATGGTCAGGTTCTAAATTATATTGGTCATTATATACCTAATAATCAAATACATCCAATTTCAATCAATACAATTGGTAATGGCGTTGCTCCAAATCAAAATGATTTAAGAGCAAATATCACACATCATGGTTTCTGATATAACATGTTCGTTAAAAAAATAAAATAGTTACATTTTAACTAATTATGAGGATTTGGTTTAATGATATTAAATAAATCAAGGGTTGGATGGGAATATGGAAACGTATCCTATGTTCTCTTTAGAGATATTGTTATAAATCAAAGTTTTGGAAAAAAATGAGTTAAATCATCCAGTAAATTTTAAAGATTACAAAGATCGTTTTGATTTTTCATTGTATTGCACAATTTGAATCGCTATACCTCTGAATTTTCAATCATAACAATAAATTGGATATTATACACCCACAATTATAAAACACAGAACAAAAAGTTCATGAATAAAAAAACCTACATAGAATTAATGTTTGAAGAATTATACTTTAAAGGAATTGTTTCATTAGAGAATAGCCGAAAAGGAATGAATTTAGATCAGGAAATAAAAATAAACTAAATAATTATAATCGAATTTTCATAAATAACATTTGAAACATTAACCTAATTAACAGAATTCAACTCCAAATGACAAAATATTCTAATACTTAAGTTAAAAATACCGGACCAAATTGTCAATTGATTAAAAGGGTTTTTAATTTACCCTAGTTTTCCTGTCACAAAAAGCACTCTTCTGACTTACTTTCTTTGAAAACATTATTAACATATAAAAATGAAGCATTTAAAAAATTTCAAAGAGGCGCATGAGGAGTTAAAAAAAATAGAAGATATTCAATGGAGATTAAAGCTTAATTACTACCCCGAAAAATATTATTTTTCCAGGCATGTAGATGACAACTCAACGGGTAAATTTAAAGATTATAAAGATCGCTTTGGTTTTTCCTTGTATTTACAACCCGAAACGCTTTATCTAGGAATATTCAATCGCCTACAAAAAAGTGGGGATTATACCTCATACAATTTTACCACTGTATTGGATTCAACAATTTCAAAAACCTACGATTCATTTTTAGACGAATTCGAAAAAATTGATGACATAGGAATTCAAATTTCAAGAAATTATGATTTTCATTATGTAAAAATGATTGAAAAACCCAAACATAATCTTGAAACTATTTATGAACTAATTCAATTGATTTTTTCAGATAACTATTTAGAAACAAATAAAATAGATTTAGATTGGATTAAAAATAAAATAGAAGTAGGGAAAATCAAATCAAAAGAAAATCCAACTAAAGCAACACCATTAAAGAATATAAGATTGGAGGAAATTAAAAATGATTTAAGAATCCTTTTTATGATCAATCCACTTACCGCTGAAATTAAACTATGTTATTCCCAATGGAAAATAGAATTTTATGGGGGATTTAGAATTGGATTAGCATCGCCAATACAAAAATTCTTTTACTACTTTTTCTTTGATGATGGTTTTCGAAATCGGTTCTTTAGCCGTAATGATGTCTCACTTAATGAAAAATTTGAATACGAAGCTTCAGATCTAAATATACAATCATTTTTGATCTATTTTCATACCTATGGGATTAGAATGAACTCTCCCTATGGAATAGCAATATCCAGTGGTAAAGCTCAAATGAAATTCATGGATGAGTTTTTAACTTCTTTAATTCTTAATTTCGGCGAAGATGATTTTCTATATTCAACGATTCATAATGAAAAAGAAATATGTTCTATCAACGTCGAAGATATTGATAAAAAGAAAAAAAAATTAATCTATTATGAAGGTCACCGAATATATTCTACTCCACAATTTGATATCATAATTCAATTTAGACCGGTTGAACTCAATGGTAATATGTACTTTAAATGTGGAATAATGTTTTATCCTTATCACAATGAGCAAAAATCTATTGATATAAGAAATAAGGGGTGGGGTGACCACAGATTATATGAGTTTTGGGAAATAAAATAATTTGTATTTTGTCACAAAAATGAAAGTTGTTACTTAATTGAGTATAACACTAAAAAATAATTAAATGAAAAAAAGTATTTGGTTTAAAAAAGTTGCTGAAGAATATGGTTGGATGGGAAATATGGCACCATATCCTATAAAGTTTGATGGGAAAGTTTGGCTCACAAGTGAGGCATTGTTTCAGGGGATGAGGTATGATGATGAGGAAATTAAAGAAATCATAAGGAAAGAAAAAAGTCCAATGGGCGCAAAAATGAAGGCAAAAAGGTATCAAGATCAAATGGTAGTCATTCCCATGTCGCCTCAAGATGTTGAAAATATGAAAAAGTGTGTTAGAATGAAGTTTGAACAACACCCTGAGTTAAAAAGGGCGTTGATGAATACCAAGGATGCTGATATTTATGAAGATATCGGTAATAGAAATGGAGAAAGACATAAGTTTTGGGGTGCGAAGAAAATAAGTGTTAATAAAGTTGAAGGTCATAATATGATGGGAAGAATATTAATGGAGATAAGAGATGAATATTTGTCATAAAAACACCGTGACTTTTGAAAAAATATTGTATATTAGAAATAAAAAAATAAATCATGAGTTTAACAATTGCTAAAGCACTGAAAGAAAAAAATAAAAAATTGAGTCAACTCAATAAACTTTGGAAAAGGTTGGATGCCAATAATAGTATCCCAGAAGGTAATGTTCGAGAGTTTGATCCCAAAGAATTGATTGAGCAATTGCGTCAAGAAACTGAGGCATACATCGCATTGAAAACACAAATTCATAATGCCTGTGGTCCTGTTCGCGATAAAATTTTTAGATTATCTGAATTAAAGTCATTTATTCATCGTCTAAAATCGATTGATACAAATCACGGGTTGACGAGAACAAGGTACGATGCTAGTTTAGTAAAATATGAAGCTTATTTAAGTGCTGGATCTATGGAGAATCTTATGGAGCAAATTGAAAGTGAAATCGAAAAGATTCAGGAGGAACTAGATCACTTCAATTATACCAACTATCTGAAATAGTTATAGTTGGTGAGGCGCTTACGGATTTAAAAGTATGAAAATAAAAAAAATTAATTATTTGTATAAAGATGAATGATTTTGACACATATTCAAGATTCAAACTACAATTGTCACCATTCACTTCTTAAAACACAAAACTCAATTTATCATACTTTTTTTGAAGTAAGCGCTTTTTATACTTGAATTGAAAAGTTAAATCAAACAAGAATAAAATGTTTGATTTCAAATTAGTTAGGGCTGTCAAAATTTTGACAGCCCATTTTTATTTTAAATAATTTGTCACAATTCTTTTACCACAGGATTATTCATATTAATTAACTTAAAATGAATATAGCTATGGATAGTCAAACCGCTACTGAACGATTTGAATTAATAATGAATTCAGCCATCAGATATAACAATCCAGAGTTTATTAAATCATTCAAGTCTAATCCAGATTACTTTGATGAGTTGCTCAATTATTATGAAAAAATCGAAAATTTTGAGCGGTGTTTTTGGATTTACGAAGTAAAAAAGTCTTTCATCCTCGGTTTGGAGCGACCAAACGAATTACATAACAACCTAGATTTTTCTAATGACTTCGAACATTATAATCTTCAATTTAAATTGATCATGTTAGACATCATATATTATCGTTCAAATGAACATGGAAAAAGATTTAAATCGTATGGATTTACCAATGTGGGTGAATTGATTTCTTTTTTTGAATCAATAGAAGATTTTGAAAAATGTTACTGGCTTAATGAAATTAAACAATACTTCGAAACGGATGAAATTAACTCACTGTTTCTTCTTGGTATACTATAATTTATAATAAATGTCACAAAAAAAAATTTCCTGGATTATTGATATTGAAAGCTATGTTTAACTTAAAATTTAATGAAATGAAAAAAATTATTGCAAGTATTCTCGTATTAATTGCTTTTAAAGCAAATACACAAATTACACATGAAGAAGTATTAGAGGATGGCACACATGTTATCCATATCGTACCACGTCATTTTTCAGAGGAGGAATTGGCTAATTTTAGACCAAGACTTATTCCAACTACTGATCAACTTCGAAAATATCCATTAATAACTCTATCGAATAAAATGATGAACTCCTTAGAAAAAGAATTTAAAATAACGGTTGAACAAGACAGCTCATTGGAAAATCTTTCAGATGATCTATTTCAAAGATACATCAATCCAAGTGTTGTTTCTGCCAAAAGTAAAATAATAACCTATCATCAAATTTGGATATTGAAAGAGCCGGTAGTAAATTATAAACGTGAGTCATTTATTGAAAGTATGGTTGAAATGATTAAAAAACAGAACGTTCAATACTCACTTCAAAATTTAAGTAACTTTTTTTGTAAAGAATATGAATTAAATGGAACCTTTTACCTAATCGCTTTAATTGAATAACTATTCTAAATCTGATTTTTTTCCAAAAAGTTTTTTTTTCTACAAAACAAATGTATATGTTTGTTATATTCTTACGCTTTTTACGTTAATATACCAACTCACATAATTTATTGTTTTTAAAGCAATGTTCCTTTTTAAGGAATAAGCCTTTTCGTGCCCATTTAAAAAGAAGCATAAAATATTTTTTTGTCACAAAAAAAGAAACATAAACTTATTAGTTAGTAACCAAATAAACCCAAATAAATGATTCAAAAAAAAGCAATTAAGCCTATTGAAGGCACCCAGAAAATTTTCAAAATTTTCAAAAAACAAGTTGTTACTGGAACTTCCCAAAAAAATAAGTCCGGAAAGACTTATAAACTCGTTGAAGATCTTGACGGCACCAAACTTCATTATCAAAACTTAATTGACTCAATTCCTTCACAACCAGGAATTATCATCCTAACAGGCTTTAATGCTAATTCACAAAAAATCCTTGAAATTATTACATCTAATGAGTGTATAAAAACAAAATTTGCACGACCGCAAGATTTCAATCGATATCAAAAACTCTTAAACTACCTAAAAACTAAAAATTATAATCGAATCCAGATTCAACTTGCTCACGCAAGTTGAATCTCTTTTATTCCAATAATCAAAAATAAAATTCAATAAAAATGAACACAGCTCAAATAATAAACAACTCTTCTTCGAACTTAGGTTTACAAGCCTTTTTCAAAAGTTTAAATGTACCAAATCGCAAAGCAATAATGGATGAAATCAACTTTTTTAGAACACTTTATTCAAAAAAATTAATGCGAAATTTCGTATTAGCTTGTTTTTCATACCTCATTTCCTTTGTTTGTTTTTTCGGCGTCCAAGAGAGTTGGTTTGCTCTCTATCTTCTTGTAATAAATATACCATTAAGTATTTTCTTGTTTGTCAATTACAAAAAATATAAAGCCTATGATAATTCGCTAAAAATTCTCAATCAAATTGCTATACATGAAAGCTGAAACTTCAATAATTTTAAAATACTCTTCCTGTTTTTAAGAATTAATCTCTTGACGAATATGATTGAAACTAGCTAACTATTCTGTTCGCAGATATTTTGGTTGCGTTTTTCTGCTTATTCATTAATTTTGTATTATGAAAAGATGGAAAATAGCTGAAATTTTAGGCGTCGAGGATAAAAATTTATTAAATCAAAAAATAATAGTAAAGGGTTGGGTTAGAGCTTTTAGAAGTAACCGTTTTATCCAACTTAATGATGGAAGTTGCTTGGCTACTCTTCAAGCTGTTGTTGATTTTGAAAAATTTGACGACACGTTATTAAGAAGAATAACAACTGGTGCGGCTCTTGCCCTTACTGGTCAATTGATTGAATCCCAAGGTGCGGGTCAAGCGGTTGAACTCCAAGTAGATCAAATTGAAATATTGGGAGATGCTAATCCGGATGATGTACAAAAAACAGTAATGCAACCAAAACGCCATAGCTTGGAGTTTTTGCGCGAGCAAGCACATTTGCGTTTTAGGACCAACACATTTGGAGCAGTATTCAGAATTCGTCACCATGTAGCTTACGCAATCCATCGCTTTTTTAATGATCGTGGTTTTTTCTATTTACACACTCCAATAATAACTGGATCTGATGCTGAAGGTGCAGGAGAAATGTTTCGAGTTACGAATTTAGATCCTAAAAATCCGCCATTAAATGAAGATGGTTCTATTAATTTTAAAGAAGACTTTTTCGGAAAACCCGTAAATTTAACGGTATCCGGACAACTAGAAGCTGAATTAGCCGCTCTTGCATTAGGTCAAGTTTATACTTTTGGACCCACATTTCGTGCAGAAAATTCAAACACATCTCGTCATTTGGCCGAGTTCTGGATGATTGAACCTGAAGTTGCTTTCAACGATTTGAAGGATAACATGGATTTAACAGAGGATTTTCTAAAATATATCTGTTCCTATGTTTTGGAACATTGTAAGGAGGATTTGAAATTCCTGAATGATAGGGATGCTCAAGAACAATCTCAAAAACCTCAAAATGAGCGTAATGAACTTTCATTAATGGAGCGCTTAGAATTTGTAATAAACAATCCATTCAAACGATTGACATACACAGAAGCGATAGAAGTTCTATTAAACTCTAATCATTACAAAAAGAAAAAATTCAAATACGACGTTTCATGGGGAATAGATCTGCAGAGTGAGCACGAACGCTACTTAGTTGAAAAGGAATTCAAATGCCCCGTAATACTAACAGACTATCCTGCAAAAATTAAAGCATTCTACATGCGCTTGAATGATGACGGAAAAACGGTTGCCGCAATGGACGTTCTTTTTCCGGGCATCGGAGAAATCGTTGGTGGATCGCAACGAGAAGAACGATCGGAAATCCTACAGCAAAAATGCAAAGAATTTGGAATTCATCCAGAAGAATTATGGTGGTATATGGATACGCGCAAATTTGGAACAGTTCCTCATGCAGGTTTTGGATTGGGCTTCGAGAGAATGGTTATGTTTGTTACCGGGATGTCTAATATTCGAGACGTGATTCCATTTCCTAGAACACCTCAAAATGCAGAATTTTAATCCCTTTTTTTGATATGACGCGTTATCATTAAAATGAAAAAAGAACATCATATTCCTATCGATAAAGATTTTTTATTGGACTTCTGTACAGAGGAAAATAAGTTTGAGGAAAATCAGAAAAAAGGAACGAATGAACTTTTTAGAATTTTAGAACAGTATTTTCATTTCGAGGGATTTAAGTTAAATCAATTAATCAAAAAAAATTATTTTGGTTTCGATCCAGACCGGATTGAAGAATTAAAATTAGGAAATCAAAATTCTGGTAATTTAGCTGTTTTCAAAGAAAATGTTCACTCCGTTTTGGCGCGTGGGAAATATGTTCAAATTGACAATTCATTTCTTGAGGAAGCAATGTCCAAAAATGACATTATCGGACTCAAATTAAAAATTGATTTTGAACATTTTAAAAAATACAAAGTCTTTACAAGAGGTTCTAAAGTTTATAAAGAAAAAATTAGGCATCTCTATTTTTGGCAAAAAGAGAAAGAAGTAGAATCATTCGAAAGAGTTGTTGTCTACATTGAATATAAGGACAAGTCATATTTTGAACAAAAGAAAATAGATTATTCAAAGCTTTCTATACAACCTGGAACAATCATTTTAAAATCCTTCAAACGTGTACCCAAAAATGATTTAGAATCAATCTTTCCGAATGCTGTTCCGGTTATGACTCCAAAAGATAAAGTTTTACTTTGGATTCCTGCATTGGCTGGAGGACTGATCTTGTTCTTTTCAAGGATTTTGCCTTCGATTATAGTAACTTATCGCGCTTATCAAAAAGGTGAGGCAATCAATACAGAAGAACTTGAAGATACAATTTTTCAGGTTGCAGTGGCACTCGGTTTTATTGGTTATTACGTAATTAGACAATTTAAGCGGTTTTTGCATAAGAAAATTGAATTTTCCAAGAAATTGACCGAAAGCCTTTACTTTAAAAATATTGCCAATAATGCTGGAGTTTTTCCCTCTCTCATACAAGAAGCTGAGGAAGAGGAAATAAAGGAAACAATTATCGCATATATATTCCTGTATAAGAGTGATACTCATTTATCAATTGACGAACTGGATGAAAAGATTGAGAAATGGTTCAAAAACAAAATGAATTGTGATGTTGATTTTGATGTTGAAAATGCTTTGCGTAAACTACAGCAATTAGGGATTGGATTGGAAAATGATGGGAGATGGCATGTCAAAAATCTCGATGAGGCTCTAACCAAAGCCAACGATATTCGAAACAGTATTTTGCTTTAAATTGCTTCGTTTCAAATTCAAATTTTATTAAACAATTTTGTTTTTCACCTAATTTAATTATATTTGAGCAAAACTAGATTATGCAAAAACTACGCTTTGTTCTCGGATTAATTTTTTTATTAGCAATCTTTCCAGCCTGTGATGGCGGTGATGATGACGACTTTGACTTTGATGGTGGAAAATCAAAAAAATCAAAGAAGTACAAATTTAAAAGAAGATAAAAACCAATTTAAGGTCAAAATTTTCATTTTAAACAAGTGCTGTATAGCATTCGAATGACTTCTTTATCTAAATTAGTGAATTCAAATTGTTCTGAGAATCCAGCATAGAAAATACTTTCTTTGTTGTCCTCTAATTCATTAAACAACCCTAATGATTGGGTGATTTTTTTACGAAGAAGTGTTTTCTTCATCCGAATATTTGGTGTTCGGTACAAATCCAAAAAAACGAAAGATTGAATGATTTCGTTTCCATCGGTAGTTACTTGACAATGCTGAATTGCCCAATTTTTTTGAATAGTAAAACGTGTTAATGCATCTAATGTTTGGCATTCGTTAGCAGAGCCTATAAATATTTCCATATTAGATTCTTCTTGTTTATCAACGAAGACTATGTTAATAGTATTTATCAACTCATTTAATTCATTTACAATTTGTTTTAGTTCCATTTTTAAAGCTAAATAGTCGGCTTGAAAAGCCGTATTCGTATCCATGTTTTTTGCATCATCGTTAGAATGAAGATAAATCTTGATGTCTTTCTTCCATTTCATGAAGTCAGTTTTATGAAAGTCTAATACCGCTATTTTGTGAAAATAACCCGCCGCTTCATGGAGTTGCCTTAAAGAATCTTTGTGTCCAAATAAACTGCTCGCGCTAAACAATAGAAATAGAAGTGAAAATTGACGCATAAATATTTTTTCGATTAAGCGTAATTCATCGAAATGGTTACGCTATTTTTCGTCAAGAATCAATTTTGCATCCTGAATTAATTTATCAACCTCTTTTGGATTCGTTCCATCGTAATAACCTCTAATGCGTTGTTTTTTATCTATTAATACAAAATTGTTCGTGTGAATGAAATCAGTGCCTTCATCTCCTTGATTCTCTACTTCAGATTTTTTTAGAAGAAAAAAAGATTTCCTGGCTACCGCGTATAATAAATCTTTCTTTCCCGTTAAGAAGTGCCATTTCCCAGGTTTAGCATTGTGCTGCTGAGAATACCGCTTTATTTGTTCTATTGTATCAACCTCCGGATTAACTGTAAAACTAAGAATCGAAAAGTCCGTTTCTGTTAAAAATGCTTCTTGAATACGTTGCATTTGATTATTCATAATTGGACAGATTGTTTGGCAGGTCGTAAAAAAATATTCAGCGACAAATACTTTATTTTTGACATCATTTAATCCAATTATTTTTCCATCCTGATTCTGAAATGAAAATTCACCAATCGTATGTCCTTGACCAACTTGTAGTAAATCTTGATCAACAGTTTCTGGGTTCAAATCGATTGGATTTAAAACTTTTGGTGCTTTGGGTTCCGAACCTCTTTGTAGAAAATAATAAGCAACAGGAAAAGCAATAATTAATATGATTCCTATAGCAATTACTCGTTTCATTTTACAAAGTTAATATGTGAAAGCCCTAACTAATCAATTTTTGAAAATTGATTGAAAAATAATTACACTTTTCAAAAGTTTTTTTGATTAAATTCGTTTTCTTAAGTACTCCTTCTTTCTAATGAATAAAAATCGAATAACAGAACTTTTTGGAACAAAATACCCCTTGATTCAGGCAGGTATGATATGGTGTTCCGGATGGGAATTAGCCTCTGCTGTATCTAATGCAGGTGGACTGGGAATAATCGGTTCTGGCTCGATGTACCCGGAAATATTAGATGAACAAATTCACAAATGTAAATTAGCTACGAACAAACCTTTTGGAGTGAATTTACCCATGTTGTATCCAGATATTGACAAACATATTCAGACAATAATTAAACACAGAGTTCCAATTGTGTTTACTTCGGCAGGTAATCCTAAAACATGGACCTCATATTTAAAAGACCATGGAATTATTGTGGTTCATGTTGTTTCTAGTTTGAAATTCGCTCTAAAAGCACAAGAAGCAGGAGTAGACGCCATTGTCGCTGAAGGATTTGAAGCCGGAGGTCACAACGGACGTGATGAAACAACTACATTTTGTTTAATCCCAATTGTTGCCAAGGAAATTTTAGTTCCTTTAATTGCAGCCGGAGGCATTGGAACAGGTCGTGGTATGCTTGCTGCTATGAACTTGGGAGCCGATGCAGTTCAGATTGGAAGTCGTTTTATCACTACTCCCGAATCAAGTGCCCACCAGAATTTTAAAGATTTAATAATTCACTCAAATGAAGGTGATACTGTATTGACCTTAAAAGAATTGACTCCGGTTCGTTTATTAAAAAATGCTTTTTACGAGAAGGTGGAAGAAGTTTACAGAAGAGGCGGTAATATCGAGGAATTGAGGGATATTTTAGGAAGGGGTAGAGCAAAAAAAGGCATGTTTGAAGGAGACCTCGTCGAGGGTGAATTGGAAGTTGGACAAGTTTCAGGATTAATTAATGAGATAATGCCCGCTCAAAAAGTAGTTGAGGAAATAATAAATGAGTTTTACCAAGCAAAATCCGAACAAAATTCTGCTAAATATATTTTTGAATGATTGAATTTGAACGCTTTACGTTATCCAATGGATTAAAGGTTTTGTTTCATAAAGACATAACCACACCTATGGCTGTAGTAAATATTTTGTATGATGTGGGCGCACGTGATGAGTCCGAAGAGAAAACAGGTTTTGCTCATTTGTTCGAACATTTGATGTTCGGTGGTTCTGTAAATATTCCTGAATTTGATACACCATTGCAACGTGCCGGAGGTGAAAACAATGCATTTACAAGCAATGACATTACCAATTACTACGATGTTTTGCCCGCGCAGAATTTAGATACGGCACTTTGGCTTGAGAGTGATCGCATGTTGTCACTAGCTTTTACACCAAAAAGCTTGGATGTTCAACGTCAAGTTGTTATAGAAGAATTCAAACAACGGTATTTGAATCAACCTTATGGAGATGTATGGCTTCAATTAAGACCACTTGCCTACAAAAAACATCCGTATAAATGGGCTACGATTGGAAAGGACATCAAGCATATCGAAGATGCAAAAATGGATGATGTACGTTCGTTTTTCGATAAATACTATCACCCGGGAAATGCAATCATGTGTATTGCCGGAAATTTTGAGTTAGAGGAAATTCGAAAAAAAGTTGACTATTGGTTTGGTTCTATTCCGGGTAAATTAAAGCCAGCACGAATAATTATGTCAGAGCCATCACAAAAGGATTACAGGGAACTAACCTTGGATCGCAAAGTGCCTGCAAACGCATTTTATTATGCTTTCAAAATGGCTCACCGCAAATCTCTTGAATATTACATCACCGATTTAATATCAGATGCCCTTGGAAGGGAAAAGTCATCCAGACTGTATATTCGATTGAAAAAGGAATTAAACTTGGTCACTGAAATAAGCGCTTATATTACTGGTTCACTGGATGAGGGACTTTTAATGATTTCAGGAAAATTGAACGATGGTGTCACATTTGAGGAGCTAGATCATGAAATTTGGAAGGTTCTTCATGAATTTTCCAGCCAACTAATATCTGAAAAAGAATTAAAGCGATTAAATATAAAAATTCGCACAGCACGTGAATTTCAAGATCAAGGTTTGTTAAATCGAGCGATGAATCTTTGCTTTTTCGAATTACTTGGTGATGCAGCTGGAATTAATGAAGATTTAGAAGTGTACAATTCAATTACACCTGAGCATTTGAAAGAAATAGCTAAACAGGTTCTAAAAAAGCAAAATTGTTCCGTCTTGAGAATTAAAAAAGAAATGTAAAATGGACAGAACAATAGCCCCTGATTTAGTGGAAATTAGCTCAATTTCACTAATTGAGCCTAACAAGAGAATGGATTTTCCAGTTCCTTTTTATGTCATGGATCAAGTTCCTAATTCTACTTCTCGAATTGAACTTTATTTTAATGCCGGAAGCACACAAGGAAAAGTTGGCTTAGCCTCTATTGTTAGTGGGTTATTACTTTCCGGAACAGAAAAAATGAGCTCAACAGAAATTCACTCTGCTCTTGATGACCTAGGTGGATTTCAAGATGTAACCTTGGGACATGAATCAGTAGTGATTTCTCTGTATGGATTGAATGACAACTTACTTGAAATCATTGATTTATACTGCAAAAGTTTAAAGAATGTCGCTTTTCATGAATATGAAATTAAGGAATTAAAAAAGGATCGAATTCAGCGATTAAAAATTAATTTAGAGAAGGTTAGTTTTCTTGCGCAGCGTGAGTTTTCAAAATATCTATTTCATGATTCTTTATACGGAAGAATTATTGAAGATCAGGATTATGAAGGAATAACTAGAGAGGAAATAATTGAATTTCATCAGCAATTTTATCTTGATGGATTATATAAAATTGTTTTAGTTGGAGATTTCGCAGAAAAACAAATCGCGAAAATTCAAGATATTTTAATTCCAATTTGCAATAAACGGGATAGAATTTTTGAAAAGAATTTAAACAACCAAAAAGGATACTATCATATTGAAAAAGTTGGTGCTTTGCAAACAGCAATTAGAGTTGGAAGGATATTGTTTAACCGTAAACATGAAGACTACATTGATTTGATGATTCTGAATACTATTTTGGGTGAATATTTTGGTAGTAGGCTCATGAGTAATTTGCGAGAGGACAAGGGTTATACATACGGAGTAGGATCCATGTTATCAGAATTTCATGAAACAGGCTATTTCTTGATTGCAACGGAAGTAGGAAAAGAACATGCTAAAAATGCAATCCAAGAAATTGAAAATGAAATTGTCCGTTTACAAAATGAATTGGTCGGCAGTGAGGAATTAGATTTAGTTCGCAACTATCTGCTCGGCCAGCTACTTAAAAGTGCTGATGGACCATATTCCATGACCGATTTATGCGTTGGTCTGTATTCTTTTGATTTGGGAGTAGATTTTTACGATAAATACCTTGAAAAAATTAAGACAATTACTCCAGAAAGGTTGCAGGAACTGGCAAAAAAATACTTGAATTGGTCTGACTTAACCGTTGTAAGTGCTGGATAGCAACTTTATTCCTTGTTTTTCGTTAAAATACTAATCGTATTAACGCGTTTATCAATTGATGAGGTACTTTCTTCTACTTATTCTGTTTGTAGGAACTTTTCACAAGGTTTATGCTTCTCATGCCATGGGAGGAGAATTAACGTATACATGTGTGGGCGGGAATGCATTTGTTTTTCAACTTATCTTTTACCGTGATTGCAACGGAGCAGAAGTAAATATTGTTTCTGAGAATCTTCGTGTATGGAATCATCCAACTGTAACAACAATCAACATGCCTTTTGTTTTAAGACAAGATGTATCTCCAATTTGTACTGCCCTTCCTGGTTATGCAGCGCAATTAGAATGTGGAACGGGAAGTGCAGGCGGCAATGGCGTTGGTGCTATAGAGCGTGTTGTTTATAGAAGCTCACCCATTGTCTTAAACGGAGTTCCACCACCGGAAGGTTGGATTTTTACGTATGAAAATTATTCAAGAAGTGGCGCACTAACCAACATAAATAATCCATCAACTTATGGAATTACCATTGCAGCAAAAATGTATGCAATTCCAGGAGCTTCCCCAACAGGATGTACAGATTCCTCTCCTCAATTTTTACAAGAACCTTTCTTTGTGAGTTGTACTGGAACTCCTTACCAATATAACATGAATGCTGTAGACCCTGACTTAGACTCTGTTTATTTCGACTTCGGTATCCCATTTAATCATTTTCCTAGTTCTCCATATAATCCTCCAATAACACCCAATCCAGTACAATTTGAATCCGGTTTTTCTTACAGTAATCCAACTCCCGATGCCAATATTAATCCTTCAAATATCCCGGCATCCATTGACCCACTTACAGGAGAAATTACTTTTACGTCTTTCACGACAGGAAATTATCTAATCAAGGTAAGGGCAAGATCCTTTCGTCAAGGGGTATTAATTTCAGAGGTGGAACGTGAAATGCAGATTGTTATTTTACCTTGTTCGGCATCAAATAATCCACCGACCATTACTCCACCATTCAGTGGTTCTTTTTCAACAACAGTTAATGCAGGTGATCTAATTTCTTTTTCATTAATCGCGAATGATGCTGAGTTTCTGCAAGATGGGGCAACACCTCAGCAACTATACTTAACAGCTTCAGGACCAATGTTTGGAGCAGGTTTAACCTCCACATTAGGCTGCGATATTGAACCTTGTGCAACATTAAATTCTGCAGCTCCAATTATTGGAACACAACAGGTAACAGCTAATTTTTCTTGGCAAACAACGTGTGATCATTTAGTGAATCAATATGGTATTGTTGCAGATGTGATACCATACAATTTTGTTTTCAAAGTTCAAGATGATTATTGTCCTGTACCCAAAGTGAGTTATGTTACGGTCACTATTTTTGTTACAAATCCAGGAGTAATACCAGCAACACAAATTAAGTGTATTCAAACAGCTGATAATGGAGATTTGACCATAAATTGGAATCCGGTTGCCAATCCTGAAAATACATTTGTAGAATACCAATTATATTCAGTAGAAGATGGTGCCATAGGTTCACCAATTGCAGACATTAACAACACTCAAATTACTATTTCAGGTATTAATACAGCCAAAAATTTCTATGTTGCAGTTCGAAGTGGTTGCAACGGAAATATTCTCAAAAACTCAGATACCATTGCGAACATTCATTTGAATTTAACAAATCCAGCAAATGGAACAGCAATATTGCAATGGAATAAGCCCAGTAATTTACCACTTAGTACGTATTATCCTTATTATTACATTTTCAGAGAGTATCCGACTGGGAATTTCACGTTAATTGATAGCACCTCTTACAATACGACAAATTATAAGGATACAATCGATATTTGTGATGCTTTTATTTCGTATAAAATTATTTTGCCAACAAATCAATGCGATTTTACTTCCAATAAATTGGGAGATGATTTTGAAGACATGCTTACGCCCAATATTCCCAACTTATTATCAGCAGGAATAGACACAGCGAACAATCAAATATTAATTAACTGGAATGTAAATCCACAACCGGACACATACGGTTATGTAATTTATACTTTTGATAATTCAGGATTTCTTGTTGAATTAGATACGGTTTGGGGTAGATTTAATACCTCTTATTCATATTCAACAGATTTAACCCAAGGTCCTTTTTCATATTCAATTGCCGCTTTTGATTCATGTTATACAGCGGCTGTTCCTGTGACCTATCAAACCTCAGCTAAAAGTCCAATTCAAACTACTATGAAAATTGTATCCGACGTTTTCATGTGTGAAAAACTTGTTCGATTAAAATGGACTAAATACGGAGGTCAGAGTGTACAAGAATACCGAATTTTTGCCAAAAATAATGGCGTTTGGAATGAACTTGCATCTACTAATGATACAATTATTGATCTCCCAGTAGTTGGTGGACAAAACTATTGTTTTACTGTACAAGCTGTTTTGGGCAGTGGGTATAAAGCTTTTTCTGATTTAAGCTGTATTATTGTCCCAACACCACAACAGCCCGCTTTTCATTACCTAAAACTAGTTTCAGTAGAGAATGAACAAATTGAAGTACACGATTACATTGATGAATCGGTAGGAATAATTGAAATCATTTTTCAACGAATGAATTTTACAAATTCTTATGAAGAAATCGGAAGAGTTTATGCTAATTCAGATAATGTGCTGTTTATCGATACCATTGCAGATGTTCAAGAAAAACCTTGGCAATATCGCACGAGGTATGTGGATAGTTGCGGTACGGTTGGCGAACCATCCAATTTTGCTAAAACAATTTTCTTGAAAGGTGTTGCTGATGAAGTCAGATTTTTAAACTTTATTCAATGGACACCATACCAAGGATTCGATGGAAATATATTAGAATACAGAATTTACAGAGGAGCTGACGGCGTATTTGATCCAAATCCTATTGCTGAGGTTAGTAGCGGTCAATTTACTTACGAAGACGATGTATCCAATATTGAATTTCAGGGCGAAATATGCTATCGAATAGAGGCAGTCGAGGCTTTAAACTTTTACAACTTTGCAGAAATCAGTCATTCGAATGATTATTGCTTTGTTTACAAACCGTTGATTTATGTTCCGAATGCATTTACGCCGGATGGTGACAACCTGAATGACTATTTTTTGCCGGTGTTGACAAATATCAAGCCTGTGGAATATAAATTAAGCATATTAAATAAATGGGGGCAAGTAATTTTTGAAAGCTCTAATTTGGAAGTTGGATGGAATGGAAAAATTCAGGTTACTGGCAATGAAGCAACCAATGACACATACTTTTATCAGGTTCAAGTGAATGATGCAAATGGTGAACAAATTACAAAACGGGGTTTTGTTTCTCTTCTCCGATAGAAGTTTTTAATTTGGTAATTAAAAGTTAATTTCTTATATTTGTTAATTACATTCAATAACTATGAAAAAGACTATTTTAAGCACTATATTTTTTACCCTTTCACTCGTGTGGGTATTTGCTCAAACAGATGGAATAGTAATTACACTTGAAGGTCAAACTACGGATATTTCTGGAGGAACTCATCAAATGACAGCTCCAAGTAACGCAGTTTTTGATGTTCCTTTTCATGTGGAAAACAATACAGGTCAGTCTCACCAATGGATCATCACTAGATACAAGGTAAATGTTCCCACAGGTTGGGCAGATGGTTTGTGTTGGGGTCATGGAACAGATCCTTTCGGAGGAACTTGTTTTTCTTCAACACAAATGAACGGTAACCCATGGTCTACTCCCGCTTCTCAATCTGTTTTGTTTACTGTTAACAATGGTGAATATGGTAAAATGAAACCACAAATTAACCCAGACGACTTCACTAGCGGTCAAGCTCATTATCGTTATTACATCTCAGATGTGAATTCAGCTTATTCCGACTCTGTTGATTTGATTATTGATTTTACAGCATCTGTGAAGCCGATTAAAGAAGATATATCAGTTACGATTGTTCCAAATCCTGCCTCTGATTATATTAACATTACAACCAATGGAATTGAAAATGGCACATTGAAAATAGTTGATGTGTTGGGTAATGTTGTTTATCGAGATAACATTTCAAGTTCAAAATCAATTGTAACATCAAATTTTAAAACAGGTGTTTATTTCGTAACTATCGATCCTGTTGGGGCAAAATCAATCAGTAAGAAAATCATTATTAGACATTAATTATCAGAAACGGTTTTTAATAGTTTTATTTTAGGACATTTCTCTTTGTTTCCTTAACTTTGGGTCGTAATTTAAAAAATTAAAAAATGGCCAAGATAAAAGTTGCAAATCCAGTGGTTGAATTGGATGGTGATGAAATGACGCGTATCATCTGGAAGAATATTAAAGACAAATTAATTCTTCCATACCTGGATGTTGATATCAAATATTATGATTTAGGGATAGAAAAAAGGGATGAAACCAACGATCAAATAACGGTTGATGCAGCAGAGGCTATTAAAAAATATAAAGTTGGAATCAAATGTGCCACCATCACACCTGATGAGGCGCGCGTCAAAGAGTTTAATTTAAAATCCATGTGGAAATCACCAAATGGAACGATTCGAAATATTTTGGATGGAACGGTTTTCAGAGAGCCAATTGTCATGAAAAATGTACCGCGTTTGGTGTCAAACTGGACTGCACCAATTATTGTCGGTCGTCATGCATTTGGAGATCAGTATCGAGCAACGGATGCAGTTTTTAAAGGAAAAGGGAAATTGACCATGACTTTTACACCGGAAGATGGTGGAGAAGTTCAATCGTTTGATGTTTACAATTTCAAAGGAGACGGTGTTGGTTTGGCTATGTATAACACTGATGAATCAATTAGAGGTTTTGCATACAGCTGCTTTAATATGGCACTTTCAAAAAAATGGCCTCTTTATCTTTCAACGAAAAATACAATCTTAAAAAAATACGACGGTAGATTTAAAGATATTTTTGAGGAAATTTATCAAGCCGAATTCAAATCAAAGTTTGAAGCGGCTGGTATCGTTTATGAGCATCGATTAATAGATGACATGGTTGCATCAGCTTTGAAATGGAATGGGAATTTTGTTTGGGCATGTAAAAATTACGATGGTGATGTTCAATCTGATTCTGTTGCTCAAGGATTCGGTTCTTTAGGATTGATGACTTCTGTTTTAATTACACCTGATGGAGAAATAATGGAAGCAGAAGCGGCTCATGGAACTGTTACACGTCATTATAGAGATCATCAAGCAGGAAAAAAGACTTCAACAAACCCAATCGCATCTATTTTTGCATGGACAAGAGGTTTAGCATTCCGCGGGAAATTAGACGGGAATCAAGAGTTAATTAATTTTTGTGACACCCTTGAAAAAGTTTGTATTGAAACGGTTGAATCTGGAATCATGACGAAAGATTTGGCAGTATGTATTCATGGAAATAAAGTCAACGCCGGAGAACATTTTGTTTATACGGAAGAATTTCTAGATGCATTAGACAAAGGTTTACAAGCTAAAATGAACTAGTAAAAAGGGAACAATGTTCCCTTTTTTTATTTCTGAATCATTTTTAGAAATAATATGAACTCGAAATTACTTCGCAAGAAAATTCCTTTTCCTAATTTTTGGATACTGTTCTTAATTCTAACAGGATGCAAATCCATAGATCCGCTACCACCAGAAGAAAAAATTATTGACCCACCTATAAAAACTGCGAGTTTATCTTATCTTTCGATCCCTATCGAGTTAAATTTAAAGAATTCTTTCGTTGAAGCTGAGAAGGATATCCCTAAAACTTTTTCGGGCAAACAAAATTCTTGCGAAGGATTAAGTTACACTTATCGGCTGAACAGAGATGCAATTCAATTCAAGACAAATACGAATGGCCTAGATTTCTCCACAAGCTTAAAATACTCCCTAGATTTATCCTACTGCCCGAAATGCACTGATTTATTTTCTAAAGAAGGAAATTGTGTGGTGCCAAGATTTTTTGGCTCTTGTGGTATAAATGAACCCTTGAGAAAGGCCTCGATTTCATTTTCTAGTAAAATAAACATCTTATCCGATTACCAAATAAAATCTAAAACGTCTTTATCTAATCTTGACCTAACAGACCCTTGTAAAATTACACTCGTAAATTACGATATTACATCCATTTTAGACAAAGAAATCAAAAAAGAAATGAAAACTATTGAAAATCAAATAGATAATGAGATAAATAAAATTGATATTAAGTCGTTATGTACTTCAGCGTGGTCGGAAATTCAAAATCCAATAAAAATTGATAAATATGGCTATTTGAGTATCAATCCTGAAAAAATTTCAATAAGTCAACTTCAATTTGCAAATAATAAAGCTCAATTTAACATTGGGATAGAAACGAGACCTATTGTTAGAACAGAGTATCTGGAGGAAAAAAAAATTACTTTACCCAACTTGACAGAATTTAAAAAATCAGATGGCTTCACTTTAACATTAGATATTTTTGCATCCTATGATTCATTGAATAATTGGATTTACAATGCCTTAAAAAACAAACCTATTGAAATAAATAAGAAAGTTATTTTTTTTGATACTGTAAAAATTATTGGAGCTGATGGTTATCGCTTGTTTACGCAGGTTCATTTTAGCGGTGCAAGAAATGGGAAGTTGTTCTTTTCAGTCAAACCAAATTTCGATCAAAATGAACAGAAATTGGCTATCTCAGAATTACAAATGGACTTAAAAACAAGAAATGTAGTTTTGAAAACTGCCAAATGGTTACTCAACGAGAAAATTACTCAAAAGCTAGAAAAAAATATTTACTTCGATTTAAGTAACTTGCTAACCACAGCGACAAAAGAAATCACCAAATCGTTGAATACACGTATTAATGAGCAGGTAGAGATGAATGGTATGTTACAAAACATCCGCATTATGGAAATATATCCGTTAAAGAAAGGAATATTTGTTCGTTCCGAAATTTCTGGCCAATTGAAACTTATTATTGAATAATTCGTTGAATAAGTCAGCCAATAAAAATGTTACTAAGGAATTTTTTAATTATTGTATTCTTGTTTACTATAAGTCTGAGTTATTCTCAGATTTTTGGAAGAAAAAAGCCTACAATTTTAGATTGTTTAGGAGCGGTCAATATTACAGAATCTGGTTTATACACGCTTCAATTTACCGGAGCTAATGGGATTGAGAGCAAAAGTTTCATGAAATACATGAAAGATACTGTATCGAGAAATGTCATTTGGTCCTATTTTGAACCTGAGGACATGGGTACGATTGATATTAATCTCAAAAATAGTAACATGAAATTGTTTTGTTTTGAAACAACAAAACAAGACCCCTGTAATGATATTGTTCAAGGAAATTCTAAATTGGTGTTATATAAATCAGAATTGGATACCACTTCACTCTGGAATTTGTCCGTTCAGTACAAAAAAATGTACTTTTTTGTCTTTGTGTCCGAGCAGAGTTCAACTGAAAAATTAGCTTTTGATTTTATTTATACCATGCGTGATAAAGAGGGTGGTGAAATAAAGGATGAAAAAATTGTAGATATTCGAAATTCAAATACTCAAAATTACACTTACATAAAAATTCGCAATGCTCGGACTAAAAAGCCGGTTGTTGTAAATTTAACGATATACGGAACAAAAGAAATTGAAGGTCTTTATCAGGCTAGTGACTTATACTTAAACATCGTTAAAGGAAATAAATCCTTAATTAAAACTGATACCAAAGGATATTTTTCGAAAGACGTTCAATACAAGTTCAATTCTGCCAAAATTGATACAATTTTAATCGATTTGGAACCAATTACTATTGGTGCATCCGTTCAATTCGATGATATTCAATTTCAAAAGGGAACAAGTATTATTATGAAAAGTTCCGAAAAAAAATTAAAACGTATAGTTGATTTTATGGCGCTCAATGCTTATGTGAATATTGAAATACAAGGACATGTAAATGATAAATCCAAAAAGAATAAGAAGTCTTCCTTACGATTATCAAAGCAACGGGCCAAGCGTGTATTAAAATATTTGGTGCACAATGGGATTCATCCTTCAAGAATGACTGCAGTAGGATACGGTAATTCAAAACCGATTTATCCAGAACCAAAGAAAGGTTATGAAGAACAAGCAAATAGACGCGTGGAAATATTAATTAAATAATTCTATCTATTTCCCCAGTTTCCTTTATCAAGACTCCTATATTGAATTGCCTCGGAAATATGTTTCACTTCGATGGTTTTTGACAGATCTAAATCAGCTATTGTTCGCGCAACTTTTAATATTCGATCATACGCCCTTGCTGAAAGACCTAATTTAAGCATCGCTGTTTTAATTAGATTTTGTGATTTTTCATCAATCAAGCAATGTTTTTCCAATTCCGACCGGTTCATTTGCGCATTACAATGTACATTATTTTTTTCACGATATCTATTTTCTTGAATTTTCCTTGCCCCTTCTACCCTATTTCTAATCTCCAAACTTCCTTCATTGGGAACATCCGTCGATAATTCATCAAAAGAAACAGGTGTTACTTCCACATGTAAATCTATCCTATCCATCAACGGACCAGAAATTTTGTTTAAATAACGTTGTACAACACCTGGCCCACAAACACATTCCTTTTGAGGATGATTGTAATATCCGCATGGACAAGGATTCATGGCAGCCACCAACATAAAACTCGCAGGATATTCAACTGAAAATCTTGCTCTTGCAATTGTCACCGTTCGATCTTCCAATGGTTGTCTCATTACTTCAAGCACATTTCTTTTGTATTCAGGTAACTCATCTAAAAACAAAACACCATTGTGAGCCAATGAAATTTCACCGGGTTGTGGGTAACTTCCTCCACCGACTAATCCATTTTCTGATATTGTGTGATGAGGTTTTCTGAAGGGTCTCTGCGTTACCAATCCAAGTTCATTTTTAACCTTTCCTGCGACACTGTGAATTTTTGTTGTTTCTAATGCTTCATCCAAAGACATCGGAGGTAATATCGTGGATAATCGTTTTGCAAGCATTGATTTTCCTGCTCCTGGTGGACCTATTAATATTATATTGTGACCTCCTGCTGCTGCAATTTCAAAAGCACGTTTGACGTTCATTTGTCCTTTTACTTCTCGAAAATCAACATCAAATGAATTGACCAGATATTGAAAATTTTGATTTTCATTCGGTTTAACAGGAGTTAAATTTTCAGATTTAGTAAAAAAAGAAATAACCTCTTCAAGATTCGACACTCCATATACATCTAGACCTTCCACCACAGATGCCTCAATTGCATTTGCTTGTGGCACGATGATTCCCTTAAAACCTTCCTTCTTGGCTTGTAAAGCAATCGGTAAAATTCCTCTTGTAGGTTGAATTTGTCCATCTAACGATAATTCTCCAATCATCTGGTATTCATTCAAAATTTCAGAGGGAATTTGTTCGCTAACCGCTAATATTCCAATAGCAATGGGTAAGTCAAACACAGAGCCTTCTTTTCGAATATCTGCTGGAGCCATGTTGACTGTAATTTCCCTCCCCGGAAATTTTAAGTCGTTATTCTGAAATGCAGCGCGAATTCTTTGTTGGCTCTCTTTTACCGAATTATCCGGTAATCCGACTAAATAAAAATTAACTCCAATTCCAAGATTTACCTCAATGGTGATTGTGGTGGCATTTATACCAAAAACAGCGGATGAAAAAACTTTAACTAACATATTGATTAATAATTAACCTAATTTAAGGTTAATAAACAGACTTTTTCATCTTGATATTGAACTAATTTTTTCGTATTTTATATGAACGAAATTCCATTAAAGTTGTAGATTCACTTCGTGAAATTATTATTGATTTTATTTATTTTCTTATCCTCCGCTTTATCTTTCGCGCAGCATTGTGATTTCAGTTATTACAACAAAAAAGGTGGGCATTATTTATTTTCAACTTTTTATTTGAACGATATGCAAACCAAGCGAGATGGGGTTTGTGAAACAACAGTTAATGGAAAAATATACGAAAGACGGATTCTTAAAAATGGACTATTAGTTGAAGAAGAACTGAATTATTTTAATCAAAATCAAACAGTTCAAAAAAGAATCCGAACAAAAATGAATCATTATCCAGTTCTTAGCAAGGAATTGGGAACTATGGAAGAATTTAGTGAAACCGGAATATTACGAACATATTGGCGATTTTACTTGGACAAAGAGAACCGACGAAGAAGTCAAATTACCGAATATCATTTTAACGGAAAGCTCCGCTTCAAACAGGAATATGCATTTATTCGTTTATCGGAAATTGATTCCTATCATATCAAAGATCATCCCCCTCATACCGTTGACGAATTTGGATACACCAGTTTAACTGTTCCTTATGGCATACATCAAGAATTTGACGACCAGGGCAATCTAATGCGCGAACAGCATTATAATACCTTAACTTTTTATTACCAAGATGCCAATCACATTTTAGATGGCCCTTATAAAGAATTTTATGCCAACGGTAAACCAAAAGTAGTTGCAACCTATAAAGAAGGCAATTTAGATAGCAGTTGGATAAGTTACCATTACAACGGACAATTAATGGAAACGGGAGTTTACCGAAATAATTTAAAAGCAGGTATTTGGGTAGGGTTTAACGATATTGGTAAATTGATAAAACGAGCGGTGTATGATGAAAAAGCTACCAATCCATTTGCACCAACCCAAGAAACAACCTGGAACGATGTAGGACTAAAAATTGAGGAAAAATACATCGATGAAAAAGAAATAGCTCAATTAAATAAATGGAACAATCAAGGATTACTTGTACAACATACTGAGTTTATGAAAAGTACTCAAATGAATTGGACTAATCAAACGCTCATACTTTTAGACAAAATTTGGTACGAGGATGGAAAAATCAAACAGATAATCAATAATTACCCAAAATCTGACACCAATTTCATTTCTTATTATCCATCCGGACAACAAAAGGATTTACGAAATGGATATTGGAAAAATGATATAAGAATTGACCAGCAATCCTCTTGGAATGAACAAGGCATTTTAATTATGAAAAATTCGAGGGAACATAGCCTTGATGGAAGTAAAATTCGTCAGATGATGGAAACATTTTATTCCAATGGAAATAAGAAAACAAAAAATGAATTAATAAATAAAGAATTATTTGAGGAGAGCTATTCCATGAGCGGTATTCTTTACATCTACCGTGAAACCATATCCAATAAAATAGACGGTATTTACCGAGAAATTGATACAATAACGGGTTTGAAAACTGAAATTAATTACTCCAATGGTATAAGAAATGGGGCCTGTCAATTGTATAATTCAAAGGATAAAATTCCAATTATTAAATCGTATAATCAAGGGTGTTCTAGCAAGCAAAAATTGGAAGATTATTGGATTGGGAAATCAATCGCTGAAAAAGCAAAACTAAAAAACGAAGCAAATTTCACCCTGTTGTATGCGAAAACACCTAACTTTCAAACTTGGAACGCACTTCTAAACCGTCGGGATTCCATTGCCATTTGGACCGGCAAAATCCATGATAAATTAAAAGAAAAGGAGTGCGATGTGGAGATACAAGAATTAGAATTGAAGGCGCTTACCTTTAATTTACCACATGTTTATTATGTTGGATTGGATAAGCAAGACACCTCTAATCAGCGGGTGAAATCTTTACTGCATATATTAGATAGCATGAATTGGAGTTTGAAAAACTTAAAATTGGAAAATGGTACTTTCGTGGGGAAAATTAATTTAGACGATTTTATCTCCTATCCAATGTTTCAAAAAATCCTGAAAGAACATAGTTCATTTTTCTATCCTGAATTGGATAATAAACAAAATCCTAGAATGGATTACGGTTTTCGAGAAGCCCCAACGAGTTCTTTGACCATGATAGAATCGAATTCCTGTTACGCGAAATTTCTTATCAGTGATCTTGGGCATCATGCACAATTAATCGTTTACAAGGATGGTGAAGTTGAATTTGAAAACCAAATCATCACATGGGAAAAATGGAAAGAACTAATTTCAATACCAATTAGAAATCACATGTTTAAGGATTAACAAATGAAAATTAAATGCTCTAATTTCCTATTTTTATTACTTTTCGCTCTAACTAGTAGCTCGCTATTCGGAAACCTTCGTCCAATTTACCTTTCTATCGAATTAAAACCGGTTACGAGAGCGGTAAATACAAAGAACATTATACAATGGAATATCGTTATCACTAATCTTGATTCCGTTCGACATGCAATCGTTATTCCGTCTGCACAAAATCGAGGAAAAAGAATTATCCAATTGCAGTGGTATGGCGTGAAAGGTTCTAGTCCGGGTATTTCTCCAGATATAAATAGCAGTTATCTACTTTTGTATTCTGATCCCATAGAATTAGAAATGGATACTTCTCTCTATCGAGGCTTTGCATCCATTGTAAATTTAGATCCAAAGGAATCGTATACATTCCCCATTTTTTTGAATGATCGAAAAAATCAATTGAAACATGTAGAATCATCTTATCTTGTTCCTAATCTTCCTATTCAAGACTATGAAGTCTTGGTTCATTACAATCCCTATTCAGACTCATTAGCCAAACACTTTTTCTATTCGAGGGATAAAGGTCAATATTATCAAGATACGTTAAATCGATTGGAATTACCTCGCGAAGGAATTTATTCTCCATATACTAACATTCACATGCAAAAGGATGATTTCACGATGGATCTCTTATTTAGTAAAACATGTCCAAAAAATTGCAAAGTTTGTGCGTGTATAAAAAACGAGCGATGGAAGCAGCTACGAAAACATTTTAGAAAAAAATCCAGTGATTTAGCCCACGGTAGAGTCTTACACGAATTTCCTGGACCTGATGCCGTATTGGATGTTTTACCCACTAATTATTCAAAGAATTACATTGTTCTCACAAAAGATGGTCTTCGACACATTTCAGTAACATGGCAATTAGGCAAGATCTATAAAACAGCTCAGTTTTTCACCCGAATTCTATATCCTATTTTTGGTAGAGTAGTTTTTCCGTACACAAATGCGAGGTGGTCAAAGTTGATTAAGATTAGTGAGTGGTAAATAATATTTATTTGTTTACATTTGAAAAATTCGTGTTATGAAATCAATACTATTTACACTTTCCATTTATATAAGTATTCATCTTTTTGGACAAAATGTTTATATCCCAGACACTGATTTTAAGTCATATTTAGTTGCTAATAAAGAAATTAATATTAATGGTGATGAAGAAATTCAATTAAACGAGGCAATAGCTTTTAAAGGGAGTATTGATTGTTCCTACAGGGGGATTTCAAATATGACTGGTATCGAGTTTTTTACATCATTAACTGAATTGGATTGTAGCAGCAATCAAATTAAAAGTTTAAATGTCTCCAAAAATAGTGCTTTGACAGTTTTATATTGCTCTGCCAATCAACTCATAAGTTTAGATATAACTAAAAATGTTTCTTTAATTGAATTAGGTTGTGGATTTAACTATCTAACAAACCTAGATCTTACAAAAAATATTGAACTAACTGATTTGTATTGCCATATGAACCAATTAAAAAGTTTAAATGTATCAAAGAATATTGCATTATTGGATTTGACTTGTTGGGGTAATAAACTTACTAGTCTAGACCTCTCGAAAAATATTAATTTATTGTATTTAACTTGTGATAGAAATAAACTTACATCCTTAGATGTTACTCAAAATAATTCATTAAAAAACTTGGGCTGTGAGGACAATCGAATACTTTGTGTAACTGGGGTGCCTGACAGCTGTTCGTTAGAGGGATCGCATCGATGCGAATCGTTTGTGCCACAAAGTTTAAAAACGAGTACAATAACGGATCCTAGAGATGGCAATACGTATAAAACAATTAATATTGGAACTCAAACTTGGATGGCCGAAAACTTAAATACGACTAAATTTAGAAATGGAGACCTCATACCTGAAGCAAGGACTGTCGAAGAATGGATCAGAGCTAGCGAAAATCAAGAACCGGCTTGGTGCTATTATAATAATGATCCTAAAAATGGCTTGAAATACGGCAAACTTTATAACTGGTGGGCTGTGGATGACTCTCGAGGTTTGGCCCCTGAGGGGTGGGAAATACCTTCATATTATAAGTGGGACATTTTAACAGATGAAATGGGGGGACAAATTATTTCAGACGAAATATCTCAAATGAAATATATCCAAGAATTTGTAAGAGATTTTAATATATCAGCCGGTGGAATGAGGAACGGAGATGAGGAAGGGAGTTTCAGTGATATAGGCAGTATGGGGGTTTGGTGGAGTTCTAATCTTGGAAATAGCTGTTTTGCTTGGTTTGAGGATATCCTCGCTACCGACGTAAAACTGCTGAACCCTAAGTTCAATAAATACAATACGAATATTTATTACATAGTATCTAATAACGGAGGTTTTTCTGTTCGTTGTGTAAAGAATTAGATAAACCTTCAGATTTGAAAATTATACCTCTTTTTTCTCCAATTCGGCTTCGTGAAGACTTACCATCTATTAACCCAAAAATATACGATAATCCCTTGTTTGATAAGCAACATAAATGGAAGAGAAATGAAATCATTTCTGCTAACTGGAACAGAAACACAAATTGATATCTCAGATTTAAAATCAGGGATTTATTTTGTGAAAGTTGGCAATTGGATGGAGAAGCATGTTGTGGAGTAATGCCCCCCAAAGTAAAGAATTTCGCGTTTATGGATAAATGAAGCTGCGTAATGAGCTTAGAATTTGATCAACTTTTAATAAAAGATATGAAAAACCATCATCGTACAAAATTAACCTTAATGAAAAAAACTCAAAAAATTGGAAATTCGTTTGTACTTTCTTTCTACAATATTTTACGCTCGTTAACAAAATTGGATTTCATTTTTCTTTTTCTTTTGATGTTTTTTTCCTTTCAGCTCTTTGCACAAGGAAAAGTGTACGTGCGAAATGGAGATGAAACAATGCATAACAACTTTAATGGGTTCAATTATTTCGAAAATGGCGATGAGATTACAATATTCAAAACCAGTACTGAAATTCCATTCGGAACAAATGATCAATGGACTGTTATAAAAACAGACGCACTTTCGGGACAAGTTTCAAGTTACGCATTTTCAATTTCAGGATTCCAATTTGGGCATTTAATAGATATTATTACCTATTCAGACAATTCCTACATCGTTGTACTCAAAAATGAAACTCAATTTTGTATTTTAAAATTTTCGAATAATAACATTTTACAATGGAAAAAATTAATTGAATTCCAAACAACAGGCTCGCCTTACTATAAGGATTCAGCGATTGATAACGGACAAGGTGGCTTGTTTTTAATGATTTCAGAGTATTCATTTTCAGGAATTGTAAATATCGATAACAATGGGAATATTCTTTGGTCAAAAATCATTGAAGGTGGTAATGTAACATCTAAGTCTCCCGGATTTTCTATTTGCAGAAATTTAAACGGAGGAGTTACCGGAACGTTGAAAGACGAATCGTACCAATGTATATTTTGTCTAGATCAAAATGGGCAAGAGCTTTGGAGTAAAACATTTGTCGATTCTGAATACCGATGGCCTAAGAAAATCATACAAAAAAGCAATGGCAATTACCTTATAGGAGGTTTAATTGGAAACCAACTTTATTATTTCAATGAATTATCTTCAACTGGTGAGCTGATTTACGCAAAAAAAGTATCCATTGACGATGTAAATAATCCAAATTATTTCTACTTGCAAATGCAAGATTTAAAATTAGATAATCTTGGCAATCAATACGTGCTTTTTGTTTTGGCAAATAATGAAACATCCATTTGTAAAATGAATAATGCCCATCAAATCGTTAAGCACGAGAAGTTAATTAATACCGAGCAATATGCCTTCTTTGCATCCTACTCAAATAATCTTGGATTTAGTTCGCGAATGGCTTACAGCCAATATCATTTGACTATGAAGGTGGATGAAAATTTAACCATCAATTGTCCAACTATTTCACTTGATGGTTTGAGCATTATAGATGATTTAGAAATGATGAATGCCACTCTATCGGGAGGTGCGGTAGTCTCTGATATGATTATAAATGTAGTTACAAGTCCCACAATTACTTTTCCATCAGTAAATAATATTCAAATCAACGATTATTGCGATTATGCTCAAATTGCGGATATAAATCCAACAACGAAAATACAAGTGTTCCCGAATCCCGCTTCTCAAACTATCTCTATTCTAGTTTCGGATGAAAACACCGTCCAAAAACCATGTTCAATTATAGATGCCAGTGGCAGAGAAGTTAAAACATTCATTCTTACTGAAACAGAAACCCAACTTGATATTTCAGATCTGTATTCCGGTATTTATTTCCTTCAATTTGCAGGGAAAGTTGAACGATTCGTTGTGGAATAGATTAGAACGGGAACTTTATTTGATTACCTTTGGATTCAATCTAAAGAAGAAAAAAATCCATGGCCATATCAAAGAGTCTTGAAGTACGTTGCGGAGGAATGTGTGAATTATGCGCTGCGGAAACTGCTACCATTGAATATACCGTTTCACCAAAAGAAGAAATAACAGAAAATCAAGTGGCAATTTGTACAACGTGCGAAGAAAATTTGAGTAACAAAGATGCACGAGATCATTGGCAGTGTCTTTCGGGAAGTATCTGGAGCCAAGAACCTGCTGTTCAAGCCTTAACATACAGAGTTTTATATGGCATGCAGGAACAGGCTTGGGCAAGAGATATCATGGAAATGGTTGATTTAGATGAAAACATCATGCAATGGGGTTCCAGTTTTTATGATGTTGCTGCCGTTCATCAAGATGCATTTGGGAATGTTTTAGAAAATGGTGATAATGTGGTGCTCACCCAAGCTTTAAAGGTAAAAGGAACCAATTTCACAGCATCAAAGGGTACGGTAGTCAAAAAAATCAAGTTGGTTGCAGATAATACCGGACAAATTGAAGGAAAAATCAACGAGCAAGTAATCGTGATTTTGACACAATACGTGAAAAAGAACAACTAACCACAAATTCACAATTTAAATTTTTTACATGATTATTTTAATTTTTATAATACTTCATTGGTATTTGTCACTTTTTAGCCAAACGTTTTTCTTACATCGCTATGGAGCGCATAAAATGTTTACCATGAACAAATTTTGGGAGAAATATTTTTACATATTTTCCTGGATAACACAAGGCTCATCGTATTTGAACGCCAGAGCTTATGCAATTTTACATCGCATGCACCATGCCTATAGCGATACAGAAAAAGACCCTCACACACCTCATTTTTTCAAAGATGCCTATTCCATGATGAAGCAAACACGCCGCATTTACAATGATATTTTAAACAAACGAGTGGTTGTTGACGACAAATTTGATCGTAATTTTCCGGAGTATCAAAAAATTGATAGAATTGCGGATAATGGATATATCCGTTTACTGTTTGCTTTAGGTTACGTTAGTTTTTATATCATTTTCGCAACACATTGGTGGATGTTCTTGTTCCTTCCGATTCACTTTTTTATTGGCCCAATCCAAGGTGCCATTGTAAACTGGTCGGGACATAAATACGGATATCGAAATTTTAATGACTCCGATAAGTCTAAAAATTCACTTATTTGGGATATTTTATTGATGGGAGAATTATACCAAAACAATCATCATCACGCAGGTTCCAAACCGAATTTTGCTGTTAAATGGTTTGAATTTGATCCTACCTATCCCATTATCTGGACATTCGATAAAATCGGGATTATTAAATTGGCGCGATAAATCTTCAAAATCCGTCAACAGAATTCTGTTGTTTGGAACGTTCAATTAATCGTTTTTTCTCGATTTCACTTGCCGTATGTGCGGTAAAAAAGCGCGATGGCGTAAACGTATTTGTGCATTGAATCACTTCCATTTTACGTTCTTCTACATCCAAAAAACGATAAGCCAAGTAGAATCTTTTGCCTTGATTACTCGCATCAAAATGATTATCGCCTTGGAAAGAAATGGTTTGGTATTCTTTCGAGTTTGGAAGCAATACTTTCCCTGTTTGATAAATATTTCCAGAAATAAATTCATTTTTACCTCGAAAGCGATACGAGAGAACGGCATATTTTCCATGTACTTGTAAATAACAATCATTTTCGTCCAATGGAAACTTTTTGGGAGAATTTACTGCATTGGTTGTATCTAAAATCGTTAGGAAAAATTTTTCTTGGATAATACTATCATATTCCACATCCGGATTAGAGGATTTGTTTTGCGCAAAATAGGTTCCGCTAATAAAGACAATTAAAAATGAAAAAAAAATGTTTTTCATAGTTCCTATTTGATATCTAAATTAAGAATAATAACGCATATTTCAAGCTAAATGGGAGGCATGGTTCTAAACCAAGATCAAATTAGGTTGTTCTATACCTTATGGCATTACAAAAAGTGAATATTGTTTGGTTTAAGAGAGATTTGCGGTTCTCGGACCATGAACCACTTAGAAATGCCCTAAGTACTGATTTGCCGGTCATTCTACTATATGTTTTCGAGCCTGAACTTATTGCATACGACGATTCAGATATTCGACATTGGCGCTTTGTGTTTCAATCGCTCATGGATATGAGAAAGCAATTATCAGAGCATCAAAACTTACATGTTCTTTATGGAAACTCCATTTCTGTTTTCCAGAAATTGATTCATGAATATGATGTCCAATCTGTTTATTCGCACCAAGAAACCGGTAATCAAATATCATTTAAACGTGATATTGCACTAAAAAAGCTATTTAAAAGAAACCACATTTCATGGAAAGAATCACAAAGAGACGGTATTCTTCGTGGAATTTCAAATCGCGAGGGGTGGGACAAAAAATGGTTGAATTTCATGCATTCGCCACTCGTTCAAATCGATTTACAATTTATGCGAACAGTCTCAATTCCCGAAGAGCAAATTCAAGCTTTTTCTGAGTTGAAAATCCCTTCAGAATTCAAAGAAAAGCATCCGTCCTTCCAACCCGGAGGAGAACAAAACGCTTTAAAATATGCCCGAAGTTTTTTTCATGAAAGACATGAAAATTACAGCAAAGGAATTTCGAAACCACTCTTTTCGCGCACATCTTGTAGTCGACTATCCCCTTATTTAGCCTACGGTAACATTTCCATGAGACAAGTCTATCAAATGGCTTTACAAACGAAAAATCAAGGTGGAAATAAACGAGCATTGAATAATTTTATTTCGCGTTTGCATTGGCATTGTCATTTTATACAGAAGTTCGAATCGCAATGCGAAATGGAGTTTAAAGCCGTCAATCCATCCTATGAAAATCTTGGCAAATCAAAAAATGAGGATTATATACAAGCTTGGCAAACCGGAACAACGGGAATTCCATTGGTGGATGCATGCATGCGCTGTTTAGTTGAAACGGGCTACATAAATTTTAGGATGCGTGCCATGGTGGTTTCATTTTTCGTTCACAACCTTTGGCAAGATTGGCGCGATCTGCATTTTTTAGCTAGGCAGTTCCTCGATTACGAACCCGGAATACATTATCCTCAAATTCAAATGCAAGCTGGTCTAACCGGGGTAAATACGTTGAGAATCTACAACCCGATCAAAAATTCGGAAGATCATGATCCGGACGGAAGTTTTATTCGCAAGTGGATTCCGGAATTAACACAAGTACCAGCTAGCCTTATTCATGAACCTTGGAAGATGAGCGAAATGGATCAGGTTTTTTATAACTGTAAAATCGGCATTGATTACCCTTACCCAATCGTGGAAGTAGAAACCACTCGTAAATTCGCCTCGGACATTATGCATGGAATCAAAAAAACAACTGATTCAAAACTGAATGGCCAAAAAGTACTAGCTCGTCATGTTTCAACCCAAAATAACAGACCACGAAAAGCAAGAGCTAAATGAAGCTATTTTAGTCTAAAAATCGGTTTTCTACGTGATACTACCTAGAGATTACGCTAAAACTACGGATTTTAAGGTCTGTGTAGCTATGTAATTTTAGGTCAAACTACATATAATATAGGACATAACCTTTCCACATACTGCAATTTTGTTTCAGAAATCAAAACGAAACAAAATGAAAACAACAGTACGCAACATCATCGCAGGTCTTTTCTTAGGAGCAACAACATTTTCTGCTCAAGCGGAAGAAATTACTACAGGAGCTATTGTTAATACAAATAACCAAGAAATCGTTTCTTACACAGTTCATCATTTATCTTGTGCTTCTTCAAACGACGGTAGCATCGATATCGAAGTAGTTGACGGTGCTAACTATTTCTTTTCTTGGGACAACGGTACAAACGGTCAAGACTTAAATAACTTAACTCCGGGTACATACCGAGTGAAAATCGAAAACAACGGTGGTGATGTACTTTTTGCTTCTTTTGAGATTACTGCTCCTGAAGTTCTTCAAGGAATGATTTCTCAAACAGAATTTAACACTTCAGTTAATTTGGATTTATTAGTACAAGGAGGAACAGCTCCATATTCATACAGCTGGTCTAACGGTGAAACTAACGAAGATGTTTTTGGTCTTACAACTGAAGGAGTATATGAAGTAAATGTTACGGACGCTAACGGTTGCCAATTGAACATCGGAACTTATGTGGCAATGGAAGCTGCAAGTATAACTGAAGTAACTAGCACATTCGAAGTATATCCTAACCCTAACAA